>Ga0310830_100030_pt1 | contig 339617 bp, 311 predicted proteins | sample WT_ome_5_FD_201301 | JGI IMG/M metagenome (GOLD analysis project Ga0310830, IMG submission 201301) | Sorghum-adapted microbial communities enriched on wild type (WT) sorghum from Joint BioEnergy Institute, Emeryville, California, United... ... | reverse complement strand
ACCAAACCACGAAAACCCTGCCGACCCGGCCCCGGACGCCCACCCGGCAGCCGCAACCAGCACCCCACCCCCCGACACCAAGTGATCACCAAAGGCCGTCGACGACGCAAACGTTAAATCCCCAGTGACCGACGGACAGTGCAATTTCCCGGGAAACCGAGTCAATCATGGACCGGGATACCGCCACTTTTCCGAAGGTCGTGCTGCACACGCTCCACGACCCCGCGACATTCGGAGAATGGCGACCACGCTGTGCCGGTGGTGACCCCACCAGTGGTGATCCACTGGTGGTGGCCATGCTGCCCGGCCGGCTCGCACGGCCCTCTCGATCGACGTGCTTCACATAGGATCGGCGGGCGTGAGTACAGTCGTCGTCCGGCGTCCGCCCCGGCGCGCCGCGCCCGAGATCCCGAGCGGAGAACTCGCGGTCGAGGCGCCGCCGGAGATCCCGCAGGAGACCACCGGCCGGTGGCCGATGCTGCTCATGGCGCTGCCGATGCTCACCGGCACGCTCGCCACCGCGCTGATGTTCGCCGGCCGCGAGGGCGGCGCCTTCGCGTACGTCGTGGGCGGGATGTTCGGCCTCTCCTCGCTGGCCATGCTCGCGATGAGCTGGGGCGGCTACGCCGGCATGCCGCGCAAGGCGGAGATGATGCGGGCCAGGCGCGAGTACCTGCGCCATCTCGCCGCCCTGCGCCGGCAGGTGGTCGCGACCGCCGTGGCGCAGCGGATCGGTTTGTACTACCGCCATCCCGATCCGCGCCGACTCTGGTCCACGATAGACAGTTATCGGTTGTGGGAGCGACGCTTCGGCGACAGCGACTTCGGCGTGGTGCGGCTCGCCACCGGCCCGCAGCTGCTCGCCACCCCGCTCACGCCGCCGGAGACCCGGCCACCCGACGAGCTGGAGCCGATGACCGCCACCGCGCTGCGGCGGTTCCTCGACACGTACTCGGTCGTGCCGGACCTGCCGGTCGCGGTGAACCTGCGCGGCTTCGCCCGTGTCCACCTGTGCGGTGCGCCCGACCGCGCCCGCGGCCTCGTCCGGGCGATGATCGCCCAGCTCGCCGTGTTCCACGCCCCCGACGACCTGCTCGTCGCGGTCTGCGCCGCGCCGGAGCGACGCCACCACTGGGAGTGGGTCAAGTGGCTCCCGCACGGGCTGCACCCGACGAAGACCGACGCCCTCGGTCCGCGCCGGCTGGTCGCCGCAGCCGCCAAGGAGCTGGAGGAGCTGCTCGACGACCTCATCGCGAGCCGGCCGCGGTTCAGCGTTGCGCACGCCGGCACCGAGCGCCCGCACGTGGTCGTCGTCCTCGACGGCGGCGACCTCGGCGGCTCGGCGCACCTGGCCAGCGAAGGCGGCATCGACGCCGTCACGCTCCTCGACCTGTCCGATCCTCCGCCGCGCCTGCTCGACCGGGGGACGCTCGTGCTCGACCTCGACGCGGACGGGCGGCTGCGCACCCGCACGATCGAGGCGGAGTCCGAGGTCGGCGTGGCCGACGCCCTGAGCGAGCCGGAGACGCGGGCGTTGGCCCGTCGGCTCGCGCCGTTGCGGCTGGCCACCGTGAGTTCCCCCGACACGCCGCTCACCGCCGACCTCGGCCTGGCGGAGCTGCTGCACCTCGGCGACCCGTACGCCTACGACCCGCTCCGCGGCTGGGCGCCGCGCCCGGAGCGCGACGTGCTGCGCGTGCCGATCGGCGTCGGCGCCGACGGCGCACCCGTGGAGCTGGACCTCAAGGAGTCGGCGCGCGACGGCATGGGCCCGCACGGGCTGCTGATCGGCGCCACCGGCTCGGGCAAGTCCGAGCTGCTGCGCACGCTCGTCCTCGGCCTCGCCGTCACCCACTCCCCGGAGTCGCTGAACTTCGTGCTCATCGACTTCAAGGGCGGCGCGACGTTCGCGTCGCTGGACCGGTTGCCGCACACGGCGGCGGTCATCACGAACCTCGCCGACGAGCTGCCGCTCGTGGACCGGATGACCGAGGCCCTGTCCGGCGAGATCAACCGCCGGCAGGAGCTGCTGCGCCGGACCGGGAACTTCGCGAGCCTGCGCGACTACGAGAAGGCGCGCGCCAACGGGGCGGCGCTCGCGCCGCTGCCCGTGCTGCTCGTGGTGTGCGACGAGTTCTCCGAGCTGCTCAGCGAGAAGCCCGACTTGATCGACGTGTTCGTCCAGATCGGACGGCTCGGCCGCTCGCTCGGGGTGCACCTGCTGCTCGCCTCGCAGCGGCTGGAGGAGGGTCGGCTGCGCGGGCTCGACACGCACCTGTCCTACCGGATCGGGCTGCGCACCTTCTCCGCCCTGGAGTCGCGCACCGTTCTCGGCGTTCCCGACGCGTACGAGCTGCCGCGCTCGCCGGGGCACGGCTACCTGAAGTTCGGCACGGAACCGCTGGTGCGGTTCAAGGCCGCGTACGTCTCGGGCGGCTACCACGGACCGGGCGCCCGTTCGGCCCGCGGCGGCGACTCGCGCGCGACCACGCAGGTGCTGGCGTACCAGACCGGTCACGTGCCCGTGCCCGAAGCGCCGCCGACGGCCCGGCCCGGCGACGAGGGCCGCGCGGACGAGGCGGGCGAGAGCCTGCTGGAGATCCTCGTCGAGCGGCTCGCCGGACAGGGCCCGCCCGCGCACCCGGTGTGGCTGCCACCGTTGTCCACCCCACCCACGCTCGAGGACCTGCTCGGCCCGCTGACCACCGAGCCCGGGCGCGGGCTCACCGTCGCCAACCCGCACCTGCACGGCCGCCTGCACGTGCCCGTGGCGTACCTGGACAAGCCGTACGAGCAGCGCCGGGACCTGCTGTGGCTGCGGCTGGACGGCGCCGCCGGGCACGTGGCCGTGGTCGGCGGACCCCGCAGCGGCAAGTCGACCCTGCTGCGCACGCTGATCACCGGCCTGGCGCTGACCCACACGCCGGTCGAGGCGCAGGTCTACTGCCTCGACTTCGGGGGCGGCTCGCTGGTCACCCTGCGCGACCTGCCGCACGTCGGCGGGGTGGCCGGCCGGCTGGACACCGCCGCCGTCCGGCGTACGGTCGGCGAGGTCGCCACGCTGCTCGCCGACCGCGAACGGCGCTTCGCCGCGGCCGGCATCGACTCCATCGCCACCTACCGGGCCAGGCGCGCGAACGCCGCCGCCGGCCCGCCCGCCGACCCGTACGGCGACGTGTTCCTCGTCGTGGACGGCTGGGCCACGGTGCGCGGCGAGTACGACGACCTGGAGCCGGTGCTCACCGACATCGCCACGCGCGGTCTGGCGTACGGCATCCACCTGGTCGTCTCCGCGATGCGGTGGATGGACCTGCGCCCGGCGATCCGCGACCTGTTCGGGTCGCGGGTGGAGCTGCGGCTCGGCGACCCCAGCGACTCGGAGGCCGGGCGCAAGGCGGCGGCGAACGTTCCCGAGAACGTGCCGGGGCGGGGCATCACCGCGGACGGACTGCACTTCCTCACCGGCGTACCCCGTCTGTCCGCATCGGCGGAGGAGGACGTGGTCGCGGCGGTCGCCGCCGCGTGGTCAGGGCCGCCGGCGCCGCCGGTGCGCCTGCTGCCCACCGTCGTGGCGTACGAGTCCATCGCCGCTGCGGGGGACGGGCTCGCGCTGCCCATCGGGCTCGCGGAGACGGACCTGCGGCCGGTCACCGTCGACTTCGCCAGTGAGCCGCACTTCCTGCTCTTCGGCGATCCCGAATGCGGCAAGTCGAGCTTCCTGCGCGCCCTCGCCGCGACCATCACCAGCCGGTTCACCCCGCGGCAGGCGCGGATCATCCTCGTCGACTACCGGCGCAGTCTGCTCGATGAGATCAGGACCGAGCACCTCATCGGGTACGGCACGACGGGCGACCAGACCCAGGAGCTGATCGAGTCCGTGGCCGACCACATGCGACGGCGCCTGCCCGGGCCCGACGTGACCGCCGAGCAACTGCGCAGCCGTTCCTGGTGGACCGGGCCGGAGTGCTTCGTGCTCGTCGACGACTACGACCTGGTGGCGACCGGGCCCAGCAACCCGGTGCTGCCGCTGCTCGACCACCTGGCCCAGGCGCGCGACATCGGCCTGCACCTGGTGCTCGCCCGTCGCTGCGGCGGGGCCGGCCGCGCCCTCTACGAACCGGTCATCCAGCGGCTGCGCGAGCTTTCCACGCCCGGCCTGGTGATGAGTGGCGACAGGGAGGAGGGGCCACTGCTCGGCACCGTGCGGCCGGGGCCCATGCCGCCCGGCCGCGGGTGGCTGGTCACCCGTCGGGAAGGCGCACGCCTCGTCCAACTCGCGTACCGTGCGCCACGGTGACCGCCCACCGCGGGTCAGGCGCAGCGGCCGGTGCTCACCGCCTCGGTACGGTTGCGGCCCGCCGCCGCGGTCGAGGCGGCCTCGTCGGCGGTGACCGCGAAACCGGTCGTCGGGTCGTCCGCCGCTGCGGCGAAGATCACGCCGAGCACCCGGCCGTCGGGGGCCATCAGCGGGCCGCCGGAGTTCCCGCTGCGCACCAGCGCCCGGATCGTGTACACCTCCCGCCGCACCTGCTGTGCCTCGTAGATGTCCGGCCCGGTGATGTAGCGCACGTCACGGATCCGGGCCGGTTGGGCGTCGTACGGCCCGTCCTGCGGGAAGCCGATCACGATCGCGTCGGAGTTCGGGGCGGCGTCGCGCGCGGCGAACGGCATCGCCGGCGCGTCCAGCCCCGGCACGTACAGCACCGCGAGGTCGCGGCCGGGGTCGTAGACCACGACCCGGGCCGTATGGCGTTCCCCGCCCACCTCGACGCCGACCGTTCTGGTCCCGGCCACCACGTGCGCATTCGTCATCACGTGTTCGCGCGCGTACACGAACCCCGATCCCTCGATGCGCCGCGAGCAACTCGGGGCGCTGCCGAGGACCTTCACCACCGACTCGCGCGCCCGCACGACCACCGGCGAGTTGGCGAGCTGCGGATCGGGCGCCGCGACGGACGGCACCTGGGTCGGCACGAATGCCCCGAACACGTCCGGGAACCCGCGGGTGTCGATGGTGTCGCGCAGCGCCTCGGAGAGCACCTCGGCCTGTCTGGGCATCACCCGGTCGATCACGTCGAGCACGACGCTGTCGCGCACCGAGCGGGCCAACCACGGCATCGGCGCGCTGGCGAGCGGTGCCGCGACCAGCCACGCGACGAACCCGACCGTGACCGCCGCCACGATCGCCCCGCCCACGTCATCCGCCGCCCGCCCGGAGCGGCTGCTGATCGCGTGCCGCAGGTGCGAGCCGAACCAGCCGGCCAGCGCCTGGCCCAGCACCGCGAGGCCGAAGACCGCGATCAGGGACACGACCAGCCGCATCTGGTCGACCTCGAACTGACGGGCGAGCAGCGGCCCGAGCTGCAGCCCGGCCAGCGCCCCGCCGAAGAAGCCGAGCAGCGACAGCGCCCCGATCAGGAACCCCTGCCGATAGCCGTTCACGGCGAAGATCAGCATGAGGAGCACCAGGGCGAGGTCGACCATCACCGGTCCAGCGTAGATGCGACGGCGCCGCCAGCCCCGGACGCGCGCGCAGCGGAACCTCCAGGTCGGGCGCGGTCGGGGGATCGGCCGGCGTCGTCACGCTCGGCGGCCGGCGCGTCGCTGGCGACCGGAAGGTCCGCGACCCGGTCCTGCGGCCACGGCCGCGCCCAGCCCGCCATCTCCAGCAGCGCGGAGAGCACACCGGCGGTGAAGCCCCACACCAGCATGCCGCGCACCCGGAACGCCGGCCCGGTGAACCCGCTCGGGTGGCGTACCCGCAGCCGGTTCGCCGGGTCCACGAGCTCGGCGATCCGCGGTCGCTCCACCCGGGCCACCTCCGCCGGGTCCCGTGGGTGGACCTCGTGGGGCTCGCGCCACCACGCGAGGACGGGCGTCACGACGTACCCGCTCACCGGGATCCACAGCTCGGGCAGCGTCGCCAGGACCTCGACGGTGGCCGGGTCGAGGCCGACCTCCTCGGTCGCCTCGCGCAGCGCGGTCGCCGGCGCGTCGGCGTCCTGGGGGTCGGCCGCCCCACCCGGGAAGGCCGGCTGGCCGGCGTGGTTGCGCAGCGTCGCCGCCCGCTGGAGCAGCAGCACGTCGGGCCCGCGCCCGTCCTCCTCACCGAGCAGCACCAGGACGGCGCTGCGCCGCACATGGGCGCCCGCCGGCGGGGCGAGCGGGGTGAAGTCCTCCCTGCGGGCCGAACGCACCCGGGTGAGCAGCGGCTCCCACCAGTCGGGAAGGGGCCTCACTCGGGCACCACCACACCGAGGTGCCGCTGCACCAGTTCGTCCAGGGCTGCCTCGTCCAGCACCTTGCCGTTGTACAGGTGCGCGATCCGCCCGTCGGCGTCGACGAACAGGGTCATCGGCAGGGGCTTGCCGTCCAGCGCGTCGCGCAGTTGCGACTGCGAGTCGTACAGGTTGGGGAAGGTCAGCCCGAGCTTGTCGACGGTTTCACGGCCGCTGTCGCGAATGTCCCCGGTGTCGATCCCGATCACCGTCACGCGGCCGGCGGCCCGGTCCGCGTACCGCTGGAAGGCCGGTAGCTCCTCCAGGCAGGGCGCGCACCACGACGCCCACAGGTTGATGACGGCGGGCCCGTCGATCCAGCTCAACTCGACCGTGCCGGAACCGTCGAGGCAAGGCAGTTCGAGGTCGGGCAGCGGGCGGCGCGTCGAGGGCGCGGGAGTGTCCGACGGGCCGGTCGAGGGAGCCGCACCCAGCAGCCCGTCCGTGGAGGCCTCCGGTCCGGCCGACGGCGACCCGCTCGACGTGGGGCCGGGCAGGCAGGCTCCGGCGGGAATCGCCCGGGGACCGGTGCCGGGCGTCCGCTCCGGCGTCCCCCGGTCGTCCGCCGCGCACCCGGTCAACGCGGCGAGGAGCGCGACGGCGACGGTGGCGACGCCTGCCCGGCTCACGGCTCCGGCGCTCCGGCGAGGGCGGCGAGCGCCCCGACGCGGGGCCCCTTGAGCAGCTTGGCGGCCGCGGCCGGATCGACCGGGCCGGTGCCGTACGCCGGGCACCACTTGGCCAGCGAGCACGCGCCACAGGCCGGCTTGCGGGCGTGGCAGACCCGCCGACCATGGAAGATCACCCGGTGGGAGAGCATCGTCCAGTCGCGCTTCTCGATCAGGTCGCGCACGGCAAACTCGATCTTAACGGGGTCGGTTTCGTCGGTCCACTTCCAGCGCCGGACCAGGCGGGAGAAGTGGGTGTCCACAGTGATGCCCGGAATGCCGAAGGCGTTGCCCAGGATCACGTTGGCGGTCTTGCGTCCGATACCTGGCAGGGTGACCAGGTCCTCCATGCGGTCGGGCACCATCCCGCCGTACCGCTCGGTCAGGGCCTGACCGAGCTTGATCAGCGCGTCCGCCTTGTTGCGGAAGAAGCCGGTCGGCCGGATCAGCTCCTCCAGCTCGGCGCGGTCCGCGGCGGCGTAGTCGGCGGCCTTCGGGTAGCGGGCGAAGAGCCGGGGGGTCACCTCGTTGACCCGCTGATCGGTGCACTGGGCGGAGAGGATCGTGGCCACGGCGAGCTGGAGCGGCCCGTCGTAGTTGAGCTCACAGTGCGCGTCCGGGTGCGCCACGGCGAGGGCGTTCGCCATACGCCGGGCGCGGCGCTTGCGGGCGAGAGGCGTCTCCGTCACGCGCCGAGCCTACGTCGCCACCGCGCCGACGACGACACGTCGCTCAGTTGGGCGGCGAGATCTCACCGTTGGGGCCGAGACGGGCACCGGTGGTCGGGAAATCCCTCTCGCACAGCGAGCGCACGAGCGCGAGCCCTCGCTTCCGGGAGTCGATGCGCGGCAGGCCGCCCCCACCCTGGAAGGTCGTGGCGATGAAGGTGCCGCCCGCCCAGGTGCCGTCGCGGTGCAGCGAGACCTTCAGCACGGCCCCCAGCCCGAGGTTCCCGGAGGCGCTGAGGGTGCCCGCGCCCCCGGCGAAGTTCCCCAGGCTGTAGGCGATCAGCCGGCCCTTGTAGAACTCCATCGCCCGCATGACGTGCGGCCCGTGCCCGACGACGAGGTCCGCCCCGGCGTCGATGACCGCGTGCGAGAAGGCGATCGGGTCGCCGCGGTTCTCGCCGTAATAGATCTCGCTGCCCGGCCGTACCCGTGTCGCATCCGACCCCTCGGCGCCCATGTGCGCCTGGACCACCACGATGTCGGCCTGCGCGGCCGCCTCCCGCACCACGGACCGCGCCTGGTCGAGGTCGTTGAGCTGGTTGGTCCAGCTGTACGGGGAGAAACCGAGCACGGCGACCCGGACGCCCTTGACCTCGACGACCGTGATCTGGCCCCGGTCACCGGTGTGCTTGAGGCCGTGCTGCTCCAGAGCCCGCTGGGTGTTGCGGTGCCCGGTCTCCCCGAAGTCGTTGCCGTGGTTGTTGGCGAGGTTGAGCAGGTCGAACCCGCCGTCGCGCAGGTGGGCCGCGTAGGAGGGCGGGGCCCGGAACTGGAAACAGGCGCTGCCGTCGGCCCCGCACTTGGCGTACCCGGTGTCGTCGGTGAGCGGCTCCTCGAGGTTGCCCATCACCAGGTCGGCCTTGAGCGCCTCCTTGACGTCGTCGAAGAACCCGCGGCCGCCGTTCGGCGGGATCTTGTCCGGCGCGTCGGCCATGATGATGTCGCCGGTCGCCGAGAGCGAGATGGTGTCCGTGGCCGGCGCCGGGGAAGGGCTCGCCGCCGAGCCAGGTGACGTGCCCCGGATCGCGCCGGCGTGCCAGGTGGGGTTCACGTCGTCGCCGCCGCCCCGCACCATGATCACGATCACGGCGGTGAGGCCGAGCACGACGGCGAGCACCGCGCCGAGCAGCAGGCGGGTGCGGCGGGGTTCAACGAGCGGGCGGTCCATGCACCGCCGACCCTACTGCACCGCGGTCGGTGCGGCGTAAGCGCAGGCCAACGCCCCTGCGGCCGAGCGACCGGAGATCCGGGGGTGTGTAGGTGGTTCGGCTCCGGCTGCCCCTAGACTGGCATTCGCGCAACAAAGCGCGGCGGAGGTGTGCGCGATGGACGAGGTGCTGGCTCGCAGCGGGATCTTCCAGGGTGTGGACCCGGAGGCCGCCGAGGCGCTCAGCAAGGAGATGGAGACGGTCGAGGTCCGCAGGGGCGAGGTCGTCTTCAACGAGGGCGAGCCCGGCGACAGCCTCTACATCGTGCTCTCCGGGAAGATCAAGCTGGGCCGCCGCGCGGCGGACGGCCGGCAGAACCTCATCGCCGTCATGGGCCCGTCGGACATGTTCGGCGAGTTGTCGCTCTTCGACCCGGGTCCACGGACCGCCACCGCGACGGCCCTGACCGACAGCCGCCTGGCGCGGCTGCGCAAGACGGCGCTGCGCCCGTGGCTGACCAACCGGCCCGAGATCGCCGAGCAACTGCTGCGGGTGCTCGCCCGCCGGCTGCGCCGGACCAACGACACCCTCGCCGACCTGATCTTCACGGACGTGCCCGGGCGGGTCGCGAAGAACCTGCTGCAGATGGCCGCGCGCTTCGGCAGCCGGGACGGCGGCGTGCTGCGGGTCACCCACGATCTCACTCAGGAGGAGCTCGCCCAGCTCGTCGGCGCCTCCCGCGAGACGGTCAACAAGGCGCTCGCCGACTTCGCGTCGCGGGGCTGGCTCCGCCTGGACGGCAAGAGCGTAATCATCCTCGACCCGGAGCGCCTGGCGCGCCGCGCCCGCATCTGATCTCTTCCCCGGCGGCCGGCCTGTCGGGTTTTTGACACCTGCACCCGCTGATCGGGTGCTGACATCTTGCTCCGCGGTTCCCACACTCACCCCGCCCGCCCGACCCGTCATCCACCAGTGCGCCGGCCCCGACCGCCACTGGCCGGCGCCAGGCGGAGCGCCGACCACCGAGGTGCCGGCGATCGCGTTGCCATCGCCCACCCCCGCGGCTCCCACCACACCAGCCCACGCCACGACATCTGCAGCCCCGGCGACGACCCCCAAGCCGGCAACCAGGACGACCACGAAACGCCAGCGCCGCCCCTCCCAAGACGCCACCTGCTCCGCAGAACTGTGACCCGGCGTATCCGACCGTCTGTATCCCGCCGCCACCGCCGGACCTCGAATGCGACGACATTCCACACAAGCGGGTCAAGGTGCTTCCGCCCGATCCGCATCGGTTCGACCGCGACAGGGACGGCATCGGCTGCGAGTCCTAGCACCAGGAACGAGCGGCCCGATCTGATCAGGAGAGCGACCCGATCCGAAAACAAGCAGTCTTGACTGTTTGTTCTCGGTGCGACAGGCTCGGGGCGTGCGTACGCCGCAGCAGGAGCGCAGCCGGGCCACCCGGGCGCGCCTGCTGGAGGCGACCGTCGAGTGCCTCGCCGAGCGGGGCTGGGCGGGCACGACCACGACCGTGGTCGCGGAGCGGGCGGGCGTCTCCCGGGGCGCCCAGCTGCACCACTACCCCACCAAGGCCGCCCTGGTCACCGCGGCCGTGACGCACCTGGCCGAGCGCCGGGCGGCGGAACTGCGCGCCGAGGCACAGGCGCTGCCGGCGGGCAGCGGGCGACGCCTCGACCACGTGGTGGAGATGCTCGCCGCCGCGTTCACCGGCCCGCTGTTCGCCGCCGCCCTGGAGCTGTGGGTCGCCGCCCGCACCGACCCTGAACTGCGGTCCGCGCTCGTGCCGCTGGAGGCCAGGCTCGGGCGCGAGATGTACCGGTTGACCGTCGAGCTGCTCGGCGCCGACGAGCACCGGCCCGGGGTACGCGAAGCGGTGCAGCTCACGCTCGACCTGCTGCGCGGGCTCGGCGTCGCCAATCTGCTCAGCGACGACTCCGCCCGCCGGGAGGCGCTGCTCGCCTCCTGGAAGGACCACCTTCGTACCGTCCTCGACGCACAGTAGGAGCCGCCATGGTCGCGCTCACCGACCTGCTCGCCGACCTGGCCGCCGAGTCGGCCGAGGTCGACGCCCTGGTCGCACCGTTGTCCGAAGAGGACTGGGCCCGACCCACGCCGGCCAAGGGCTGGACCATCGCCCACCAGATCGCCCACCTGACCTGGTCGGACCGCGCCGCGCTGCTCGCCGCGACCGACCCCGCGACGTTCACCGCCGGGCTGGCCGAGGTGATGGCGGATCCCGACGGCTTCGTCGACCGGGGTGCGGCAGAGTTCCTGGCGCCACCCGCGCAGCTGCTCGACCGCTGGCGCGCCGGCCGCTCGGCGCTGAGCGAGGCGCTGGCGGCCCTCCCGCCCGGCGTCAAGCTGCCCTGGTACGGCCCGCCGATGGCCCCGATGACCATGGCCACCGCCCGACTCATGGAGACGTGGGCGCACGGGCTGGACATCGCCGACGCGCTCGGCGTCGTCCCCACGCCGACCGCCCGACTGCGGCACATCGCGCATCTCGGCGTACGCACCCTCGCCAACGGCTTCCTGGCCCGCGGCCTGGACGCGCCGGCGGCGCCCGTACGCGTGGAGCTGACCGCGCCGGACGGGACGCTGTGGGAGTACGGGCCGGCGGACGCCGCGGACCGGGTGACCGGGCCCGCGCTGGACTTCTGCCTGCTGGTCACGCGCCGCCGGCACCGCGCCGACCTCGCGCTGGTCGCGACCGGGCCGGTCGCCGACGCCTGGCTGGACGTGGCGCAGGCGTTCGCCGGCCCGCCCGGCCCCGACCGCGAGCCGAAGTCACGGGTCGGCGAGCCGTGATCCGCGTCGGCAACGCCTCCGGCTTCTACGGCGACCGCTTCGAGGCCTGGCGCGAGATGCTGGCCGGCGGCGAACTCGACGTGCTCACCGGCGACTACCTCGCCGAACTGACCATGCTGATCCTCGGCCGGGACCGTGCCAGGGACCCGGCCACCGGGTACGCGAAGACGTTCCTGCGCCAGATGGAGGAGGCCCTCGGGCTCGCCGTGGACCGCGGCGTCGCCCTAGTCACCAACGCCGGCGGCCTCAACCCGACCGGGCTCGCGGACGCGCTGCGCGCGCTGGCCGGGCGCCTCGGCATCGAGATCGCGGTCGGGGTGGTGGCCGGCGACGACCTCACCGAGCGGGCCGCGGCCCTCGGCCTCGGCACCCCCCTGACCGCCAACGCGTACCTCGGCGCCTTCGGCATCGCCGAGTGCCTGCGGGCCGGCGCGAACGTCGTGGTCACCGGCCGGGTCACCGACGCGTCGCTGGCCGTCGGCCCGGCGATCGCGGCGTTCGGCTGGAAGCGGGAGGACTACGACGCGCTGGCCGGCGCGACCGTGGCCGGGCACGTCATCGAGTGCGGAGCCCAGGCCACCGGCGGCAACTTCAGCTTCTTCACCGAACTGCCCGACGGCGGGCGCCGTCCCGGCTTCCCGATCGCGGAGATCCACGCCGACGGCTCGGCGGTCATCACCAAGCATCCGGGCACCGGCGGGGCCGTGACGGTGGAGACCGTCACCGCGCAACTGCTCTACGAGGTCGGCTCACCGGCGTACCTGGGCCCGGACGTCGTCACCCGCCTGGACACCATCACGCTGCGATCCGACGGCCCGGACCGGGTGTCGATCAGCGGCGTACGCGGCAGCCCGCCCCCGTCGACGGTCAAGGTCGGCGTCACCACGCTGGGCGGGTTCCGCAACACGATGACGTTCGTGCTCACCGGCCTGGACATCCCCGCCAAGGCGGCCCTGGTGCGGGAGCAGCTCACCGAGGCGGTCGGCCCTGACGGGCTGGAGTTCCGCCTGGCCCGCACCGACCACCCCGACGCCGACACGACCGAGACCGCGAGCGCGCTGCTGCACGTGCACCTGCGCGACAGCGACCCCGCGCGGGCCGGGCGCGCGTTCTCCCAGGCGGCGGTGGCCCTGGCGCTCGCCTCGTACCCGGGCTGCACCCTCACGTCTCCTCCGGCCGACGCGACCCCGTACGGGGTGTTCACCTCCGCCTTCCTGCCGCAGGGGACCGTCGAGCACGTCGCCGTGCTGCCCGACGGCACCCGCATCCCCATCCCGCCCCCTACAACGGTTGATCATGAGGTTGCCGGCGGAAACTCCGGGCATGTCCGCGAACAACCTCATGATCAACCGAAGCTGGGCGGTGGGCCGACGCGCACCGCCCCGCTCGGGGTGGTGGCCGGGGCGCGCTCCGGGGACAAGGGCGGCGACGCCAACCTCGGGGTCTGGGCGCGCGACGACGCGGGGTACGCCTGGCTGCGCGGCTTCCTGACCGTCGACACGCTCCGCGCGCTGCTGCCCGAGACCGCGTCGCTCGAGATCGAGCGGTACGACCTGCCGAACCTGCGCGCGATCAACTTCGTCCTCCGCGGCCTGCTCGGCGAGGGCGTGGCGGCGTCGACCCGGTTCGACCCGCAGGCCAAGGCCCTCGGCGAGCTGCTGCGCTCCCGGCTGGTGGAGATCCCGGTGGAGCTGCTGCGATGACCGAGATCCTGACCGACCCGACCGACCCCACCGACACGCCGGAGCGGCGGGCGCTGCGGGACCTGACCAGGCGGTTCGTCCAGCGCGAGGTGCTGGCGCACCTGGCGGACTGGGAGCGCGCCGGCGAGGTGCCGCGCGCGCTGCACAAGACCGCGGCCGGGATCGGGCTGCTCGGGATCGGCTTCCCCGAGGCGTACGGCGGGTCCGGCGGAGACCTGCTCGACTCGCTCGTGGTCACCGAGGAGGTGCTCCTGGCCGGCGGCTCCTCCGGGCTGGTCGCCGCGCTGTTCACCCACGGCATCGCGCTGCCGCACATGGTCGCCGAGGGCGACCCGTACAAGATCGACAGGTACGTGCGCCCGACGCTGGCCGGCGAGAAGATCGGCGCGCTCGCGGTCACCGAGCCCGACGGCGGGTCCGACGTGGCCGCGATCCGTACCACGGCCCGTCGAGACGGGGACCACTACGTGGTCAACGGGTCGAAGACCTACATCACCAGCGGCGCCCGCGCCGACTTCGTGACCTGCGCGGTGCGCACCGGAGGGCCGGGGCCCGAGGGGATCTCGCTGCTCGTCGTCGACACCGACACCCCCGGCTTCTCGGTCACCCGCCGGCTGGAGAAGATGGGCTGGCACTGCTCGGACACCGCGGAACTCTCCTTTGTCGACGTACGGGTGCCCGCGGCGAACCTGGTCGGCCCGGAGCACAGCGGGTTCGCACAGCTCATGCGGCACTTCGCCGCCGAGCGGATCTCACTGGCCGCGCAGGCGTACGCGACCGCCCAGCGCTGCCTCGACCTCACCATCGCCTGGTGCCGGGACCGCAACACCTTCGGCCGACCGCTCGCGACGCGGCAGGTGATCCGGCACCGGCTGGCGGAGATGGCCACGGTGACCGACGTGGCCCGCCGGTACGTGCGCGGCGTGGCGGCCCGGGTCGCCGCCGGCGAGCAGCTGGTCGCCGAGGTGGCGATGGCGAAGAACACCGCCGTGGCCGCGTGCGACTTCGTGGTCGACCAGGCCGTGCAACTGCACGGCGGGTTCGGATACCTGCGCGACGCCGAGGTCGAGCGGCACTACCGGGACGCCCGGATCCTCGGCATCGGCGGCGGCACCACCGAGATCATGAACGAGATCATCGCGAGAGGCTTGGGGGTCTGACCATGGCCGTGCTGGCGACCGCCCTGGACCCGCGCGCACCATCCTTTGTAGAGAACCGCGCCGCGATGCTGGAGCGCCTCGCCGAGCTGGAGGCGGCGCTGGACGCGGTGCGGGCGGGCGGCGGCGAGAAGTACGTGGCCCGCCACCACAAGCGCGGCAGGCTGCTGCCCCGCGAGCGCATCGAGCTGCTGGTGGACCGCGACTCGCCGTTCCTGGAGCTGTGCCCGGTCGCCGCCTGGGGCTCCGAGTACCCGGTGGGCGCGGGCGTGGTGACCGGCATCGGGGTGATCTGCGGCGTCGAGTGCGTCATCGTCGCCAACGACCCGACGGTGCGCGGCGGCGCGGTCAACCCGTACACGCTCAAGAAGACCGCGCGGGCCGGCGAGATCGCGGCGGCGAACCGGCTGCCGATGGTGAACCTCGTCGAGTCCGCCGGGGCGGACCTGCCCGCCCAGGCGGAGATCTTCATCCCCGGCGGCCGGGCCTTCCGCGACCTCACCCGGCTGTCCGCCCGCGGCATCCCCACGATCGCCGTGGTGTTCGGCAACGCCACCGCCGGCGGGGCCTACATCCCGGGCATGTCCGACTACACGATCTTCGTGCGGGACCAGGCCCAGGTGTTCCTCGGCGGGCCGCCGCTGGTGAAGATGGCCACGGGCGAGGACGCCGACCCCGAGGAGCTGGGCGGCGCCGAGATGCACGCGACCCGCTCGGGGCTGGCCGACTTCGTCGCCGCCGACGAGCGCGACGCGCTGCGGCTGTGCCGGGCGACCGTCGCCCGGCTGAACTGGCGCAAGCTCGGCCCCGGCCCGCGCACCGCGCCGACCCCGCCGAAGTACGACCCGGAGGAGCTGCTCGGGATCCCGTCGGCCGACCCGCGGGTGCCCTACGACCCCCGCGAGATCCTCGCCCGGGTGGTGGACGGCAGCGACTTCGACGAGTTCAAACCCCGGTACGGCACGGCTCTGGTCACCGGGTGGGCCTCGGTGCACGGCTACCCGGTGGGGGTGCTCGCCAACGCCCGCGGGGTGCTGTTCTCCGAGGAGGCGCAGAAGGCGGCGCAGTTCATCCAGCTCGCCAACGCCAGCGACACCCCGCTGATCTTCATGCAGAACACCACCGGCTACATGGTGGGCACCGAGTACGAGCAGCGCGGCATCATCAAGCACGGCGCGCTGATGATCAACGCGGTGTCGAACTCGACCGTGCCGCACGTGACGTTGAACATCGGCGCCTCGTACGGCGCGGGCAACTACGGCATGTGCGGCCGGGCGTACGAGCCCAGGTTCCTGTTCGCCTGGCCCAACGCGCGCTCGGCGGTGATGGGGCCGGCCCAGCTCGCCGGCGTCATGGAGATCATCTCGCGGCAGGCCGCGGCCGCGAAGGGCCTGCCGTTCGACGAAGAGGCCGCGGCGAGCGCCCGGGCGATGATCGAGTACCAGATCGACCGGGAGTCCGCGGCGCTGGCGATGTCCGGCCGGCTGTACGACGACGGCGTGATCGACCCGCGGGACACCCGTACCGTCCTCGGGTTCTGCCTCTCTGTGATCCACAGTGGACCTATTGCCGGCGCGGGCCGGTACGGCGTGTTCCGGATGTGAGGAGGCGCGCGTGATCCGCAGGCTGCTGGTGGCCAACCGGGGCGAGATCGCCCGGCGCGTCTTCGCGACCTGCCGGGCGATGGGCATCCAGACCGTCGCCGTCTGCTCCGACGCCGACTCCGACGCCCTCCACGTGGCCGAGGCCGACTACGCGGTGCGCCTTCCCGGAAACACCCCCGCGGAGACGTACCTGCGCGCGGACCTGCTCATCGAGGCGGCGCGGCGCACGGGCGCGGACGCGATCCACCCCGGGTACGGGTTCCTCGCCGAGAACGCCGACTTCGCCCGGGCGGTGACCGACGCGGGGCTGACCTGGGTCGGGCCACCGGCCAAGGCGATCGCGCTGATGGGTGACAAGCTCGCCGCCAAGGCCCTGCTCACCGACGCCGGGGTCCCGATGCTGCCGACGCACGACCCCGAGCAGGTCACCGAGGTTCCCGTGCTCGTCAAGGCGGCGGCGGGCGGCGGCGGGCGCGGCATGCGGGTGGTACGCGACCGGGCGGCGCTCGCCGAGGCGGTGGCCGCCGCGCGCCGGGAGGCGGCGGCCGCGTTCGGCGACGGCACGGTCTTCTGCGAACGGTACGTCGAGGGTGCCCGCCACGTCGAGGTGCAGGTGCTGGCGGACGCGCACGGCACCGTGCTGACCCTCGGCGAGCGCGAGTGCTCGATCCAGCGACGGCACCAGAAGCTCGTCGAGGAGTCACCGTCGCCGGCCGTCACGCCCGAGATCCGCGAGCGGCTGTGCGCCGCCGCCGTCGTGGCCGCCCGGGCCGTCGGGTACGTGGGCGCGGGCACCGTGGAGTTCCTGCTCGCCCCGGACGGCGAGTTCTTCTTCCTGGAGATGAACACCCGGTTGCAGGTCGAGCACCCCGTCACCGAGTGCGTCACCGGAGCCGACCTGGTCCGGCTGCAGCTGCTCGTCGCCGAGGGCGCCCCGCTGCCGGCGCTGCCGCCCGCACCCGGCGGCCACGCCATCGAGGTGCGGCTGTGCGCCGAGGACCCGGCGGCCGACTGGCTGCCGTCGACCGGCACGCTGCACCGCTTCGCGGTGCCCGGGGTGTCCGCCGAGTTCCGCCCGCCGTCCGGCCCCGGACTGCGGCTGGACAGCGGGGTGCGGGACGGCTCGGTGGTGAGCGTGCACTACGACTCTCTGCTGGCCAAGCTGATCGCCTGGGCGCCCACGCGCTCGGAGGCGGCGCGCCTGCTCGCCGACGCGCTGGCCCGCGCCCGGGTGCACGGGGTGACCACCAACCGGGACCTGCTCGTGCGCGTGCTGCGCCACCCGGCGTTCCTCGCCGGGGACACCGACACCGGATTCCTCGACCGGCACCCGGGCGTCTTCGCCCCGCTGCTGTCCGACGTGGATCTCCGGGTCGCCAGTGGGCGCAGTGAAGCGGAGCCCAACGCCCGTTCCGGCTCGGCCGCGTCCCACCCGAGCCAACCCGGAACGGGCGCGGTCGAGCGACCCGGAGCCGGAACAGCGCTGCGGCTGGCGTGCCTGGCGGCGGCGCTGGCGGGCGCGGCCGCCCGCCGGGCGGCCGCGCCTGTGCTCGGCTCGCTGCCGTCCGGGTGGCGCAACGTGCCCAGCGGTCCACAGGTCGTCGGGTACGACAGCCCTGTCGGCCCGGTCGAGGTCGCCTACCGCTTCGACCGCACCGGTGCGCTCGCCGACTGGTCGGTGCGGGTGGGCGGGGCCGAGGACGCCGACGCCGGCCCGCCGCCGACCGTCGTGCGCGCCTGCGGCGACCGGGTGGAGTTCGAGGTGTCCGGCGTGCGGCGCGGCTTCGACGTGCACCGGGTCGGCAAGGTGTCCTACGTGGACAGCCCGGAGGGCTCGGTGGTGCTGGTGGAGCGGCCGCGCTTCCCACTGCCCGTGCCCGACATCACCCCGGGGTCGCTGGTGGCCCCGCTGCCCGGCGTGGTCGGCCGGGTGCTCGTCACGGTGGGGCAGCGCGTCGCGGCCGGCGACACGCTGCTCACGCTCGAGGCGATGAAGCTCGAACACCCCGTGCACGCGCCGGCCGCCGGTGTGGTCGCCGCGCTCCCGGTCGCCGCCGGCGCCCAGGTCGAGGCCGGTGCCGTGCTGGCCGTGCTCACCCCCGATCCGGACCCGACCCCGGACAGCTGAAAGGCGGTGCGTGATGGACTTCGACCCGACCCCCGAACAGGAGCAGTTGCGCGACGCCGTGCGCTCGCTCGCCCGCCGCTACGGGCACGCGTACTACGTCGAGAAGGCGAAGTCCGGCGGCCACACCACCGAGTTGTGGGCCGAGGCCGGACGCCTGGGCTACCTGGGCGTGAACATCCCGACCGAGTACGGCGGAGGCGGCGGCGGCATCACCGAGCTCGCCATCGTGTGTGAGGAGTTCGCCGCGGCCGGCTGTCCGCTGCTGCTGCTCGTCGTGTCCCCGGCGATCGTCGGGACGATCCTGGCCCGGTACGGCACCGACGAACAGCGCAAGCGGCATTTGCCGGGCATCGCCACGGGCACCGAGAAGGTGGTGTTCGCGATCACCGAGCCGGAGGCCGGGTCCAACTTCCACCGCCTGGCCACCGTGGCGCGCCGGGACGGTGACGACTGGATCCTGTCCGGGCGCAAATGCTTCATCTCCGGCGTGGACGAGGCCGGGCACGTCCTCGTCGTCGCGCGCACCGAGGACGCCGCCACCGGCAAGCTGCGCCCGGCACTGTTCCTGGTGCCCACGGACGCGCCCGGCCTGACAAAGTCCAAACTGGACATGGAGATCGTCTCGCCGGAGAACCAGTGGATGCTCTACCTCGACGAGGTACGGCTGCCCGCCGAGGCGCTCGTCGGCGGCGACCCCGCCGCCGGCCTGCCCGCGCTGTTCGCCGGCCTGAACCCGGAGCGGATCACCGTCGCCGCGATGGGCATCGGCACCGCCCGGTACGCGCTGGAGCGCGCGACCGAGTACGCCGGCCGGCGCAGCGTGTGGGGCCGCCCCATCGGCACCCACCAGGGGGTCGCCCACCCGCTCGCGCACGCCGCGATCCAGGTCGAACTCGCCGCGCTCATGGTGGCCAAGGCCGCCGCCCGCTACGACGCCGGCCGCGACCTGGAGGCGGCGGTCGCGGCGAACATGGCCAAGTACGCCTCGTCCGAGGCGGCGACGCTCGCCGTCGACACCGCGATCCAGGTGCTGGGCGGCAACGGCATGACCACCGAGTACGGCGTGGCGACCCTGCTCGGCGGCGTGCGCGCGGGGCGGATCGCCCCGGTCAGCCGCGAGATGATCCTCAACTTCGTCGCCCAGCACGTGCTCGGGCTGGACAAGTCCTACTGACCGAGCGGCACGGTGGCGAGCAGATCGCGCAGGCGCGCCGCGGTGGGGCGGGCCGTGGGGTCGTCGGCCATGCCGAGACGCAGCACCTCCGTCAGGTCGCGGGGCACCCCTGGCAGGTCCGGGACCGGCTCGGCGACGAGGTCGAGGAGCGCGGCCGGACCGGGATCGTGGTCGGCGCGCCAGCGCGGCGGCCGGCCGCGCATCAGCGCGTAGAGCGATGCGCACAGGGCGTACACGTCGACCGCGCTCGTCGGCGGGTCGTTCCGCAACAGCTCGGGCGCCGCGTACGCGGGGGTCAGCTCCTCCATGACGGCGGCGGCGTCGCGGGACTCGGCGAGGACCGCGAGCCCGAAGTCGGCCAGGGCGGGCTCACCGAACCGCGTGATCAGGATGTTCTCCGGCTTCACATCCCGGTGCAGCACCCCGAGCGCGTGCGCGTCCGCGAGCGCGTCGGCGATCTTCACGCCGACGTCGCGGGTCTCCGCCACCCCCAGCGGCCCGGTCCGCGTCCGGTCGGCGTACGAGCCCTCACACAACTCCATGATCAGGTACGGGTGGCCGTCCACCGTGACGCCCGCGTCGAACAGATCCACGACGTGCGGGTGACTGGACATCCGGCCGGCCGCGCGCGCCTCCCGCAGGAACCGCCGCCGGTCCCGCTCGCTCGCCAGCGCCCGGTTCTCGATCTTCACCGCGACCTCCCGCGACACCGACTCCTGCACGGCGCGGTAGATGGTCGCGTAGCCGCCCCGGGCCAGCAGGGTCAGCCCCGTCAGACCGGGTACGGCCGGCGGTGGGGGCGCTGCGGGCGCGACGGGGGTGGTGGCCACGGATGCCTACGGTACTGGAGGGCCTGGGGGGTCACGTCAGCGCGGCGATCCGGGCCAGCACGGCGTCCGCGGCCGCCCGCTCGCTCACCTGCTGCGTGGCGTACGCGTGCGCCACCGCGGCCTCGGCGGCGGCCCTGGCGCCGGCGACGTCGCCCGCGGCGGCCAGCGCCTCGGCCAGCACCCGGGACGCCGTCACCCGGCTGCGCACGTCCTCGCCCGGAGCGCCGACCGCGCACCGGCCGGCCCGCACCGCCTCGTCCACGCGTCCGGCGGCGAGCAGGGCGGACGCGTAGAACGCGACCGCCTGCCGGCGCGGGAGCAGGAGCGAGGGCTGGTCCACGGCTGCGGCCACCGGGGCCAGCAGGTCCACGGCGGCCTCCGCCTGGCCGGCGGCGAGCCGGGCGGCACCGAGCAGCACCCGGGGACCCACCTCCGCGCCCTCGGCCCCGCCGTTCGGCCGCACGGTCGCCAGCGCCGCACGGGCGTCGGCCTCGGCGGCCGCCACGTCCCCGGCGTGCAGGGCCACCATCCCGCGGATGGTGCGCGCCACGCCGATCAGCAGCGGATGTCCGGTGCGCTCCCCGTAGCCGAGCGCGTCGGAGAGGAGTTCCAGCGCCGGGTCGGGATGGCCGAGGCCGCGTGCGATCACCCCGCGGACGACCAGCGCGAGCCCTCGCCCCCAGTCGTCCCCGGCCGCCGCGACGTCCCGATAGGCGCGCTCCGCCTCGCGCTGCGCCTCCGCCAGGTCGCCGAGTTCCGCCGCGGCGTACGCGGCCACTGCCCGCAGCGTCCCGACGGCCCACGGCTCGCCCACCCGCTCGCCGAACGGCAGGAATTCGCTCGCCAGCCGCCGCGCCTCGGACAGCCGGCCGGCGAGCAGCCGGGTGAACGCGGCCGTGCCGCGCACCCAGGACCGGCCCGCCGCGTCGTCCAACTCGGCGAACAGCCGCGCGGCGCGGCCGAGCGCGGCCTCGGCACCGGCGAAGTCGCCTCGGGTGGCGTTGACCCAGGCGAGGCTCTGCAGCGCCCAGGCCTGCATCGGCCGGTCATCGGCCGCGACCGCCACCTCGTACGCAGTGCCGAACCGCGTCGCCGCCTCTCCGAGGTGGCCGGCGAAGTACTCCGCCATCCCGATCCGCCGGATCGCCACGGCCCGTTCCCGCGGCAGGTCCGCCTCGGTGGCGATGTCGAGTGCCTCCTGCCAGGCGCGCCGGGCGCGCACCGGGTCACCGAGCCGCTGGTGCGCCTGCCCGGCGAGCAGCAGCGCGTTCGCGCGGGTGGCCGGCCGCTCCGCGTTCGCGCTGATCTTCTCGGCGTACGCCAACGCCTCGCTCGCCCGGCCCAGCTGCACCAGCGCCCGGGCCTGGGTGAGCCGGACCTCGGCGGGGAGCGCGCCCGCCAGGCGGGCGGCGCGCTCGACGTGCTCGACCACCAGCCCCGGTTCGCCGGCCGCCAGCGCCCGCCGTGCCGCGCGGCCGAGCGCCGCGACGCCGATCGTGACCACTTCACGCGCGCCGGCGTCGGGGCGCAGCCCGACCGCGTCGGCCAGCGCCACGGCCCGCTCGGCGTGCTCGGCGATGAACGTGTCGAGCGTCTCCGGGGTCATCCCGGCCCGGCCGCCGTCGCTCGCCGCCGGCCACTCACCCGCCGCCAGTGCGGCGGCCCACCGGGCCAGGTGCGCGTGCCGCTCGGCCAGGTCGGCCTTGCCGACGCCCGCGTACGCCGCCTCGCGCAGCAGCGGCGTGGCGAACGCGTAGCCGCCGCGGACCGCGCCGAGCATCCGGCGGTTGAGCAGCTCCTCCACCGCGCGCTCCAACTCGACGGCGACCACCGCCGCCGGCCGGCCGGCCCGACCCGCGCGCCGCTCGCGCAGCGCCCGCAGCGCGGCCGCGGGCACGGTGTCGCCGACGACCGCGGCGTCGCGCAGCACCGAGCGCGCGTCCGGGGGCAACGCGTCGATGCGGGCGGCGAGCACGGCGGCGAGGTCGCGGGAGAGCAGCCGGCCGCCGAGGGACCCCGGCGCCAGCCGCCACTGCCGGACGCCGCGCGCGTCGCTGGACCCGGCGGTCAGCGCCCCGCGCTCGAGCAGCAGGGTCACGAGTTCGGCCAGGTAGAACGGGTTGCCCTGCGCGGTGGCGAGCAGTCGGTCCTCGTCGGCCTGGGCGAGCCGGCCGCCGCCCAGGTACGCGGTGAGCAGTCGCGCGGCGTCGGCACCGCGCAGAGGCGGCAGGGTGAGCACCTCGGCGTCGGCGACCCGGGTCAGCACGCCGGCGGTGCGGACCATCTCGGGCCGGCCGAGCAGGAGGACGAGCACCGGGCCGGTCAGCCGTGACAACGTCACGCTGAGCGCCTCGACGGCCTCGGTGGTCGCGTGGTGCAGGTCGTCCACGATCACCACGAGCGGCGCCTCGCGAGCCAGCAGGCTGAGCAGGTCGGCGACGGCCCCGGGCACGGCCTCCGCATGGGCCTGGCTGCGCGTGCGGCCCCGGCTCGCCCACACGCCGTCGGGCGCCGGCACCTGATCGTCGGGCGTGTCCGCGTGGGCCAGCAGCGAGACGAGCAGCTCCGCGTTGACCTGGCCGGGACGGACCTGACGGGGGGCGGGGGCCGCATCGGATCCGGTATCCGCGCCGCGGCCCCGGTCGCTCACGGTCACCCGAGCCACTCGCTGCGCCAGGCGCCGCAGCCGCTCCTCGACGACCGGCCGGGTCACCGGCGGACCGCCCTCGGTGGGCAGACCGATCGCGGTGCGCACCAGGTCGGCGAGGGGACCCAGCCGCCGGCGCTCCCCGTAGGCCGCGCAGCGCACCGAGAGCACCCGGGCGCCCGCGTGGGCGGCGTACGGCCCCGGCCCGGCGTCGAATCCGGCCGCCATCCGCTCCACCTCACCGGCGAACCGCGTCTTGCCGAGCCCCGCCTCGGCCGTCATCACCAGCACGCGCGGCTCGCCCCGGCCCACCACCTCGGTCAACCGGCCGGCCACCTGCCCCAACTCGGCCTCGCGGCCGACGAACGGCGCCTCGTCGCCCAGCCCGGACCGGGTGCCGGGCGCGTCGCGCGGCCCGAGCAGCTCGTACGCCTCGACCGGTTCCCGCTTGCCCTTGAGCCGCAGCGGGCGCAGCTGCCGCCAGGCCGCGACGTGCCGGGTGGCCTGGGCGGTCGGTGCGCCTGCGTACACGGCGCCGACCGCCGCCACGTCCGCGAGCCGCGCGGCGGTGTTCACCGTGTCGCCGATGACCGTATACTCCAGCGCCGCCTGAATGCCGGCGACCACGTCGCCGGTGTTGAGCCCGACCCGCAGGCCCAGCGGCGCACCCCCGCCCCGCTCGTCGTCGAGCACCCGGCGCACCGCGCGCTGCATGGCCAGCGCCGCCCGGACCGCGCGTTCGGCGTCGTCCTCGTGCGCGACCGGGGCGCCGAACACCGCCATGATCCCGTCGCCGGTCAACTTGTCGACGTGACCGCCGAAGGTCTTGACGGCGCCGGCGAGGGCGGCAAGCACACGGTCGGTGACCGCCCCGACCCGCTCAGGGTCGAGGTCCTCGGCCCAGGCGGTGAAGTCGGAGAGGTCCCCGAAGAGAACGGTGACGACCCGTCGCTCGGTCGCGGGAAGCGTCGCAGCGGCCGGCAGGGCAGCGCCGCAGTTGTGGCAGAACCGGGCGCCGGGAACCGCTACGGTGCCGCAGACGGGACAGGTCACGGTGTGTCCAACCCTTATCCGGGCGGTCGTGATTCCCGCGGTGGCCCGCCGGGTCCGGCTCGCCCCGATCCGGGTCCCCCGCCAGGCCCGGCCTCCCGGTCGAGGTACTCGAGTTGGGCCCGGACGCTCATCTCGGCCGCCGGCCACAGCGACCGGTCGACGTCGGCGTACACGGCCGCGACCACCTCGGCCGCGGAGGTGGCGCCGGCCGCGCGGACGGCACGGACCTGGTCGAGCCGGGCGTGCCGGTGGGCCAGGTAGAAGCGGGCGGCGGCGGCGCAGTCGGCCAGCGGTGGGCCGTGCCCGGGCAGCACGGGGATCGCGCCGAGGCCGGCGAGCAGCTCCAGACTCTCCAGGTAGTCGCCCAGGTTCCCGTCCGGCCACGCCACCACGGTGGTGCCGCGCCCGAGGATCGTGTCCCCGGTGAGCACCGCCCGGTCGCCGCCGCTCGCGTCGCCCACCAGGTAGCACACCGAGTCGGCGGTGTGCCCGGGTGTGGCGAGCGGGCTGATCTCCAGGCCGGAGAGGCGGACCGGGGCGTCGAGGGAGAGCACCGGGGCGCCGGTCAGCTCCGCGAGTCGGGCGACGCCCTCGGTGTGGTCGTGGTGCCCGTGCGTGACCAGGATGGCGGCGACGGGCCCGTGGTCGGCGACCGCCCGCAGGTGACCCTCGTCGAGCGGCCCGGGGTCCACCACCACGCTGGACCGCTCGCCGGGGACGCGCAGCACCCAGGTGTTCGTCCCGGTGAGGGTCATCGGGCCGGGGTTGGGGGCGCGCACCAGCGCCGCCCACGGTGGCAGTTCGTCGGCGAGCGCCGCGGCGGGGGTGGTGACGTGGCCGCCCATGGCAGCGATGGTACGGCCACGGAGGCAATTCGAGCCCACGGCGACCGTCCCCGGCCGGTGGCGCGGTGCCCAGCCCCCGGCCCGCTAGCGAACCTCGACGATCGCCTCGACCTCGACGGGCACGTCGCGGGGCAGCTCGGCCACCCCGACGGCGCTGCGCGCATGCCGTCCGGCCTCGCCGAACACCGCCTCGAACAGCTCGGAGGCGCCGTTGATCACCTCTGGCTGACCGGTGAAGCCCGGAGCGGAGGCCACGAAGCCGACCACCTTGACGACCCGCACGACCCGCGACAGCCCGACCAGCCCGTCCACGGCCGCGAGCACGTTCAGTGCGCACCGCTCGGCCAGTTGCTTGGCCAGCTCCGGCGTCACATCGGCGCCCACCTTCCCGGTGGCGAGGATCTTCCCGTCGGCGATCGGGATCTGCCCGGAGACGTAGACGTGGTTGCCCGTCTGCACCGCGGGCACGTACGCCGCCTGCGGCACGGCGGCCGCGGGCAGCGTCAGCCCGAGTTCGCTCAGCCTGACGTACGGGTCGGTGCTCATGATCCGGCCTCGCCGGTCTTGGGGCGCTTGAGGTAGGCGACGAGCTGCTCCGGGTTGGGCCCGGGCACGACGGCGACCAGTTCCCAGCCGTCCTCGCCCCAGTTGTCGAGGATCTGCTTGGTCGCGTGGACCAGCAGCGGCACGGTGGCGTACTCCCACTTGGTGGTCATGGCGGCACCCTAGCGCGCCGGGCGTCCGCCGCGGCTGAGACCCACGGGGCTGGTGGGACCGCTACCCTCGGCCATCGACGTACCCCGCACGACCGTCGTCCACCACCTGGGGAGATCATGAGCCAAGGGGATCCGACCGAACCGCCGATCGACGCGAGGGCGACCCAGCCCGAACAGCAGCCCGATCCCCAGCCGCAGGCCGCCGGGGCCGAGGCGGACGTTGCGCAGCCGTCACCGCCGAAGCAGCGGCGCGCCGCGCTGGTCGCGGCGATCGTGGCCGGTGCCGCGCTGCTGCTGTGCGGGGGCGGCGCGACCGCCGCGTACCTCTACCTGGCCGACGCCGACCAGCCGGGGGCGGCGAGCCCGAGCACGGCGGTCGAGGACTTCCTCGACGCGGTGTACCGGGCGCAGGACGTGGCGCAGGCGAAGCGCCTGATCTGCGCGCAGGCCCGCGACGAGGACGAGTTGACGAAGAAGATCGACGAGGTGAAGGCCTACCGGGAGGCGCACGAGGACCCGCAGTTCACCTGGGCGGAGCCGACGGTGACGCAGGAGGATTCCGAGACCGCCACGGCCGAGGTCACGGTCAGGGTCACCACCCGGGACGAGAAGGTGGCCGAACAGTCGCTGCGCTTCACGGTGATCAAGAAGAACGGCTGGCTGGTCTGCGAGGTCGAGCCGGCGCAGTGACCGGGGGGAAGTAGCCTTCCTGCTGTGCGACAGTCCGCCAGCCGGCCCGCCCACCCGGTCGCCGCCGACCCTCGATGGCCGGCGCGGCTGCACGTGGTGACCGGCAAGGGCGGCACAGGCAAGACCACCGTGGCCGCGGCGCTCGCGCTCGCCCTCGCACGCGGTGGGCACCGCACCCTCCTCGTCGAGGTGGAGGGCCGGCAGGGCATCGCGCAACTGTTCGACATCCCGCCCCTGCCGTACGAGGAGCGGCGGATCGCGGACACACCGGACGGCGGCGAGGTGCGGGCCCTCGCGGTGGACGCCGAAGAGGCGCTGCTGGAGTACCTCGAGCTGTTCTACCGGCTGGGCCGCGCCGGGCGGGCGCTGCGCCGCTTCGGGGCGATCGACTTCGCCACGACGATCGCCCCCGGGCTGCGGGACATCCTGCTCACCGGCAAGGTCAAGGAGGCCACCACCCGCACCGTCGACGGCCGGCGCTTCTACCGGGCGGTGGTCCTCGACGCCCCGCCGACCGGACGGATCGGTCGCTTCCTGAACGTGACGGCGGAGGCCGCGCGGCTGGCGAAGGTGGGGCCGATCAAGACCCAGAGCGAGGGCGTCGCGGCCGTCCTCCGCTCGCCGATGACCGCGGTGCACCTGGTGACCCTGTTGGAGGAGATGCCCGTCCAGGAGACGGTCGACGCGGCGGAGGAGCTCACCGCCCTCGGCCTGCCGGTCGGCAAGGTCATCGTCAACGCCACCCAGCCCCCACTGCTCTCCGCGGAACGGATCAGCCAGGCCGAGCTGCGCCGCGGGCTGGCCGCCGCCGAACTGCCCACGGACCGGCTCACGGTGGCCGGCCTGCACGCGGAGGCGAAGGCATACGCGGTCCGCCGGAGGCTGCAGGAGTCGCTGCGGGTGGAGCTCGCCGACCTCAATCGACCGATGGTGGAGCTCCCGCTGCTGTCCGAGGGCGTCGACCGGAAGGCCCTGGACCGGCTCGCCGACGCGCTGCTTGCCGGATAGCCGACGCCGGTCCCCGGCCGGCGGCCGGCGAACTGCGCGCGGTCGGCGCGGAGGGTGAGACCCGGCCCGGATACGCTCGGTTCATGCCCACCGATCAGCCCGTCCCGCGGCTGGACGTCGACGCGATCCTCGCCGACCCCGGCGTACGGATCATCGTGTGCTGCGGCTCGGGCGGCGTCGGCAAGACGACGACGGCGGCGGCGCTGGCCCTGCGGGCGGCCGAGCACCACGGGCGCCGGACTGTCGTGCTCACGATCGACCCGGCCCGGCGGCTCGCCCAGTCCCTCGGCCTCGTCGAGCTGGACAACGCCCCCCGCCTGGTCAAGGGGGTCAACGGGGGCGAACTGCAGGCCATGATGCTCGACATGAAGCGGACCTTCGACGAGGTCGTGCTCGCGCACACCGACCCGAAGCGGGCCGAGGAGATCTTCGCCAACCCCTTCTACCAGGCGATGAGCTCGACGTTCTCCGGGACGCAGGAGTACATGGCGATGGAGAAGCTCGGACAGCTTCGGGCGCGCGACGAGTGGGACCTGATCGTCGTGGACACCCCGCCGTCGCGCAGCGCGCTCGATTTCCTCGACGCTCCGGCCAGGCTGGCCCGCTTCCTCGACGGCCGGATGCTGCGCCTGCTGCTGGCTCCGGCGCGCGCCGGCGGACGCAGCATGTTCAACCTGGTGACCGCGTCGTTCGGGGTCTTCTCCAAGGCAGTGCAGCGGATCCTCGGCGCGCAACTGCTCACCGACCTGTCCGGCTTCATCGCCGCGCTGGACTCGATGTTCGGCGGTTTCCGCGAGCGCGCCGAACAGACGTACCGGGTGCTGCAGGATCGCGAGACGGCGTTCCTCGTGGTGGCTGTGCCGGAGCCCGACGCGATCCGCGAGGCGGCCTACTTCGCGCGGCGGCTCAGCGACGAGCGGATGCCGCTGGCCGGCCTGGTGCTCAACCGGGTGCACCGGGTGGAGGCTCCCGGCCTGTCGGCCGCGGAGAGCCTGGCGGCCGCCGAGCGGCTGGAGGCGCTCGGCGACGAGACGGCCACCGCCGACGTGCTGCGCGTGCACGCGGGCCTGGTTCAGCAGGCCGTCCGCGAGCAGGCCGTCGCGGCCCAGTTCAGCGGTGAGTTCCCCGGGATACCGCAGGTGTCGGTGGCGGCGTTGGCGAGCGACGTCCACGACCTGGAAGGGCTGCGGACGATCGGCACCGCGCTCGCCACCGCGTAGGCCACCCGGGCGCCCGCCGCCCAGGCCATCCGCGGCCCCCGCGTGCGCGACCCACCCCCACGCACGGTGGCCGCCAAGCCGCTCGTCGGGCTTGACGGCCACCGCCTCGTGATTGCGGCCGCCCGGCCGCCGGCTACGCTTCGCCGGGCTCGGCCGACGGCCGACGCCGGTGTCCCACGCGGGTCACACGTGGGCCAGATCCTTCTGGTTGGCCTTCTGGTTCAGCGCCGCCTCGAAGATCCGCCGCCAGCTCGTCACCTGCGGATGCCTGCGCAGCAGGGCCCGGCGCTCCCGTTCGGTCATGCCACCCCACACCCCGAACTCGATGCGGTTGTCGAGCGCGTCGGCCAGGCACTCGTACCGGACCGGGCACCCTCGGCAGATGCGCTTGGCCACGTTCTGCTCGGCTCCCTGCACGAACAGCGCGTCGGGATCCCCCTCCCGGCAGGCGGCCAGGCTCGGCCAGTCCGCGGTCATGCCCATGTGTACACGTCCCCCCTTGCTTTCCCCCGATTCGCCCAGCGACCGACGCTCCGAAACCCCGATCCCCCGTGGTGCGCGGCTCCCCCTTCTCGCCGCGCGGGCGCTCGGGCACGGTTCGGCACCGATCGCGTGGACGCAGTGCCCTCGGTACGAGGACTCCATGCGGTTACCTCGGGGACCATCATGCTCTGTAGTCGAGTGATTACGCAACGTCGTCGACGATTTTTGTGCAAGCCGGACCAAGTGCCTATTTAGGGCCTACGCCGTGGCGGACGTGTGCGAGCGAGGTCGCGGGCCGCACCACGAGTTCGCCCGAAGGGGTGCAGACGGGTCGCGCGGGCGAGCGCAACCGCACGCCGGGGTCGTGCGTCTATCCCAACGAGGCCGCGTCGGACTGGACGCGGGCGTAGCGGTGCTCCCAGACAGGCTCACGTACCCTGAAGCGGTGACGAGGATGCGCAAACGCGACAATGACGTGCTCACGAACATTGCTTCATTGATCGTGTGCGGCGCCCTCGCCGGCGTCGTCGTCGCCGCCGCCGCGTTCCCCGCAGCCGCCATGACCGGCCTGTTCGCGAAGGCCGGCGGCGAGGCGTTCCACCAACTGCCGTCCGAAATCACCGTGCGGCGCGCGCCGCAGATCACCTCGCTGTACGCCAACGACGGCAAGACCCTCATCACCACGATCTACGACGAGAACCGCCGCGACGTGGAGCTGGCGGACGTGGCGCCGATCATGCGGCAGGCCATCATCGCCGCCGAGGACCAGCGCTTCTACGACCACAACGGCGTCGACGTCAAGGGCGTCATGCGCGCGTTCGTCGCCAACCAGTCCAAGGGCGAGATCACGCAGGGTGCCTCCACCATCACCATGCAGTACGTGCGGCTCGCCATGTCGTACTCCGCGGAGACTCCGCAGGAGGTCGTGGACGCGACCGCGGACACCAACACGCGGAAGATCCGCGAGATGCGCTTCGCGATGGCGTTGGAGCAGGAGTGGCCCAAGGACAAGATCCTCGAGGGGTACCTGAACATCGCGTACTTCGGCAACCGGGCCTTCGGCATCTACGCCGCGAGCCAGGTCTACTTCGGTAAACCGCCGAGTGACCTCACCCTGGAGGAGGCGGCGCTGCTCGCCGGCCTGGTCAAGTTCCCCGGCAGCTTCGACGTGGCCAGCAACGCCGGGTACCAGCAGGCGTTCGACCGGCGGAACTGGGTGCTGGACCAGATGGTCAAGACCGGCGCGATCAGCGCCGAGGAGGCCGAGCGGGCCAAGCAGACCGAGATCAAGGTGACCGGCAAGGCGGCGCCCAACGGCTGCACCTCCGCCGCGGAGAACCACTGGGGCTTCTTCTGCGACTTCTTCGTCCGCTGGTGGCTGGAGCAGGAGGCCTTCGGCGCCACGCCGTACGAGCGGGAGAACCGGCTGAAGACCGGCGGCTACACGATCATCACCTCCCTGGACCCGCAGGTGCAGAACGCGGCGAAGGCCAACATCGAGCAGTACCTGCCGACCTTCCGAAAGAAGACCGGTGAGCCGGAGTGGCGGGCGATCATGCTGGCGGCGGTGGAGCCGGGCACCGGCAAGGTGCGCGCCCTGGCGGTGAACCGGAACTTCAAACTGGACGATCCCAACAATCCGCAGAACGGCAGGCACACCGACCCGGCGAAGGCCAGGCTCGGCATCCGCGGCAACTACCCGAACACGGTGAACCCGCTGATAACCGGCGGCGGGGACATCACCGGCTACCAGGCGGGCTCGTCGTTCAAGATCTTCACGATGGTCGCGGCGCTGGAGAAGGGCTTCCCGCTCGACTACACGATCAACGCCACGTCGCCGTACGTGTCGAGGTACATCGCCGAGCCGGGCGCCCCCGCCACGTGCAACCGCAACCGCTACTGCCCGGTGAACGCGAGTCCGGAGTGGATGAACGGCCCGCGCAACATGTGGACCGGGTTCGGGCGTTCGGTGAACACGTACTTCGTGCCGCTGCAGGAGCGGGTGGGCGCGGAGAACGCGGTCGACGTCGCCAAGCGGTTGGGCATCCAGTTCCGGGCGAAGGGCACCCCGGAGAATCCCAACGACTACGAGTTCGCCAACGACCCCGACCTGGCGCACGGGTGGGGTGCCTTCACCCTCGGCGTCTCGGCCACCACCCCGCTCGACCTGGCCAACGCGTACGCGTCGCTCGCCGCAGACGGCAGCTACTGTGAGCCGATTCCGGTCGAGGAGATCCGCGACCACGACGGCGACAAGCTCGACGTCGGCGACCCGCGCTGCCGGCAGGCGGTGAAGCCCGAGGTCGCGCGGGCGGCTGTGGACGCCGCCCGGTGCCCGGTCGGCGACCAGTCCGCGGGCCGCCAGTGCAACGGCGCCACCTTCCCGGGCGGGCGCAGCATCGTCCGGGGCTACCCGATCGCCGGAAAGACCGGGACCACCGACGGGGACAAGACCGCGACGCTGGTCATGATGACCAAGCAGTTGGCGGTCGCCGGCATCATGGCCGACCCGGACACGCCCCAGAACCCGAAGGAGAGCATGAGGGCCTCGATCGTCAACCCGGCGGTCGCCGAGACGCTGCGGGACGCGATGGCGGGCAAGCCGGCGATCAATTTCGAGCCGCCAACCCGGAAGCTGGCGTACGGCAACCAGGTGAGAATTCCGAACGTCACCTGCAAGCCCGTGGACGAGGCGCGGGCCACGCTGCGCGGGGCCGGGTTCGACGTCGAGGTCGAGTCGCGGCCGGTCGACTCGCCCTGCCCCGGCGGCACCGTCGCGAGGACCGACCCCAGCGGCCGTACGGTCAAGGGCGGCGTCGTCGTCATCTACGTCAGCAACGGCAAGGGCGCCAGCCAGCCACCCGGCGGCGGCGGCGACGGCGGCGACGGCGGCGTCATCGTGCCTCCGCCGCCCAGAGAGCCCGGACGACCGTAAACCACGCAGGAGGGCAGCGAACTCCCAAGCGGGTCGCCTGTGGGGCACCGCTCCGCTACCCCCGCGGTTCTCTGCTCAGCGTGCGCAGGCCGCCGTGCCGGCGAACCGGGCAGGAACTACCCTCGGGCGCATGAATACGCGGGCGGTCGTCAAGTGGGCGGCCGGCGTGGCGGCGGCCGGTGCCGCGACGCTGGCGTACGCGTCGTTGATCGAGCGGAACATGTTCACCCTGCGCCGGTACGACGTGCCGGTGCTCGCCCCGGACGCCGAACCGCTGCGGGTGCTGCACCTGTCCGACCTGCACATGACCCCGCGCCGCCACCGGCTGCAGGACTGGGTGCGCGCGCTCGCGGGGCTCGACCCGGATCTCGTCGTGGTCACCGGCGACAACCTGGCCGCCCCGGACGCCGTGCCCGCCGCGGTACGGGCGTTGCAGCCGCTGTTCGACTACCCGGGCGCGTTCGTGTTCGGCTCCAACGACTACCGCGGCCCGGTCTGGAAGAACCCGTTCTCGTACTTCGACCCGGACAGGGAGTACGTGCAGGGCGTCGACCTGCCCTGGGAGGAGCTGCGGGACGTGCTGGTCGGGGTGGGCTGGCAGGACCTCAACAACGCCCGTACGACGATCAAGGCCGGTGGCCGGACCGTCGAGCTGGTCGGCGTGGACGACCCGCACATCGAGCGGGACGACTACGCCTCGGTCGCGGGGCCGGTGGCGCCCGACACGGACGTGTCGATCGGGCTGGCGCACTCCCCCGAGCCGCGGGTGCTGGACGCGATGGCGGCGGACGGCTTCGCGCTGCTGCTCGCCGGGCACACGCACGGCGGCCAGGTACGGGTGCCCGGGGTGGGCGCCCTGGTGACCAACTGCGGCCTCGACCGGCGGATGGCCCGTGGACTGCACCGCTGGCCTGGATCGTCGTCCTGGCTGCACGTGTCGGCCGGGCTCGGCACCCACCCGACCGCCCCGGTGCGCTTCGCCTGCCCGCCCGAGGCCTCGATCCTCACGCTGATCCCCCGCTGAGCTCGGCGCTCGGCGCTCGGTGTAGAGGCGGTCCGGGGGTGCCGGCTTGCGGCGCCGGGCGCGTCAGCTAAGATTGCTCGGCACGCTCGGGGTGTAGCGCAGCTTGGTAGCGCGCTTCGTTCGGGACGAAGAGGTCGTCGGTTCAAATCCGGCCACCCCGACCAGAAAAGAGGGCGTATCCCTTGCTGGGATACGCCCTCTTTCGCCTTCGGGTATCCACCTGGGTGACGAGCCCGCTCGTCGATGGCCCGCGTTGATCACGAGGTTGACGGCGATCTTCTCGGCCTCTCGGGCGCCCCACTCAATGATCGACACGGGCGACGAGCTGGAGCCGGTAGCGCGAGGCTGTTCGGCTGCAGTTCCGGAGGTGACTAGTCCTCGGCCGAGAGGACCTGGCGCAGCGTCGCGGCGAAAGCGTCGGGCTCGCCCTGCATGCCGAACTCCCCACCGAGGAAACCCCCGTGGCCACCCGGGAAGACGACCAGCTCCGTACCCAGCCCCTCGGCGACGGCGGCTCCGGCCCGGTAGGTCAGCTGGCCCTCCGATTCGACCCCCACGCCGATGACGACGCGGGTCGATGCGGCGCGCAGCGCGTCGAAGTCCGGCTGGTAGTGGGTACACGTGATCAGGTTCTGCGCGAACATGACGTCGTCGCGGGACCCGTCGTCGTCGGTCGGCAGCCCGAAATCGACGGGGCTCGGCGCGGGCCGATCGGCGAAGTCGGCCGGAATCTCACCCAGCCAACTCGTGAGCGCGATGAACTTCGCCATCGCCGCGCCGAAGCCGTCCCGCTGGTACGTCCGGTGCAGGTCCATCACGGCCGCCAGCGCCTGCTCCCGATCGGGCAGGACCTGGACCGCCGGCGGCTCGTGCGCCACCAGAACGCGCACCGGCTCGGAATGCCGGGCCACCAGCGCGAGTCCGTTGATCGCGCCCCCGCTGCTCGCGAAGATGTCCACCGGCCCGCCGCCCAGCGCCGAGATCAGCCGATGCAGGTCGTCGGCGTGCCGCTCGGGCGTGGACTCGACGGCGGTGTCGGTGCGCTGGCTGCGGCCGGCCCCGCGCGGGTCGTAGGTCACCACTGTGCGGTCCTGGAAGCGCTGCGCCAGGCTGGTGAACCCGCTGGCGTCCATCGGTGATCCGATCATCAGCAGGGTCGGCGCGCTGCTCGCCTCGGCCTCCCGCACGTCGTAGTGCAGGACGGCGCCCGGCACGTCAAGGGTGTACGTCTTCGCGTCAATCACGTTCGCCCCTTTCTCGACTCCTGCCGTAGAGACGGGCGGCCGACCCCAAACTCATCGGTCCACCGATGCGAGACGTGCACCACCATCCACCGAAGCGCCGGTAAGGGCTGGTCACCGCGGACGAAGCCAGAAGACATCCCGCAGGATCGCGTTGCGGAACGGTGGGCTGATCTCCCAACTCAAGCCTTTGCGCACAAAGGGAACGCCGGAGCGATGGAACAGAACCATCGCCGGTACAGTTGCCAGGCACCCGACTGTCCACGCCGCCAAGAAGATGGGTACCGGCAGGGTAGGGGCAATCCCCACCACCGAGAGGATGCCCCAGACAAACACTGGAAGCGCCACAAGATTGCCGACGCGCACCAACCAGACCGCCCTTCGGTACCCAGGGCTCTGGCGGATGCCGAGCAATGCATCGTCCTCGATCAGCGGCATGGCCGCAATCGTAGAGCGACCACGCCGGGAACGCCTGCACGCGAATGGTCAGGCACTACTTAGATGCGCCGAGAGCACCGCCGCCTCGCGGCGCACCTGGTCGGCGCGGTCCGTCCGGCCCGCGCGCTCATAGTCACGCGCAGCGGCCTGGCGCTCGGCCACCTCGGCTCGGACGATCTGCTCCACCTGGTCCGCGGTCAGCACCCTGCGCTCGACCTCGGCGACGCCGACGCCCACGGATGTCTGCTCGATCGCCTGCCCCCGGTCGGAGGGTGCCGGCCGGTTCACCGCCTCCGCGTTCGCGATCGCGGCCAGGGCCGAGCGCAGCGCCGCCACCGCGGCGCGGTCACCGGCCTTGAGGGCGACGGGGAGCGCGTCCTGCAGGCGTTGCCGCAGCGGCACGGACGGGTTGGACGGTGTCGGCACGGCGGCGACTCTACTGACAGCACCGCACCGATCGCACGGGAATTCCCACGCCGCCGATGCCCGGCCGACCGCCTGGCCAGCGCCGCGAGCATGGCCTGCGCGGCTCACGCGACCGCGCGTCCGTCGGTCGCGAGCACCCGGATCAGCGCGTCGAGCGCGGCCGGGTAGGCGCTCTCACTGGGTGTGCTGTACCCGACGATGACACCCTGCGGGTGACGACCGGGCCTGTGCCAGTAGCCACCCAGGCCGTCCAGCGCGAGGCCACGCTCCTGCGCGCAACGCAGCACGTCCCGTTCGCTCGGCCCGCCGTCGGGCAGCATGATCGTGACGTGCAGCCCGGCGGCGACCCCCTCCACGGGGAACCGCGCAGAGAGCGGTCCGAGGCGCCGCATGAGCAGGTCGCGCCGGCGACGGTAGCGCAGCCGGCAGGAGCGCACGTGCCGGTCGTACGCATGGCTGTTGATCATTTCGGCGAGGGTGAGCTGCCCGATCACCTCGGTGTGCGCGTCGGCGAGCCGTTTGGCCTCCACCACCGGCTCGATCCACCGGTCGGGCAGCACCAGCCAGGCCAGCCGCAGCGCCGGCCCGAGCGCCTTCGAGGCGGTGCCCACGTACGCGACGTGGTCGGGCGCGGTGCCCTGGAGGGCTCCGACCGGCTGGCGGTCGTAGCGGAACTCCCCGTCGTAGTCGTCCTCGATGACCAGTCCGTCGCGGTCCAGCGCCCAGGCGACCGCGGCGCGGCGCCGGTCCGGGTGCAACGTCATCCCCATCGGGTACTGGTGCGCCGCCGTCAGCACCGCCGCGCGCACATCCGCGTAGTCGGGTGTGGACAAAAGATCGGTACGGGCGCCCTGCGCGTCGACCGGCAGCGCCACGACGCGCCCGCCGTGGTGGCGTACCACATCCCGATGGAAGGCGAGACCGGGGTCCTCCATCGCGATCACGGCGGGATTCTGCGCGTCGCCCAGGACCCGGGTGAGCAGAGCCAGCGCCTGCACGTACCCGGCGGTGACGACGATCTGCTCCGGTGCCGCCCGCACCCCGCGCACCCGGCCGAGGTACTCAGCGAGCGCCCGGCGCAGCTCCACACGCCCCTGCGGCTCGGCGTAGTCGTACGCGGTCGCGGGTGCGGCGGCGAGCGCCCGCCGGGTGGCCCGCAGCCACGCGGCGGTGGGGAAGGCCGTCACGTCGGGGCTGCCCGGCCGCAGGTCGTACCGGAACGTCGGCGCTCGGCGTTGGGGTGGCACCGCGGGCGGTCGGGACCGCGGCAGTCCGGCGACCAGGGTGCCCGAGCCGATCCGGGCGCTCAGGTACCCCTCGGCGACGAGCTGGTCGTACGCGGCGGTGACCGTGCCCCGGGCGACGCCGAGCTCGGCGGCGAGGGCCCGGCTGGAGGGCAGCCGCGTCCCGGCCGGGAGCCGACCGCTACGGATCGCCTGGCGCAGCGCGTTCTCGATGGCGAGCCGTCGGCCGGCGGTGGCGTCGATCTCCAGATGCAGGTCGATACCGAAAGTGGACCAGTCAATCGACTTGATATTGGACCTTAACACAGCGCCATTTTCGCCTAGCGTCATGGCCATAACTGCCCCGCTAACCGAGACCACCCCGGCCGGCGCGGTCCGGCTCAACGTCGACACGCTGGCCCCGCACCTGAGCAGGGCCATAAACGCCCGGCCGTCGCCGCTGGACTGAGACCCGGGGGCGCGGGGGTCCGGGGGCGCGGGGCGGCCGCCGTGCCGGGGGCCGCCCCGCGACTCAGCCCGCACCAGGTCTCCGGCCCGCCGAGTGGGTCCGCCAGGTCGTGATCACGGCAAGAGCGAGCAGGATTTCCGCGAAGTCCCCGCCGTAGTACATGAGCTCGGCGGCGGTACGGACGTGATCGGGCGGGGCGGGGACGTGCGCGAGGGCACCGGCGTACAGGAGCTGGGACAGACCGGCGTGCACGGCGATGGCCACCCCGAGCACCACGAGTCGCGCGGGGACCGAGGGCCGGCGCGGGGCGGGGTCCGGGCCGGCGATCACCCAGGCGAACAGGTAGCCGGCGGCGAGGAAGTGCAGGTGCACCAGGTAATGCAGCGGTTTGCTGTGGGTGGTCGCGGCGTACAGCCCGGTGCCGTACAGCACGGCGAGCCCGCCGACGTTGAGCGCCAGCGCGGTGACCGGGTGGGCGACGAGGTGCGCCGGGGGGCTGCGTAGGACCCGCCCGAGGAGCCGGCCGTGGCGCCGCGGCAGGGAGCGCAGCACCAGCGTGACCGGGGCGCCGAGCACGAGCCCGAGCGGGGCGAACATGCCGATCAGCAGGTGCTGGAGCATGTGGCCGCGAAAGTCACCGTCCGGGTAGGGCAGCAGCCGGGGCACCAGCGCGACGGCGAGCAGCGCGCAGCCGGCGAGGAAGCTTCCGGTACGCCAGGGGTTCCACGCACGGACGGTGCGTTGCCGGGCGGCGAGGGCGAGGTAGCCGGCGGCGACCACCGCGACGGCGAGGACCGGCGGCATCGGCGACGAGTCCGCGGCCACCCCGTGCGCCGACAAAACGGCGGTCATCGCGTCGGCCGTCGGCCCGCCGCCCCGTCGCCGATTCGCCCGCCGCGGCGGGCCAGCGCCAGACCGGCGACGATCAGCACCGCCCCGAGAGCCAGGAACGCGAGGTCCCACCACGTCTGGCCAGGGCCGGTACGCACGTGGTGGATGCCGAGGATGTGGTGGTCGACGATGCCTTCGACGAGGTTGAACAGCCCCCAGCCCACCAGCATCCAGCCCCAGAGCGCCCGGCTGCCCCACAGCCGGCCTCGCGACGAGGTGACCCGGGAGTACAGCAGCCCCAGCCCGACGAGCACGGCCAGCCAGGTGAACGTGTGGAACACCCCGTCCCACAGCGTGTTCATCCGCAGGCCGGGCACGGTGTCGGCCGGGTAGGTCCGCAGGCCGATGTTGTCGGTGTCCGTGCTCGTCAGCATGTGGTGCCACTGCAGCACCTGGTGCAGCAGGATCCCGTCGACGAAGCCGCCCAGCCCGATCCCGAGAACCGTCGCGGGCACACCGATGCCCCGCGTGCCCTCGCCGACCCGGCCTGCCCTCGTGCCGACCGCCGCCATCGCCTCTCCGCACGCCGGCAAGGCCCCCGCGGCCTTGACCTACCGCCAGCCTCGCCCCGTGAGGCGGCGGTGCGCAGGCGAACGCGGAAGTTCCCTGGCCTACGCCAGATGACCGGCGGGCTACGCGTGCGGCAGGCGCGTGGCGGGGATGACGCCGAGCCGCCCGGCCTGGTAGTCCTCGAAGGCCTGGATCAGCTCCTCGCGGGTGTTCATCACGAACGGGCCGTAGTGGGCCACCGGCTCACGGATCGGCTGCCCGCCCATGATGTACAGGTCGAGCGCCGGGTGGCGCGACTCCTGGCGCGGGTCGGCGGTGACCCGGATGGCGTCGCCGTCCCCGTGCACCGCCAACTGGCCGGTGTGGATCGGATGCTTCTTCACGCCGACCGTGCCCTTGCCGCTCAGCACGTACACCAGCGCGTTGAAATCCGGCTGCCACGGCAGGTCGAGCTGCGCGCCCGGCTCCAGCGTCACGTGCAGGATCGTGATCGACGTGTGGGTGACGCCCGGCCCCCGGTGCCCGGCGAGCTCACCCGCGATCAGCCGGATCAGCGCGCCGCCGTCGGGCGTGGTGAGCAGCGCGGCCGCGTTGCCCCGGATGTCCTGGTAGCGCGGCGGGCTCATCTTCTTCGCCCGCGGCAGGTTCACCCACAGCTGCAGGCCGTGGAACAGCCCACCGCTCATCACCAGGCTCTCCGGCGGCGTCTCGATGTGCAGGATGCCGGCACCGGCGGTCATCCACTGGGTGTCGCCGTTGGTGATCACGCCACCGCCGCCGTTCGAGTCCTGGTGGACGAAGGTCCCGTCGATCATGTACGTGACGGTCTCGAAGCCGCGGTGGGGGTGCCACGGCGTCCCCTTCGGCTCGCCCGGCGCGTACTCGACCTCGCCCATCTGGTCGAGGTGCACGAACGGGTCCAGCTCGGTCAGCGGCACACCCGCGAAGGCGCGCCGCACCGGGAAGCCCTCCCCTTCGTACCCGTGCGGGGCGGTGACCAGGCGGTGGACCGGCCGGTACACGGTCGTGGCCGGGTCGAGCTTGGGCAGACGGGGCAGGACGAGTACGTCGTCCACGGTCACGGCGGGCATGGGACTCTCCTCATTCGCTATCGCGCCAGGGCACGGTCGCTGTCGCGCAACCGCTGCCCCAGTCGGGTGAAGACACGGTCGAGGTACGCCACCTCGGCGTCGTCGAGGTCGTCGAGGAAGTGCCGGCGGACCGATTCCAGGTGGTGCGGCGCGGCGGACCGCAGCACCTGGAGCCCGTGCCCGGTCAGCACCGCGTGGCTGCCGCGCCGGTCCTGCGGGCAGCTCTCCCGCCGGACCAGGCCACGCTTCTCCATCGAGCTGATGTGGTAGGTGAGGCGGCTCGGCGAGAAAACCAGCCGGTCGGCCAGCTCACCCATGCGCAGCCGCCGGTCCGGCGCCTCGGAGAGCAGGACGAGCACGTGGTAGTCCGCCAGGCTCAGCCCGGTCGGGCGCAGATCCTCCTCGAGGCGGGTGATCAGGCGCAGGCTGCCCTCGATGTAGGCGCGCCAGCCGCGTTCCCGCTGCTCGGGGAGGCGTTCGGTCACGGATCGAAGCCTACCGTGTTTTTCAAATTTCAACCATTGTCGCGTCGATCACTGGTGGACTCCGTCGATCGCCGCGAGCCTCAGCGCGGCTCGCCGTCCCCGGTCAGTGGCTCGCCGTCCTCGGTGAGGTAGTCCCGCCACGACCGGCGTGCCCGCCAGCCGAGCATCCGCTCGATCTTCCGCGCGGACACCCCGCTCGCGTCGGGCCGGTCCACCGGCCGCAGTTCGGTGGCCGCGTCCGGGTACGCCGCACGCCAGGACTCGTGCAGGGGCCGGCCGCCGACCGTGTCCGGGTTCGCCACGTAGAAGATCTCGTGACCGGGCAGGTCGCACTCGACCGCAAGCCGAATCGCCTCGGCCAGGTCGTCGGCGTCCACGTACGCCCATCCCGTGATGCTCGGCGCGGACCGGTCACGCAGCAGCGGGCCGAGGTTGCGCGCGTACGACCCGGAGTCCTGCACCCAGGTCGGCCGGAGGCTGACGCAGCGCAGGTCGGACCTTGCCACCGCCGCGTCGCACAACTGCTCGCCGAACAGCTTCGCCAGAGCGTACGGGTCCTGTGGGCGCACCGGATGGTCCTCGTCGACCGGCAGGTACTCGGGCAGAAAGGGCCGCTCGGCGAAGATGAAGCCCGGGACGGACTCGCTGGAGATGTTGACCAGCCGGCGCACCCCGAGACGTACACACGCCTCCACCACGTTGAACGTGGCCATCAGGTTGTTGCCGAACACCACGTGCGGGGCGTGCCGGCCGGGCGCGGGCAGCGCGCCGGCGTGCACCACGGCCTCGAACGGCCCCGGCCGCGGCCCCTCACCTACCGATGCACCCCCGATCAGGGCGTACACCTGGCCGGCGTCGGTCAGATCGGCCTTGACGTACGGCGTGACGCCGGGGCGCGGGGGGTCCCAGTCCGGGTCGTGCAGGTCGGTCGCGGTCACCTCGTGTCCGCCGGCCGCCAGCGCCGCCACCGCCGCCCGACCGACCTTGCCGCGCGCTCCGGTCACCAGCACCCGCATGCGGCGACCCTAGCGTCTGGCGAACAGGCGGTACAGGGCGCCGGCGGCGAACACGCCCAGTCCGATGAGGACGGCGGAGCGGGGCAGCGTCACCACCAGCACCAGGCAGCCCACGGCGCCGAGCACCTGGACGGCGCGCGGCCAGCGGCGCTGCTCGCGCGGCTGGGTGTACGCCGACACGTTCGCGATCAGGTAGTAGATCAGCACCCCGAACGAGGAGAACCCGATCGCACCACGCAGGTCGACGGTGAGCACCAGCGCGCAGACCGCCGCCGCGACCAGCACCTCGGCGCGGTGCGGCACCCGGAAGCGGGGGTGCACCGCGGCGAGCCACCGGGGCAGGTCCGCGTTGCGGGCCATGGCGAGCGAGGTCCGCCCGACGCCGGCGATCAGGGCCAGCAGCGAGCCGAGGCTCGCCGCGGCGGCACCCACCCGCACGAGCGGTCCCGCCCAGTCCCACCCACCGGCGTGCACCGCCTCGGCGAGCGGCGCGTTCGCGGCGGCGAGCCTTTCTGGCCCGAGCACGAGCAGCGCCGAGGCACCGACCACGGCGTACACGCCGACGGTGATGCCGAGCGCGAGCGGGATCGCCCGCGGGATCACCCGCCGCGGGTCGCGCACCTCCTCGCCGAGGGTCGCGATCCGCGCGTACCCGGCGAACGCGAAGAACAGCAGCCCGGCGGACTGCAGCACCCCGGTGGGTGCGATCGGCGGCCCGGCCAGGTGCCCCAGCGCGGCGGCGCCGCCGGCGAGGTTCGCCGCGACCACCACCGCGAGCGCCCCCAGCGACCCGGCCACCAGGATCCGGGTCAGCCCGGCGGTGCGGGTGATCCCCCGGTAGTTCACCGCGGTCAGCGCCACCACGGCCGCGACCGCGACCGGGCGCTCGAAGCCCGGCGCGGCGTACGCGGCGAAGGTGAGCGCGATCGCCGCGCAGCTGGCGGTCTTGCCGATGACGAAGCCCCAGCCGGCGAGGAACCCCCACCAGTCGCCCAGGCGCTCGCGCCCGTACACGTACGTCCCGCCGGACGTCGGGTAGACGGCCGCGAGCTGCGCGGACGACGTCGCGTTGCAGTAGGCGACGACCGCGGCGAGCGCGAGCCCCACGAGCAGGCCGCTGCCGGCCGACCGGGCGGCCGGCGCGAACGCGGCGAACACACCCGCGCCGATCATGGACCCGAGCCCGATGACCACCGCGTCGGCGGTGCCGAGGCGCCGGGACAGCGCGCGCCCTCGCGCAGGGCGCACGGGATCGCCACTCACAGGGCGCATTGGATCACAGCGCCGCCGCGGGAGGCGGCCAAGCCGGTCACATCCGGCCGCCGCGGGGAGGTCGCCGTGGCGCTACAACGAGTAACATCGCCGGATCATGCGGCCCCCGGCAGGCGCTCTGTCGGCCGCGGCGGCCGTTGGAGGAGAGGGGAGCCGTGCCGACCGAGCGGATCATGGCCGACGTCGAGTCGGCGCTGCGCGACGCGGGCAGCCCGGTCGCCGCATGCCGAGCCGCCGTCGCCGCGCTGGGCCGGCACACGTCGGCCCTGGTCGCCGTGCTCCTGCGGGCGCGCGACCAGCTCCGCTGTGTGGCGGCCACCGGGGCCTGGCACGTCTACTCGTCCACACCGCTCACCCACGGTGTCGTGGGCCGCGTCTTCACCTCGGGCCGGATCGCGGTCGTCACCGACGTCGGCGCGGACCCCGACTACATCCCGCTCGGACCGGACGTGCAGATGGAGATCTGTGCTCCGTTGACCGATTCCGCGGGCGGGTCCCTCGGCGTGCTCAACATGGAATGGGACACGCCGGCCGACGCCGGCGTCTGGGCCGTGATCGTGGAACGCGCGGCCGAACGGCTGTCGGCGCGGATACGCGAACTCGGTGGCCCGCCGGCCGAGCGGCGCAGCGAGAAGCTGCTGCGCCACGCCCTCGCGTTCGCCGCCGCGCCCGACGAGGCGCACCTGCTGACACGGTCGATCGAGGCGGCCCGCGACGTGTCCGGCCTCGCCGCCGCGGTCGTGCTGCTGCCGACCGACGGCGGCGCACGGCTGCACCGGATCCCGGCCGCTCCAGGCTCGTTCGCCGAGCGACTCGGGAGGCACCTGTCCGCCGCGGACCCCACCACCCTGGCACGGCTGCTCGCCCGCGCCCGTGGCCGCGGCGCCTCGTACACGCTGGGGGAGCCCGTCCGGCACGACGCGTACGGCTTCGAGGCGCTGATCACCGCGGGCGTCCGCTCGATGATCGCCGTACCGGTCGGCCCGCCCGACACGGGCGGCGTGCTGCTGGTCGCCGACGAGGCCGTGCTGCCGGTCAACCCGGAGACCGTCACCCACCTGGAACTGCTCAGCGCGCACGCCTGGACCGCGGTCGAGCGGCTGCGCACGCTGCACCGGCTCCGCCAACGGGCGGCCTCGGACCCGCTGACCGGGCTGCGCCATCACGGGCCGTTCGGCGAGCGGCTGGCCGCGGCCGCGCCCGGGAAGACGGCACTGCTCGCCATGGACGTGGACGCGTTCAAGAGCATCAACGACACGTACGGCCACCAGGTGGGCGACCGGGTGCTCGTCGACCTCGCCCGTGCGCTGCAGTCCGCGCTGCGCGACACCGACGACCTGTTCCGCATCGGCGGCGACGAGTTCGTCGCGGTGCTCGAGGTCCGTGGCGTCGAGGAGGCCGCCGCGGTCGCCGAGCGGCTGTGCGCGGCGGCACGGGCCACCGGCTGGACGATCAGCGTCGGGGTGGCCGTGCAGGCCGACACGGAAACGGCCGAGGAGGCCCTACGGCGGGCCGACGCGGCCCTGTACGAGGCCAAGCGGGCCGGCCGTGACCAGGTCCGCCTCGCCGCCCGCCGGCCCGCCGCCTAGCTGAGCTCCATGGCGAGCAGCTCGGCGATCTGGGCGGTGTTGAGTGCCGCCCCCTTGCGCAGGTTGTCGCCGGTGACGAAGAAGTCCAGCGCGCGCGGGTCGTCCAGCGAGCGGCGGATCCGGCCGACCCAGGACGGGTCGGTGCCCACCGCGTCGATGGGCATCGGGAACTCGCCCGCGGCCGGGTCGTCGACCAGGATCACGCCTGGGGCGTGGCGCAGCACCTCACGCGCTCCCTCGGCGTCGACCTCCGTACCGAAGACCGCGTGCACGGCGATCGAGTGGCCGGTCACCACCGGCACCCGGACACACGTGGCGGAGACCTTGAGGTCCGGCAGGCCGAGGATCTTGCGCGACTCGTTGCGCATCTTCATCTCCTCCGACGACCAGCCGCCGTCGGACAGCGATCCCGCCCACGGAACGACGTTGAGCACCAGCGGCGCCGGGAACGGGCCGAGCTCGTCACCGACCGCCTGGCGGACGTCCCCGGTCCGGGCGCCGAGGACCGGCTCGGCGGCGACCTTCGCCAGCTGGCTGTAGAGCGTCTCCACGCCGGCCTGCCCCGCGCCCGACACGGCCTGGTACGAGGCGAGCACCAGCTCGCGCAGCCCGTACTCGCGGTGCAGCGGCGCGACCGCGACGATCATGGCCAGGGTCGTGCAGTTCGCGTTGGCGATGATCCCCTTCGGCCGGTTGCGTACCTGCTCCGGGTTGATCTCGGGGACGACCAGCGGGACGTCCGGGTCCATCCGGAAGGCGCCCGAGTTGTCCACCACCACCGCGCCGCGCGACACCGCGATGGGCGCCCACTCGGCGGAGACCTCGTCCGGCACGTCGAACATCGCCACGTCCACGCCGTCGAACACCTCGGGCGCCAAGGGCTGGACGGTCAGTTCCTCGCCCCGGACGACGACCTTCCTGCCGGCCGATCGCGGCGAGGCGACCAGACGGATCTCGCCCCAGACGTTTTTGCGGGAGGAGAGCAGCTCGCACATCACGGTGCCCACGGCACCGGTCGCGCCGACGACGGCGAGGGTGGGCAGTTCAGACATCTGTTACCTCCCGGTCCCGGCGTACACCACCGCCTCCTCGGCGCCGCCCAGGTCGAACGCGTCGTGGACGGCGCGGACGGCGACGTCGAGGTCGCGGTCGCGGCAGACCACCGACACACGGATCTCCGACGTGGAGATCATCTCGATGTTCACGCCCGCGGCGGCGAGCGCGGCGAAGAACTTGGCGGCGACGCCCGGGTGCGAGCGCATGCCCGCGCCGATCAGCGACACCTTGCCGATGTGGTCGTCGTAGAGCAGTCCGGTGAAGCCGACCTCGTCCTGGATCTTGCTGAGTGCGGCCATCGCCGTGGGGCCGTCGGCCGCCGGCAGGGTGAACGAGATGTCCGTACGCCCGCCGGCACGCCCCTCGGCCCGGCTCGTCGACACGTTCTGGACGATCATGTCGATGTTGATCTCGGCGCTGGCCACCACCTCGAAGATCCGCGCGGCCACGCCCGGCTTGTCAGGCACGCCCACGATAGTGATCTTCGCTTCGCTGCGGTCGTGTGCCACGCCGGTGATCAGTGCCTGCTCCACGGGAAGGTCCTCCATCGACCCGGTGACGACGGTCCCGGAGTTGTTCGAGTACGACGAGCGCACATGGATCGGCAGCCCATAGCGGCGTGCGTACTCCACGCAGCGCGGCATGAGCACCTTCGCGCCGCACGCCGCCAGCTCCAGCATCTCCTCGTACGTGATCTTCTTGATCTGCCTGGCGTTGGGCACGATGCGGGGGTCGGCGGTGAACACCCCGTCCACGTCGGTGTAGATCTCGCAGACGTCCGCCTTCAGCGCTGCGGCCAGCGCCACGGCGGTGGTGTCCGAGCCGCCCCGGCCCAACGTCGTGATGTCCTTGGTGTCCTGCGCGACGCCCTGGAAGCCGGCCACGATCGTGATCGCGCCCTCGTCCAGCGCGCTGCGCACGCGGCCCGGCGTCACGTCGATGATCCGGGCCTTGCCGTGGTTCGAGGTGGTCAGCACGCCGGCCTGCGAGCCGGTGTACGACCGGGCCTCGTACCCGAGATTGTGGATGGCCATCGCAAGCAGCGCCATCGAGATGCGTTCGCCCGCGGTGAGGAGCATGTCCAGTTCGCGGCCGGGCGGCACCGGGCTGATCTGGTGGGCCAGGTCGATCAGCTCATCCGTGGTGTCACCCATCGCCGACACCACCACCACCACGTCGTGCCCGGCCTTGCGCGCCCCGACGATCCGCTCGGCCACGCGCTTGATCCGCTCGGCGTTGGCGACCGAAGAGCCCCCGTACTTCTGTACTACGAGCGCCACCGCTGCTCGGCTCCTCCACAAGAAACGTGCCGCCGGTCAACGTTCCGGCGGCGCCGCTGAGACCATCTCAGCGTACCGGCGAGCTGGACACAGAGCGAGCGAGCTTCCCACGATACGGCCGGATACCCGCCCGACGGCAGGGCATACGCGCGGCGTGTCGCCGGTACGCCCCGAACCGGGGAGCAGACCGGTCCGGGACAATCGGCGCGTGCGGGGACGGCGAGTGCTGATCGGTGCGGTATGTCTCGCGGCCGTGCTGGCCACGACGGCGGGCTGCGGAGACGACGAGCCGCCCGCGGCGGGCGCGAGCGACGGCACCGGCGGGACGGACGAGCCGGCCCCGCCCGCGCCCAACGTCCCGGCCGACCCCCGGGGTCAGCTCGCCGCCCTCGCCGCGGCCGCGAAGGACCGCCGGATGGTGGCGTTCTACACGCTGCGCCGACCCGAGGAGCCGGAGCCCCGCACGGTCGTCGTGACGCTCGCGGCGGACGGCACGTGGCGGGTGGACGTGCCGGGCGGCGCGCACGGCGGCGCGGTCGACGTGGCGATCGTCGCCGTCGCGAACGGCGTCTACCAGTGCGTCCTGCCGTCGGTGTCCCAGCCGGGCTCCTGCGTGCGGGTCGCCGAGCCTGGCCAGGCGCTGCCGGCGGCGGTCGACCCCCGGGTGCCGCACGTCTTCACCGACTGGCGGGAGGTGTTCACCGACCGGCGGGCCGCCCTCTCCGTGGCGCCCGCCGACCCTCTCGACGGGGCCGCGGGCGCCTGCTACTCGGTCGAGTCCACCGCGGCGTCGCTGGTCGCGCCGGTCGGCGCGGGGATCTACTGCTACGCGCCCGACGGCACGCTCACGGCGGCGCGTACCGAGTTCGGCACGCTGGTGCTCGCGTCGCCGCCGGGCGCCGCACCGCCCACGGTGTCCCTTCCCGCGCCGGTCGTCGAGGGCGATCCGCTGCCCACCGCGCCGCCTGCGTCGAGCGGCGGCGCCTGACGGCATCGACAGGGGCATCTGGACACATCCTGCCCGGCTCGGACCGTGTCCGCGTGCTGAGATGACAGGTCCGAGCACCGGGATCCCCGTGATACCGTGGCGGCGTCATGTGGCAGGCGCTCCTCCTTCGCTGCCGCGGCGAGGCCCATCGGGCCGGCACCTCGCCGCGGAGTTGCGTCGTGCCGCTGCCGTTCTGAGCGCCGACAGCCGGTCGATCCCCACGCCTGAGCCGGACGACCTCGTCGTCGATCCGGGATCGAACCCGTGAACGCGTCACATGACCCCTGCGAGGACCACCACTATGTCGGAAATTTCGTCCAATAACGCTGATTCTGTCGGCCCAGGCTTCGCCGGCCAGCCGGGCCCCGGCGGTACCGCCGGCCACTCGGGCCTCGCCGCCCGGCCCGACCCCATCGCCCGCCAGCGGCCGAGCCGCATGCCGTACCAGCGTTACCGGCCCTACCACGAGCAGTTCCGCGTCGACCTGCCCGACCGGCGCTGGCCCGCCCGCCGCATCGAGACCGCCCCGCGCTGGTGCGCGGTCGACCTGCGCGACGGCAACCAGGCTTTGATCGACCCCATGTCGCCCGAGCGCAAGCGGCGCATGTTCAACCTGCTGGTCCGGATGGGCTACAAGGAGATCGAGGTCGGCTTCCCGGCGGCCAGCCAGACCGACTACGACTTCGTCCGGATGCTCATCGAGCAGGACCTGATCCCGGACGACGTCACCATCCAGGTGCTGGTCCAGTGCCGCGAGCACCTCATCGACCGCACCTTCGAGTCGCTGCGCGGCGCCCGCCGGGCCATCGTGCACTTCTACAACTCGACCTCCGCCCTGCAGCGCCGGGTGGTCTTCGGCCTGGACCGCGACGGCATCACCGACATCGCGACGACCGGGGCGCGGCTGTGCCAGAAGTACGCCGAGATCCACACCCCGGACACCGACATCTACTACGAGTACTCGCCGGAGTCCTACACGGGCACCGAGCTCGACTACGCGCTCGAGGTCTGCGCCAAGGTCATCGACGTGATCGACCCGACGCCGGACCGGCGGCTCATCATCAACCTGCCGGCCACCGTCGAGATGGCCACCCCCAACGTGTACGCCGACTCCATCGAGTGGATGGACCGGCACCTGCCGCGCCGCGACAGCCTGGTGCTGAGCCTGCACCCGCACAACGATCGGGGCACCGCCGTGGCCGCCGCGGAGCTGGGTCTGATGGCCGGGGCGGAGCGGGTGGAGGGCTGCCTGTTCGGCAACGGTGAGCGCACCGGCAACGTGGATCTGGTCACGCTCGGGCTCAACCTGTTCAGCCAGGGCATCGACCCGCAGATCGACTTCTCGCAGATCGACGAGATCAAGCGGACCGTGGAGTACTGCAACCAGCTGCCGGTGCACGAGCGGCACCCGTACGCCGGTGACCTGGTCTACACCGCGTTCTCCGGCTCCCACCAGGACGCGATCAACAAGGGCTTCGCCGCGCTGGCCCGGGACGCGGCCGCCGCGGGCGTGCCGATCGACGAGTACGAGTGGCAGGTGCCGTACCTGCCGATCGACCCGAAGGACGTCGGGCGCACGTACGAGGCGGTCATCCGGGTGAACTCGCAGTCCGGCAAGGGCGGCGTGGCGTACATCATGAAGACCGAGCACCAGCTCGACCTGCCGCGCCGGCTGCAGATCGAGTTCTCCGGCGTGATCCAGCGGCACACCGACAGCGAGGGCGGCGAGGTCACCCCGGAGCAGATGTGGGAGATCTTCGCCGCCGAGTACCTCACCGAGCGCCGGCTCGCGGTGCGCGACTACATTACCTCGACCATCGACGGCAAGGTCGAGGTCACCGCGCGGGTGCTGCTCGACGGCGCGGAGCGGGAGTTGACCGGCATCGGCAACGGCCCGATCGACGCGTTCGTCACCGCACTCTCCGATGTCGAGCTCGACGTTCGGGTGCTGGACTACGCGGAGCACGCCCTGTCGGCCGGTGGGGACGCCAAGGCCGCGGCGTACGTCGAGTGCGAGGTGAACGGCGAGGTCCGCTGGGGCGTCGGCGTGGACGAGAACATCGTGACCGCCTCGCTTCGCGCGGTCGCCAGCGCCGTCAACCGGGTCGCCTGACCGGTGATCGCGGGCCTCGCCGCTGCTGCGGCGAGGCCCGCGCATCGTCGGCGACGGCGTCTTCGGAGGGTCCGATGCGGCACTTTCCCCGACGGTGCCGCAAGCTGAACGGGTGCGTACCCGTCGACAGACCACTCTGGCGCTCGCGTTCGCCGCGGCGCTCGCCCTCGGCAGCGCCGGCTGCGACGCGCTGCCCGCCGACTCGGCCGCGCCCTCGGCGTCCGCCAGCACCGCCCGGGCGCAGTTGGACGAGCTGACCGTGGCCAGCCCGGCCGCCATGCGCGGCTACAGCCGCGAGCGGTTCCCGCACTGGCGTGACGCCGGCCCCAACTGCGACGTCCGGGATGTCGTGCTCAAGCGCGACGGCCAGGACATCCAGGAGGAGGGCTGCAACGTGGTCGGCGGGCGGTGGCTGAGCCCGTACGACAACACGTGGCACGACTCACCGTCCACGATAGACATAGACCACATGGTGCCGCTGGCCAACGCGTGGCGTTCCGGCGCGAACACGTGGGACGACAAGCGGCGTGGCGACTTCGCCAACGACCTGGACCGCCCGCAGCTGCTCGCGGTGTCCCGCACGACGAACAGGGCCAAGGGCGACCAGGACCCGTCGCAGTGGAAGCCCCCGAACCGCGACTACTGGTGCACGTACGCCCAGGACTGGATCGCGGTCAAACATCACTGGGAGCTGACCGTGACCAGCGCGGAGAAGGAGGCGCTGGCCGACATGCTGGAGACGTGCCCATGACCCAGGAGAGGATCACCGACATCGTCGCCGGCCCCGGCGGCGTGATGACCGACGAGGTGGGGGTCGTCACCGGCGACCTGACGCTGCGCACGGAACTCGCCGAGGACGGCGCCGTCACCATCCGGGTGCAGTACCGCGAGGCGTGCGAGTGGTACACGGTCACCGGCGGCCGGACCACCCTCGCCGACCCGGCCGACCTCGACGCCGTGCACGCGATCGCCGTGGGCCTGCTGCACCGCCCCGAGGGCTGACCGACGAGCGCGGTACGCGGGGTCCGCGGCGCGCCCCGCTACGGCAGCGCCACGCTGTCCACAGGCAGCACCGGCACGTCCACGTCGCCCTCGGGCCGGACCAACTCGACCCGGACCTCGTGCGGGCGGATCCGGCCCGCGGCGATCTCCTCGGCCCAGTGGCACGCCACCCGGTGCCCGGTCTCGCCGACCTCCCGCAGCGCGGGCCGCTCCTGCGCGCAGCGCGTGGGCTGGGCCCACGGGCAGCGGGTGTGGAAGCGGCAGCCGCTCGGCGGATTGGCCGGCGAGGGCAGGTCCCCGGCGAGCAGAATCCGCTCGCGCCGGTCCTCCACGTCCGGGTCGGGCACCGGCACCGCGGACATCAGCGCCTTCGTGTACGGGTGCAGCGGCTCCCGGTAGAGGTCGTCGCTGGACGCCTCCTCCACCAGCGCCCCGAGGTACATCACCCCGACGATGTCGGAGATGTGCCGCACCACCGCGAGGTCGTGGGCGATGACCAGGTAGGTGAGGTGCAGCGAGTCCTGCAACTCCTGGAGCAGGTTGATCACCTGGGCCTGGATCGACACGTCGAGCGCGGAGACCGGCTCGTCGGCCACGATCAGCTCCGGTCCGACCACGAGCGCCCGCGCGATGCCGATGCGCTGGCGCTGCCCGCCGGAGAACTCGTGCGGGTAGCGCGACAGCGCCCAGCGCGGCAGCCCCACCGCGTCGAGGGTCTCGCCGATCAGCTTGCGCCGCTCGGCCCGGTCACCGCCGATGCCGTGCGCGGCGAGCCCCTCGACGAGGATCGACTCGACGTTCTGTCGGGGATCCAGGCTGGACAGTGGATCCTGGAAGATCATCTGCATCCGCCGGCGCATGGCCCGGAGCGCCTCGCCGCGCAGTGTGGTCAGCTCGGTCCCGTCGAAGGTGACCGTGCCCTCGGTGACCGGAGTGAGCTGCAGCAGCGCCCGCCCGAGCGTGGACTTGCCGCAGCCGGACTCGCCGACGAGGCCGTACGTCTTGCCACGCGGGATCTTGAGGTCCACGCCGTCGACGGCCTTGACGTGGCCGACGACCCGGTCGAACAGCACCCCACGGGTGATCGGGAAGTGCACCTTGAGGTCGCGGACCTCGACCAGGGTCTCGCTCGCGGCGCTCATACCATCTCCTCGACCTGCTCGCGCGTGGGCACCGCCTCGGGCGGGACCGGGTTGACGCAACGGTGTTCGTGACCTCGCCCGTTGACGGGGACCAGGTCCGGCGGGCCGTTCAGGCAGTCGTCCACCCGGCGGTCGCAGCGCGGCGCGAACGCGCACCCCTCGGCCCACGGCAGCACGTCACGCACCGATCCGCGGATCGGGGTGAGCCGCTCCCCGCGTACCGTGTCCAGGCGCGGGATCGAGCCGAGCAGCCCGACGGTGTACGGGTGGCGGGGCCGGGCGAACAGATCCCGCCGGCCGGCGGTCTCCACCACCTTGCCGGCGTAGAGCACGTTGATCGTGTCGCACATGCCGGCGACCACCCCGAGATCATGGGTGATCATGATCAGAGCGGTGCCGGACTCCCGCACCAGATCCTTGAGCAGTTCCAGGATCTGCGCCTGGATGGTCACGTCCAGGGCGGTGGTCGGCTCGTCGGCGATGAGCAGCCGCGGCCGGCACGCCACCGCCATCGCGATCAGTGCCCGCTGCCGCATGCCCCCGGAGAGTTGGTGGGGGTACTCCTTGAGCCGCCGCCTCGGGTCGGGGATGCCGACCCTGTCGAGCAGCTCGGCCGCCTCCTTCGCGGCCGCGTCACCCTTCAGGCCCCGGTGCCGGGTCAGCACCTCGGTGACCTGCACGCCGATCGGGACGACCGGGTTCAGCGAGGTGAGCGGGTCTTGGAAGATCATCGCGATGTCCTGGCCGCGGACGTCGCGCATCGCCCGGGCGTCCAGCCGCAGCAGGTCCATTCCGTCGAAGACCGCCTGTCCGCTGACTCGTACGCCGCGCTTCGGCAGCAGGCCCATCACGGCCAGCGATGTGACGCTCTTGCCGCAGCCGGACTCGCCGACCAGGCCGACCACCTCGCCCGAGTCGACGGAGAACGTGACGCCGTCGACAGCGCGTACCTCGCGCTGTCCGCGCCGGGCGAAGACCACCGACAGGTCCGAGACTTCAAGCAGGGCCATGGCTCACTTCCGCAGCTTCGGGTCCAGGGCCTCGCGCATCGCCTCACCGAGCAGCGTGAAGCCGAGCGCGGTGATCACGATGCCCGCGGCCGGATAGAACGCCCACGACGCCCGGACCTCGAGGAAGACCTGCGCGTCCGCGAGCATCAGACCCCACTCGGGCGTGGAGGGGTCGGGGTTGCCGAGACCGAGGTACGACAGCGCGGCGGCCTCGATGATCGCCGTGGCGAGGGTGAGGGTGGCCTGGACGATCACAGGCCCGAGCGAGTTCGGTACAACGTGGCTGAGCACGATGCGCCACCGCCGTACGCCGAGCGACCGCGCGGCGAGGACGTAGTCGGCGTTGGCCTGGGCGAGCATCGACCCGCGCAGCAGCCTCGCGAAGATCGGGATCTGCACCACACCGACCGCGATCATCACGGTGGTGAGGCTGCGCCCGAGCACTGCCGCCACGCTGACCGCGAGCAGCAGACTGGGCAGGGCGAGCAGCACGTCGGTGGCGCGCATGAGGATGTTGTCCAGCCATCGGCCGCGCCGCCCGCCGAGCCCGGCGGCGGCGCCGGAGACCGCGCCGAGCAGCGTGCCGAGCGCGAAGCCGACGAGCGTCGCCACGACACCGACGAGCAGCGTCTGACGGGCGCCGACCAGCATGCGGCTGAAGAAGTCCCGACCGAGATGATCGACGCCCAGCCAGTTCTCGGCGCGCGGGCCGGGGAAGATCCCCTGCGCCGTGCTCGTCTCCTCGCGCCAGATCTGCGCGGTGGGGCTGTACGGCGCCAGCAGCGGCCCGACGATCGACAGCAGCAGGAAGAGTGCCACGATGACCGCACCGATGATCGCCATCGGGTTGCGCCGCAGCCGCGCGAACGCCTCCTGCCACAGGCTGCGGCCGGTCTCGTCGGCCAGCGCGGTCAGTTCGGCGAGCCGGTCGATCCGCTCGGCCTTGCGGCCGGGGGTGAGCACGCTCATCGCACCCTCACCCTCGGGTCAATGAAGCTGTACGAGATGTCGACGGCGAGATTCACCAGGACGTACGTGATCGCGAAGATCAGGATGAAGCCCATCAGGCCCGGGTAGTCCTTGTAGAAGATCGCGTCCTTGACGAAGGAGCCGACGCCGTTGAGCGCGAAGACGCTCTCGGTGAGCACGGCACCGGAGAGCAGGCCGCCGGTGAGCAGCCCGACCGTCGTGACCACCGGCAGCAGCGCGTTGCGCAGGATGTGCCGGCGACGCACCACGGGCTCCGTGAGCCCCTTCGCCTCGGCGGTCCTGACGTAGTCCTCGCCCAGCACCTCGAGCACGCTCGCCCGGGTCATCCGCACGATGATCGCGAGCGGGATGCTGGAGAGCGCGAGCCCCGGCAACATCAGGTGCATCAGCGAGTCCGCCACGACGTCCCACTCCCGGGTCATGATCCCGTCGAGCACGTAGAAGCCGGTGATGTCGGTGCGCTGCAGCCCGGCCGAGAGCCGGCCCTGCGTGGGCAGCAGGTGGAACTGCAGCGCGAAGACGTACTTGAGCAGGTACGCCAGGAAGAAGACCGGGATGCAGATGCCGATCAGGGACGCGGCGACCGTCCCGACGTCCAGCCAGCGCCCGTGGCGGCGCGCCGCGAGGAAGCCGAGCGGGATACCAACCCCGACAGCGATCACCATGGCGACGACGGTCAACTCGATGGTGGCGGGGAACCGCTCCAGGAACTCCTGCGTCACGGGCCGGCCGGTCTGGATCGAGTTGCCGAAGTCCAGCTTGAGCAGCTGACGCATGAAGCGGGCGTACTGGACGTGTATCGGCTGATCGAGGCCCAGCATGGCACGGATCTGGGCGACCCGTTCTGGCGTGGCCCGCTCACCGAGCAGCGCCGTCTCCGGTCCGCCCGGCAGGCGACGCAGCCAGACGAACAGCAGGACGGACAGGCCGAAGAGAGTGGGCACCAGCTGCAGCAGGCGCCGAATGATGAATCGGAACATCGAGACTCCCAAGGGGGAGCGGCGCCCCGCCGCCGTGGGCGGCGGGGCGCCGTCGTGGGACTACGACCGCGTGGGCCGTGGTCAGGAGGTGAACTCCGCGTGGTTGAACACCTCGGCCGTCAGCGGGCTCGGCTTGACCCCGGTCACGTTCTTCGCGAACGCGATCGACGGCGGCGAGTGGGAGATCGGCAGACCCGGGAGGAACTCCATGATCTGCTTGTTGATCTCCTTGTACATCTCGATCCGCTTGTCGCGGTCGGGCTCCTGATCCACCTTCTTCAGCGCCTCGTACAGCTGCGGGTTGCTGAACTGGAAGTCCGACGGCTTCGGCGCGCCGAAGAACGTGCCGATGAAGTTGTAGCCCTCGTTGTAGTCGCCGGTCCAGCCGAGCAGCCACAGGTCCGGAGTCGCCTGGTCCACCGTGTCGAGGTAGTCCGCCCACACCTGGGCGACCGTCTCGATCTTCAGGCCGACCGCCTCGAGGTCCGCCTTGATCGACTCGAAGATCGCCTTCGGGTCGGGCATGTAGGGCCGGGACACCTCGGTCGGGTAGTAGAACTTCAGCGTGGCGCCCTCGGCCCCGGCGCTCTTCAGCAGTTGCTTGGCCTTCTCCGGGTCGTACTCGTACTTCTTCACGTCCGGCGACCAGCCGTCCATGTTGGGCGGCATGAACTGGGTCGCCACCTCGGCACCGGGCGGGAGCTTGGACTTGACGAGGGACTCCCGGTTGACTGCGTGCGCGATGGCCTGACGCACCTCCGGCTTGGCCAGGATCGGGTTGTCGTGGCCGATGCCCAGGTAGAGGACGTTGAACGCCTCACGGGTCGGGACGTTGAACCCGGCGGACTGCAGCTTCGGCACGTCGGCCGGGGCGACCAGGTCGTACCCGTGGATCTCGCCGTTCTCCAGCGCCTGACGACGGGCGGTGTTGTCGGAGATCGTCTTGAAGATCAGCGTCTTGACCTTCGCCTTGTCGCCCCAGTAGTCGTCGTTGCGCTCGAGGACCGTCTCCTTGTTGGTCCGGTCCCACTTGACGATCTTGAAGGGGCCGGTCCCCACGCCCTTGGTGAGCGCGTACTCGGGGTAGGTGACGTTCTCCCCGCTGATGGTGACCTGGTCGGCGTTGTTCTCCTTCAACGCCTTCGGGCTGCTGATCGAGAAGGCGGTCAGGGTGAACGCGCCCGGCAGCGTGCTCGACACCTCGTTGAACTCGATCACCGCGGTGTAGGTGTCCTTCGCCGTGCAGGACTTGTACTTCGACGGCGGCAGATCCGGGCTCTCGTTCTTGGCGAACCCGCCGAAGGTGTCCTGCCAGTAGCCGGACACGGCCGGGTTCTGCAGCGGACCGCTCCAGTTGTACCAGCGGTCGAAGTTGAAGCACACCGCCTCGGCGTTGAAGTCGGTCCCGTCGTGGAACTTCACGTTCTTGCGCAGGTGGAAGGTCCACGCCTTGCCGTCGGGCGAGCTCTCCCACGTCTCGGCGAGGCCGCCGACGATCTTGGTGCCGCCCTCCTCATGGGTAAGGAGCGTCTCGTAGACCTGGCGGGCGATACGGAAGGACTCACCGTCGGTCGCGAAGGCCGGGTCGAGCACCTTGGGCTCGCCGGCCGTGCCGAAGATGAGAGTCCTGTCGCTGGCTTGGGTCTGGTCGCCGCGCTGGCTCTCGGCACAGCCGGCCAGTCCGACCGCCAGGGCGGCCGCGGCGGAGACCGCGAGCACTGCGCGTAGCCTGCTGGCACGCATGGGGTTCACCTCTGTCCTTCGCATGCGGACACAGCGGTGACGTCGTCACCGTAGCGGGCACGATAGTCGGCCACCAGACCCCACGGAAACGGGGTGATTGCACGTCGATGCGGATTTGTTACGGGGGCGGACGAATCCGCGAGCGTCGTGTCAGATCGCCGTGCGCACGCTCTCGCTCACAGAGCGTCTGCTCAGATCGCCCGGCGGCCCTCGAAGGCCCGCCCGAGGGTGATCTCGTCGGCGTACTCGAGGTCGCCGCCGACCGGCAGGCCGCTGGCCAGCCGCGTCACGGTGACGCCCATCGGCTTGATGAGCAGCGCAAGGTACGTCGCCGTCGCCTCACCCTCGGTGTTCGGGTCGGTCGCCAGGATGAGCTCCTTGACCCGCCCCTCGGACAGCCGCGCCATGAGTTCCCGGATCCGCAGGTTGTCCGGGCCGACCCCCTCCAGCGGGTTGATCGCCCCGCCGAGCACGTGGTACCGACCGCGGAACTCGCCGGTCTTCTCGATCGCGACGACGTCCTTGGGCTCCTCGACCACGCACAGGACCTCGTCGCTGCGCCGCGGATCAGCACAGATCCGGCACTGCTCCGACTCGGCCACGTTGAAGCAGGTGGCGCAGAAGCGCACCAGTTCCTTCACCCGGGTCAGCGCGGCGGCGAGCCGCTTGACGTCGACCGGATCGGCCGACAGCACGTGGAACGCGATGCGCTGCGCGCTCTTGGGCCCGATCCCGGGCAGCCGGCCGAGCTCGTCGATGAGGTCCTGGATCGCGCCTTCGTACATCACGGATCAGAACGGCAGACCGCCGAGGCCGCCGGTGAGCGGCCCCATCTTCTCCTCGGTCAGCTTGCGCACGGACTCCGCGGCGTTGTGCAGCGCCGCGAGCACGAGGTCCTCCAACGCCTCCACGTCGTCCGGGTCGACGGCCTTCGGATCGATCTTGACCGACTTGTACTCGCCGGTGCCGGAGACCGTCACGGCGACCAGACCGCCGCCGGCCGTACCCGTCACCTCCGCCTCGGCCAGCTCCGCCTGGGCGGCGGCGAGCTGGCGCTGCAGCTTCATCAGCTGCTTGAAGTTGGGCTGTCCACCGGGGCGCACGGACGGTACCTCCTGATCCGGGCCGCTCGAATGGGCTGCGCGCTGCACCCCCGGCCCGCTCTCCTCGTCGTCGGGCTGGACCCAGCGTAGCCGGGCCCGGCTCGGTCACCGGTGATCGACCTCGCCGATCTTCTCGGCGCCCAGCGTCTGCTGCAGCAGCCGCAGGGCCTGCTGCTCGCTGGTCTGCCGGGCCGTGGACTCGTCCACGATGTCGTCGAGCGGCTCGTCACCCGGGTCGAAGCCCTCGTGCACGGTCACCGGGCGCACCGGCGCGTCGTAGTCCGGGTCGTAGGGCGGCTCGTCCGGCGGGGGGACCTCGCCCCATCCGCTCTCCCCGCCGCCGCCCGCGCCGACAGCCGGATCCTGAGTCCGGGGCGGGCTGGCCGAACCCGGCTCCGGGGCGCCCCGGGTGCGGGCCGGCCGGGCTCTCGCCGGCCGGGCACTCCCGGACGGGCCGGCCGCCGACGGCGTGCTCCTCGGCCCGCCGCTCGCCGGCGGATCGTCCGCCCCCGCGGCGCCGCCCGGACGGGCCGGGGTGGGCCAGTCCTCGTCAGCCGCAGGCGCGGCCGCCGGCCGTGGCGCGGAGCGGGGCGCCGGCGCGCCGGGCCGCGCGGCTGACGCCTCGGCGCGCTGGGCCTGCGGGTTCGGGTTCTGCGCCGCGCGCTGGTCGCCGCCCACCTCGCAGCGGATCTGCCACCGCCCGCCGAGCACCTCGTAGACCGCCTCGGCCAGCACGTCGGGCGACGCGGCGAGCATCTCGGCGTGCACCGCGTGGCGGAACACCAGCACGAGCATGTTGCCGTCCACGTCGCGCACGGTCGCCTCCCGGACCAGCGCGGCGGCGCGCTTGCTTCGGCGTCCGACCATCGTCACGATCTCGTCCCAGACCCGGCGCACGGCGGCCGCGTCGACGGCGCCTGGCGCCGCATCGGTGGTGGCGGTCCCCCGTGCGGCCGGCCCGGCCCCGGGCGTGGTCGGCGTACCCGGCCTCTCCGCCAGAGAGGCGGCCGACGCCTGAGCCGAGACCCCCGTGGCCGCAGCGGCCGGGGCGGTCGGCGTGGCCGATGCGGCCGGGGTGGCCGATACGGCCGGTGTGGCCCCGGCGCGCGACGGTGGCTCGGTGGCGGGGCGCGACGCTGACGGCGGCGGGGGGCCGTCGGCGGTGGAGCCCGCCGCGCCCGGCGCGGCACCCAGGCGACGCTCCATCCGCTCCAGCCGCTGCAGCAGCGCGCCGGAGGAGTCGTCGGCGCCGGGGAGCAGCATCCGCGCGGTGATCAGCTCGAGCAGCAGCCGGGGAGCGGTGGTGCCGCGCATCTCGATCAGGCCGTTGTGCACGATGTCCGCGCAGCGCGACAGCGTCGCCGGGCCGAACCGCCGGCTCTGCTGCGCCATCCGCTCCAGCTGGTCGTCCGGCGCGTCGAGCAGGCCCTTGGCCGCGGCGTCCGGCACCTGCTGCAGGATGATCAGGTCGCGCAGCCGTTCCAGCAGGTCCGACGCGAAGCGGCGCGGATCGTGGCCGGCCTCGACCACCCGCTCGATCGTGGCGAACGCCGCGGCGCCGTCGCCGGCCGCCAGCGCGTCGCACATCTCGTCGATGAGCATCACGTCGGTGACCCCGAGCAGCGCGGCGGCGCGCGCGTAGGTCACGCCCTCCTCGCCGGCACCGGCGATGAGCTGGTCGAGCACCGACAGCGAGTCGCGCACCGAACCGCCGCCGGCCCGCACGACCAGCGGGAACACCGCCGGCTCCACCCGCACGCCCTCCCGCTCGCACAGCTCCTCGAGGTACGGACGCAGCACGTTCGGCGGGATCAGCCGGAACGGGTAGTGGTGCGTGCGGGACTTGATCGTGCCGAGCACCTTCTCCGGCTCGGTGGTCGCGAAGACGAACTTCACGTACTCCGGCGGCTCCTCGACGAGCTTGAGCAGCGCGTTGAAGCCAGCCGACGAGACCATGTGCGCCTCGTCGATCACGTAGATCTTGTATCGGCTCACGGCCGGGGCGAAGATGGCACGCTCGCGCAGGTCACGGGCGTCGTCCACGCCGCCGTGCGACGCCGCGTCAATCTCGATCACGTCGATCGAGCCCGGCCCGTCGGGCGCCAGGGCCCGGCACGACGCGCACTCCCCGCACGGGTCCGGCGTCGGCCCCTTCTCGCAGTTCAGCGAACGGGCCAGGATCCGGGCGCTGGAGGTCTTGCCGCAGCCGCGCGGGCCGGAGAACAGGTACGCGTGGTGCAGCCGGCCGGACCGCAGCGCCTGGCTCAGCGGCTCGGTGACGTGCTCCTGGCCGATGACCTCGGCAAAGGTCCTCGGCCGGTACTTGCGGTAGAGCGCGAGCGCCACGGCTCCACGCTACCCTCCCGACCCGACGGCCGACCGCCCGCCGGATCGCGCTCGCCGTACGTCACTCGCCGTGGTAGAGGCGCTCCAGGTCGATGAGCTCGACATCGGGGCGGGACCGGGCGGTCGCATGCAGCGCGGGCGTGAACCCGGCCCGGGCGAAGAGCAGGAGCCGGGGCGGCTCCGCGACCCTGTCGCGTGGCAGGAGATCGCGGAGGTGATCGAGGCGGGCAAGCTCGGACTCCCCCACCGGCGAGGTCGTTGCCTTCACTTCCCCGATCGCCAGCACCCGGTCGGGCTCGCCCGGTGTCGACCGCACCGCGACGACATCGAGTTCGTGCCCCTGCCGGTGTTCCCGGCAGGCGAGGGTGGCGGGCCCCGCACGGGTCGGCAGCCCGCCGAGGGACTGCGCGTCGGCGTGTGCCAGGCACCACTCCCGGGCGAGATCCTCGAGGTGCGGACCGTAGATCTTCGAGTTGACCGTGTCCGCGGCCGCCGCCCACACCCGGTCGGCCTGCCGAAGTGCGAGCAGCGCCTCGTTGGTCGAGATGACCAGGCGATGCAGCCGGATCACCGGCTCGGCGATCCGGTAGACCGGGCGTTGCCGGCGCAGAGCGTCCTCGTCGCGCCGGATCAACAGCAGGCTCTCGAGGACGCCGAGGGGATGAGTCAGCGCCGAATCGGGACGGGCCAGCGCCGCGGCGATCTCCGAGCGACGGCGGGCGCCACGGCTGATCGCGGACAGCACCGCAAAGTAGAGCGCCGGATCCGTGATCTCAGGCTCCTGGTACAGCAGCACGTTCCCCTCGTGGTACATGGCGCTCGCCGGGTCCAGCAGGTGGCCGACCACCCACCGGTCGAAATCTCGACCGCTCGATGGTGTTGCTCCGCTCATCTCCCGGTACGCCGGCGTGCCTCCGACGAGTGCGTGCAGCCGGAACGCCAACTCCGGATCCCCGCTCACTCCCCAGAACTCCGCCGCGTCCCGGAAGCCGAACGGATTGAGCTGCATCTCCAGGCTGGCCCGGCCCCGCAGCGGGGCGGTGCCCCGCAGGACGTTGCGCATCGTGGTAAGGGCGCTCCCGCACAGGATCAGGCGGGTACGGCCCTGCCGGCCAGCCCGGCTCTGCGGAGCCAGAGCGACCTGGATGACGGAGGCGAGCCCTTCGACGCTGTCGAGCAGGTACGAGAACTCGTCGAGCACGACGGGAACCGGCGCCTCGCGCTCCTCCCCAAGCCGCAGCAACGCGTCCACGGCAGCCCGCCAGTCCGCGAACTCAGCGCCCGGGCGGTCAACAAACTCGTGGTAGGCGCGGCTGAGGTCACGCAGGTTCTGGATCCCCGACTGCTGGATGCCGGTGAACATGAAACCGCCGAGCGCCTGCACGAGCTGGGCGAGCAGATACGTCTTGCCCTGGCGACGCCGCCCGTAGAGCAGACCGAGCTTGGCGCCCGGATCCGTGTGCCCGACGAACGACATCAGCGCCCGCCACTCGGCGTCGCGATCATGGAGGGTGGATGGCTTCGGGAGCTGCATGATCACGCACGCCTCCGGGATGTGTAACTGGAGTTACCATAACTCCACTTACACATCCGAGAAAACCGCTGCTCAGCGCACGGGCCGGGGTGCTCGGCGCAGGGGCCGGGAAAGTAAGGGCCCCTCGCGCACCCGCCAGAGCCCGCTTATCCTTGCTGCCTTCCGGCCCTGGGGAGGTTCACGGGATACACGCCGCACGAGGGGCGATGTCAACTGTACCCGGCCTTCGCTATCCTTGCCCACGGAGGATTCGCCTAGCGGCCTAGGGCGCACGCTTGGAAAGCGTGTTGGGGGCAACCCCTCACGAGTTCGAATCTCGTATCCTCCGCGTCCCGATCTGGGAGACGTCGGGCCGGCCCGGAACGGGCCGGCCCGACGCGCCTTCGTGGCGCCCACGGACTACGCTCCCGGCGATGCGTCCACACCTCCGTCTCGCCATCACGGCTGCCGCGCTCGTCGCCGCGCTCGCCGGCTGCACCGACACCGATCCCTCTCCCGGCGGACACCCGACCAGCAACTCGTCACCCGGCCCGTCGTACGGCCCACACGTCGTGCACTTCGACGGCGTACCCGGGATCGGGTTCGGCGACCTCAGGGAGAGCCTGGTCGCGGCCGGCCGGCTCGCCACGGGAGAGGACGCGTGCGGGCCGACGTTGTCCGCGACCCCCGAGGTGCAGCCGGTGTTCGACGGCGAGAAGCTCGTGCTGCTCTGGGCGGATCCGCCCTACCGCACCCCGGAGGGCGTCGGCGTCGGCAGCCCGGTCACCGACGTCCGGCGCGCCTACCCGGAGGCCGAGCGGCTCACCCCGCCCGCCGGCTCGCACACCTTCCCGGGCCTGCTCGTGACGCACAACGACCGGGCGTACCTGTTCCTGCACGACGACGAGACGGTGCAGAAGTTGATCGTGGGCTACACCGAGTACGCCCGCAGGCTCTTCGAGCACGGCTTCGGCGAGTGCTGAGTACGTGCGTACCACCAGCCGGCCATCCGGGAATACCATCGCCCGTATGGCCGAGAAGGTGACGCTGAGCCTGAATCCGGATACGCTCGCCCGTGCCCGTGCTGCCGCGGAGCAGGAAGGGCTGACCCTCTCGGCGTGGATGGACCGCGCGGCCCGACGCGAAGCCTTGCGCGATGCCGGCAAACGCTACGAGGAGTGGGTGGACGCACACCCCGAGGTACGAGCCGAGGTGGACGCCTGGCGAGCGATGATGGTCGGCGCTGTCGGCCGTCAATGGGGCGAGCGAGAGAACGCCGCGTGAACCGGGGAGAGGTGTGGACCGTCGTCGCCCCGAACGGCACGAACCGGTGGCGCGTCGCCGTGATCTCCGCCGACGCCTACAACAATCGGAGCCGCTTCCCGTTCGTCGTACCGCTCATCCGGCGTCCCAGCGGGGATCCGCCACCGTACACCGCCGCGTTGGCGGACCCTGATCCGGTCGGCGGCATCGCACTGGTCGCCGAACTCGGCCAGATCGACGTTCGGCAGGCCACCGAGCGGATCGGCATGTTGACCGGGGCGAGCATGGCCCGGATCGGAGAGGCGCTGCGCGACCTGTTCGAGCTGTAGCGCTCGGGCTTCCAGATGCGCCGCGGGTCGGGCCGAGTTCGGCCCGACCCGCGGCGGACAGCGGTGGCGGCGGGATTTGAACCCGCGGAGGGTTGCCCCTCACACGCTTTCGAGGCGTGCTCCTTAGGCCGCTCGGACACACCACCGCCGGCAAGGGTACCCGACGTCGTGCCCCCGCTCTAATCGGCTGGCAGGATGGCCGCCATGAGTACGCACATCGGCGCGCAGCCGGGCGAGATCGCGGAGCGGGTGCTCATGCCGGGCGACCCGCTGCGGGCGAAGTGGATCGCAGAGACGTACCTCGAGGACGCCAAGTGCTACACGACGGTGCGCAACATGCTGGGCTTCACCGGGACCTACCAGGGGGTGCGGGTCTCGGTGCAGGGGTCGGGCATGGGCATGCCGTCCGCCTCGATCTACGCGCACGAACTGCTGGCCGAGTACGGCGTGCGGACGCTGATCCGGGTCGGGTCGTGCGGTGCCCTGGCGGAGGATCTGAAGCTGCGCGACGTGCTCGCCGCGATCGGCGCCTCGACCGACTCGGCGATGAACCGGGTGCGGTTCGACGGGCTGATCGACTACGCCCCGGTTGCCGATTTCGGGCTGCTGCGCGCCGCCGTCGACGTGGCCGAGCGGCGCGGCCTGGCGATGCGCGTCGGCCCGGTCCTGGCCGCCGACGCCTTCTACACCGACCGGCCCGACCTGTACGACACGCTCGCCGACTACGGCGTACTCGCCGTGGAGATGGAGACGGCGGCGTTGTACACCATCGCCGCGAAGTTCCGCGCCCGGGCACTGACGATCCTGACGGTCAGCGACCACATCAAGACCGGTGAGCGGACCACGGCCGAGGAGCGGGAGCAGAGCTTTACGGACATGGTCGAGATCGCCCTCGACACGGTCATCGCCTGACTCCTGGGTGACTCCTGCGTGCCGGGCTTCAGACATCCCCACTCGCATCGGTCGTGACCTCCGGTTCATGGCTCGCTGTCGCCGGCGCTGATAGTGCGTTGCGCAGTAATGCAACTCGGATCGTGGCGGTAGGCTCGGACAGTGCGCAGCGTCCAGGGCCCCAACCGGAAGGATCGTGACCTGCCGGAGCTGGCGGTGCTCGCTCTGCTGTCTCCGGGACCGCGGCATCCCTACGACATTCACCGACTCCTCGTCGAGACCGGCAAGGTGTTCGTGACCGGGCTTCCGCGCAGCCTCTACCACGCCGTGAGCAGGCTGGAGCAGGCAGGTCTGATCGAAGCTGTCGGCACACAGCGCCAGGCCGGGCGACCCGAGCGGACGGTGTACGCGCTCACGGCGTCGGGGCGCGACGAGGTACGGCGTCGTGTCGAGGTGCTGCTGGCGGCGCCGACGGCGGACGCCAGCAGCACCTACGCGGCGCTGTCCTTCATCGCCGTGCTCACGAAGGAACAGGCTCTCGCTGCCCTCCGCGCCCGCACCGAAGCGCTGAGCGTTGCCATCAAACAGCTCGAGGCAGACCTCGGCCGTGCCACGGATGTGCAACCCCTGCTCTTGATCGAGTCCGAGTACGAGTTGGCGCGCTTGCGCTGCGAGCTGCGCTGGATGTCCGAACTCGCGGAGCGGATTGAGGCGGGGAGCCTGGAATGGCTTGACGCGTTTCCCTCCGAAGCCCGTGCTTGAGCTCACGTCCCGGACACCACGAACGCAGGCCGGATGATCCCGTACGCGACGACGGAGAACACCGGGATGATGAGCAGATTCCTCACCCCGAAGCTCCACGCTTCGACCACGCGGGGATCATCGCTGAACAGTCGGACCAGGGACGCCAAGGCGGGACCGCACAGCAGATTCAGGACGACGAACGCAATGATGGCGATCAGTACGGCGACCAGCAGCCGCGCCCATTCCTGGCGCACATAGGCACCGAGTGCAGGGAGGATCCCTCCTCCCGATCCGATCTCAGCTCGTCGCGCCAATGTGTCCGCCCGCCAGCCGAGCCAGAAGATCACGGCGACGGTGACGAGGCGCAGGATTGCGATCAGCGTCTCAATGGGCCACGCATAGGCTCGAGCATCATCTGGGTGCCATGCCGCGAGGATCCGCTGCACCGCCGGAATCGCGGACAGCAGCAGGATCACCCACGAGTACCGCAGCAGAAACCCGAGCGACCACATCACATCACCGGCGCCTGAACCCATCGTGGTGCTCATGCGCGACGGGCTCCGGTGACCTCGATAGCCTGTCGCGTCAGGCTGTCGTCAGCGACGACATCCAGGAGGGTGGCGGCAAGATCGGCACGGGTCAGCTCATTTGCGCCGCCGACGAAGTCCTGGCCATCCGGCATCCGCACCACCGATCCGACGGCGGGCTTGTCGACCAGGCGGTTGGCGCGCACGATGCGCCAGTCCAGTGTCGACTGCCGCAGGACTGACTCCATGTTGCGAGCATCGGCGTACGCGTGACGCAGCAGCATCCGGATGAACGCGACGGCGAGCCTCGGCTTGGTCGCCACCAGTGCGTGACTGCTCGTCACCACCAGTCGATTCACGTGGTTCTCGGTCATGACCCGCACGAGGTTCCGGGTCACCTGCTCGGCGACATTCGTCGGCTTCAGGTCCGGCGCAGCCACGATCGACAGAACCGCGTCGTGACCGGCAAGCTGCGCCAGATCAGCCAGGGAAAGACCGTCTCCTGGCGCCACGCGCAGACGCGAGTGGGTAATGCCCACCGACTCCGGCCGCCGGGTGAACGCGGTCACCTCATGACCCCGCTCCAGCGCCTGCTGAACCACGAGCCTTCCGGTGCGCCCGGTGGAACCGACGACGAACAACCTCACGAGAACCTCCCTGGTATGTGGGGCCATCTACATGCAGCTTGCACTATAGCAATCTGCCATAGGCTGCGACGAGCGGGGAGATGGCGCGGAGGCCGAGGAAGGACGAGTGGCCCCGTCGTCAGGGCTGCGGGTGGGCAGCGCGCGCAGGCAGGGGGAGCTTCCGACTTTGTCTATGTACGGTCCCAAGTGGGCACGGTGGCTCGCGGAGGGCCTGCTGCTCGGAGGGGCAGCGCAGCGGTGGCTGTTGACGGTCCGGGACGCGCAGGCCGTGCGGCAGCGCTCAGCGAGGTCGCGGGAGGAGGAACGGCATGGTGAGAAAGGTCTCCGCACAGCGGGAGCGCGAGTCGGAACCCGTTCGCGCCCCGAGGCAGGTCGGCCGCGACCGGTGGGCGCGGTGGCTCGCGGAGGGCCGGTTCGGCGGCGACCCGCAGGCCCGCGCCCGGATGCTGCCGCAACTGGCGGAGTTCCGCGACACCGTCCTGGCCGGCGCCCGCATCCGCCCCGGCGATGTCGTGCTCGATGTCGGCTGCGGGGACGGGCTGGTCGGCGTCGGCGCCCTCGATTTGGTTGGTGACGACGGCCGGGTGATCTTCAGCGACGTCTCCGAGGAGCTGCTCGACCACTGCCGCGCCCTCACCGCCGAGCTCGGGCACGCGGACCGCTGCGACTTCGTCCGTACCGCACTGCCCGACCTGGCCGGCATCGACACCGCCTCCGTGGACGTGGTCACCACCCGCTCGGTACTCATCTACGTCGCCGACAAGGCCGGCTCGTTCGCCGCGATGCACCGCGTGCTGCGCCCGGGCGGACGCCTGTCGATCTTCGAGCCGATCAACCGGTTCGGCTATCCCGAACCGGCCGACCGGCTGTGGGGCTTCGACATCACCGGGGCTGAGGAGCTGGCCGCCCGGGTCAAGGACGCCTACCGCCGCTACGTCGACGACACCAGCCCGATGCTCGACTTCGACGAGCGCGACCTGCTCGCTCTCGCCGAGGCCGTCGGATTCACCGAGATCACACTCACCTACACCGCCACCGTCACCGACCAGGCCACCGGCGACTGGGAACAGGCGCTGCGCTGCGCGCCGAATCCGCTGGTGCCGCCGCTGGGCGAGATCGTCGCCGCGGTACTCGATGCCGACGAGCGGATCACCCTCGCCACCGTGGTGCGGCGACTCAACACCAACGGTCGCACCCGACGCCGCCTCGCGACCGCGCACCTGACCGCCACCCGCGGGCCCGCCTGACCGGAGGCGGGCTGGTCAGAGGATCGGCGCGGGGGCGTAGGCGGCGGCGTCCGGGTGCGCCTCGACCACGGCGGCGATCTTCTCGACCACGGCCGCGACCTGGGCGGGCGCGGCCCCGACGAACGCGGACCGGTCGGCGACCAGCGCGTCGATCTCGGCCCGGGAGAGCCCGAGCCGGGGATCGGCGGCGAGCCGGTCGAACAGGTCGTTGTCCGCGACGCCCTTCTCCCGCATCGCCAGCGCCACGGCGACGGCGTGCTCCTTGATCGCCTCGTGGGCCACCTCCCGGCCGACGCCGCGCCGCAGCGCGGCCACGAGGATCTTCGTGCTGGCGAGGAAGGGCAGGTAGCGGTCGAGTTCCCGGGCGATGACCGCCGGATAGGCGCCGAACTCGTCGAGCACGGTGAGGAAGGTCTGGAACACCCCGTCGGCGGCGAAGAAGGCGTCCGGCAGGGCAACCCGGCGCACCACCGAGCAGGACACGTCGCCCTCGTTCCACTGGTCGCCGGCGAGCTCGCCGACCATCGACAGGTGCCCGCGCAGCACCACGGCGAGCCCGTTGATTCGCTCGCAGGAGCGGGTGTTCATCTTGTGCGGCATCGCCGACGAGCCCACCTGCCCGGGCCGGAACCCCTCGGTAGCGAGCTCCTGCCCCGCCATGAGCCGGATCGTGGTGGCCAGCGAGGACGGCGCGGCCACCGCCTGGACGAGCGCGGCGACCACGTCGAGGTCGAGCGAGCGCGGGTACACCTGTCCGACGCTGGCGAGCACCCGGGTGAAGCCGAGATGTTCGGCGACCCGCCGCTCCAACTCGGCCAGCTTGCCGGCGTCGCCGCCGAACAGGTCGAGCTGGTCCGCCGCCGTGCCCACCGGGCCCTTGATGCCGCGCAGCGGGTAGCGCTCGATCAGGTCGACCAGCCGCTCGTGCGCGAGCAGCAGCTCCTCGGCCGTCGACGCGAGCCGCTTGCCGAGCGTGGTCGCCTGCGCCGGCACGTTGTGGGTGCGCCCGACCATCACCAGGTCGGCGTGTTCGACGGCGAGCCGGCCCAGCCGCGCCAGGGCCGCGACCACCCGGTCGCGGACCAGCAGCAGCGAGGAGCGGACCTGCATCTGCTCGACGTTCTCGGTCAGGTCACGCGACGTCATCCCCCGGTGGATGTACTCGTGCCCGGCGAGCGCGGCGAACTCCTCGATGCGCGCCTTCACGTCGTGACGGGTGACCCGTTCCCGGGCGGCGATCGAGTCGAGGTCCACCCGGTCCAGCACCGCCTCGTACGCCTCGATGACCCCGGGCGGGACCTCGACGCCGAGGTCCCGCTGGGCGCGCAGCACGGCGAGCCACAGCCGCCGCTCCGCCCGTACCTTCTCCTCGGGCGACCAGATGGCCACGAGTTCGGGCGAGGCGTAGCGGGCGGCGAGCACGTTGGGGATCGTCACGCCGCCATTCTCCCCGGGCCAGGTCCTGGCCGGCCCGGGCAGGGGCGAGAACCGGAAGCCCGCGAGCCGCCGCGGCCCTGGCGAGCCGCTGGTCGTCGGTGACGACGGCGGTCAGCGCTCGAGGATGGCGGTCACGCCCTGGCCGCCGGCGGCGCAGATGGAAATCAGGCCCCGGCCCGAGCCACGCTCGGCGAGCAGCTTCGCGAGGGTCGCCACGATCCGCGCGCCGGTGGCGGCGAACGGGTGCCCGACCGCGATCGACGAGCCGGTGACGTTCAGCTTCGACCGGTCGATCGGCCCCAGCGGCGCGTCCAGTCCGAGCTTCTCCTTGCAGAACTCCGGCGACTCCCAGGCCGCGAGCGTCGCCAGCACCTGCGAGGCGAACGCCTCGTGGATCTCGTAGAAGTCGAAGTCCTGCAGCCTGAGCCCGTGGCGGGCGAGCAGCCGGGGCACCGCGTACGCGGGCGCCATGAGCAGCCCTTCGCCGCCGTGCACGAAGTCGACCGCCGCGACCTCGGCGTCGACGAAGTACGCGAGCACCGGGAGCTGGTGCGCCGCCGCCCACTCCTCGCTGGCCAGCAGCACGGTGGCGGCGCCGTCGGTGAGCGGGGAGGAGTTGCCGGCGGTCATGGTCGCCTCGCCCGGCCCGCGCAGGCCGAACACCGGCTTCAGCGCCGCGAGCTTCTCCAGCGACGTGTCGGGGCGCAGGTTCTGGTCGCGCGTCAGCCCCAGGTACGGCGTGATGAGGTCGTCGAAGAACCCCCGCTCGTACGCCGCGGCCAGCCGCTGGTGCGAGTCGAGCGCGAGCCGGTCCTGGTCCTCGCGGCTGATCCCCCACTGGCGGGCGGTGATCGCCGCGTGCTCGCCCATGGACAGCCCGGTACGCGGTTCCGCGTTGCGCGGGATCTCCGGCTGGAACGGCTGCCACGGGCGCAGCTTGGCGATCGCGCGCACCCGGCCGCCGAGCGTCCGGGCCCGGTTTGCCTCCAGCAGCGTGCGGCGCATCCGTTCGTTGAGCTGCAGCGGTGCGTCGGAGGTGGTGTCCACCCCGCCCGCGATGCCGGCGTCGATCTGCCCGAGCGCGATCTTGTTGGCGACCTGGATCACCGCTTCCAGCCCGGTGCCGCAGGCCTGCTGGATGTCGTACGCCGGGGTGCGCGGGTCGAGGCGTGAGCCGAGCACGCACTCGCGGGTGAGGTTGAAGTCGCGCGCGTGCTTGAGCACCGCGCCGGCGACCACCTCGCCGAGGCGCTCGCCGGCGAGCCCGAACCGCGCGACGAGCCCGTCCAGCGCGGCGGTGAGCATGTCCTGGTTGGACGCCGCGGCGTACCGGCTGTTGGAGCGGGCGAAGGGGATGCGGTTACCGCCGATGATCGCGGCGCGGCGGACGCTGGTGGACATGGCGGCCTCCAGAGCGGATGGCGACGGCACCTGGGGTGGAGCGCCGGGGAACGGCGCTTGCCCCTAACTTACTCGCGAGTAAGCTTACCGGCGAGTCTGCGAGGGAGCCGAGATGAGTGACCGGTACACCAGTTTCGCCCACTCCGGGCCCGGACGCGCCATCGTCAAGCGTCTCGGCCTGCCCAACCCGCCCCGACTGCGCCGCTGGCGGGAGGGCGACCCGGTGGTGTCCGGGCCGGTGCTGCTCGGCGGCGCCGGCCGGGTGAGCGACGCGCTGCGCAAGGTGCTCGACGCCGTCGGGGCCCAGACGCACACGGCGGGCCAGTCCGACGCGCGGCCGGAGGAGACCGGCCGGTTCGCCGCGCTGGTCTACGACGCGACCGGCATCACCGACTCCGGCCGGCTGCGCGGGCTCTACGACTTCTTCCACCCGTACGCCCGCTCGCTGCACGCCTGCGGCCGGGTGATCGTCGTCGGCACCCCGCCGGAGATGTGCGAGACGCCGGCGGAGACGATCGCGCAGCGGGCGCTGGAGGGCTTCGTCCGCTCGGTGGGCAAGGAGTTCGGGCGGGGCATCACCGCGCAGCTGTGCTACGTCGCGCCGGGCGCCGAGACCGGCATCGAGTCCACGCTGCGCTTCCTGCTGTCGGCCAAGTCGGCGTACGTATCCGGCCAGGTCGTGCGGATCACCGCCGCGGACGGGGCCGCGCCGGCGGACTGGAACCGGCCGCTGGACGGCAAGGTGGCGCTGGTGACCGGGGCGGCGCGCGGCATCGGGGAGGCGATCGCCCGGGTGCTCGCCCGCGACGGGGCCCACGTGGTGTGCCTGGACGTGCCCGCCGCCGGCGAGGCGCTCGCCGCCGTCGCCAACGACATCGGCGGTACGGCCGTGCAGCTCGACCTCACCGCGGCCGACGCGCCCGAGCGCCTGGCGACGCACATCGAGCAGCGGCACGGGCGGGTGGACGTCGTCGTGCACAACGCGGGCATCACCCGGGACAAGACGCTCGCCCGGATGAAGCCGGAGGCGTGGGACGCGGTGCTGGACGTGAACCTGTCCAGCCAGGAGCGGATCAACGCCGTACTCCTCGACCGCGGGCTGGTGCCCGACGGCGGGCGGCTGATCTGCGTCTCCTCGGTCAGCGGCATCGCCGGCAACCGCGGCCAGACCAACTACGCGACCAGCAAGGCGGGCGTGATCGGGCTCGTGCAGTCCATGGCGCCGGCGCTGCGGGAGCGGGGCATCACGGTCAACGCGGTCGCGCCCGGGTTCATCGAGACGGCGATGACCGCCCGGATGCCGATGTTCGTGCGCGAGGCCGGGCGGCGGCTGAACAGCATGCTGCAGGGCGGGCTTCCGGTGGACGTCGCGGAGACGATCGCCTGGTTCGCCTCGCCTGGGTCGGCCGGCGTGACCGGCAACGTGGTCCGGGTCTGCGGCCAGAGCCTGCTCGGAGCGTGAGCGATGTCCACAGTAGAGCTGACCGAGCCGCCCCGGCTGGGGCCGCTGTACCGGCGGGCCGCGCTGGGCGCGCTGTCCCGCCGCGGCGGCGACGCGCTGCCGGACACCACGCTCGTGCTGCGCGGTCTCGCCGTCGACCGCGACCACCTCGCCGCGTACGCCCGGGTCTGCGGCTTCCGGCTCGCCGACACGCTGCCGGCCACGTACCCGCACATCCTCGCCTTTCCGCTGGCGATGCGGCTGATGTCCGGGCCGGACTTCCCGTTCCCGGTCGTCGGCATGGTCCACGTCGCCAACCGCATCACGGTCCATCGGGCGATCGACGCGGGCGAACGGCTCGACCTCGCCGTGCACGCCGAGCACCTGCGCCCGCACGAGCGGGGCCGTCAGCTCGACGTGGTCGCGGTGGCCACAGTGGACGGCACGGAGGTCTGGCGGGGCGTCTCGACGTACCTGCGCCGGGAGAAGGCCGCCGGTGGCGGGGGCCGGCGCGACGGCGGCCAGCGCCCTGCTCCGCCGACCCCGTCGGCCGTGTGGCGGGTGCCCGCGTCGATCGGCCGGGAGTACGCGCGGGTGTCCGGCGACCGTAACCCGATCCACACCTCGCGCCTCGGAGCCCGGCTGTTCGGCTTCCCCCGCCCGATCGCGCACGGCATGTGGAGCAAGGCCCGGTGCCTGGCCGCGCTGGACGGCTGGCTGCCCGAGGCCTTCACCGTGGACGTGGCGTTCAAGCTGCCCATCCTGCTGCCGGCCACGGTCGCCTTCAGCGGCTCGCCGGCCGAGGGCTTCGCCCTGCACGACGCGAAATCCGGCAAGCCGCACCTGAGCGCCTCGGTCACCACGACCACCTGAGTCCTGGCGGGCCGGCGGCGCAGCCAGGGCTCAGGATGGGCCGGGGTCCAGCAGCGCCAGCCCGGTCTCCGGGTCGAAGCGCTTGCCGAGCTCCGGCGGCACCTCGGTGATGATCACTTCGAGGGTCGGGTAGACCTCGCCGCGCAGCAGGTGGCCGCCGACCGTCGAGCCGTCGCGGCGGGCGAGCACCGCGTGCAGGTGCGGCTCGGCCTGACCGTCGCGCTGCGCGACGTCACCCACCAGGGACAGCACCTCGACCTGGCCGTCGACCGGGATCCGGCTGTACTCGCGGGCCTGCGGGTCGAAGTACCCGACCTCCCCGCGTCGGAAGCCGCCGACCGCGGTCACCTGCGCCGCGCCGATGCCGTGCCGGCGCACCGCCTCGGTGACGGTCTGCATCGCCTCCTCGCCCTTGTCACAGACCAGGACCAGGACCCGCCGGTCGCCGGCGTACGTCTCTCTGCTGCGCATGTGCGGCGAGTACCCGGTACGGCCAGGTGGAACACTCCCGGATCCCATCGCGCTTCGCCGGCACCGCTGCCCGCCGGTCACTTGGGTGAGGTCGTCGTGAGCCCGAGAGATCGGGCGGCCTCCGCCATCCGATCGTCGTAGGTGATCACTTGGCCGAGATCCTCACCGAGCAGTTGCGCCGTGGCGAGGTGGATCGCGTCCAACGATCGCACCTGCGCAGGCTCCAGGACACCCGCCGCGTCGAGCACCCGATCGCTGATCCGAACGAGATCCAACCGGCGCAGTACCTCGCGACTTCGTGACAGGGCAATCTCGCCAGCGGGCAGCAACGCCCGCAACACCTCGGTACGCGCGAGGGCACTTGACACCAGCGGCCGCCGCCGCCGCAGATAGGTACGCAACGCCTGCGACTCCGGTTCGGCAACCACCAATTTCACGATGGCCGAGGAGTCGAGGTAGGTGGCGCGCATCAACGCTCAGACTGACGTAGGCGGGCGAGCACGACCGAGGCCGACTCGGCCCCGGCAGGCAGAATCAGGGGATCGGGCAGGTCGTCAAGGTCACCAGTAGCCTCATCGATCTGCCCTCCAGCGCGCAACCGCTCGAGCGGACCCCGGTCGGGCAGCGGTGACAGCAGCGCGACGGGACGTCCCCGGTCGGTGATCTCGAATGTCTCACCCTGTTCAACCCGGCGGAGGAGCTCGCTCGCGGCCTGCCGCAGCTGCCGTACACCCACCCTTGTCATGTATTACTTGTAGCACAACGGCGACGACGGTGACAACCGCGATCGCGGGGCGGCGCTCTGCCAGGATCGACCGTCTCCACGACCGCGGGCGCCGGCGCGGCGCCACGGGCGAGGCCAACCAGAAATCACGTGTCCCCAGGGCGCCGCCAGACCTTGCCGCACAGGAGTTGACCGGCACCGAGCCAGGCGATGTTCATCATCCGGGTCGCCGTCTTCTCCGGATCGGCCTCGGGGTGGTCGGCGAGCCAGTCGGCCAGGGATTCGGCGGCGCCGACGAGCGCGTACGCCATGACCTCCAGGTCGGTGGCCCGGGCGGCACGCCCCTCGGCGCGGACCGCGCGCTCCAGCATGCCGGCGACCACGGCGACCATGCGGGCGCGCATCTGCGCCACCTCGCCGGCGAGCCGCTGCTCGCCGCGCGCCTGCCGGTAGAGCACCGACCAGCCGTCGCGGTGCGCCCCGACGAAGTCGAAGAAGGCGCGCAGACCACGCCACAGCTGCTCGTCGGCGGGCAGGTCCGGCACCACCACGGCGGCGATCGCCTCCAGCAGCCGGGTCCCCTCCCGGTGCAGGCAGGCGATGAAGAGCTCCTCCTTGGTGCCGAGGTACGCGTACACCATCGGCTTGGAGATTCCGGCCGCCTCGGCGATCTCGTCCATGCTGGCCGCGTGGAAGCCACGCCGCGAGAAGACCCGCACGGCCGCGTCGAGCATCTGCTGCTCACGCACCGCCCTCGGCAGCCGCTTGGAGATCGTCGGGTTGGCCATCGCTTGCCAGCTTACCTACTCGGCCGTAATGTTACGCGCGAGTAGGTTCAATGGGACCCCGGGAGGCGTCATGGCTGACATCGACCTGTCCAACTTCCAGTCGCTCGACCCTAAGCAGTTCGCCCAGCTCGTCAAGGCCGCGTCCGCGGACCAGCTCGCCGAGGTGATGAAGGGCGAGCAGCGCAAGGCGGTCCTCGACGAGATCTTCCGCCGGATGCCGACCCTGTTCCGCGCCGACCGCGCCGGCAACACCAACGCGGTCATCCACTGGAACATCGGCGACCGGCCCGACGGCGGCGTCGACACGTACGAGCTGGTGATCGCCGACGGCACCTGCACGCTGTCGGAGTCGCCGGAGCGCGAGCCGAAGCTGTCCCTGACCCTCGGCGGGGCCGACTTCCTCAAGGTGGTCTCCGGCAACGCCAACCCGGTGATGATGTTCATGACCGGCAAGCTGAAGGCTAAGGGCGACCTGGGCCTCGCCGCGAACATCGCCAACCTCTTCGACATCCCGAAGGCCTGACCAGAATGCCGGAGTTCTCGCTCGACCTCACCGAGGAGCAACGGGACCTGCGGGACTGGGTGCACGGCTTCGCCGAGTCGGTCGTGCGTCCGGCCGCGGCTGAGTGGGACGAACGCGAGGAGACCCCCTGGCCGATCATCCAGGAGGCAGCGAAGGTCGGCCTGTACGGGTTCGAGTTCCTCGCCACCTGCTGGGCGGACCCGACGGGGCTGTCCCTGCCCATCGCGAACGAGGAGCTGTTCTGGGGGGACGCCGGCATCGGGCTGTCGCTGTTCGGCACGTCGCTCGCGGTCGCCGCGATCTACGGCTCAGGCACCCCGGAACAGATGCTCGAGTGGGTGCCGCAGTGTTTCGGCGACGTGGACTCGCCCAAGGTGGCGGCGTTCTGCTCCACCGAGCCCGAGGCCGGCTCGGACGTTGGCGCGATGCGCACCCGCGCCGTGTACGACGAGGCGCGCGACGAGTGGGTCCTCAATGGACAGAAGATCTTCGCCACGAACGGTGGGATCGCCAACGTCCACGTCGTCACGGCATCGGTCGACCCGTCGCTGGGCACGCGCGGCCAGGCGGCCTTCATCATCCCGCCCGGCACGCCCGGCCTGAGCTCGCCGCGCAAGCTGAAGAAGCTGGGCTTGCGCGCCTCGCACACCGCCGACGTCTACCTCGACGATGTACGCGTGCCCGGCCGCTGCCTGCTCGGCGGCAAGGAGGCGCTCGACGAGCGGCTCGCCCGGGCCCGTGCGGGCCAGCGCTCACAGAGCCACGCGGCGATGCGTACCTTCGAGCTGTCCCGGCCCACGGTCGGGGCGCAGGCGATCGGTATCGCGCGGGCGGCGTACGAGTACGCGCTGGAGTACGCCAAGAACCGGGTTCAGTTCGGCCGTCCGATCATCGAGAACCAGGCGATCGCCTTCGCGCTCGCCGACATGCGGATGGAGATCGACGCGGCCCGGCTGCTCGTGTGGCGGGCCGCGTGGATGGGCAAGAACAACCGGCCGTTCGAGGCCGGCGAGGGTTCGATGTCCAAACTCAAGGCGGGCGAGGTGGCCGTGGCCGTCACGGAGAAGGCGATCCAGATTCTCGGCGGGCACGGCTACAGCCGCGAGCATCCGGTGGAGCGCTGGTACCGGGACGCGAAGATCTACACGATCTTCGAGGGCACCAGCGAGATCCAGCGGCTGGTGGTCGCGCGCGCCATCTCCGGGGCGCAGTTGCGCTGACCGGAGGGCGCCGGCCTGGGGCGCTGACGGCCGAAGGCGCCGAAGGGAGAGCAGTGATGCGGGACATCCCGTTCGTGCTGGCCACCATGGCGCGGCGTGGGCTGCTGCGGCCCGGGCCGCCGCTGCGGGTGGCGCGCCAGTTGGGCGCGTTGTGGACCTGGGGGTACGGGCTGGCCGGCGAGCTGCGCTCGGCGGCCGCCCGGGATCCCAAGGCGCTGGCGGTGGTCGACGAGCACGTCGAGCTGACCTACGGCGAGCTGCTGACGCGCAGCGAACGGCTTGCCCGTGCGCTGCGCGCGCGGCACGGGGTGCATCCGGGCGACCGGGTCGGCCTGCTCGCCCGCAACCACGCCGGGATGATCCAGGGCATGGTCGCCGTGACCATGCTCGGCGCGGACGTGGTCCTCGTGAACACCGGGCTGTCCGGACCGCGGCTGGCGGCGGTCGCCGAGGAGCAGCGCCTGCGGGTGCTCGTCCACGACGGCGAGTTCACCGACGTCGTCGCCGACGTGCCCGGCTCGGTGCAGCGGCTCACCGAATCCGATGTGGAGCATCTGATCGCGACGGCCCCGGACGGCGAACTCTCGCCGCCGGAGCGCGACGGCCGCACGATCGTGCTGACCTCGGGCACGACCGGGGCGCCGAAGGGCGCCCGCCGGCCCACGCCCGCCGGACTGGGGCCGCTCATGGCGATCATCTCCCGCATCCCACTGCGGGCGCGCGAACGGGTGCTCATCGCCGCCCCGCTGTTCCACACCTGGGGGTACGCCGCGCTGCAGGTGTGCCTCGGGCTGCGCGCCACCATGGTGCTGCGGCGGCGGTTCGACGCCGCCGCGACGCTGCGCGACCTCGCCCGGCACCGGTGCACCGCGCTGTTCGCCGTACCCGTGATGCTGCAGCGGCTGCTCGAGGTGCCGCACGGGCCGACCCGGCTGCGGGTGGTCGCGGTCAGCGGGTCCGCGCTGCCCGGCGGGCTCGCCACCCGGTTCATGGACGCCTACGGCGACGTCCTCTACAACCTGTACGGCTCGACCGAGGCCTCGTGGGCGAGCATCGCCACGCCCGCCGAGCTGCGCCGGGCGCCGGCGACGGCCGGCCGGCCGCCGCACGGCACCCGGGTGGCGATCCTGGACGCGGAGGGGCGGCCCGTGCCCACGGGGGAGACCGGGCGGATCTTCGTCGGCAACGAGATGCTGTTCGAGGGGTACACGTCGGGCGCGACCCGGCCGATGCACGACGGGCTGCTCGCCACCGGCGACCTGGGCCATGTGGACTCCTCGGGTCTGCTCTATGTGGACGGCCGCGAGGACGACATGATCATCTCGGGTGGGGAGAACGTCTTCCCCGCCGACGTGGAGGACCTGCTCGCGGCGCTGCCCCAGGTGCGCGAGGTGGCGGTCGTGGGCGTGCCCGACGAGGAGTTCGGGCAGCGGCTGGCCGCCTACATCGTGCTCAAGCCGGGCGAGCGGCTGGACGCCGACGCGGTCCGCGAGCACGTACGGGCGAACCGCGCCCGGTTCTGCGTGCCCCGTGACGTGGTGTTCCTCGACGAGCTGCCGCGCAACGCGACCGGGAAGGTCGTCCCCCGCGACCTCCCCCACGCCCACCGCCCTGAATCTGGTTGATCATGAGGTTGTCAGCAGGACAAGCCGTGCCCCGACGCTGACAACCTCATGATCAACACGGCTAGCGTAACCGCCTACGGGTACAGGGTGAGCCCGGGCGCCCGGCCGATCTGCACAAGCTGCTCGACGGTCAGCGGCGGCTCGGATCCCGATGTCGTATCCTCGCGCCCCCGGTTCTCCGCGATGAGCAGCACCGCCACGCCGTCCGGCCGGTAGACGACCACCTGGTAGCGCCCCTTGCGGACAGGCTCGCGCTCGCTGAGAACGATCGTGCCGTCCGGATACTCGGTGCGTACGCAGTCGTCTGGATTGGTGGAGGACGGGCAGTGAATTTTGTCTGCGCCGGTCGGTGCCACCCAAATCCCTACAACGACAGAGCTCTGTCGGTGAATGAGCCGCGCGCCAAAGAGGTACTCACGACCGCTGGGGTCGTACTGGAACTGCGGCTCGGCGCAGTCGGGCTGGTACTCCAAGGCCTCCACGGTCATGCCGGCCGGCAGCACCTCGCGCAGCGCGGCCCGCCCCGCCGCGGTCAGCCGGGGCACCGCCTGCTCGACCGGCTCGGTCGGACGGGGCCGGACCGTGTCGTACGACTGCGTCGGCCGGGGACCGTCCGGGCTGATGGTGAGCGGGGCGCACAGGGGGACGGAGTCGCCACCCACCGACGAGCCGGTCACGGTCGGCGCGGGCGGCGCGCCGGGCAGGTAGGTATTGTCCGAGGCGCCTTGGGACAGTACGAGAGTGGGCACGGCGATCATCAGCGCGGTGACCGCGACCGCCACCGCGGTGCCGCACGCGACGTGAAGCCTGCGGCGGCGGCGCAACTCGCCGGCGATGAGCGCATCCAGATCGATCCGGGTGGGCGGCGGCGACTCGGCGGCGGCGCGCATCCGGACGGCAAGGTCATCCATTCGGGGCCTCCTTGGGAAGGGGGCCCGGGCCGACCAGACGTGCGCGCAACGCCTCGAGGGCCCGGGAGCACTGACTCTTCACGGTGCCGGCGCTGCAGCCCAGCGCCGCCGCGGTCTCCTCGACCGACAGGTCGCAGAAGTACCGAAGGACGAGCACGGCCCGCCGGCGTGGCGGCAACTCGGCGAGCAGCGCGAGAATGGTGAGCCGATCGGGGACGCCATCCGGCCCGGTGCCGCCGGACCGGTCCGGCACCACGTCGTACGAAGACTCCCGTCGCCACGGCCGGCGCCGCTCGTTGAGCCAGGCCCGCAGCAGCGACCGCCGCACGTACGCGTCGATGTTGTCCATCGTGGACACTCGTCGCCAGTGCCGGAACAGGTTGGTCAACGCCGTGGACACCAGGTCGTCGGCGGTGTGCCAGTCGCCGCACAGCAGGTACGCGGTGCGGCGCAGCCCGTCCAGCCGCGGCGCCACGTACTCGCGAAAGCTCGCCGTATCGCTCGTCACGCCCTAGGAAACACCTCCGCCGAGCCCGCGGGTTGCCCGGCCCCGGACAGTGGTGGCGCCCAGGCCGGATACCGGCCTGGGCGCCACCCGCAGGAGGAGGATCAGCTCACATGTGCTTCTCGACCAGCTCGCGCACGCCCTCGACGCCCTTGCGCAGTTCGTCCGCCACCCGCTTGAACACCTCGCCGGCCGGCTTGTTGTCGGCGTAGATCTCCTGCAGGCCGCCGTAGATCGCCCGGTTCGCGTTCGGCACGAGCAGCCGTACCTGGTCCTGCGCCTGCGTCTTCGGCAACTGTTCGACGGCGAGCTTGAAGTTCGGGTTCTCGGCGAACAGCTTCTGCATCTCGGGCGTCTCCTGCGCCGCCTTCGTGGACGGCATGTACCCGGTGTCGATCGACCACTGGGCGGCGTTCTCCGGCTTGGCGGCGAACTTGAGGAACTCGAAGGCCGCCTTCTTCCGCTCGGGCGCCGCGCCGGCCAGGATCGAGATGCCGCCGCCACCCGTCGGGCAGCCGAACGCCACCTGCTTGGGCACGAACGCCGCGCCGACCTCGAACTTGGCGTCCTTCATCAGGCCACGCAGAATGCCGGTCGACTCCTGAACGGTGGCGACCAGGCCGGTGGAGAAGTCCACGCGCGGGCTCTTGGCCATGTAGGCCTGCTGGTCGACGTGGATCAGCCGGCGCTGCCATTCGCCGGCCTCCACCGCGCCGCCGGTGTCGATGGTGACGTCGAGACCCTTGGAGTAGTTGCCGCCCCACTGCCACACCGCGCCCTGGAACATCCAGTCGCCGTCGGTCTGCGGGTAGACGTGCAGCTTCGGCGTCTGGCCGTTCACCTTCACCTTGGCGAGCGCGGGCGCCCACGAGCGCAGCTCGTCCCAGGTCTCCGGGCCTCGGTCGGGCAGTCCGGCCTGCGCGAACATGTCCCGGTTGTAGTAGAACAGCGGCGTGCTGCGACCGAAGGGCACCCACCACACCTGGCCCTTGATGGTGCCCTCGTTGATCAGGGAATCAACGTAGTCGCTGGGCTGCAGGCCGTCGCCGAAGTAGTCGTTGAGCGGCTCCAGCGCCTGGTTGAGGTGGAACTTGTGCCAGGTCACCTCGGAGAAGATGCACAGCTCCGGGACCTGGCGGGCCTGGATCGCCGCGGCCAGCTTCTGGGCGGTCTCGTCGTAGCTGCCCTGGAACTGCGCCTCCAGGTAGATGTCGGTCTGGGACTGGTTGAACTTGTCGACCAGCCGGGTGAAGGCCTCGCCGTTCGCACCGCCGTAGGTGTACCAGATCACCACACGCTGGCGCTTGCGGTACTGCTCCGGCACGTTGCCCGGCGGTTGGCCGAACGAACCGCCACCACCGGCACCGCCACCGCCGCAGCCGAGCGGGGTCAGCGCGAGGGCGGCGCCGCCCGCCAAACCGAGGAAGCGACGCCGGCTCAGAGATGCGCTCATCGGTGAAGTCCTTTCGCTAGAGGTCCTGGTCGGACGTGTGGTCAACCCTTGACCGCGCCCTGGGTCAGCCCGGCGACGACGTACCGCTGGGCCAGGAAGAAGACCACAAGGACGGGCAGCACCACGAAAGTGGTCGCGGCCATGACCGCGCCCCAGTTCACGTAACCCTCCTGGGCCTTGAGCATCAGCAGGCCCACGGGCAGGGTCCGCATCGTGTCGGTGTTGGTGACGATGCGAGGCCAGATGTAGTCGTTCCACTCGGCCACCAGCGTCACGATGGTCACCGTGACCAGCATCGGCCGGGACAGCGGCAGGACCACGCTGCGCAGGACGCGCAGGTGTCCGGCCCCGTCCATGCGGGCGGCGTCGAAGACCTCGCCGGGCAGGGTGAGCATGTGCTGACGCAGCAGGAATGTGCCGAACGCGCTCGCCGCACCCGGGATGATGATGCCCTGGTAGGTGTTGATCCAGCCCAGCTGGGAGACGGTGAGGTAGTTGGGCAGCAGCGTCACGTGGCCCGGCACCATCATCGCGCCGAGCACCACCATGAACAGCACGCGCTTGAACGGGAAGCGCAGGAACACGAAGGCGTACGCGGTGAGCACCGCGTTGGCCACCTTCAGCACAGTGCCGACGACAGTGACGACGATCGAGTTGACATAGAAGCGGCCGAACGGCGCGGCGTGCCACGCCTCGGCGAAGTTCTCCCAGTGCAGCGTCGACGGCCACCAGACGAGCGGAAAGGTGTAGATGTCGCTGTTCGTCTTCAACGACGAGGTGAACAGCCAGTACAAGGGTCCGACCGCGATCACGCCGACCACGACCAGGACCGCGTGCAGCGCCAGGCTGCGCAATCTCGCGCTCATCGGTAGTGCACCTTCCGCTCCAGGTACCTGGTCTGCAGCACGGTGACCGCGAGCAGGATCAGGAACATCACGATCGCCCCGGCGGCCGCCGGGCCAGCCTGGAAGTCGGTGAAGGCCTTCTCGTACAGGTACCAGGACAGGATCGTCGTCGCGTTGCCCGGTCCACCGTCAGTCATCGCCGCGATCACGTCGAACGCCTGGAACGAGGAGATGATCGACGTCACCAGGAGGAAGAAGGTCACCGGCGAGAGCAGCGGCAGGGTGATGCTGCGGAACAGCCGCCAGGCGCCTGCACCATCCAGCGCCGCCGACTCGTACAGATCCTTGGGCATGTTCTGCAGACCGGCCAGGTACACGATCGCGCTGAACCCGGCGTTCTTCCACAAATAGACGATTATCAAGGCGGGCATGGCCCAGTTGGAGTCGGTCAACCACGCCGGCGAGCTTCGCCCGAGCAGCTCGAAGAACGCTCGGGACAGGCCGTAGTTGGGGTCGAAGATGAACACCCACACCACGCCGATCGCCGCCCCCGACAGCACGTGGGGAGCGAACACCATCGTGCGCCCGAGACCCCGACCGCGCAGCCGCTGGTTGAGCAGCACGGCCACGGCCAGCCCGAGCACCATGCTGCCACCGACCACGGCGCCGACGAAGATGGCCGTGTTGAGCAGCACCTCGGGAAACTCACCGGTGAACATGTCCCGGTAGTTCTCGAGCCCGACGACGTTGATGACCGGGGAGATCATGTTCCAGTCGGTCAGGCTGAGGTACGCGTTGTACAGCACCGGCCAGTACGAGAAGACCGCAAGCAGCAGGAAGTTGGGCGCGACGAACGCGGCGAACAGCAGGTACTCGCGGATGCGCCGCGCCCGACGTGCCCGGGCCTCGACACGGCGACCTGGCTCGCCCACCGGTCTGGCCGGAACCGAGCCTGCCGGCAGGTCCCGGACCGCGGAGTCCCTGACCACCATGCGCGCCATCCCGCCGATCAGCCGGCGCCCCGCCGGGACATGCCGGCCCCGGGCTGGGTGGCGGCGAGGCGCACGAGCGCCCCGATGTCGTCGCTGACGATGCCGTCGACGCCGTACGCCAGGGCGGCCGGCAGGTCCGGCACGTCCACATCCGGGCCTACCCACACCCGGTAGCCGCGCCCGCGCATCGCCGGTACGCACGCCGCGTCGGCGACTCGCCAGCGCGGCCCGAAGTACTGCGGACGCATGGCGTCGAGCAACTCCTGCGGCGGAGGCTCGGCGGCGGTCCAGTCCAGCCCGATCGTGGCGTCGGGCACGTCGCTCCGCAGCTTGATCAACGCCTGCTGGCCGCCTCGCCGAGCAGCCACGAAGATCGCCCGCTCGAATGCGCCGGTCCGGCGCAGCAGCTGCACCGCGGGCTCGATCACCTCGTCGGTCTTGAGGTCCACCAGCAGCATCGAGTCTCGGAACTCGGCCAGCACCTCGTCGAAGGTCGGCACGACATATCCGTCAACCGGATGGGCGCGCAACTCGTCGAGGGTGACCTCGGCGACGGGCACGTCCACGCCCCACACCCGCTCGAGTGTGGCGTCGTGCGACAGCACGACCCGGCCGTCCTTGGTCAGCCGCAGGTCGAACTCGAGGGTGTTGGCGCCCTTCTCGACCGCGGAGCGCAGCGACGGCAGCGTGTTCTCGGGATGCGTCAGCGGATCACCCCGGTGCGCGATGGTCAGGAACACACAGGCCTCCACAACAAGGTGGACAGGTTTCTAACGTTAGACTGCGTTTCTTTCACGGGCATAGTTAACACGAAGCCTCGGGGCGCGACAAGAGTCGGATCGGCCGATCGGGCATGCAGGGCTCGGAAGCCTGTCCCAAGAGGACGAGCTCGCAGAGCCACCGCCCGGGTCATCAGGACAGCGGCAGGATCAGTTTGATGAGGTATGTAACGCTGTGCCGGATCCAGCTACAGCGTTACATACCTCGTTAACAACCGGTCAATCAGTGTTAGAAAATCGCAGAACAGCTGTCATACGGGAACAGTTGTCATACGTAGGCGTCCTTGTACATGATCGTCGCCCGCCGCGCACCGGCCACGCCGGTCGCGAAGCCCCAGCACAGACGAGCCTCGAGCGGCCGGCTTGGGTCCGGCACCTGGATCGCCAGTCCCTCCGGCTCCCGGAACGGCAACTCGGCGTAGTCGGTGACGTACTGCCGCGCCACCACCTCGCCCGTGAGCCAGTCGACGCAGGTGAGGTGGGTGTTGCCGTCCGGAGCCGTGCTGTACGAGTTGCCGTCCAGCAGGTACAGGTAGCGGCCGCTGGAGGTGAATCCCTGGAACGTGCCGAGCACGGGCTGCGCCACGTCGGCCAACGGGAGGAACGTGTTGCGCCGCACGTCGGACAGGTCGAACAGCGCGAACCGGAACTGTCCGCCGCTGCCGTCCGGGTTGGCGCCCACGCGGTAGCGCAGCACCATCCGGCCGTAGACCGGGTCGATGCCGCACGTCGTGCGATCCACATTGGACCATGGTGTCAGGCGGCGCACCTCCGGCGAGTCCGGCGTGACGATCGCGCCGTCGACGAACCGGAACCGCGCCAGCCGGCGGCCCCACCCGTTGCCGCCCTCCGCGACCGCGTCGGTCTCGGTCCACAGGAACACACCCCCGCCGACGGGCTCGGCGGCGAAGTTGACCCCGTGCCCGAAGCCCAGCAGGTACATGTGACCGGTCACCGTGCCGGTCAGGTCGAGTTCCGTGACGCACAGGTCCCCGCGCAACGCGCGCTGCGCCCCGCTGACCGGGGCATCCTCCCCCGGCAGTTGCCGACCGCCGCTGATCAGTTGCGCCGTGTAGATCCGACCGTGGACGTTGTCGAACGCCAGCGACTGCAGGACCGTCACGTCGTGCAGGGCGACGCGGTCCAGCAGCACCCGCCCGGGGGCGGCGAGGTCGAAGCGCAGGTCCGGGTCGTCGCCCGGCGCCGATGCGGCGGCGGAGCCGGCACCGGACAGCACGCCGAGCGCTGCGCCACCCGCCACACCACCGGCGATCCTCAGCAGGTCTCTGCGGTGCACGTGTCCCTCCTCTACTCGGGGTCTTACTGGAAGCGTTTGACCACGCCGTCGGCGAGCGCGTCGGCCGCCGCGCCCAGCCGTTCGCCGGCCAGATCCAATCGGTTCAGCAGGAGCAGGGTCTTGATCAGATCGGCCGTGGGCTCGCCGCTGACCAGCGCCGCCACCGCCTGCTGGTACGCCGGGCGGACGCCCTGTTTCTTGGCCAGCAGCGCGCGTTCGGCGGCGGCGCGGGGCGCGGTGGGCAGCAGGCGAACCGCCTCGGTCAGGTGCTCGATGCCGTCGGCGAGCGCTTGGATGACAGGCGCGTACACCGCATGCGGCGGCGCGGCGAACAGGTCGGTCTCGCGCACGAAGTCGCGCAGCGCGTCGAGGATGTCGTCGACCGAGCGGGACAGCCGGAACACGTCCTCGCGGTCGATCGGCGAGGTGAGGCTGCGGCGCAGCCGGCGGACCAGCAGGGCGCGCCGCGCGTCCCCGTCGTGCTCGACCTCCGCGATCAGCCCGCGCGCGGTGGCCGGGGCGAGCGAGCCGTCGGCGACGCCTCGGGCCAGCGACGCGCCGCGGGCGGCGGCGGCGAGTTGCTCGATGACGAGCTCCGCCAGAGTGCGGTCCGCGCCGCGGGACAGCTCGCGCATGAAGCCCACGACCCGCACGGCTCCTGTGCGGACGGTCAGCGAGCGGCGGACAGTGCGGCGCAGCTGACCGCTGCGGCGACGAACGCCGCGGGCAGCGTCACCAGCCATGCCCGGCCCAGCCTCAGCACGCCCCGCCATCTCACCCTCCTTCCACCCCGGGACAGTCCCGTGCCGACCAGTGCGCCGGACAGCGACTGGGTCATGCTCACCGGCGCGCCGACCGCGGCCGTGCCGAGCACGACGCACGCCCCGGAGAACTCGGTCGCCACCACCGCGTCGGCGCGGGCGGGTGCGATCTGGCCCCCCACGCCGGCGGTGAGGCGGGGGAGCCCGAGCAGCGCCCCCAGGACGAAGCACCCACCGATCAGCGCGAGCACCGGCAGCGAGGCGGCGTACCGGTGCGGAGTGCCACCGTGCACCGCGGCGTAGACGGCGAGCATCTTCTGCCCGTCGTTGGCGCCGTAAGCCACGCACGTGGCCGTGTAGGCCGCGGTGTGCAGCCAGCGCAGCCGCCGCGCCGCGAACGGCAACACGGCGAGCAGCCGGCAGGCGCCGAGGGCGACGAGCGCACCGACGACCGGGGCCGCCGCGGCCGCGGCCAGCACCCCGGCGACGACGGCCCAGTCGACCGGCGTCCGGGTGCCTACGCCGGCGCCGGCGATGCCGCCGACGAGCGCGAGGGTCAGGCTGGTCGGCAGGCCCCGTCCAGCGATGACCACAGTGACGAGCACCGCGGCTGCGATGCCGACCAGCAGCGGCAGGCGCGGACCGGCGGCGTTGGCGAACGGACCCGTGGTGTGGTCGAACGCGACCAGGCGGTGGTCCAGCGTCGCCGCGACCGCCGCGCCGAGCAGTGCGGGCGCGACCAGCACGGCCAGGCCGAGCAGGACGACGGCCGCCAGCGGACGCAGGCCGCGCACGCGCAACGCCACGCCGACGAGCGCGCCCGCGTCGTTGAAGCCGGTGAAGACCGCGAAGAGCGCGGCCAGAGCGGTACCGACCCACCAGTACCACTCGTCCACCCACACTCCTGACCTGGCTTCTTCCCATTTGTAGATGTTGTAATCGGCGTTATCTAACATTGACTCGCCGCGACTGTCAACCGGCCGCAGCCCGCCCAGGCAAATGGAAGTCGCCAGGAGCGGCGGTCACACCAGGCCTGGGCGCACTTCCGGGCACGTGGGCCGTCACGTTATGAGGCCCCTCGCACCGCCTAGAGGTCGCCTCTCATCGGTGTTAAGTTAACGTCGACGTGTGATCGTTCACCCCTGGTGGAGGCTCTGACCCCGGATGCGCACGAACGAACCGACCAGCGGCGACCTCTGGGTCGGGGTGGACGTCGGCACACAGAGCCTGCGGGTGCTCCTCGTCGACGAGTCCGGCACGGTCGTCGCCCGTGGCGCCGGGCGCCTGACCAGCCATCGGTGGGGAGTGCGCCACGAGCAGGATCCCGCGCAGTGGTGGCGGGTCTTCGGCGAGGTGTGCCGCAGGGTCCTCGCCGGGCACCGAGCCGACCGCCTGCGAGGCTTGGCGATCTGCGGCACGTCCGGCACGTTCCTGCTCGCCGGGCGGTCCGGCGAGCCCCGCACCCGGGCACTGATGTACGACGACGGGCGCGCCGGGGCCGAGGTGGAGGAGGTGGCGACCGCGGGCGCGCAGTTGTGGGCGTCGCTCGGGTACGCGATGCAGCGCTCCTGGGCCCTGCCCAAGCTGCTGTGGCTGCGCCGCCACGGACCCGACGACCTGCGCGCTGATCTCGAGGGCGGCCGGGTGGAGCTGCTGCACTGCGCCGACTACCTGGCCCGGCGGCTCACCGGCGGACCGGTCGCCACGGACTGGAGCCACGCGCTCAAGACCGGGTACGACCTGGACAGCAACTCGTGGCCGGTGACCGTGCTGGACAAGCTGGGCCTGCCGGTCGACGTGCTACCGCCCGTGGTGCGCCCGGGCACCCAGATCGGTCGCGTGGACGCGGCGGGCGCGGCGCACAGCGGGCTTCCGATCGGGCTGCCGGTGCGCGCCGGCATGACCGACGGCTGCGCGGCCCAGATCGCCGCGGGCACGCTGACCGCCGGCAGTTGGAACTCGGTGCTCGGCACCACGTTGGTGCTCAAGGGCGTCAGCGTCGAGCGGCTCGCCGATCCGCACGGCGCGGTCTACTCCCACCGGCACCCGGACAGCGGCTGGCTGCCGGGCGGCGCGTCCAACGTGGGCGCCGGGGTGCTGGAGGCGTGGTTCCCGCACACCGACCGCACCGAACTCGACCACGCCGCCGCCCGCTACGAGCCGGCCAGTGGGCTGGCGTACCCGCTGGTGACCCGCGGCGAGCGGTTCCCGTTCGTGCGCCCCGAGGCGGAGTCGTTCGAACTCGGCACGTTCTCCACCGAGGCGGAGCGGTACGCGGCGGTGCTCCAGGGCGTCGCGTTCGTCGAGCGGCTCTGCTACGCCAGCCTGCGCCGCCTGGGTGCGCGCACCGACGGCCCGCTCGCGCTGACCGGCGGCGCCACCCGTAGCCGCTACTGGTGCCAGTTGCGCGCCGACGTGCTCGGCCGTGAGGTCGTCCTGCCCGGCAGCCCGGAGCCGGCGTTCGGGATGGCCGTGCTCGCTGCGGCCGGCGACGGCCCGGTCACAGAGGCTGCCCGGCGGCTGGTCCGGGTCGCCCACGTGGTGTCGCCGCGGCCGGGCGCCACTGCGCGCTTCGCCGCGCCGTACGCGCGCTTCATCGACGCGCTCGCCGACCGCGGCTACGTGGACGACGACCTCGCCGCCTTCGCCAAGGGAGAGCTGTGATGCCCACCGAGGTGATACTCGCCAGGCACGGGCGCACCCCGTGGCACACGCCGAACCGGTACACCGGTCGCAGCGACATCCCGCTCGACGAGGTGGGCGAGCGGCAGGCGCAGGCCCTCGCGGCATGGGCCAAGGGCGCGGCCCTGACGAGCCTCGCGTGCTCCGACCTGGTTCGGGCCCGCGCCACCGCCGCGCCCGTCGCGGACGCCACCGGCCTGGTGCCCACAGTGGACGCACGCCTGCGTGAGCTGGACTTCGGCATCGCGGAGGGTCGTACCCTCGACGAGATCCGGGCCGACGATCCGCTGGTGGTGGAGCGGTTCGTCGCCGACCCGGTGACCCACCACTTCCCCAAGGGTGAAGCGCCCGGCGACGCCGTCGCCCGCGCGCTCGCCGCGCTGACCGACCTGGCCGCCGCCGACCCGGGCGGGCGGCTGCTGGTCGTCGCGCACAGCACCCTGATCCGCCTGGTCACCTGCGCGGTGCTCGGCGTGCCGCTGTCGGAGTACCGGCGCCGCCTGCCTGCGCTCGCCCCGGCCTCGATCACCACCCTGCGGTTCCCCACCCAGCCGAACGAACCGGTCGCGCTGCTGGCGTACAACGTGCCGGTGTCAGGAGGATGTCGCGCATGAGTTCATCGGACGCGCCCGAGCGCAGCGGACCGGCCAAGCGGCAGGCGGCGATCACCGAGTACGTGCTGCAGCACGGCTCCGTCTCGGCCCATGAACTGGCCGAGATGTTCCACGTCAGCCTGATGACCATCCACCGCGACCTTGACGAGTTGCAGCGGCAGGGAGTGGTCCGCAAGTTCCGCGGCGGGGTCAGCGCCCAGCCGTCCAGTGTGTTCGAGAGCAACGTGTCCTACCGGCTGCGGGCCGCGCGGGAGGAGAAGCTGGCGATGGCCAGGTACGCCCGCAGCCTGATCGAGCCCGGCATGGCCGTGATGCTGGACGACTCGACCACGACCCTCGAACTGGCCCGGCTGCTGGAGGATGCCGTACCGCTGACCGTGGTCACCAACTTCCTGGAGACCATCAAGCTGCTGTCCGGCGTACGTGGACTGCGGCTGATCGCGCTCGGCGGCGAGTACTACCCGACCCACGACTCGTTCCTCGGGGTGCCGTGCATCGAGGCGATCGAGGCGCTGCGCGTCGACCTGCTGTTCGCGTCGACCTCGGCGGTGTCCGGAGGCTACGCGTACCACCAGGAGCAGGAGATCGTGCTCGTCAAACGGGCGATGATGCGGGCCGCACGGCGCTCGGTGCTGATGGTCGACCACAGCAAGCTGGGCCGCGTCGCGCTGCACCGGCTCGCGCCGCTGTCCGACATCGACCTCCTGATCACCGACCGGCGGGCGCCGGAGGACGCGCTGCTGGAGATGCGGGAGTCCGGTGTCAAGTACGAGATCGTCTGAGACGCCGCGGAGGCCACAGGTGTACGCGATCGGTGTAGACGTCGGCACGACGGTGACGAAGGCGGTCGCGTTCGCCGCCGACGGAAGCGCCCTGCGCCGTGCCGCGCGGCCGACCAGCTTGCGCCGGGTTGGGGACCGCCACTACGAGCAGGACGCGGACGAGGTGGTCACCTCGGTCGTCGACGTCCTCGCCGAACTCGCCGACGGCGGCGACACGAGCGGGCTCGCGGCGGTCGGGGTCACCGCGCAGGGCGACGGGCTGTGGCTCGTCGACGACGCTGGGCGAGCAGTACGCCCCGCGCTGTCCTGGCTCGACGGCCGAGCCACCGGAATTCTCGCCCGCTGGGCCGCCGACGGCGTACTCGAGGAGGTGTTCCGCCGCACCGGCAGCCTGATGTTCCCCGGCTCCTCCGGACCGCTGCTGGCCTGGCTCGACGCCCACGAGCCGGCGGCGCTGGACCGCGCCGCCACCGCCGCCTACTGCAAGGATGTCGTGCTCCAGCGGTTGACCGGGGTACGCGCGACCGACGTCTCCGACGCGTCCGTGCCGTTCCTCGACCCGCACACCCGGACGTACGACGAGAAGTTGCTCGCCGCCTGTGGGCTGGCGCACCGCCGCCACCTGCTGGCGCCCGTGCGCCCCGCGCCGGCCGGTGAGCTGACCCACCCGGGCACCGGACTTCCCGCCGGGACCGTGGTCGTGGCCGCGCCGTACGACCTGCCCGCCGCCGCCTGGGGTGCGGGCCTGGACGCGGTAGGCGAGGGCCTGCTCATCGTCGGCACCACGCTCGCCTGTCAGGTGCTCACCGACCGGCTGGACACCAGTGGCGAACCGTGCGGCCTGACTCTGTGCACGTGGGAGCCGAACCGGTGGCTGCGGGCGCTGCCGGCCATGGTCGGTACCGCCGCGCTGGACTGGGTGCTGCGACTGGTCGGTGCGACCGTGCGGGACCTGCCCGAGCTCCTCGCCACCGGGCGCGGTCACGACCTGACCGTGCTGCCGTTCTTCGCCGAGGCCGGCGAACGGGCACCGTTCGTCGAGCCCGGCGCGCGCGCCCGCATCGACGGGCTGCACCTCGGCACCGGTCGAGCCGACATCGTCCGGGCGACCGCGGAAGCCATCGCGTACAGCGCCCGGCACTGCCTGACCACCGCGGGCCTGACCGGTGAGTTGACCGCCTGCGGCGGCGGGGTCGCCTCGGTGGCCTGGGCGCAGATCTTCGCCGACGTGCTGGCGCGACCGGTGCGGGTGCTCACGGGCGACGAGGTCGGCGCCCGAGGCGCGGCGCTGGCGGCGCTGCGCACGGTCGGCGCCGCACCGTTCACCTCGTCGCCGGCCGGCACAACATACGAGCCCGGGCCGGACAGCGCCCGGTACGCCGACGGATACGCCCGCTACCTGGAGCAGATCGACCACGCCCGCCCGTTGTGGGCGGCCCGATCCCGAGGAGATGCCAACCCGTGATCCGTGTGCTCGTGGCCGGAGACCACTTCGTCACGCCGGCGCTCGTCACCGACGCGCTGCGCGCGCGGCTGGGCGACAGGCTCGTCGTCTCGACGCTGACGCTGCCCTGGCCGCACACGCCGTTCGGGCCGGTGGCCGAGGTGGACGAGGCGTCCGGCGACGAGCAGGAGTTGATCGAGGCGTTGCGGGGCGTCGAGATTCTCGTGACCCAGATGGCGCCGCTCACCGCGCGCGTGCTCGATTCCGCCGACGCGCTGCGGTTGGTGGTGGTGTGCCGGGGCGGTCCGGTCAACGTCAATCTCGAGGCGGCGGCCGCCCGCGGCATCGAGGTCCGCAGCACCCCGGGGCGCAACGCGGTCGCCGCGGCCGAGCACACGGTGGCGCTGCTGCTGGCCGCGCTGCGGCGGATCCCCGAGGTCCACGCGACGGTCCAGGCCGGGCAATGGCGCAGCGATCTGTACGCGTTGGACGCGGTCGGCTCGGAGCTAGCGGGCAGCACCGTCGGCCTGGTGGGGTACGGCGCGATCGGCCGGCGGGTCGGGCGGATCTTGCGTGCGTTCGACGCAGAGGTGCTTGTGCACGACCCGTACGTCGATTCGTCCTCTTTGGCCGGTGTCACGCTGGTCGACCTGCCCGAACTGCTCGAGCGGTCCACGGCCGTGAGCCTGCACGTGAGGCTCACCGCGCAGACCCGCGGGATGATCGGTGCCGCCGAACTGGCCCGGATGCCGCGCGGCGCGGTACTCGTCAACACCGCGCGCGGCGGGCTGTTGGACTACGACGCGCTGGCCGACGCGCTGGAATCGGGGCACCTGGGCGCGGCGGCGCTGGACGTGTTCGACGTGGAGCCGCTGCCGCCGGATTCGCGGCTGCGCACCGCGCCGAGGCTCGTGCTCACCCCACACCTCGCCGGCGCGACCCGCCAGACCGCGCAGCGGGCCGCGGCCCTCGCCGCCGACGCGGTCGCCGACTACGTCAAGGGCGGGGGCCGGTGAGCGGGCTCGAGGCGGAGCTGCTGCCGGTCGCCGTCCGGGCCGCGGCGCTCGCCGCCGACCTGATCCGCACCGGGGCGCCGGGCCGGCTCACCGCGAAAGGCGATCGGGACATGGCGTCCGAAGTAGACTTTGCGGTCGAGCACGTGGTGCGCGGCTTCCTCGCCGACGAGACTCCGGAGATCGACTTCCTGGGCGAGGAGGAGGGCGGTCACGCCCGCGGCGCGGACCTGACCTGGGTGCTCGACCCGGTCGACGGCACGGTCAACTTCGTCCGTGGCATTCCGCTGTGCGCGGTGTCGCTCGCGCTGGTACGCGGCGACCGCCCCGTCCTCGGCGTGATCGAGTTGCCGTTCCTCGGCGGGCGCTACACCGCCGTCGAGGGCCGCGGCGCTTATCTGGACGGACAGCGGATCGTCGCCCGGGAGACCCTGCGGCTCGCGGACGCGGTGGTGGCGGTCGGGGACTACGCGGTGGGCGCGGACGCCGCGGCGAAGAACGCGCACCGGCTCGCGGTCACCGCCGAGCTGGCCGCGCGGGTGCAGCGCATCCGGATGCTGGGCACGGCCGCGATCGACCTCGCGTGGCTGGCCCAGGGTCGACTGGACGCGGTCGTCATGCTCGCGAACAACCCGTGGGACACGGCGGCCGGCGTCGTGCTGGCCCGCGAGGCTGGCGCCCGCGTGGTCGGTCACGACGGGACCGAGCACACTCTCGCGTCCGCCGCCACCATCGCCGCCCGGGGTCCGGTACTCGACGACCTGATCGCCCTGGTGCGCGACGCCGCCCCCGCTTCCGCCCTGCCGGGACGTCCCCGCGGGGCCGCACGAGCCTGGCGGTGACGATGGCTCCGAACGACCGTGATACAGGCTCTAGACACGCACGCGGCCCTCAACGGCGGCGAGCGCGATGTCCCGGCGGTACTGGGCGCCGGGCAGCTCCACGCCGCGCACGAGGGCGTACGCCGCCTCCCGGGCCGACGCCAGGTCCGTGCCGGTGGCGGTCACGGAGAGCACCCGGCCGCCGGCGGAGACCAACGCGCCGTCGCTGGCCCGTCGTGCGGTCCCGGCGTGCAGGATGCCCGGCCGGTCCGCACCCCTGATCACATCACCGGTACGTGGCGTGCCCGGGTACCCGGCCGCCGCCACGACCACGCAGACCGCGGCGCCGGGACGCCACCGCAGCGGCGGGTGCGCGGCAAGCGTGCCGGTCGCGGCCGCGTGCAGCAGCCCGCCGAGCGGCGTCTCGAGCAGCGCGAGCACCGGCTGCGTCTCCGGGTCGCCGAAGCGGCAGTTGAACTCGACCACCTTCGGGCCGGCGGCGGTGAGGGCGAGCCCGACGTAGAGCAGGCCCGTGAACGGGGTGCCGCGCCGGCGCATCTCGGTGAGCGTCGGTGTCACGACCCGAGCCATGACGTCGTCTACAAGGGACGGTGGCGCCCAGGGAAGCGGGGCGTACGCGCCCATGCCACCGGTGTTCGGCCCGGTGTCGCCGTCACCGATCCGCTTGAAGTCCTGCGCCGGCAGCAGCGGCACCGCGTGCTCGCCGTCCGTGACCACGAACAACGACGCCTCGGGGCCGTCCAGGTACTCCTCGATCACCACGCGCCCACAGGCGCGCGCGTGCGCCATCGCGGCGGCGCGATCGTCGGTCACCACGACGCCCTTGCCCGCCGCGAGCCCGTCGTCCTTGACCACGTACGGCGGCCCGAACTCGTCGAGCGCGGCGCTCGCGGCGGCGGCGTCGGCGCAGACGCGGGACCGGGCGGTGGGCACCCCGGCCGCCGCCATGACCTCCTTGGCGAACGCCTTCGAGCCCTCCAGCCGGGCCGCCGCCCGCGACGGCCCGAAGACGGCGATGCCCTTGGCCCGGACGGCGTCCGCCACGCCGGCGACCAGCGGCGCCTCCGGCCCCACGACGAGCAGATCCGCGCGCGTGTCGACGGCGAGCGCCGCGACCGCCTCCGGGTCGGTGAGGTCGACCGGGCGGGCGTCCGCGAACGCGGCGATCCCCGGGTTGCCGGGCGCGACCGTCAGCGACTCGACGGCCGGATCGGCCGCGAGCCCCAGGGCGAGCGCATGCTCCCGTCCCCCGGACCCAAGCAGCAGGACGCGCACGGTTGCCCACACTACTGCCCCTCGCGGGTTGATCATGGAGTGGGCAGCAGGAAATGGCGGCGCGAATGCCGCGTACATCATGATCAACGCGGGTGGTGATGCGGGTGGGTGCGGGTGCGGATCGCCTCGCGGACCACGTACGGGATGTAATCCGGGCGCAGGGTGTCTGCCCAGGTGAAGCGGAGCACCAGCCAGCCGGCGCAGAGCAGCTCGTTCTGCCGGCGCCGATCCCGGAAGACCGCCTCCGGCAGCCCGTGTGCCTCCCTGCCGTCGGCCTCCCCGATGATCCTCGCCCCCAGCCAGGCCATGTCCCCTACGGCGAGCAGGTAGCCGTCCGGATCGCACACGAGATACTGCAGTACGTCCGGGGGGACACGACCGTCGACGCAGCGCAGCCGTACCCGGGTCTCCAGCGGCGACTGCGCCCGGCCGTCCGCCTCGGCCAGGTAACCCCGGGCGGCGACGGCGCCACGGCGCCGGCGGAGGAGCGCGGCGATTGCCGGGAAGTCGTCGCGGGTGATCTTCTCCCGGTTCAGCGCGGAGTCGAGTACGCACACCGCCGGATACCTGGCCAGGCGCAGGATCAGATCCGCCACCGTCTGCACCGGGGTCGTCGTGGGGATGCCGGCCACCCTGGTCACTGCGCCCGGTGACAGCTGAAGCTGGTGGATCACGAGAGCGGGGTCGGCGCGGGGCGCCGTGCGGGCGGCCCATCCGGGCAACGAGACGTGTATCTCCTCCGTGGCGCGCAGGCCGGCGATGCCGTGCAGTTCGGCCGCGGTCCCGAGCACGGCCACGGCGTGCGGGCCGAGAGAGGCGACCGCCGCACGTACCCGGGCCTGCCGGGACGGCCCGTCGCCGCACGCGGCGTCTACGAGGTAGACGCCGCGTGCCAGCCGCGCCCAGCGGCCGCTTCGCACCAGGGTGTCGATTTCGTGGCGCAGCAGTCCCGCCGCGATCGCCTGGGCTCTGGTGACGATCCCGTCCTGTCGCACGGCGACTCGACGGATCACCATGAACGAATCCACGTCGCCACGGTGCGGGACGGCCTAGATCACCGGCAGCCCCTGTGGATAACCGGCCGGGCTCTGTGGATATCTCAACACCCTTGCGCGTTGATCATGATGTAGGCAGCGTTCGCGACCGCACTCGGTGCTGCCCACTCCATGATCAACGCGTATTCGGACCGGGCGGCCGACCTACCGCGGGTCAGGAGAGCAGGTCGTGCAGGACGACGTTCTCGTCGCGGCCGGGACCGACGCCGATGACGCTGATTCGCGCGCCGCACAGCTCCTCGATGCGCTCCAGGTACCGGCGCGCCGCGCCCGGCAGGTCAGCCTCCGTGCGCGCCTTGGAGATGTCCTCCTCCCAGCCGTCCATCAGCTCGTACACCGGGCGCGCGTGGTGGAACTCCGTCTGGGTCATCGGCATGTCGCTGGTGCGCTCACCGTCGACCTCGTACGCCACGCAGATCGGCACCTTCTCCAGGCCGCTCAGCACATCCAGCTTGGTGACCACGAGATCGGTGATGCCGTTCAGGCGGACCGCGTACCGCCCGACCACCGCGTCGAACCAGCCGCACCGGCGCTCGCGGCCGGTGGTCGTGCCGTACTCCCCGCCGACCGTGCGCAGGCGCTCGCCGTACTCGTCGAACAGCTCGGTCGGGAACGGCCCCGATCCGACCCGGGTCGTGTACGCCTTGGTCACGCCGATGACCCGGGAGATCGCGGTGGGCGGGATGCCGGTGCCGACACAGGCGCCGGCGGCCGTCGGGTTCGACGACGTGACGAACGGGTACGTGCCGTGGTCCAGGTCGAGCATGGTCGCCTGGGCGCCCTCCATGAGCACCGTCTCACCGCGGTCGAGCGCGTCCCACAGCACCGCCCGCGTGTCGGCGATGAACGGCCGCAGGCGCTCCGCGTACTCCAGGTACTCCTCGACGACGGCCGCCGGATCCAGCGCCTTGCGGTTGTAGACTTTGACGAGGACCTGGTTCTTCTCCCGCAGCACCAGCTCCAGCTTCTGGCGCAAGATGCCCGGGTCGAGCAGGTCCTGGACCCGCACCCCCGTCCGCGCCACCTTGTCGCCGTACGCCGGGCCGATCCCGCGCCCGGTCGTGCCGATCCGCGCGTTGCCCAGGTAGCGCTCCACCACCCGGTCGAGCGCCCGGTGGTGCGGCATGATCAGGTGGGCGTCACCCGAGATCAACAGCCGGGACGTCACGTCCACGCCCCGCTCGCGCAGCCCGTCGATCTCGGTGATGAGCACCTTCGGGTCCACCACGACGCCGTTGCCGATCACGATGACCGCGTTCGGCGACAGCGCGCCGGAGGGCATCAGGTGCAGGGCGTACTTCTGGCCGTCCGGGGTGACCACGGTGTGGCCGGCGTTGTTGCCACCGGAGTAGCGGACCACGTACCCGACCCGGCCGCCGAGCAGGTCGGTAACCTTGCCTTTGCCCTCGTCGCCCCATTGCGCGCCGATGAGCACGATCGCTGGCATCGTCTCGCCTCCCAGGTGAACCTCGGGCGCCAGGCGGCCGCCTCACGCGCTCACCCGGGATGCCAGGCTAACAAGTGACCACTCTGGGTCGCGGCGCGGCGTCAGACGCGCCGAGCCAGAGTGGTCACAGACCACGCCGGGTCGCGGCGCGGCGTCAGACGCGCCGAGCCAGAGTGGTCACAGACCACGCCGGGTCGCGGCGCGGCGTCAGACGCGCCGAGCCAGAGCAGGGAGGTACGCGTGTTCGACGTGGTGGTGCTGACCCTGGACGAAGGGTGCGGCACCCGGGTGCCCGTGCTCGCCCTCCGCGACGCACTGGTCGCCGCCGGTGCCCGGGTGGAGGCGGTTGACGTCGGCTCGGACGCCGAGATCGACGAGGTGCTCGCCCGGTTCGACGGGCCGGCCCGGTCGGACGGGCTGCCGTGGCCCGCCGACGACGGCAAGACGAGGCTCGTCGTCGCCGCGTCCGCCGACGGTCAGGTGCGCGCCGTGCTGCGCCGGCTCGTCCGGCGGTACGCCCCCCCGCCGCGCTCCCGGCCCGCGGACCTGCCCGCGGACCGTACGGTGCCTGACCTTCCGCCGGTCGCGATCCTGCCGATGGCGCCGGGCGGGCTCGCCGCCCGGCTCGACCTGCCCACGGATCCGGCCGGTGTGGCCGCGGCGCTGCTGGGCGGGCGGGTGCGCCGGCTCGACCTGCTGCGCACCGACAGTGGCTCGGTCACCCTCGACGGAGCGCTGCTCGGCAGCACGGACGAGAACGGACGGGCAGTGCGGTGGCGCGCCCGGGTCGAGGTGGACGACACCGTGCTCACCGACGGCGACGACCCGCTGCTGGCCTGTGCGGTGGCGAACGCGACCACGTACACGAGCCTGGACGGCCTTCCGCTGCTGACCGCGGCGGACCCCGCCGACGGCACGATCGACGTGGCCGTGGCCGTGCCCGTGGTGCGCCGCACGCTCATGCGCCGCCGGGTCGAGGTGGAGGTGCGGCGGGCGCGCGGTCGCGCGGTGGCGGTCACGCCACGCGACGACGTCGCGCTGCTCGACGACGGGGTGGCCGGTTCGCTGACCCGCAAGCGGTCGTGGTGGGTCGAACGATCCGCCTGGTCGGTGTACTGTACGTAACCCGTCACACCACGTCACTTCCTCGCGGAAGGGGTCAGCGGTGGAGGACGGGTACCCCGGGTCGGCTCCGGTACGACCGCCGGACGGTGACGGCGATCTGATCTGGCCGCCGGAGGATCCGGCGGCGCGGCCGCTGCCGGTACCCGGACCGGTGCCACCGCCCCCGCTCTCGCCTGCTCCCGTGCCGGCCACGGGCTCGGCCCCACCCGCGCCCACGCCCGGCGATCCGGCGCCACCCGGTGCTTTATGTGCCACCTCCCCCCATCCCGGCGTCGTCGCGATGCCGCCCGCCGTCGAGGCGCCGGGGGTCTACCGGCTACCCGGCGTGCCGGCCCCGGCCGAACCGCCGCCGGCGCCGTCCCGTCCCCCGGCTGCCGCGCCGCCGGCCGCACCGGTCACGCCTGCGCCGCACGTACCACCGGCCGCTCCGCTGCCGGCACCGCCGCAGCATCCCCAGCCGCCGTGGCCCGGCGCCGCCGGGCAGTGGCCGGCTCCACACGAGGCCGTGCTCACCGCCGAGGAGTTCGCCAGGCGGCGGGCGGCGCGGGCGGCGGAGCCGGCGGCGACGATGGGCCTGCGCGCCGCGCTGCGCAGGTCGACCTTCGGCCTGATCCGCCTGGGACCCGGGCGCCGGGAGCTGGCGTACCGGCACGACCTGGAGATGATCCGACGCAACTTCGGCGGACTCCGCCAGGTGACCGTCGTCAACCCGAAGGGCGGCGCCGGCAAGACCGTGGCCGTGCTCCTGCTCGCCATGACGTTCGGGCAGAAGCGCGGCGGCTACGTGCTGGCCTGGGACAACAACGAGACGCAGGGCACGCTGGGGATGCGGGCCCAGCAGGACTTCCACGCCCGGACGGTGCGGGACCTGCTGCGCGACCTCGACCACTTCACCGGCCCGGGCGGCCGCATCGGCGACCTGTCGCAGTACGTGCGGGCCCAGGGCGAGGGCATGTTCGACGTGCTCGCCTCCGACGAGTCCGCCACCGCCGGGGAGATGCTCACCGCGGCCGCGTTCGCGCAGATCCGTGACGTGGTCGCCCGGTTCTACAAGCTGATCGTGGTGGACACCGGCAACAACGTGCGCGCCGCCAACTGGCAGGCCGCCATCGACGCCACCGACCAGCTCGTGGTGACGATGTCGGCGCGCAACGACTCGGCCGAGACCGCCGCGCGCATGCTCGACCACCTCGAACAGGCCGGGCGGCAGCGGCTCGTGCGGCAGGCCGTCACCGTCGTGTCCATGCCCCCGAGCCGGCGTGACCTGGACGTGGCGGCCATCCGGCGCCACTTCGCGGCCCGCACCCGCGCGGTCCTCTTCGCCCCGTACGAGCGGCTGATCGACACCGGCGAACCGATCAACTACGGCGCCCTGTCAGCGTCGTCGCGCGACGCCTGGATGAAGATCGCGGCTGCGGTCGCGGAAGGGCTCTAGCCCCGCCGCCGGCCGGTGGGCGGCCAGTTCGCCGGCGCTGGCCCGACGGGCGTACGGGGGGCCGCGGACCTCAGGAGCCCGCTAGCGCGTCGGCGGCCATCGGGTCGCAGTCGCGCAGGAACTGTGCGCAGCGGGCCGCCTCGTCGGCCTCACCGATGGCGACCGCCGCCTGGGACAGCGCGTGCAGGCTGCGCAGGAACCCCTGGTTCGGCTGGTGCGACCAGGGCACCGGGCCGTGGCCCTTCCAGCCGTGGCGCCGCAGTTGGTCGAGGCCCCGGTGGTAGCCGGTGCGCGCGTACGCGTACCCGGCGATGACGTCCCCGGCGCGCAGCGCCCGCATCGCGAGCGCCGCCCACACCCCGCTGTACGCGGGGAACCGCGCCGCGACCGCCGCCAGGTCACCACCCGCCTCGGCCTCGGCGAGGGCCGCGGCGGCCGCGTCGTCCGCCGGCAGCAGCGTGGGGGGTGGTTCGGGGAGCAGGTTACGCATGGCTGCCATTCAACCTCGCTCCGTCCCGCTGCTGATGGCTGAACGGCTGAGGGATTGGTCACGACCGGTTGCGCAGGTACACGCGTCCGGCTGGTGCGCCCGGGTGCCGGCCTCGGCTAGAACTGGAGGTCCGGAGCCTCCCCAGGACCCGGTAGAGAGAGCCCGACGGTCGCGTGCCGGCGGGCTCTCTCGTCGAGCGGGCCTCCACCCGCAAGCAGGCGTCCGGGCGTCGCGGGGAACCTCCGGCCGCCGCCGCACGTGAGACGGGTATGCGCCCCTTCGCCGCTGCCGCCGCCGTGTTCGTCCTCCTCGCCGCCGGCTGCGGTCCGTCCGACGGCCCTGCCGATCGGTCCGGCCCGGGCTCGGCACCGGCCCTGGCGTCGGTGGGAACATGCCAGACAGGGCTGCCCGGCGCAGACGCGCCGCCTCCGCCGCTGCCGGCCGACCGGGCGGTGGGCCGCGGGGTCCTCGTCTACCGGCCGTGCGCGGACTGCGGGGCGTGGCTGGTCACCGAGTCCGGCGAGCGGTACGACGTGCCGGCCGCACCCGAACCGCCGACGACGGCTCCCGCTTTGGACGCCTCACCGATGGCGGCCGCACCTCCTCCTCCGCCACCGCCGGATCCGATGTTCGGGTTGCGGCTCTCGCCGGACGGCCGGTGGCTCGCCCGCAGCGGCTACGGCGGCCTGACGCTACGCGACCTGACCGGCACCGGGGTGCAGCTGCTCGGGACCGGCGAGGCCGGCGCCTGGTCGGCGGACGGCCGCTTTCTCGTGGTCGACTCACGGGTCCCCGGGACCGACACGGCGAGGACTGAGCTCGTGGAGGTGGCGACGGGCGCGCGCTGGCCGGTTCGCCTGCCGTGGGGCGAGGTGCTGGCCGTCCTCGGTCGGCATGAGGTGCTCGTCGCGCGGATGTACCACTGGGAGTACCCGGACCCGGATCCCGAGCGGGAGACGTTTGCGGTGGTGGACCCGGCGACCGGCCGGATCCGGCGGGAGGTCCGGGTCGACTTCGGCGCGCCCCAGGACACGAACGCCATGATCGCCGGCGCGGGCCTGATCGTCGGCGTCAACCATCCGGCCGGGGACCGGCCGGCGGTGGTGGTGACCGTGGCACTGGACACCGGCCGGGTGCTCAGCCGGCACCCGCTTCCCGCCGAGACGCCGGCCGGGTTCGGTTTCTGGCAGGTGGCGGGCGTGACCGAGGCCGGGGTGTCGCTGCTGCGTGACTACCGTGTCGGCTCGCCGAGCCCACGGGCGGATCCCGTCCAGCTCTTCTGGATGGATCCGGTGACCGGCGCACGGCGGGCCTTCTGCACCCTGCCCGGCGGCTCGGAGCTGATCATCCGGCACTAGCGTTGACCTAGCAGGATCTAACCTCATGACCCCCTACGACCCCAGCCCCGCCGAGATCGAATCCCGCGCCGAGTTGGAGGCGCACCTGGAGAAGGGCAGCCTGGCCGGGCTCACCGTGCAGGGTCTGCGGCTGGACATCGACCCGCCGGACCTGACCGGCGTCGACCTGACCGACACCTTCTTCGTCGGCTGCCACTTCGCCTCGCTCGACGTCGAGGCGGAGCTCGTCCGGCGCGGCGCCCACGTCGTACCTCCGGTGGACGGCACCCCCTATCCGACCCACCCGGCCCGGCTCTACACGCCCGACGACCTCGCGGCCGGGTTCCGCGACGGCGGGTTCGCCGCCATGTACGACACGCTCGTGTACCACCACTTCCTCGCCCACGGCGGCGCGCTCCCGGACGTGCGCGAGGCGCTCGCCCAGCGGCTGCACGACCACGGCATCGACAACGCGCTGCACGACACGATCGCCGAGTGGCAGGCGCTGGCCGGGCCGGACAAGACGGTCGGGATCATGGGCGGGCACGCCGAGGCGCGGGGATCCCACGGCTACCGATCCGCGGCCCGGCTCGCCTGGCGGCTGGCCCGGGCCGGCCGGCTCGTGGTCACCGGCGGCGGCCCCGGGGTGATGGAGGCGGCCAACCTCGGCGCGTACCTCGCCACCCGCCAGGAGACCGACCTGGTCGCCGCGATCGACCGCTTGGCGGCGGCGCCGGACTTCCGCGACCACGAGCCGTACACCCAGGCGGCGCTGGACGTCCGCGAGGCGCTGCCCGTGGACGCCCCGTGGCCACGCGCCGGCGGCCTGTCGGTCCCCACCTGGCTGTACGGGCACGAGCCGGCGAACCTCTTTGCGGGGCGCGTCGCCAAGTACTTCTCCAACGCGCTGCGGGAGGACACCATCCTGCGCCTGGCCCGGGGCGGGATCGTCTTCGCGCCCGGGCGCGCCGGCACGGTGCAGGAGGTCTTCCAGGCGGCGACGAAGACGTTCTACGCGACGGACGGCGCCAGCGGGCCGTACGTCTTTCTCGACAAGGCCTTCTGGACCGAGGTGCTGCCGGTCGAGGCGCTGCTGCGTCCGCTGCTGGCCGGGTCCCCCCACGGGGACCTGTCCGTCCTGATCCACGTCACCGACGACGTCGACGAGGCGGTGGCGCTGCTGACCGCCGCACGATCGTGACGGTCCGCACGCCCCACCGCCGAGCGCCGTCAGAAGGTCTCAGGAGAGCTTCTTGCCCGCCGAACGGAGGTCCTGGCACGCCTGCACGACGCGCTTGGCCATCCCCTCCTCGGCGGCCTTGCCCCAGGTACGCGGGTCGTACATCTTCTTCTTGCCGACCTCGCCGTCGACCTTGAGCACGCCGTCGTAGTTGGTGAACATGTGCGCGGCGACCGGCCGGGTGAAGGCGTACTGCGTGTCGGTGTCAATGTTCATCTTCACCACGCCGTAGTCCACCGCGGCGTGGATCTCCGACAGCAGCGACCCCGAGCCGCCGTGGAAGACCAGGTCGATCGGCTTCGGCTTGCCGTACCGCTCGCCCACCGCATCCTGGATCTCCTTGAGGATCTCCGGGCGCAGCTTGACGTTGCCCGGCTTGTAGACGCCGTGCACGTTGCCGAAGGTCAGCGCCGCCATGTAGCGGCCCTTCTCGCCCAGGCCGAGCGCCTCGACCATGGCGAGCCCGTCCGCGCGCGTGGTGTACAGCTTCTCGTCGAACGCGCCGACGATGCCGTCCTCCTCACCGCCCACGACCCCGACCTCGATCTCCAGGATCACCCGGGCGGCGGCGCACTCCGCGAGGAGGTCCTCAGCGATGCGCAGGTTCTCGTCGAGCGGTACGGCCGAGCCGTCCCACATGTGCGACTGGAACAGCGGCGGCTCGCCCCGGGCCACGCGCTCCTTGGAGATCGCCAGCAGCGGCCGGACGAACGTGTCGAGCTTGTCCTTCGGGCAGTGGTCGGTGTGCAGGGCGATGTTCACCGGGTACTTCTTGGCCACCTCGTAGGCGAACGCGGCGAACGCGGTCGCCCCGGTCACCATGTCCTTGACCGTCGGGCCGGACAGGTACTCCGCACCGCCCGTCGAGATCTGGATGATGCCGTCGCTCTCGGCCTCCGCGAAGCCCCGCAGTGCCGCGTTCAGCGTCTGGGAAGACGTCACGTTGATCGCCGGGTAGGCGAACGAGCCCGCCTTGGCGCGGTCGAGCATCTCGGCGTAGACCTCAGGGGAAGCGATAGGCATCTCGGACGCTCCTTTACGTAGGCTGCGCGATGATCTGCGGGATGCGCCGTCCCTGTCGAGTATCCCGCAGCAGTCCGTTGGCCGCGCGGGCGGCCCGGGCACGCCGTACCGTGATACATGTGACCGCCGTACCGTGAAACGCGCCAGCGCGGACGGAAGGAGCGAGATGGCCCGACCCGAAGAAGAGTTCTTCGTCGAGCGAGACCACCTCGAACCGGAGGAACGGGACATCGAGGCGCCCGCCCCCGACGTCGTCGAGCAGGCCACTCCGGCACACCCCAGCGATGACCTGGTGCAGGAGGTGCGCCGCGGCCTGGAGGTCGACGAGTGGGACGCGGTGGAGCAGGCCCGGGTCGTGGAGTTCGACGACGACGACTACCGCTGACCGCTCTCGGCGGGCCGCTTCGTCCAGTCAGGACATCGCACGGGACGGCGACTCGGGGCGACGACGAGGGCCCGGGACCGCGCCGGTGGCGCGGTCCCGGGCCGCCGCCTCGATCGGGGTGTGCCCGCGCACCGAGGCAACCGGAAACCATGAACACCGGTACCCTGGTTCGCCGTGGACACCGCTGAGAAGACGCGCGCGCTCTCCGAGACCCTCGCCGTCAACCCGCTCGATCCCAAGGATCTGCTCAAGACGTTCGGTCTGGTGGGCGTCTGGGTCATCCTGTTCGCGGAGACCGGGCTGCTGGTGGGCTTCTTCTTCCCCGGGGACTCGCTGCTCTTCCTCGCCGGAGTCGCGGCCTCGCCGGTGGCCGAGGCCATCGTGGGCACGAAGATGCCCCTCGTGCCGCTGCTCATCGGCGCCCCGATCTGCGCGATCATTGGGGCCCAGCTCGGCCATTTCCTCGGCGCCAAGTACGGCCGCCGGATGTTCGAGCGGCCGAACTCCCGGCTGTTCAAGCAGGAGTACGTCGAGAAGGCCGAGTACTACTTCAACAAGTTCGGGCCCGCGAAGGCGGTGGTCCTCGCGCGGTTCATCCCGATCGTGCGCACCTTCCTGAACCCGGTCGCCGGTGTCCTGGAGATGCCCGCGCGCAGGTTCCTGGTGTGGAACATCATCGGTGGGATCCTGTGGACCGACGGGATCATCCTGGGCGGCTACCTCCTGGCCGAGCAGATCACGGCGCTCATCCCGCCCGAGGAGATCGACAAATACATCCTGCCGGTCGTCGGTCTGATCATCCTCATCTCCGTCATGCCGATCTTCATCGAGATCTGGCGCGAGCGCCGCTACAAGCGCCGGTCCGCGCTCGCGGCCTCGACGGGTGCCTCCAGCGGCCAGCGCCACGGCGAGGACGGCTGACCCGCCCGATCCCCCGCGATCGGGCGGGCCGTCACGGCTCGACGGAGACTAGGACAGCAGGGCCTGGAGGAAGACCGACTGGATCTGCTCCGGGTGCTCGATGTAGGCGGCCACGCCGCCGGTCATCCGGGCGATCTCCTCCAGCTCCGCGCGGTCGACGCCGTTCCCCACCCCGATCAGCGTCACCTCGATGGGCTTGGTGACCACCGCGATGTTCTCCAGTTCGCGGTTGAGCGCCTCCAGGCTCTTGACCCCGGTCGTGCTGCTCGGGCCGTCCGTGAGCACGATGATCCGGTTCGACACCCCGGGAACGTACGTCTCGGTCATCATCCGGTAGGCGTCACGGAAGGTCATGAACAGTGCGGACTCGCTGTTGCCGGACGGGCGAAGGGCGGCGATCCGGGAGTTGAGGACGCTCCGGTTCTCCGGGGTGAGCTCCAGGATCGGCGTCAGCTCGCGGTGGTCCGAGGTGAACGTCCAGATACCCAGCGAACTGCTGTCGCTGAACATCTGCAGGCCCGCGATAGCGGACTGCTGCAGGACCCGGAACCTGGTGGATCCGGCCAGCGGCGCGCTCATCGACGAGGAGAGGTCGAACAGCGCCAGGGCGCGCGACGGGGCGTTCGCCGCCTGCCAGTACCCGATGGTCTGCGCCACCCGGTCCGGGTTGTCCATCGGCGCGGCGGAGACGGTCTCGGCGGTGATGCCGGAACCGGCCGGGAACCCGGCTTTGGCCGTGCCGTCGGGTTCCCGAAAGCCGCGCTTGCTGAACGCCTCACGGTACTGCGTGCCGGTCAGCGCCGCGCGAAACTTCGCCGCGGCCTCATCGATCTCGCGCGGGTTGCCGTTGAGCGTCGCGAACGGATAGTCGAGAGCCGGCGCCCCGGGCCCCAGCGGGATCGCGGCCAGCGGGGCCGGGGGGTTGGTGGCGTTGAAGGAGATGACGGCGTGCTCCGCCATCGGGGCGACCTGGACGCCCTGCGCGAACGCCTGCGGCAGCGCCGCCGCGTCGTCCACCCGGGTCTTGTTGATCAGCCGGTAGATCGCGATGAGGTCGCCCGCCTTCGTCTCGTCGGTCATGACGACGTCCCGGAGGAGCATCGCCCCACCGAGGCTGGCCGCATCGCGGCGGGGGTCGACGATCCCCATGGGCATCTTCGGCAGCCGCCGGTCCTTGATCGCCTCCCTCGCGTCGGCCAGCGCCGTTTGCACCAGGCCCTTCGCGCCGGCGGCCTCGAGGGTCGGTGCCATCGTCTCCGCGACGCTCGCGGGCACGGCCAACACGACCGGGCTCATCGCCAGCGAGGACGCCTGCGGCCCGAACGCCGAGCGGTCCACGGCCATGACGCGATGCAGCCAGGAGGTCGAGTCGGGGATCCACACCGCGGGGATGTCCGGTTCGCTCGGGGTGGCCGCCGGTTGGGCCGCGACATCGAGGTGGCCGCCGACACGCGCGGCGAGTGCGCCGGCGACGTCCGCCGGCAACACCGCCCGCACGTCGACGTGTATGCACTTGCCGTTGACCTCGGGCTCGGTGTGTGCCCACTGGTCCGCGGCGTCCTGCACCGCCGGCGCGATCTCCGGCGCGGCGGCGACCGTCAAGGTCACCCCGCTGCTGCTGCCGCAACCCTCCGCGTCGGCGGCCACCACCTGGACCGCCACCGCCGTCACGGTCACAAGCGCACCCACCGCCGCCAACGCCCGCGGGGTACGCAGCGAACGCCGGCTCGCTCCACCGACCGGCCTATGCCGTCCCGACACGGTTCCCCTCGCAGTCTGTGCGTCCGCTCGCAGGCTCACCGGCACGTCGCGGTCCGCCCTCGGCCGCGGCGAGCCTTTGCCAGCCTAGGAAACCCGACCTGAACAGCAAAGGCCCGGATACCACATCGCGCACTCACGGGCCCGTGTCGTCGAGCGATATGGAGGTCTATCGCCGAGATTGCTTCGCGGTCCGGGCCCCGTCCCCGCGCTCAGCGTTGAGGGTCGGGGCCTCGGACCGCCAGGGTCCCGACGCCCTTCAGCGCGCCGACCTCTTCGTCGCGCGCTTGCGCGGCGGGGTCAGCAGCTCGGCGATCGTGGCGATCGCGGAGGGCACCAACCGGTAGTACGCCCACACACCGCGCTTCTCCCGCTCCAGCAGCCCGGCCTCGGTGAGGATGCGCAGGTGGTGGCTCACCGTCGGCTGGGAGAGCCCCAGCGGCGCGGTCAGGTCGCACACGCAGGCCTCACCCTCCGGGGACGACTGGATCAGGCTGAGCAGCCGCAGCCGGGCGGGGTCGGCGAGCGCCTTGAGCACCCCGGCGAGGCGCTCGGCATCGATACGGTCGATCGGCTCGCCGGCGAGCGGCGAGATCTGAGGCATGGTTTCAACCAATGCAGTTCCCACGGTTCCATCCTTCCACCAACATCATCGACTCGCCTGCATATCCACAGGTCCGAATCGACAATTTTTCAGGCCGTACGGCCGAGATCGGCCAACGTAAACGCTGATCGGTAGGCCAGACCTGCGGAGCGGATGGTGTCAGCCGCTCCGCGATCGACAATAGCCGCAACGCCCACCACCTCGGCGCCGGCATCCCGCAACGCCTCCACCGCCGTCAGCACACTCGCCCCCGTCGTCGATGTGTCCTCCACGGCCACCACCCGCCGCCCCGCCACCGACGGACCCTCGATGCGGCGTTGCAGACCGTGTTTCTTCTCGGTTTTCCGTACAACGAACGCGTCCACGGCCTGGTTCCGTGCGGCGGCGGCGTGCAGCATCGCAACCGCCACCGGATCGGCCCCCAGCGTGAGCCCACCGACCGCGTCGAACTCCCAGTCCGCGACGAGATCCAACATCACCCGCCCGAGCAGCGGAGCCGCGGCGTGGTGCAGTGAGACTTGCCGGAGGTCGAGATACCAGTCTGCCTCGACACCCGACGACAGGACCACACGCTGCTCGACCACGGCCAGGTCGACGATGAATTTGCACAGGTCGTCACGGTCGGCCATGCCTTGCAGCGTAGTAGCCAGGCAAAAGTGCCCAGCTAGCGGCCTCGGGTGTCGCGCGCCACCCGCTCCTGCAGCCTGAGCGGCGCGAACCGGCCCAGCGCGACCACGAACCGGTACCGCCAACTCGGCACGCTGACGACGACACCGCGGCGCAGATCCTCCAGCCCTTCCCGGACCACTGTGTCGACATCCAGCCATAGCCAGTTCGGAATGCGTGACATGTCGATTCCGGCCCGACTGTGGAACTCCGTTCGCACGTACCCGGGACACAGCGCCATGACCCGCACGCCCTTGCGACGGACCGACAGGGCGATCGACTGAGAGAAGTTCGTGACCCACGCCTTGGTGGCGGGGTACGTGGAGCCGGGCATGGCCGCGAAGAATCCGGCCACCGAAGAGACGTTGATCACATCGCCGCGGCCGCGGTGCACCATCCCGGGCAGCGCAGCGAGCGTCAGTCGCATCACAGCCTCGACGTTGACCCGCAGCAGTCGGCGCTCGCCCTCGAGGGTCGAGCGGACAAATGGGGTGTTCAAACTGAAACCGGCGTTGTTGATGAGGAGGTCGACCGGGTGGCTCTCGTCGCGCAACCGCTCCTCGACCGCCGAGCACCCCTCATCGGTGGACAGGTCTGCGGCCAGCGGGGTGGCGGTGATGCCGTGGCGGTCGGCCAACTCCGCCGCGGTCTCGGCCAGGCGCTCGTGGTTGCGCGCGACGAGCACGAGGTCATACCCCTCAGCCGCCAGGTGGCGCGCGAAGCCGGCACCGAGTCCGGATGTCGCTCCGGTGATCAGGGCGGTCTGGTCGGGCACATGGTCACCTTACCCGGGGCGTCCTCTTCCTCCCGGCGGACACCTGGTGGTCCGGATCAGCCGGGGCCCGGGGGCGGGGGCTCCCACTGCGGTGACTGCCACTGCGGCGGCTGGCCCTGCTGCTGGCGACCACGGAAGAACTCGTTCGCCGCAGGCAGGGCGAGCAGCACCGCGACCACGATGTATCCGACCATCTGCAGCGCGGACATCGCCCCGTTGAACACCAGCCACCAGGTCGGGTACGCCTCCTGCAGCGCCCGACCGAGCTGGTCGGCGGTCTGGTTGGCCGTGCCCGCGGCGTCCAGGGACGGGACGTTGGTCTGCCCGATGGTACCGATGATGCCGCAGCAGCCGCACAGCAGGCCGAGGCCGCTGACGACCCAGGTCAGGATCCGGGCGACGTTGCTGCCGCGCAGCACCCCGAGGGAGAGTGCGAACAGCAGCACGGAGCCGATCACCATGACGATCGCGGTGCCGATCGTGATCGCCTGGATGCCGGCCGCGAGGTTGTCGATGTCGGTACGGCTCGCGTTCGTGCGCACCGCGCCCGCCCGGAACCGCTCCACGATCTGACCGACCGTCGCCAGAATGGTGACCGCGCCGATGACTCCCAGGGCCGCCACGGCCATCATCACGGCGGCCGCGAGGGTCACCACCGCCGGTCGCTGCCGGGGGGCCGCAGCGGGCGGCGGCTGGGGCGGGTACGGCGGCGGTTGGTACGACATGGAAACATCCCCCCGAGCAGTTCCGTTACGGACGAAACTACTCGGAGGGATGTCCGGGCGTGGGCGATTTCAGCCGACCGGCGGGTAGCCCGGGACCGGTGGCTCCCACGTCTGCTGGGGCTTGCGGAAGAACTCGTTCGACTTCGGCAGCGCCAGCAGGACGATCACCGCGATGCTCGCGAGCAGCGAGAGCACGCTGAGCGTGACGGTCGCCGGGTAGTACCACGACGGCAGCGCCTCGTCCAGGGCCCGCTGCAGCTCGGCGGGGTCGGGCCCCGGGCCGCCGCTCGGTGCGCCGATTCCGCTGAACAGGCCGCCGATCGCCGAGCCGACGATGCCAGGGCCGAAGCAGCAGAGGATGCTGACGCCGGCGATCACCCAGGTAACGATCCGGGCCGGGTTCTTGCCTTTGCCGTCGAGCACGCCGAGCGTCACGAAGCCGGCCGCGAGGAGCAGGTAGATGATCAGCGAGACGATTCCGCCCGCGGTGGCGAACACGCCGCCCGCACCCTGCAGCTCCGGGATGTCGGCGTACGCCTGCTCAAACACCTCCGCCTGCGCGCTGATGCCGGCGATTCCGACGAGGCCGTAGATGACCTGCAGCGCGGCGAGCCCGTAGAGCAGGTAGCTCGCCCACGTCACGGTCGCGGGCCGCGGCAGCGGGGCCGGGGCGGCCGCTCCGGGTGGCACGGTGTAGGACACGATCGTTCCTCCCCTCGAGATCCGCGCCCACACTATCGGTTACCGGCCCAACCTGTCGTCCGCGACATCACCAGCCCGCCGAGGGCAACCCTGCACCGAATTCGTAGGCGTCGGAGAGGTCCGAGGTGGAGGTCGGAGGTGGAGGTCGCACGATTCCTCGTTTATAGAGAAGTCCGGCAGCAGGACCTCCCCCAGCAGGCGTCAGAGCCGCGGCTCGGCGTCCGCGCCGCCCCCGCGCCGCGGCTCAGTCTCGCACCGCCGTCACCGTCAGCGAGTCCTTGGATTCGGCGACGTCGACCTGCACCGTGTCCCCGTCGCGGACCTCGCCGGCCAGCAGGGCCCGGGCCAGCCGGTCACCGATCGCCGACTGCACCAGGCGCCGCAGCGGCCGTGCCCCGTAGATCGGGTCGTACCCGTGCTCGGCGAGCCAGCCGCGCGCCTCGTCGGTGACCTGAAGCGTCAGCCGGCGATCACCGAGGCGCCGACGCATCCGGTCGAGCTGGATGTCCACGATGGCGCGCAGGTCCGGCCCGGTGAGCGCGTGGAACACCACGATGTCGTCCAGCCGGTTGAGGAACTCCGGCTTGAAGTGGGACCGCACCACGGCCATGACCGCGTCGCGCCGCTGCTCCTCCGACAGCGTCGGGTCCGCGATCACCTGCGAACCGAGGTTGGAGGTGAGGATCAGGATCGCGTTGCGGAAGTCCACCGTGCGACCCTGGCCGTCGGTGAGCCGGCCGTCGTCGAGCACCTGCAGCAGGACGTCGAACACGTCCGGGTGGGCCTTCTCGACCTCGTCGAGGAGCACCACCGAGTACGGCCGACGCCGCACCGCCTCGGTGAGCTGGCCGCCCTCCTCGTACCCCACGTAGCCGGGCGGGGCACCGACCAGCCGGGCCACCGTGTGCTTCTCCGCGTACTCGGACATGTCGATGCGCACCATCGCCCGCTCGTCGTCGAAGAGGAACTCGGCCAGGGCCTTGCCCAGCTCCGTCTTGCCGACACCGGTCGGGCCGAGGAACAGGAACGAGCCGGTGGGCCGGTCCGGGTCGGCCACCCCGGTGCGGGCCCGACGGACCGCGTCGGAGACCGCCGCCACCGCCTCGGCCTGCCCGACCACCCGCGCGGACAGCGACTCCTCCATGCGCAGCAGCTTGGCGGTCTCGCCCTCCATGAGCCGCCCGGCCGGGATGCCGGTCCAGCTCTCCACGACCGCGGCGACGTCGTCGGCGGCGACCTCCTCCTTGAGCATCGCGCCGTCGCCCTGCAGCGCCGCCAGCTTCGCCTCGGCCTCGGCGAGCTCCTTCTCGAGCGCGGGGATGCGCCCGTAGCGCAGCTCGGAGGCGCGGGCCAGGTCCAGGTCGCGTTCGGCCCGGTCGGCCTCGCCGCGCAGCGTCTCCAGCTGCTCCTTGACCGTGGAGATCTTCTGGATGTGCTGCTTCTCGCTCTGCCACCGCTCGGACAGCGCGGCGAGCTGCTCGCGCTTGTCCGCCAACTCGGCGCGCAGCCGCTCCAGGCGCTGGACGCTCGCCGGGTCCGGCTCCTTGGCCAGCGCCATCTCCTCGATCTCCAGGCGGCGTACCGCCCGCTCGATCTCGTCGACCTCGACCGGCCGCGAGTCGATCTCCATGCGCAGCCGCGAGGCGGCCTCGTCGACGAGGTCGATCGCCTTGTCGGGCAGGAACCGGTCGGAGATGTAGCGATCGGACAAAGTGGCCGCGGCGACGAGGGCGGCGTCGGTGATGCGCACGCCGTGGTGCACCTCGTAGCGCTCCTTGAGCCCGCGCAGGATGCCGATGGTGTCCTCGACGCTCGGCTCGCCGACGAAGACCGGCTGGAACCGGCGCTCCAGCGCCGGGTCCTTCTCGATGCGCTCGCGGTACTCGTCGAGCGTCGTCGCGCCGACCATCCGCAGCTCACCGCGCGCGAGCATCGGCTTGAGCATGTTTCCGGCGTCCATCGAGCCCTCGGCCCGGCCGGCGCCCACGACGGTGTGCAGCTCGTCGATGAACGTGATCACCTCGCCGTCCGAGCCCTTGATCTCCTCGAGCACGGCCTTGAGCCGCTCCTCGAACTGCCCGCGGTACTGCGCACCGGCCACCATGGCACCGAGGTCGAGCGAGACCAGCCGCTTGTTCTTCAGGCTCTCCGGCACGTCGCCGGCGACGATCCGCTGGGCCAGGCCCTCCACGATCGCGGTCTTGCCGACGCCGGGCTCGCCGATGAGGACCGGGTTGTTCTTGGTACGCCGGGACAGCACCTGGATCACCCGGCGGATCTCCGCGTCCCGGCCGATGACCGGGTCGACCTTGCCCTCGCGGGCGCGCGCGGTGAGGTCGACGCCGTACTTCTCCAGCGCCTGGTAGGTCTGCTCGGGGTCCTGGCTGGTTACCCGGCGGTCGCCGCCGCGGATCGCGGGGAACGCCGCGACCAGCGCCTCCTGGGTCGCCCCGGCGGCCTTCAGCGCGTCCGCGACCGCCCCGCCGGTGGCGGCCAGGCCGGCGAGCAGGTGCTCGGTGGAGACGTACTCGTCGCCCAACGGACGGGCGATCTGCTCGGCGGCGTTCAGGGCGTTGACGAGTTCACGGGCGAGGCTCGGCTCCGCCACGCTCGCGCCGCGGGCGCTCGGCATGCGCTCCAGCGCCCGGACCGCGGCCTGCCGGAGATCGGCGGCGTCCGCGCCGACCGCCCGCAGCAGGCCGGGCGCGGTGGACCCGCCGGTGTCCAGCAGGGCGAGCAGCAGGTGCCACGGTTCGACGGTGGCGTGACCGCGCGCGGCCGCGTCGGCGACCGCGTTCTTGATGACCTCTCGGCTCCTGGTGGTCAGACGCTCAGCGTTCACAGAGTTGAGCGTACCTCACTCAAGTCTCGTGCGGCCAACGCCGAGCGCCCGAGCCGGCCGCACCCGGTGTGAACCGTGGCGGGCACGGGCGGTCCTAGTACGCTGCCCGGGTGGCGCAACGGACCTGTCTGGTCACCGGAGCGGGGCGGGGCATCGGACGCGAGATCGCGATCCGGCTCGCCGCGGCCGGACACCGCGTGGCGCTGACCGCGCGCAGCGAGCCCGAGCTCGCCGAGACTGCGGCGGCGTGCGGGGGCGGCCTGGTCGTCCCGCTGGATCTGACCGCGCCCGGAGCGGTCGACAGCCTCTTCGACCGCGTCGAGCGGGAGCTGGGGCCGGTGCAGGTGCTGGTCGCCAACGCGGGTGCCGGCACCTCCGCGCCGCTGGTGAAGACCACGGACGAGCAGTGGCAGCGGATGATCGACCTCAACCTGACCGTGCCGTTCCGCTGCCTGCGCCGGGCGGTGCCCGCGATGACCGCCGCCGGCTGGGGGCGCATCGTGGTGATCGGGTCGGTCGCGTCCCGGGTCGGAGCCCCGTACATCGCCGCGTACGCCGCGAGCAAGCACGGCGTGCTCGGGCTGGTGCGGTCGGCCGCGGCCGAGCTGGTCAAGACCGGCGTCACCGTCAACGCCGTCTGCCCCGGCTACGTGGACACCCCGATGACCGAGGGCACGGTCGGGACCATCGCGGCGAAGACCGGGCGTACGCCCGAGCAGGCCCGGCGCGTGCTGGAGGAGCAGCAGCCGATCGGGCGGCTCATCACCGCCGCCGAGGTCGCGGAGGCGGTGATGTTCTGCGTGGCGAACGGCGCGGTGACTGGGCAGGCGATCAACGTCGACGGAGGGACGGTGCAGTCGTGAACGTCGTCAGGGTCAACCCCGCCGGGCTGGCTCCCCCCTCGGGCTTCTCGCACGCCGTGGTGGCCCCCACCGGCGGGCGGACGATCTACCTCGCCGGACAGACCGCCCTCGACGCCGACGGGCGGATTGTCGGCGTGGGCGACATCGTGGCCCAGTTCCGCCAGGCGCTGTCCAACCTGGTCACCGCGCTGCGCGCGGCCGGGGGATCGCCGGAGCACCTGGTGCAGGCGACCATCTACATCGTCGACGTGCCCGCCTACAAGGCGCGCGCCAAGGAGATCGGCCGGGTGTGGCGGGAGCTGTGCGGCACGGACTACCCCGCCGCGGCGGGCATCGGCGTCGCCCGGCTCTGGGACGACGAGGCCCTGGTCGAGATCGCCGGCATCGCCGTCGTTGCCGACCGCTCCGCCGTCCCGGCGTCGATGGACTAGCGGCCGCGGCGCGCCCGCTCCTCGCTAGGCTCGTGAGGTCGAGCGCGACCCGCGCATCGCCGCCACGTGCTCCTGGGCCGGGCCGGCCAACCGCTCCTCGAGCGCGTGGAACAGCCGCGCCGCGCGCGTGCCGGGCCAGTCCGGGGGCAGCAGTTCCGGCGGCAGCCCCGGATCGACGTACGGCAGCCGGCGCCAGTCGGTCAGCACCTTCACCCAGGTGGCGAACGCGGCGGCTGGGGACGCGGGCTTCCGGTCCGCTTCCTGCCAGGTTGCGATGAAGTCCAGATAGGACCGTTTCAGGTCCGTCAGGTTCCACCACTGCCGCACCGCCTCGGCGAGATCCGCGAAGGCGAGATAGTCCGCACGGAACAGGTCGACGTAGCCGTCCAAACCGTGCCGCTGCAACACGGCCCTGGTGAGGTCGTAGCGGTGCGCGGGCGCCACCCACACGCCGGGCGCGGCCGTGCCGAAGCCGAGCGCGGCGAGGCGCGAGCGCAGGGTGTGCCGGCGGGCCCGCTCCGCCTCGGGAACCGAGAACACCGCGAGCAGCCAGCCGTCACAGACGCGCGCGTGCGGCGGGGAGAAGATGCGCTGGTCTCCTTCGGCCAGGATCTCGCGGGCCTGGTCGGACAGCGCGTACCCCGCGACGCCCTCCCGCCGCGACGGCTCCAGCAGGCCGCGCCGCTTCAGCCGGGAGATCGCCGAACGGACCGCGGGCTCATCCACGCCGAGTTCGGCGAGCAGCCGGATCAGCAGGCTCACCGACAGCCACCCGCCGGACTCGCGGGCGTACAGGCCGTACACCGTGACGATCAGCGACCGGGGCTGCTGGGTCGCCTGCGTCGTCCGCGCGGGCATTGTCTGTGCCACCGGAAGAACATATCGTGTCCCTGACCACCGTCAACCGAGCGGAATAACCCTACCCGGGAGCTAGCATGTCGCTCGCGCCGTCCGCCCACGTCGACACCTTCACGCGCGACAACCTGCCACCGGTCGACCAGTGGCCCGCGCTGATCTTCTCCCTGCCCGAGCTGCAGTACCCGGAGCGCCTCAACTGCGCAACGGCGCTGCTGGACGACACGGTCGCAGCGTACGGGCCCGACCGGCCCTGCCTGCTTGCGCCCGACGGGGAGCGGTGGTCGTACGGGGATCTGCTGCGCCGGGCCAACCAGGTGGCGCACTACCTGACCAGGGACGTCGGCCTGGTGCCGGGCAACCGGGTGCTGCTGCGCGCCCCGAACAACCCGTGGCTCGTCGCCTGCTGGTTCGGGGTCCTGAAGATGGGCGGGGTCGTGGTCACGACCATGCCGCTGCTGCGCGCCTCGGAGCTGCGGACCATCCACGAGATCGCGCACATCAATCACTCCATCGTGGACCACCGCTTCCTCGACGACTTCACCGCCGCGGACATCGGGTCCTACACGGTCGTGGGTGACGGCTCGGCGAACAGCCTCGAGGTGCGCTCGGCGACCCATCCGACGGATTTCTCGAACGTCAACACCAGCAACGACGACGTCGCGTTGCTCGCGTTCACCTCGGGCACGACCGGGCGGCCGAAGGCGACCATGCACTTCCACCGCGACGTGCTCGCCAACGCCGACACGTTCTCCCGTCACGTGCTGCGTCCCCGCAGCGACGACCTGTTCACGGGTTCCCCGCCGCTCGGGTTCACCTTCGGCCTCGGCGGCCTCGTGGTGTTCCCGCTGCGGGTCGGCGCCTCGACGCTCCTGCTCGAGAAGGGCACACCGGACGTGCTGCTGCCGGCGCTGGAGAAGTACCGGCCGACCGTGCTGTTCACCGCGCCGACGGCGTACCGGGCGATGCTGAGCGCGGGCGGTGACTTCTCCTCGCTGCGCCGGTGCGTGTCGGCCGGCGAACCGCTGCCGAAGACGACCTGGGAGGCCTGGCACGAGGCGACCGGAGTCAAGATCATCGACGGCATAGGGTCCACGGAGATGCTGCACATCTTCATCTCCGCCGCCGACGACGAGATCCGGCCCGGCGCGACCGGCAAGCCGGTGCCCGGGTACGAGGCGTGCATCCTCTCCGACTCGGGCGAGCCGGTCAAGGACGGGGAGATCGGCCGGCTGGCCGTGCGCGGGCCCACCGGCTGCCGGTACCTCAACGACGAGCGCCAGACCGTGTACGTGCAGAACGGCTGGAACCTCACCGGCGACACCTACGTGCGCGACGAGGACGGCTACTACTGGTACCAGGCCCGCAACGACGACATGATCATCTCGGCGGGCTTCAACATCGCCGGGCCCGAGGTGGAGATGGCGCTGCTGCGCCACCCCGACGTGCTGGAGTGCGGGGTGGTGGGCGCGCCCGACCCGGAGCGGACCATGTCGGTCGTCGCGTACGTCGTGCTGCGTCAGGGCGTGGCGGGCACGCCGGAGAAGGCCGAGGAGCTGCGGTCGTTCGTGCGCACCGTGATCGCGCCGTACAAGGCGCCTAGGAGGATCGAGTTCCTGTCGGCGCTGCCCCGTACGTCGACGGGCAAGGTGCAGCGGTTCATGCTGCGGGAGATGGCGTCCCGGTGACCGCCGGGGCGACCATGGCCGGCGTCACGATCAGCCGTACGGTCGAGTGGCAGGACACCGACGCCGCCGGGCACTACCACCACTCGACGGTCATCCGGTGGGTCGAGGCCGCGGAGACCGCGCTGCACGAACGGCTGGGTCTGGCGCACCTCATGGGCGTGGTACCCAGGGTGCACTACGAGGTCGACTACCGCGACCGCCTGTACTACCGCGAGCCGGTGTCGATCACCCTCCGGGTGGCCGAGGTGGGGCGCACCTCGCTGACGTACACGTTCGAGGTAGCCGGGCCGCGGGGCCCGGCCGCGGCCGGGCGGATGACCGTCGTCCACGTGGACCGCGACACCGGCGCCCCGACGCCGTGGCCGCCCTCCGTGCGCGGGCTCGCGGACGGGGCCGCCCGGCAGGCGCCGACCACCCCCGGCACGGAGAACGGCGCGGTCTAGTACCGTTGCTGACCGTGGGAGTACGGATCGAGCAGACCGCGCTGCCTGGCATCGGCTTGCGCCAGGACCTGGTGACGGCGTCCGGTCGCCGCATCGGGGTGATCCGGCGCGACAGCAGCCGGGAGCTGGTTGTCGCTTCCCGGGACGACCCGGACACGTGCGTGGCGTCGATCCCGCTCAGCGACGAGGAGGCCGACGCGCTCGCCGAGATCCTCAGCGCGTCGATGATCGCCAGCCAGATCAACCAGCTCGCCGAGGGCATCGCGGGGCTGTTCACCGAGCAGATCGCGATCGGGGCGAGTTCGCCCTACGTCGGTCGGCGGCTGGGTGAGACCCGGGCCCGCACCCGGACCAAGGCCTCGATCGTCGCCGTGCTGCGCGACAAGCAGGTGATCGCCTCGCCGGGCCCGGAGTTCGTGTTCGGCGCCAACGACGTGGTGGTGGCGGTGGGAACTCGGGAGGGTGTGGACGGCATCGCGGCGATCCTCGCCGGTACCTGGTCCGGGCGGTAGGCGCCCGTGCACGGTCCCCTCCCGCTCATCCAGATCGGGGCGGTCCTGTTCGGTCTCGCTCTGCTCGGCCGCCTCGCCCAGCGCTTCGGTCTCTCCCCGATCCCGCTGTACCTGCTCGGCGGACTCGCCTTCGGGCACGGCGGCATCGTCAAGCTCGACGCCAGCGAGGAGTTCCTCGCGCTCAGCTCGGAGATCGGCGTCGTCCTGCTGCTGGTCATGCTCGGCCTGGAGTACTCCGCCGACGAACTGCTCTCCAACCTGCGCCGCGCCGCCCCGGCCGGCCTGCTGGACGGCGTCCTCAACGCGCTGCCCGGCGCCGCGCTGGGCCTGCTGCTGGGCTGGGGTCCGGTGGCGGCGCTCGCCCTCGCCGGTATCACCTGGGTGTCGTCGTCGGGCGTGATCGCCAAGATCATGGGGGACCTCGGGCGCCTCGGTAACCGGGAGACGCCCGCGATCCTGTCGATCCTCGTCATCGAGGATCTCGCGATGGCGTTCTACCTCCCGGTGCTCACCGCGCTGCTGGCGGGGGGCAGCCTGGACACCAGCGTCGTCACGGTCAGCGTCGCGGTGGTCACCGTGATCGCGGTGCTGTTCGTCGCCACGCGGTACGGCCGCACGGTGAGCACGCTGGTGGCCGCCGACCACCGGGAGTCGCTGCTGCTCGGGGTCCTGGGGCTCACGGTGCTGGTCGCCGGTCTGGCCCAGGCGCTGCAGGTCTCCGCCGCCGTGGGGGCGTTCCTGGTCGGCATCGCCATCTCCGGTCAGGTCGCCCACCACGCCACGCAGCTCCTCGAGCCGCTGCGCGACCTGTTCGCGGCCGTGTTCTTCGTGTTCTTCGGGATCACCACCAATCCCGTGGACATCCCGCCGGTCCTGCTGCCGGCGCTCGGCCTCGCCGTGGTCACCATGGCGACGAAGGTGGTCACCGGCTACCTGGCGGCCAAGCGGGCGGGCATCGGCGCGCTGGGCCGGTGGCGGGCCGGCTTCACGCTGGTTCCCCGCGGGGAGTTCTCCATCGTCATCGCCGGCCTCGCCGTCACCGTCGCGGCGCCCGAGATCGGACCGCTCGCCACCGCGTACGTGCTCATCACCGTCCTGTGTGGACCGTTCCTGGCCCGCATCCCGGACGCGGCGTGGTTCCGCCGGCTGATCCGGCCCCGCCCGGTCACCGTGCCCCAGTGACCGGACTCCACACGGGACAGGGACGGCGGCCCGGCCGTGCCGCCGTGGGCCTCGGGTTGCGATAGCCCGCCTCACCCGGTGAGGCGGGCTATCGCGTCGGCGACCCGGTCCACGTCGATGGCGGCCATGCAGGCCGGGCCGTCGGGTGAGAGTGGACACCGCGCCTCCCACCAGCACACCTGTTCCGCGATCGAGGTCGGGCGCCGATGTGTACAGTGCGGCGCTCCCTGGATGTTGACCGCACCCGGAACGCCATAGCGCAGCGCCGAGGTGGGGCCGAAGAGGGCGACAACCCACGCGCCCGCCGCGCCGGCCAGCCGGACGGGCCCGGTGTCGCCGCCGACGACGATCCCGTCACGCGCGGCGACCGCGCGGAAGCACGCGGCGAGCCGCCGCAGGTCGCCTGCGGGCAGCGGCACGGCCGGCGCGTCGGGCAGCGGGGTCACGGCGAGGACCGGGTGACCGCGTGCGGCGAGGATCCGCGCGAGGTCGCGCCAGCGCTCCGGCGGCCACCGCTTCACGGCCATCCCCGTGTCGGGCACGAGCACGACCGGGGGGCGCCGGGCGGCCGGCGGCAGGCACGCGGCGAGCACGGCCTCGCCGGCGGCCACCTCGGCCTCGTGCAGCCAGACCCGGGGCGGGCGGCCCAGGTCCTCCGGGCCGAGCAGCCCTTCGGCGTGCAGGATCCGCAGGTACCGGTCACCGACCGGTTCGTCGGGCGGCGGGCGGCGCCACAGGTCGGTGACGCAGCGGGGGACGCAGGCGGCGATGAGCTCGTGGCTGCCGTCGTGGCGGGTGGTCGTCACGGCGAGGTCGGGGCGGCGTGCGGCGAGCGCCTCCGCGACCGCTTCCCGCTCCGCCCCCGGGCGGCCGTGGCGGGGCGTGCGCACCTCGGTCACCACAGGGTCGCCACGCACCAGGTCGGCACCCGGCTCGTGGGTGAGCACGCGCAGCGCCGCGCCGGGGTTCCGGCGGGCCAGCCCGTGGATCGCCGGCAGCAGCATCACCAGGTCGCCGATGCCGCCGAGCAGGTCGACCACGAGGATGTCCCGGTGTCGCTCAGGCAACCGAGGCCCCCAGCACGTCGTCGTACAGTCTGCGGTGTGCCTCGGCCACCCGTGTCCACGAGTACCGGGCGGCCAGCCGTGCTGCGCCGTCGGCGAGCCGACGGCGCAGCACGGGATCGTCGAGCAGCCGGTGCACCGTGGACGCCACGGCACGGCTGTCCCTGCGGGCAGGGATGACCGCCACCGTCTCGCCGTCGCGCAACTGGTCGTCGGGCTCATCGGGCGCGGTCACCGCGGTGGGCAGGCCGTGCGTGAGCGCGGCCAGCAGTCCCCCGCTCTTGGTCGTGACGCCGGTGGTGAAGGGCAGCACGGCGACATCGGCCGCTTGCAGGATCGCGGAGGCCTCGGCGGCGGACAGATGCCCCGTGAAGACCACGTGGTCGGCCACCCCCCGCTCGGCCGCGAGGGCCTCCAGATCCCGCCGGAACACCGCCGCCTCCGGCTCGGGCAGCGCCTGTGAGGTGAACCCGCCGACCACCAGGAGGCGCAGGGTCGGCCAGTCGGCGCGCAGCGCGGGCAGCGCTTCGATCACGTAACGAAGCCCCTTGACGGGGTGCACGAAGCCGAAGAAGACCAGCAGCGGCGCGTCCGGGTCCACCCGGTAGCGGCGACGGACCCGGTGCCAGGCACCGGGCGGGAGGGGATGGACCTCCACATTGGGCGCGAGCGGCACCTCGACCGGCCGCACACCGGTGCGCGCGCGTACCTGCTCCGCGTGGCCCCGGTTGGTGGCGATGACACGGCTGCTGGCCGCGATCAGCCGGCCCGTCTCCCGGTCCCACCACCCGGCGCGCTCCACCGGGCGCCACAGGCGCTCCGGCAGCCAGCCGGGCGCCGCCCACGAGCCGTACTCGTGCACGGTCGTGACCAACGGCGCGCAACCGCGCACGACCAGTGGCAGCAACCCCGGCACGGCGGAGAACCGGTAGGCGGACGGGGCGAACTGCACGTGCACCAGGTCCGGATGTAGGCACCGGACGTCGCGGCCGGCCCGCGCCGCCGCCGCGACCCAGGGCAGCGGTGAGCGCGCGGGGCACAGCCGTACCGGCACCGCCTCGACGTCGACCTGGACGAGCGCACGGGCGAGCCGGGCCACGTAGTCGCTGACGCCGTCCTGGTCCGCCGGCCCGGGCCCGTGCACCATGGCCACCCGCAGGTGCTCACCCACCGCCGTGCCTCACCCACCGGGGACCCGCCTCACGCACCCGACGACCGTTCCCGACCTCGGCAGGGGCAAACCGTGTGGCGCCGGGTGACCCGGACACGCGCGGGGCGTGGTGCTTGGCGCCCGGGCGGACGGGGGCGTGTAGCGGATGGAGGGCCGGGTAGCCGATAGGTGAGGTCGACAGCCACTGGGGGTGGACCACATGCCGAAACAGGACATGAACCGGATGACGACCGGCGAGGTGGCGCAGCGGGCGAAGAAGGCCGGTGTGCAGAACGTCGAGGGCATGAACAAGCAGCAGATGATCCAGGCGATGGGTGGCAAGCAGCCCGCGGGCCGCGCCAACGGGTACAAACCCGCACCGCAGGGGACCAAGCCCAGCGACTGGAAGAACGTTCCCGGCAATCAGTCCTGACCTCGTCGGGCCGTCGGTGGGCGCAGCGTCACACGGAGCCCACGGTCAGCGGCCCGACGGAGGAGGCAGCGGGGCGCGGTTCGGGTGTCGCCGGATCCGCGCCCCGTCACGTATCTCAGGCCGGTAGGTACCGGCCGCCGTTGACGTCGAGCGTGATGCCGGTGATGAAGGATGCGGCGTCGCTGGCCAGGAACAGGATCGGGTCCACGATCTCGCGCAACTCCGGCATGCGGCGAAGCGGGATCGCGTCGAGCACCTCCCGCCGTTCGCCCTCCGGCATCGCGTCGAACCGCGCGGCGAGCCGGGGCGTGAGGAAGAGCCCGGGTGCGACCGCGTTGACGCGGATGCCCGCCGGGCCCAGTTCCCGGGCCAACCGCCGGGTCAGCCCGCCGATCGCCGCCTTCGCCGTCGCGTACGGCACGCCGGTCACCGGCGACGGCTGCCGCGCGCCGATCGACGAGCAGGTGACGATGGAGCCACCACCGTCCGCCGCCATGAGCGGCGCGGCCGCCTGGCAGCAGTAGAACGTGCCCTTGACATTCACGTCGAGCACCAGGTCCAGGTGCTCCGGGGCGATGTCGGGCAGGTCGCGCGGCGTGCCGAGCGAGCCCCCGGCGAGCGTGACGAGCACGTGCGGCCCGCCGAACGCTGCCCGCACCTGGCCGAAGAGCTCGGCCACGGCGGCGGGGTCGGTCACGTCCACGTCGTACGCCTCGATCCTGGCCTGGGGGTGGGCCGAGCGCAGCTCGGCGACGGCCTGCGCGGTGCCCGCGATGTCGACCACCGCCACGGCCGCCCCCTCGGCGGCGAACCCGGCGGCCACGGCCCGCCCGATGCCGCCCGCCCCGCCGGTGACCACGACGCCGCGCCCCGCGAACCGCATGCGCGCCTCCCAAGGTGTCGTCTCGTTGACGGCCGTCGCAAACACAGCATACGCTCAGCGCGTGCGCATCGCGGTCATCGGCGGCGGGCCCGGCGGGCTCTACTTCGCCGCCCTCGCCAAGCAGCTCGACCCGAGCCGCGACATCACGGTGTGGGAGCGCAACGCCCCCGACGACACGTTCGGCTTCGGGGTGGTCTTCTCCGACGAGACCCTCGGCGGCATCGAGCACGCCGACCCGGTGGTGTACCAGGCGATGGCGGCCGAGTTCGCGCAGTGGGACGACATCGACATCCACTACCGGGGCCGGACCATCACCAGCGGCGGGCACCGGTTCGCGGCGATGAGCCGGGTCCGGCTGCTCGCCATCCTGCAGGAGCGCTGCCGCTCACTCGGCGTCGACGTCCGCTTCCGGTCGGTGGCCCCCGACCCCGACGAACTGCGCGCCACCCACGACCTGGTCGTCGCCGCCGACGGGGTCAACTCGACGGTACGCACGAGGTACGCCGACGCGTTCCGCCCCTCGTACGACGTGCGGTCCTGCCGGTACATCTGGTGTGGCACCGACAAGGTGTTCGACGCGTTCACCTTCGACATCCGCACCACCGAGTACGGCGTGATGCAGGTGCACGCCTACCCGTACGACGCCCGTGGCTCGACCGTGATCGTGGAGATGCACGACGACGTGTGGCGCCGGGCGGGTTTCGGGACACAGATTGATGTCGACCTCAAGCGGTGCGAGGAGATCTTCGCGGACCTGCTCGACGGCCACCGGCTCCTGGAGAACCGCTCCCGCTGGATCAACTTCACCACGGTGCGCTGCGAGACCTGGTGCCACGGCAACATCGTGCTGATCGGCGACGCCGCGCACACCGCCCACTTCTCCATCGGCTCCGGGACCAAGCTCGCCATGGAGGACGCCCTCGCGCTCGCCGCGTGCCTGAGCGAGCAGCCCACCGTCTCGGCGGCCCTGGCCGCGTACGAGGCTGAGCGCAGGCCGGTCGTCGTCTCCACGCAGCGCGCCGCGCAGGCGAGCCTGGAGTGGTTCGAGAACCTCGGCCAGTACATGCACCAGGAGCCGATCCAGTTCGCCTTCAACATCCTCACCCGGTCGCGGCGCGTCACCTACGACAACCTGCGCCTGCGCGACCCCGAGTTCGTGTCCGAAGTGGACAACTGGTTCGCGGCGACACAGGGCGTGGACACGCCGCGTCCGCCGATGTTCTACCCGTTCAAGCTGCGCGACCTGACGCTGCCCAACCGCGTCATCGTCTCGCCGATGGACATGTACATGGCCACCGACGGCGTGCCGAACGACTTCCACCTCGTCCACCTGGGCAGCAAGGCCCTCGGCGGCGCCGGCCTGGTGATGACCGAGATGGTGTGCGTGTCCCCCACCGGGCGGATCACCCCGGGCTGCACGGGGCTGTGGACCGACGAGCAGGCGCACGCCTGGGCCAGGATCGTCGACTTCGTCCACGAGCACACCGACGCGAAGATCGGCGTACAGCTGGGGCACTCCGGGCGCAAGGGCTCCACGAAGCGGATGTGGGAGGGCATCGACCAGCCGCTGCCCGAGGGGAACTGGGAGGTCGTCGCGCCCTCGGCCATCCCGTACTCCCCGATCAACCAGACCCCCCGCGTGCTCACCCGCGAGGATCTCGACCGGATCCGGGAGGAGTTCGTGGCGGCCGCCCGGCGCGCCGACGCCGCCGGCTTCGACCTGCTCGAACTGCACTGCGCCCACGGCTACCTGCTCTCGTCGTTCATCTCGCCGCTGACCAACACACGCGATGACGAGTACGGCGGGTCACTGGCCAACCGGCTGCGCTACCCGCTCGAGGTCTTCGACGCGATCCGCGCGGTGTGGCCGGCGCACAAGCCGATGTCGGTGCGCATCTCCGCGACCGACTGGCACCCCGGGGGCATCGACGGCGCGGACGCCGTCGAGGTGGCCCGGGCGTTCGCCGATCACGGGGTGGACGCGGTGGACGTCTCCACGGGCCAGGTCGTGTCGACGGAACGCCCGGCGTACGGGCGCTCGTACCAGACGCCGTACGCGGACGCCATCCGCAACGCGCTACGCGGGCGGGTCGCGGTCATCGCGGTCGGGGCGATCTCGTCGTACGACGACGTGAACTCGCTGATCCTGGCCGGGCGGGCGGACCTGTGCGCGCTCGGGCGCACCCACCTGTACGACCCGCACTGGACACTGCACGCGGCCGTGGAGCAGGGGTACCCCATGCCCTGGCCGCCGCCGTTCGCCGCCGGCAGCCGCCGGCCGCAGACCGGCCGGACGGACGGCCCCAAACCCCGCCTGGAGCTGGTCCGCGACGCGACGGCCGGCCGGACCCGCCACACACGGTGGCGGCCCGCCGGGTGACGCAACATTTGACCGTTGCGCCTCTTCCGCAGGTCAGGGGCTTCACGCTACCGTGTCGCCGGCATCGGGGGATACCACCCGGGACGCCGGGACCGGCTGCAGGAGTCGACGGTGAGTGTGCAACAGACATCGTTTCGTGGCTTTGCGAATCCGGTGGACCCGACGCCGGCCGAGCTGCGCGCCTGGGCGTACCACCCCGACGCCGTCCCGCTGAACACGATGCCGGCGGACTGGGACCTGCTGGTGACCAACGACCGGCTGATCGGTACCATCTTCGACCTCGCGATGGACCCGGCCTGCCCGGCGCGCCGGTTCGCCCTGCACTGCCTCTACATCTACGCGGCCAACGCGATCCGGATGAAATTCAAGGTGCATTCGAAACGGCGCCTGCAGAAGCTCGTCGAACGGGCCGAGGAGGACGGCGACGACCTGCTGGCGATGTGGGCACACAACACCCGGGTACTGTTGCTCACCTGGCGCGACCTGCTCAACCAGCCCGGCTGGTACCACGACTGGATCGAAGGCGGCCTGGTCCGCCACCCCCGACGCATCGAGATGCCGCGCGCCTGAACCCTCGGGCTCCGGGCTACTCCCGCCGCTTCGGCCGCCACACGACCAGGGCCGTGGAGGTCTGCTCGGCACGCATGAGGTCCCGCCCCGGGTAGGGCGACATCGCCTGCACCTCCGCCAGGCGGGCCCGGGCCTCGGCCAGCTCCGCCTCCAGCTCCTCGACGCGCTGCTGGAGCCGGGTGACGAGCTGCTCCAGTTCGATGATCCGCTTGATGCCGGCCAGGTTGACGCCCTCCTCCTGGCTCAGCCGCTGGATCTCCCGCAGCAGCTCGACGTCCCGCACGCTGTAGCGGCGCCCCCCGCCCGGCGCCCGGCCGGGCTGGACGAGACCGAGCCGGTCGTACTGCCGCAGGGTCTGCGGATGCATGCCCGCCATCCGGGCGGCCACCGAGATGATCAGCACCTTCGCGTCGGACACGCTCACGCCGTCTCACCTCCCGGCGCCACCCGACGCAGGGCGGCCTCGATGTGCTCCCGCGGCGCGGGCGGCGCGCTCGCGGCGTACTCGTCGAGTGCCCGCTGGGCCTCCGGCGGCAGGTGCGGCGGCACCGTCACCTCGACCGTCACGAGCAGGTCACCGGCCTCGCCGTCGCGGCGGCGCACGCCCCGACCGCGTACGCGCAAGGTACGTCCGCTCGGCGTGCCCGGCGGCACCCGCAGCGTGACCGGTCCGTCGAGCGTCGGCACCCGCAGGTTGACCCCCCGGACCGCCTCGACGAACGTGATCGGCACGGTGAGCGTCAGGTGGTCGCCCTTGCGGCCGAAGAGCGGGTCGGGGCGCACCCGGACCAGCACGTACAGGTCACCCGCGCGACCGCCACGCTCCCCTGGCTCGCCCCGGCCAGCGAGGCGGATCCGCTGCCCGTCCGCCACCCCGGGCGGAATGCGCACGTTCAGCGTGCGCGTCTTGGTCACCCCACCGGTGCCCTGGCACTCGGGGCACTGCTCCTCGACGATGGTGCCCACGCCCAGGCACTGCCGGCACGGCTCGGCCAGGCTGAACGTGCCCTCGGCGCGGCTCACGAAGCCCGACCCGCGGCACTGCGGGCAGGTGCGGGGCGTGGTCCCCGGCCGGGCGCCCGAGCCGTGACAGGTGTCGCAGACGCCCGGCGCCCGTAGGGTGATCGGCAGCATCGTGCCCTTCACGGCCTGGGCGAAGTCCAAGGTCACCTCGGTCTCCACGTCCCGGCCGCGGGTCGGGCCCCGCCGGGCCGTGCCCGTGGTGTTGAAGATCGAACCGAACAGGTCCGACAGCCCACCGCCGCCGAACAACCGGTCCCCGGCGGTACGCGCACCGACGCCGCCGAACAGGTCGGACAGGTCGAAGGGCACGCCCCCGCCCGCGGATCGGGCGTTACGGCGGAAGGCGCCCGATCCGAACAGCGACCGCATCTCGTCGTACTCCCGGCGCTTGCGCTCGTCGGAGAGCACGTCGTAGGCCTCGGACACGGCCTTGAACCGCTCCTCGGCGTCCTTGTCGCCAGGGTTGCGATCCGGGTGCAGTTCGCGGGCGAGCTTGCGGTACGCCTTCTTGATCTCGTCGGTCGAGGCGGACCTGGTGACCCCGAGCACGGCGTAGTAGTCCTTCTCCAGCCAGTCCTTCGAGCTCACCAGGTCTCACCTCCTCTCGGGATCGCGCGCGGGTACCGACGATTCGGCCCGGCCGGCAGGGCCGCGGCAACCACGGGCTACTCCGGGCTGGCGACCGCGACCATCGCGGCCCGCAGCAGACGGTCGTTCATCAGGTAGCCGCGCCGCATGACCTCGACGCAGGTCGGCACCTCGACGTCCGGGGACGTCTGGTGGGACACCGCCTCGTGGCGGGTCGGGTCGAACGGGTCGCCCTTCTCGCCGAACGCGCTCAATCCGAACTTGCCCAGCGTGGTCGTCAGCTGCTCGGCGACCGCGCCGAACGGTCCCGTCAGGTCCCCGTGCTCCCGGGCCCGATCCAGATCGTCGAGGATCGGCAGCAGGGCGCTCAGCACCGAGGCGATCGCCTGCTCGGAGACGAGCGACCGGTCCCGGTCCACCCGCTTGCGGTAGTTGGCGTACTCGGCCGTGATCCGCTTGAGGTCGTTGGTGCGCTCCTCGACCTCGGCGCGCAGCGCCTCCATCTCGGCGACCAGCGCGGCCGGCGCCGGCGTCTCGGCCGCCTCGGCGGGCTGCTGCGTCTGCGCCGCGGTCGCGTCGCCGGAGACCGGCGCCTCGACCGATGTCGCCGACCGCTCCGCCGCCTGCTCGGCGGTCGGCTCCTGCGTGGTCGGGGCGGTCGCCTCGTCCGCACCGGGCTCGGGCGCAGCCACCTGCTCGACCGGCTCGCTCACCGCCGGGTCGGTGGACTCGCTCACCGCGTCCTCGGCCGGCTCGCTCACCGCCGGGTCGGTGGGCTCGCTCACCGCGTCCTCGGCCGGCTCGCCCGCCGCCGGGTCGGTGGACTCGCTCACCACGCCCTCCGTCGGTTCACCCGCCGCCGGCTGGGTCGATCGGCTCGCCGCCGTCGGCTGCGCGGGCTCGCCCGATCCGGCCGGCTCGGGCGCCGCGACGCGGCTCTCGCCCACGACCGGCTCGGCCGGGCCCGCGGACTCCGTGCCGGCCGGCTGTGCCTTCGACGTACCGACGTCGATCTTCCTCTTGTTGCGGACGACGATTCGTTCCTCCCCGGACCGGCCGCCGCCGGCCGCGGGCGTGCCCGCGGCCGGACCGGCGTTGCTCGGTGCCGCTCGGCGGTCGCCGTCCGCGGCACGTGCCTCAGTCACTTCTTATCGTCCTCGTCCACGATCTCGGCATCCACGACGTCCTCTGCGCCGGCGCTCGCGCCGCCGGCCGCGCCCGTCCCGGTGCCGCCCGCACCCGGACCGCCAGCGCCCTGCGCCTGCGCGGCCTGCTGGGCGTACAGCGCCGTGCCGGCCTCCTGCGAGACCTTCGCGAGCCGCTCGTGCGCCGCCTTGATCTTCTCGATGTCGCTGCCGCCCAGGGCGCCACGCAGCTCACCGAGAGCCTCGTTGATCTTGTCACGGGAGTCGGCCGGCAGCTTGTCGCCGCTCTCCGCGAGGAACTTCTCGGTCTGCCACTGCAGCTGCTCGGCGAGGTTGCGGGTCTCCGCCTCCTCGCGGCGGCGCCGGTCCTCCTCCGCGTGCTCCTGGGCGTCGCGCATCATGCGCTCGATGTCCTCCTTGGGCAGCGCGGAGCCGCCGGTGATCGTCATCGACTGCTCCTTGCCCGTGCCCAGGTCCTTCGCGGACACCTGCACGATGCCGTTCGCGTCGATGTTGAAGGTGACCTCGATCTGCGGGACGCCACGGGGCGCCGGAGGGATTCCGGTCAGCTCGAAGGTGCCGAGCTTCTTGTTGTACGCCGCGATCTCCCGCTCACCCTGGAAGACCTGGATGAGCACGGACGGCTGGTTGTCCGCCGCCGTCGTGAAGATCTCCGAGCGCTTGGTCGGGATCGTGGTGTTGCGCTCGATCAGCTTGGTGAAGATGCCGCCCTTGGTCTCGATGCCCAGCGACAGCGGGGTCACGTCGAGCAGCAGGACGTCCTTCACCTCACCCTTGAGCACACCGGCCTGCAGGGCGGCGCCGACGGCCACTACCTCGTCCGGGTTGACACCCTTGTTGGGCTCCTTGCCGGTGAGCTGCTTGACCAGGTCCGAGACGGCCGGCATCCGGGTCGACCCACCGACGAGGATCACGTGGTCGACGTCCTCGATCCGGATGCCCGCGTCCTTGATCGCCTGCTCGAACGGCCCCCGGCAGCGCTCCAGCAGGTCCTGCGTCATGCGCTGGAACTCGGCCCGGGTCAGGTTCATGTCCAGGTGCAGCGGACCGGACGGGCCAGCCGTGATGTACGGCAGGTTGATGGTGGTCGTGGTCGCGGCGGACAGCTCGATCTTCGCCTTCTCGGCGGCCTCCTTGAGCCGCTGCATCGCCATCTTGTCCTGCGACAGGTCGATGCCGTGCTGGCCGCGGAACGTCTTGACCAGGTGGTCGATGATCCGCTCGTCCCAGTCGTCGCCACCGAGGTGGTTGTCGCCGCTGGTCGACTTGACCTCGATGACGCCGTCCCCGAGCTCGAGCAGGGAGACGTCGAAGGTGCCGCCACCGAGGTCGAAGACCAGAACGGTCTGCTCCTTCGAGCCCTTGTCCAGCCCGTACGCCAGGGCGGCCGCCGTCGGCTCGTTGATGATCCGCAGCACGTTGAACCCGGCGATCTCGCCGGCCTCCTTGGTGGCCTGCCGCTGGGCGTCGTTGAAGTAGGCGGGCACGGTGATCACCGCATCGGTGATCTGCTCACCGAGGTAGGCCTCGGCGTCCCGCTTGAGCTTCATCAGCACCCGCGCGGAGATCTCCTGCGGGGTGTACTTCTTGCCGTCGATGTCGATGGACCACTTCGTGCCCATCTCGCGCTTGACCGACCGGATCGTCCGGCTCGGGTTGGTCACCGCCTGCCGCTTGGCGACCTCACCGACGAGCACCTCGCCGTTCTTCGCGAACGCGACGATCGACGGTGTGGTGCGCGACCCTTCGGCGTTCGCGATCACGGTGGGCTCGCCGCCCTCGAGCACGGAGACGACCGAGTTGGTCGTACCAAGGTCGATGCCGACCGCACGTGCCATGTTCGTGTTCCTCCAGATGTCAGCGCCGTGTAGCGCCGGATGCCTAAGTTGAGTGGGTCCGACTCAATATTGCCACAGCCCGCACGGTGCTCAGGGTCGAGTTGAGCCACAATGACGCAACTCTCCCCGGCGAGCGGGCCGATCCCGCTGTGTTGTTGTCGCCCACGCATTGATCAGGCACGCTGTACCCGTGTCGACCCCCGGTGATCCCCCAGCCCTCCTCGCCGAGGCGCTGGCCGCGCTGCGCGCCACCGTCGCCGGCACGTCGTACCCGTTGGCCCTCCCCGACGCGGCCGAGGCCGGCAACGCCCGCGACTTCCTCGTCGCCCAGCTCGACGACTACCTGTTGCCCCGCCTCGCCCAGCCGGACGCGCCGCTGCTCGCGGTCGTCGGCGGGCCCACCGGCGCGGGGAAGTCCACCCTCGTCAACAGCCTGGCCCAGGCCCCGGTGAGCCCAGCCGGGGTGCTGCGGCCGACGACCCGCACGCCCGTCCTCGTCAGCCACCCGACCGACACGCCCTGGTTCCGCCGGTCCCACCTGCTGCCCGGACTCGCCCGCACCGGCACCGCGGCCCAGGACCCCGGCGGGCTCCACCTCGTCACCGCGCCCGCCCTGACCCCCGGTCTGGCCCTGCTCGACTCACCCGACATCGACTCGGTCGTCGACAGCGACCGCGCGCTCGCCGGCAAGCTGTTCGCCGCCGCCGACCTCTGGCTCTTCGTGACGAGCGCAGCCCGCTACGCCGACGCGGTGCCCTGGGATCTCCTGCGCACCGCGCGCGAGCGTGGCACCGCCATCGCGCTGGTCCTCGACCGGACACCGCTGGAGGTCGCCGACGAGGTCGTCCGGCACTTCACCGAACTGCTCACCGCGCACGCGTTCGGCGACCTCCCGCTGTTCGTGGTGCCCGAGACCGCCGTCGACGGGCACGGCCTGCTGCCCGAACCGGCCGTCGCTCCGCTGCGGTCGTGGCTGGGCGGTCTGGCACGGGATCCGGCCGCGCGCGCCGCGGTCACCCGGCGGACCGTGGCCGGGGCCGTCGCGGCGGCCACCGGCCTGGTCGACGGCCTCGCCGCCGCGGCCGACGGCCAGGTCACCGCCGCGGCCGCCCTGGTCGAGCGGGCGCGGGCCGCGTACCGTGTCGCCTTCTCCGCCGTCGACACCGGGGTCCGCGACGGCACGCTGCTGCGTGGTGAGGTGTTCGCCCGCTGGCAGGAGTACGTGGGCGCGGGCGACCTGTTCAGCGCGCTGCTGGCCCGCGTCGGGCGGCTGCGCGACCGGGTCGCATCGGTGGTGAGCGGCCGGCCCAAGGGCGGACGGGCGCTGAAGGACGCGATCAGGTCGAGCCTGGCGACGCTGATCCGGGGGGCCGCGACCGACGCCGCCGAGCAGGCGGCCGCGGCGTGGCGTGCCGAGCCGGCCGCCGCCGGGCTGCTGGCCGGCGGCCCTTCCGGCGGGCCGTCCGATCCGGCCCGGCCCGCGATCCCCGAGACGGCCGGCCCGGGGAGATCGCCAGCCGGCCCCTCCCCGGCCGATCTGGGTCGACCGTCCGAGGATCTGGACTGGCGGGTGGAGCGGCTCGTGCGCGAGTGGCAACGCGACGTGCTGCGGCTCGTGCGTGCGGAGACCGCCGGCGAGCGGGCCGGGTCGCGGGTCGCGGCGTACGCGGTGAACGCGACCGGGCTGCTCGTCATGATCGGCGCATGCACCCCGGCTACGACGGGCTCGGTGGGGCCCGAGACGGCGGTCGCGGGCGACCCGACCGGGCTTGCGCAGCAGGTGCTGGAGGCGGTCCACGGCGACCCGGCCATCCGCGACCTCGCCGACAGGGCACGCGAGGACCTGCTCGCGCGGGTGCGGGCGCTCTTCGACGCCGAGCAGCGCCGCTTCCTCGACCGGGTCGCGGCGGCGGGCGTCGACGAGCGGGCGCCCGAGCGGCTGCGCCGCGTCGCCGCCGCGGTGCTGCGCGCCGCGTCGCCTCCAGCGCCGGCCGGGGCGGCGGAGCCGCACGTGCCGGAGCAGCGGTCGGCGCCGGCGCCGGAGACCACGCCACAGGAGCACGACGCGGTCATTCGCCCCGAATGGCCGCCGAGACCGCGGAGGGTGTCGTGACCGAGACGCTCGACGCGCCGCCGCTGGAGGTCGACGACCTGGTACGCCGGGTCCAGGCGCTCGAACGGTTCCTCGCCGCGGCCGAGGGTCACCTGCCCGACGCCCGGCTGGCCGCGGCGCACACGGTCGTCGAACGCGCCGGCCAGCGTCTGGCGCTGTCGCGCCACCACTCGGTCGTCGCGCTCGCCGGCGCCACCGGCAGCGGAAAGTCCAGCCTGTTCAACGCGCTCGCCCGCATGGACCTGTCGCCGGTCGGCGCCCGGCGACCCACCACGAACGACACGTACGCCTGCGTCTGGGGCTCCGCCGACGACGCGGCCCACCTGCTGGACTGGCTCGGGATCCTCCCGCGGCGCCGGTTCGCCCGCGAGAGCGAACTGGACGGCGAGGCGGAGGCCGGGCTGCGCGGCCTGGTCCTGCTCGACCTGCCCGACTTCGACTCGATCGAGGCATCCCACCGGGCGGAGGTGGACCGGATCCTCGGTCTGGTCGACCTCGTGGTGTGGGTGCTGGACCCGCAGAAGTATGCGGACAAGGTGATCCACCACAGCTACCTTCGGCAGTTCCACCGGCACAAGGAGGTCACCGTCGTCGCGCTCAACCACGCCGACCGGCTGTCGCCTGCCGACGTCCAGCGGTGCCTCGCCGACCTGCGCCGACTGCTCGACGCGGACGGGCTCACCGGAGTGCCCGCCCTGGCGAGTTCGGCGTACGGGCCGCCCGGCTGCGACGAGCTCCGCGGGCTGCTGGAGCGGGCGGTCGCCACGCGGCAGGCCGCGCTGCGCCGGCTCGCCGGCGACGTGGACCAGGTCGTCGCCGAACTGTCCGCCACGGTCGGGCCCGAGGTCACCGAGCGGATCATCGACGACCGCGCGATCCGCGCCCTGGACGACGCCCTGGTCGCCGCCGCGGGGGTGCCCGCCGTGGTCCAGATGGCCGAGTACGCCTACCTGCGCCGCGCGACCGAGCAGCTGGGCTGGCCCGTGCTGCGCTGGCTGAGCCGGCCGCGACCGCGGGCGCGCGCGGACGCGGGCGAGGAGAGGGAGGCGGCACCGGCGGCGGCGGCGCGGCCGGCGGCCGACCCTGCGACGGGACGGCTGGCGGCCGTCGGTGTGGCGGTCCGGGCTCTCGCCGAACAGGCCGCGGATGTGCTCCCCGCGCCGTGGCCGGACGCCCTGCGCGCCGCCGCGCGCTCACGCCTGGACGATGTACCGGCCGCGCTCGATCGGGCGCTCGCCCGCACCGACCTCGGCCTGTCGCGTACCCCGTGGTGGTGGCGGCTGATCGCGGGTGTGCAGTGGCTGGCCCTGCTCGCGGCGGGCGTCGGGCTGGTCTGGCTGCTCGCCGATCTCGGCGGGCGGGCGCTGGGCCTGTCCCTGCCGGCGTACCCAGGCCCGGGCGGGATGGCCCTGCCCACGCTGCTCGCCGTCGGCGGGATGGTCCTGGGGCCCGCGCTCACGGTGGCGACCCGCCCGCTGGCCGCCGTGGCGGCCCGTCGCGCCCGGACCCGGGCGGAGTCCCGGCTGCGGGAGGCGGTCGCCGAGGTCGCCCGGGAGCACGCCGTCGCCCCGGTGCGCGCGGTGCTGGACGCGTACGGGCAGGCGCGGGCCGCCCTCGCCGTCGCCGGGCGGCCCCGGTGAGCCGCGACGGGGCGGCGCGGGCCGGCCGCCGCGGGGTACCACCGCTCGTCGCCGCGGGGCTTACCGCACTCGGCGGTCTGCACCTCCTCTGGGGCGCCTGGGCGTGGTTCGCCCCCCGGCACTTCTACGAGACGTTCCCCGGTTTCGGGCAGCGCTGGACGGTCGCGTATCCGCCCTACAACGCACACCTGATCGCGGATCTGGGCGCCACGTTCCTCACGTTCGGCGTGCTCCTCGCGCTCGCCGCGGCGCTGCGCGACCGCCGCGTGGCCACGGTGGTGCTGATCGGGGTGCTCGTCTTCTCGGTCCTGCACCTGGCCTTCCACCTGACGCACCGCGGCGAGCCCGGAATACCCGGCTCGAGCCTGGTCGCGCTCGTGCTCGGCGTGCTCGCCCCGGCCATACTGATCGTCCTGACCCGACGATCCGGGTAGCGGTCCGGAACAACCCGCGGCGACCGGTCACGCCCCGCGGGCCGGCGGGACGCTACCGGCGTGGGCGGGGCGGCGTGCGCCATCCGGGGATGCCGCGCCCCGGCACGTGGCACCTCGTGCTCCTGGCCGCCGACGGCGTCGGCTGCCAGTGCTGACGCCGGCTCGCCCGGCGTTCCCACCGGCCCCGCACGCAGTCGTGGCCGCGCTTGGGCCGCTTGGCCACGGACGGATGCTCCGCCTGCGTGCGGAGGGGAGGATCGGCTGCCCGCTTCTCGGCCGGGCGGGATCTCGGCACCGGCACGCTCGTGTGGGGCCGCACCGGCTCCATCGGCGGCGCGACCTGGCGGCGCCGAACGGCGGCGGGGGGCGCGGCGATGTCGCGATCGGGCACGACGACCACGGGCGGGCCGGGCTTCGCCACCACGAAGGGCGGTCGGCGGGGCTGCCCGGTCTCCAGCGACACGGTGCCCGCCGTGGTCGCGGCGAAGGTCGGCACCGACGCGAGCGTGACCAGCGCGACGACGGTCAGCGTGAAGCCCCGCCTGCTGCCCGCGAGCCCTTCGAACCGCTGCGCCGCCGTACAGCAGCGACGGACGGGGCGGACATCGGGCACACGCGCTCCTCGAGGCTCGGAGGGTGGTGGAGGGCGATGACTCGACGGTGCGGACTCGACGGTGATGACCTGGTGCTGTGTTGCTACGACAACGCCGATGAGCTCACCCCGGTGACGATCCGCACGGGACACCATGACATCGCGACAACTTGCCGATATTCGACTTTTCCGAATTGTTCCACCGGGACGGCCGTCATCGCCCGCGCCGGGGCCGGCGTGTCCGATCACCTCGCCGTCCTCTCTGTGGCAACCGCCACCTGGTCTGCCATATTGGGGACGGCGGCGATGCCGCGGTCTCCCGGTACCCCCCGGCCAGCCCGCGTCACTGCCGACCCTCGTGGGGTTACCGACCGCACGGGTTTTGGCTCCCGCCGCGACCACCCGACCCGGTGGCGCGCGGCCCAGTGGGTCTCCGACCGAAGCCGTCGGCCGGAGAGGCAAAACCGCTCCGGCACGGTGATCCCGTCGCCGGGCATGAGACAGGGAGAGACGCATGGCGAAGGGCGACGTAGCCGGGCCCCTCAGCGGAGAGCCCGAGTACGTGCAGCTACTCACCCCGGAAGGAGAGCGGGTCGACCACCCCGAGTACACGGTCGACTTCACCGACGAGGAGTTGCGCGGGTTCTACCGCGACCTCGTGATCGTCCGGAAGCTGGACACCGAGGCGACCGCTCTGCAGCGCCAGGGTGAGCTGGGCATCTGGGCCAGCCTGCTGGGCCAGGAGGCGGCCCAGGTCGGCTCCGGCCGCGCGCTGCGGCCGCAGGACATGGCCTTCCCCACCTACCGCGAGCACGGTGTCCTCTACTGCCGCGGTATCGATCCGATCATGCCGCTCAGCCTCTTCCGCGGCGTGGACCTGGGCGGGTGGGACCCCAAGGAGTTCAAGACCCAGATGTACACGATCGTGATCGGCGCGCAGACGCTGCACGCGACCGGGTACGCGATGGGTATCGCCAAGGACGGCAAGGTCGGCGGGGACGACGGCGAGGCGGTCATCGTCTACTTCGGCGACGGCGCGAGCTCGCAGGGCGACGTCAACGAGTCGTTCGTGTGGGCGAGCGTCTTCAACGCGCCGATCGTGTTCTTCTGCCAGAACAACCAGTACGCGATCTCCGAGCCGATCGAGCGTCAGACCCGGGTCCCGCTCTACCGGCGCGCCGCCGGCTTCGGCTTCCCCGGCGTGCGGGTCGACGGCAACGACGTGCTCGCCTCGTACGCCGTCACCCGCGCGGCGCTCGACGCGGCACGGCACGGCCAGGGGCCGACGCTGATCGAGGCGTACACGTACCGGATGGGTCCGCACACCACCACCGACGACCCGACCCGCTACCGCATCGCCAGCGAGGTCGAGGCGTGGCAGGCCCGCGACCCGATCGCGCGACTGCGCACGTACCTGGAGAAGCAGCAGATCGCCGACGAGACCTTCTTCGCCGAGGTCGCGGACGCGGCCCAGCGGGAGGCGCTGCGCCTGCGCGAGCGGGTGCTGAACATGCCCGACCCCGCGCCGACGGCGATCTTCGACCACGTGTACCCGAACGGCTCGCCACTGGTCGACGCCGAGCGTGAGCGGTTCGTGGCGTACCTGGACTCGTTCGAGGGGAGCGCGCACTGATGGCTGAGACGTTGACGATCGGCAAGGCGCTCAACGCGGGACTGCGGCGCGCCCTGGAGACCGACCCCAAGGTCGTCATCATGGGCGAGGACGTCGGCAAGCTCGGCGGCGTCTTCCGGATCACCGACGGGTTGCAGAAGGACTTCGGCGAGGAGCGGGTCATCGACACGCCGCTGGCCGAGTCGGGCATCATCGGCACCGCCGTGGGGCTGGCGCTGCGCGGATACCGGCCGGTCTGCGAGATCCAGTTCGACGGCTTCGTCTACCCGGCGTTCGACCAGATCGTCAGCCAGGTGGCGAAGATGCACTACCGGTCGCAGGGCAAGGTGCGGCTGCCGATCGTCATCCGCATTCCGTTCGGCGGTGGCATCGGCGCGGTGGAGCACCACTCGGAGTCGCCGGAGGCGTACTTCGCGCACACGGCCGGCCTGAAGGTGGTCTCCTGCTCGTCGCCGCTGGACGCGTACGTGATGATCCAGCAGGCGATCGCGTCCGACGATCCGATCGTGTTCTTCGAGCCGAAGCGGCGCTACTACGAGAAGGGCGAGGTCGACCTGGACATCGACCTGGCCACGGCGTACCCGCTGCACGCCTCCCGCGTCGTGCGGCCAGGCCGCGATGTCACGGTCCTGGCGTACGGGCCGATGGTGCGCACCGCGCTGGACGCGGCGACCGCCGCCGCCGAGGAGGGGCGGGAGCTGGAGGTCATCGACCTGCGCACGCTCTCCCCGCTGGACCTGGATCCGGTGTACGAGTCGGTACGCCGGACCGGTCGCTGCGTGGTCGTGCACGAGGCGCCGAGCAACGTGGGCCTGGGCGCCGAGATCGCAGCGCGGGTGACCGAGGAGTGCTTCTACTCGCTGGAGGCGCCGGTCCTGCGGGTGACCGGCTTCGACACCCCGTACCCGGCGGCGCGGCTGGAGGAGGAGTACCTGCCCGACCTGGACCGGGTGCTCGACGCGGTCGATCGGACGTTCGGGTGGTGAGCATGTCGCGCATCAAGGACTTCCAGCTTCCGGACCTGGGCGAGGGCCTGACCGAAGGCGAGATCCTCAAGTGGCTGGTCCAGGTGGGCGACACGGTCACGCTCAACCAGCCGATCGTCGAGGTGGAGACCGCCAAGGCGGCCGTGGAGATTCCCGCGAAGTGGGCCGGCAAGGTCGTGGCGATCCACCACCCGGAGGGCACCACGGTCGCCGTCGGCACGACGATCATCTCGATCGACACCGACCCCTCCGCCGGTGACGCACCGGCGCCGGACGGGCGGCCCGCGGACGCCACGCCGGAGCCGGGGGACGGCCCGAGCGAGCCCGGCATCATCGGCGGCCCAGCCCCGGGCGGCCGGACGGCGGTGCTGGTCGGGTACGGGCCACGGGCCGGCGCGACCAGGCGGCGCCCGCGCAAGCCGGGCGCCACTGCCCCGGCGGGCCCCACCGCCCCGGCGCGCCCCACCGCCCCGGCGAGCGCCGCTCAAGCGCCGGTGACCGTGACCGCGCCGGTGAGCACCCCCGCGCAGCCCGTGGCGACCGCGCGGCCGGCCGCGGTCCCCGCGCAGCCGCTGGCGACCGAGTCGGCGGCCCGGGCCGCCGGCTCGGCGCGGGTGCTGGCCAAGCCCCCGGTCCGCAAGCTCGCCCGGGACCTCGGCGTGGACCTCGCCGGCCTGGTGGGCAGCGGGCCGCAGGGTTCGATCACCCGTGAGGACGTGCAGGCGGCGGCCGCCCGCACCGCGGGCGCTGTCGCTCCCGCCGCGGCGCCCGTCTTCGGCCCCGAGCGGGAGCAGCGCATTCCGATCAAGGGCGTGCAGAAGGTGATGGCCGAGAACATGGTCGCGTCCGCGTTCACCGCGCCGCACGTGACCATGTTCGTCAGCGTCGACATGACCCGCGCGATGCAGGCGCTGGACCGGCTGCGCCAGGTGCCCGAGTGGCGGGAGCTGCGGCTGTCGCCGCTGCTGCTCATCGCCAAGGCGTGCCTGCTCGCGATCAAGCGGCACCCGTTGATTAACTCAACGTGGTCGGCCGAGACCAACGAGATCGTCGTCAAGGAGTACGTCAACCTGGGCATCGCCGCGGCGACCGAGCGTGGGCTGGTGGTGCCGAACATCAAGGACGCCGGGCGACTCTCGTTGCGTGAGCTGGCCGAGGCGCTGTCCGCGCTGGTCACCACCGCCCGGGCCGGCCGGACGGCGCCGGCGGACATGACCGGCGGCACCTTCACGATCACCAACGTGGGCGTGTTCGGGGTGGACGGTGGCACGCCGATCCTGCCCCCGGGCGAGGCCGCGATCCTCGCCGTCGGCGCCGTGCGCGAGATGCCCTGGGTGCACGAGGGGGAGCTCGCGGTCCGGCAGGTGGCCACGCTCTCGCTGTCGTTCGACCACCGGATCGTCGACGGCGAACTGGGCGGGAAGTTCCTGCGCGATGTGGCGGCGTTCCTCGCTGATCCCGAGGTCACGCTGCTCGCCTGGACCTGAGCCCATCGTCCGGTCACAGCCGCGGGCCCGCCAGCTGGCGGGCCCGCGGCCTTTCCCGGCCATCGACCAAACACAAAACACAGGCAAACTGCCCCTCTGTACTTTAGATTCTTCGGCTTGTGTCTGATCTCACGACATAATCGTTGGCACCGTCGCCTGAGAAGCGGTCTAATGGTGATGCCGGGGCAGTCACCCGGCATCCGACCACTGTCAGGGGGGTACAGACACAGATGAGCACGCTGCTCGACCGGTTGCGCAGCCGACGCGAGGCGGCCCGCCGCCACCGGGCGATCGCCCGAGCGCTTCGCGAGACGACGTCCCCGTCGGTGCGCAACGAGATCCTCGAGATCGCAAACCGCTACCTGTAAGACGGTCGACCTTCCACCCTTACCGTGATCGCGAGTCCCGGTACGAACCCGCGGTGACTCTGCGGCTTCGTACCGGAGACCGCGACCACGATCGATCATCATCCGGATGGGCCCCGCTCGGGAATTTCGGCGGATTGTGGACCTCCGCACGCATCCCCACTCCCGTTTATTGGCTGCCGAGGCGGCGGCCGGTACGGTGGGGCAGGTTGCGCCCTCGCTCGGTCAGGGACGGTGCCGTGGCGACAGGGCGCGGCTGAGAGGGAGGCGCGCATGACGTCGGAGGTTCCCACGCACCCGGGTGCCGGGCCGGCCGAGCCACCGGAGGAGTACGGTGTGCGGTCATCCTGGCCGGGCCCGCATGCCGAGGAACTCGACCCCACACGGGTGACGCAGTCGCCGTCCGGCACGGCGCCGGCCAGCCCTCCGCCCGGAATGCCCGGCATGTTCGGCGCCGCACCGGTCCCGCCCCAGGTCACGCCACACCCGCCGCAGGATTTCCCGGCGTACCAGAACTCGCACGCAGCGGTGCCGCCGCAGCCGGTCTCCTCACCACCGGCCGCTGCACCGCCGCAGATGCCCGGGCAGCAGATACCGCCGCAGCCGGTCTCCTCACCACCGGCCGTTCCCCCACCGCAGATGCCGGGGCAGCAGGTGCCGCCGCAGCCGATCGGCCCGCAGCCGGTCGCGTCGCAGAGTGTCCCCGGCCAGGGGGCGCCGGCCGCCGCCGGCCCGGTCACATCCGGCAACGGACCAGCGCCCGAAGGCCGCGCCGCCGGTAGGGCGCAGGTACCCGAGTCCGCGCTCCTGCCCGCCCACCAACTGCCCGCGCTGCCGCCGCCGGTGCCGCGCGTCTACGGCCGGGCGGCCGCGGACGCGGCACCGCAGCCCGCCCCGGCACACCACCCGCAGGCCCAACACCAGGCGGCCCACTATTCGCCGGCCCAGCACCCCGTCGCCGTGCACCCGGCGCAGGCACCGGTGGAACCCGCGCCGGTATCGCCACCGCCCGTATCGCCACCGCCCGCCTACCCGCACCAGCCGGCGACGCCGCACATCGCCGATCCGCAGTCGGCAGCGCCGAACTCTCCGGGTAGCCCCTACGCCCCCACGGGCACCCCGAGCCCTGCGTCGCCGGCCTTCCCGCCGTTCGCCCCGCCGCAGCAGATGGCGCATTCCACGCTCCCCGCCGGCGGCATCGCCCCATCGCCGCCGTTCGGACAGCCGGTGGGCGCCCCGGCCTACCCGCCGACCGAGCCGCCCCGGCCCGACCCGGCGACCCCCGCCGGCTTCCCGGCGCAACCCGCCCCGGTCACGCCACCGCAGGCCCCCGACGGCTACCAGCGGCCGCCCGAGCAGTCGCGGTCCCAGACGGTCATGCTGATCTCGGTGGGCCTGGTCGTGCTGCTCGCCGTCGTTGGGCTGATCGCCTTCACCTGGCCCCGCGACCGCTCGACACCCGAGACGTTCCCCATCGGCACCTGCGTCAAGGAGTCTCCGGAGGGCCGCCCGGTCAAGGCCGGGTGCGGGGACGCCGGCGCGTACCGGGTGGAGTCCGCGCAGAGCAGCAAGGACCAGTGCCCGGACCAGACGCAGCCGCACATCGACCTCGGCTCGGGCGACAAGCGCATCCTGTGCCTCACCCCGGCAGAGGACCCGGCCACGGCGTCGGACTAGCCGAGCGCGCCGGATGACCGGCGTGCTCACGCCCCTGGCGACGACCTCGGCGTGCAGCCGCACCGGGCCGGGCTCGTGCCGGTCCAGGCACGGCGCCGCTCCGCTCGTGGGCCTCGCGGTCGTGGTCACGTGATGGACCGAGCCTGCCGTACGGCACGATGGAGCCATGTCTCCTCGCGTGCGCGCCCCAGAGCTGCGGGGCCGGGGCTGGCTCAACACCGGCGGAAAGGCCCTCACCCTGGCCGATCTCAGAGGTCGGATCACGATCCTCGACTTCTGGACCTTCTGTTGCATCAACTGCCTGCACGTCCTCGATGAGCTGCGGCCGCTGGAGGAGAAGTACGGCGACGTGCTCGTCGTGATCGGCGTGCACTCGCCCAAGTTCGCCCACGAACGCGACCCCGACGCGCTCGCCGCGGCGGTCGAGCGGTACGGCGTGACGCACCCCGTGCTCGACGATCCCGACCTGCACACGTGGCGGGCGTACACCGCCAAGGCGTGGCCGACGCTGTCGGTCATCGACCCGGAGGGCTACGTCGTGGCGAACATGGCCGGGGAGGGGCACGCGGAGGGCCTGGCCCGGCTGATCGACGAACTGATCGCGGTGCACGAGGCGAAGGGCACGCTGCGCCGTGGCGAGGGCCCGTACGTGCCGCCGCCCCCGCCCGACACCGTGCTGCGCTTCCCCGGCAAGGCCGTGGCGCTGCCGTCCGGCGGTTTCCTGGTCAGTGACTCGGCGCGCCACTCGATCGTCGAGCTCGCGCCAGACGCCGAGACGGTGCTGCGGCGCATCGGGACGGGCGAGCGCGGGCACCGGGACGGCCCACCCGAGGAGGCGATGTTCTCCGAGCCGCAGGGTCTGTGCCTGCTGCCCCCGTCGGTCGCCGAGGTGGCCGGGTACGACGTGGTCGTGGCGGACACGGTCAACCACCTGCTGCGCGGGGTGCGGCTGGAGTCCGGGGAGGTGACCACGGTCGCCGGCAAGGCTCACCCGTGGCCGTCGCGCACGTTCGTGACCGGCGAGCCGGACCACCGCGCGCACGACGCCCGGTGCGTCGACATGTCCTCGCCGTGGGACGTCGTGTGGTACCGCGACCGGGTGATCATCGCGATGGCCGGCGTCCACCAACTGTGGTGGTTCGACCCGGTCAAGCGGACCGCCGGCGTCTACGCGGGCACCACGGTGGAGGCGTTGCGCGACGGGCCGCTGCCGGACGTGTGGCTCGCCCAGCCGTCCGGGCTGTCGGTGTCGGCGGACGGTGCCCGGCTGTGGATCGCCGACAGCGAGACGTCGGCGCTGCGCTGGATCGAGGACGACGTGCTGCACACCGCGGTCGGGCAGGGGCTGTTCGACTTCGGCCACGTGGACGGGCGGGCGGACGAGGCGCTGCTGCAGCACCCGTTGGGGGTGTGCGCGCTGCCCGACGGCGCGGTCCTGGTCGCGGACACCTACAACGGGGCGGTACGCCGCTACGACCCGGACACGTCCACCGTGTCCACTGTGGCCGGCGATCTGGCGGAGCCGAGCGACATCGTCATCGCGGCGGACGGCTCGGTCGTCGTGGTGGAGTCGGCCGCGCACCGGTTGACGCGGCTCGCGCCCGGCGTCGTCGGCGTCACCCGGGACGGCGGCGAGCGGCACCGCACCGAACGGCCGGCGACCCCGCTGGCGCCCGGGGAGGTCACCCTGGAGGTGATCTTCACTCCGGCGCCGGGGCAGAAGTTGGACGAGTCGTTCGGCCCGCCCCGGCGTCTGGACGTGTCGGCCACGCCGCCGGAGCTGCTGCTGGAGGGGGCGGGCGAGTCGACGGAGTTCCGCCGCCGCCTGGTGATCTCGCCGGACGTCACGTCTGGTGTGCTGCAGGTCGTGGCGCAGGCGGCGACCTGTGACGCCGAGGCCGAGCACCCGGTCTGCCGGCTGACCCGCCAGGACTGGGGGGTGCCGATCCAGGTGACGGCCGACGGCGAGAGCCGGCTGCCCCTGGTGCTGCGCGGGCTGGACGAAGGGTGATCGACCGCTAGAACGGGGAGAGCTGTACACCGGCCGCCTCGAGCGCCGCCCGCACCCGGCGGGCCAGCTCCACCGCGCCCGGCGTGTCCCCGTGCACGCACAGCGACTCGACCGGCTGGGGCAGCACGGTCCCGTCCACCGCGACGACCTCGCCGGCCGTCGCCATGCGCACCGCCCTGGCCGCCACCGCGTCGGCGTCGTGTACGACCGCCCCGGGCGCCGAGCGCGGGGCGAGCCGGCCGTCCGGCAGGTACGCCCGGTCGGCGAAGCCCTCCGCCACGACCCGCAGCCCGGCCTCGGCGGCGAGCCGGGCGAGCACGGATCCCGGCTGACAGAGCACCGGCAGCGCCGGGTCGTACTCCCGCACCGCGGCCACCACGGCCGACGCCTGCCCCTCGTCGACGGCGGCCGTGTTGTAGAGCGCCCCGTGCGGCTTGACGTAGCGCACGGGCGCGAACGCCGACAGCGCCCCGATCTGATAGAGGAGGTCGTCGCGCAGCTCGTCGGGGTCGTAGTCGATGCGCCGCCGCCCGAACCCGGCTAGGTCCCGGTACCCGACCTGCGCCCCGATCGCCACGCCCCGCTGCTGCGCCGCGCGGCACACCCGCCGCATCGTCGACGGGTCTCCGGCGTGGAACCCGCACGCGACGTTCGCACTGGTGATCACGTCGAGCAGCCCGAGGTCGTCGCCGAGCCGCCAGACCCCGAAGCCCTCGCCGAGATCAGCGTTGAGGTCCATGGAAGGTGACGGTAGCGCCGGGCCGTGCCTGGGCGAGCGCGGGCAGGTCCGCGGCGTCGACCACCGCGACCACCGGATAGCCGCCGGTGGTCGGGTGGTCGGCGAGGAACACCAGCGGCTGGCCGTCCGCCGGCACCTGCACCGCGCCGAGCACGAGGCCTTCCGGCTCCAGTTCGCCCGCCCGTCGGCGGCCGAGCGCCGCGCCGGTCAGCCGCGCGCCGACCCGGTTGCTCATCGGCGAGAGCGTGTACGGCGTGCCGCACAGCGTCCGGATCGCCTCGTCGGTGAACCAGTCGTCGCGGGGGCCGAGGCGGATGCGTAACCGGATCTCGGGGCCGGGTGCCCGCCACTCCACCCGATCCACTGTGGACGGGACGGGGTGCGGCTGCCCGAGGGGCAGCACGTCGCCGTCGCGCAGCGGCGGTGGCCCGAGCCCGGAGAGGGTGTCCGTCGATCGGCTGCCGAGCACGGCAGGCACGGCGATGCCGCCGCTGATCGCCAGGTAGGTGCGCACACCCTGCCGGGCGGGCCCGAGCGTGAGCACGCTCCCGGCCGGCACCCGCACCGGTACGCCGTACCCCACCGGCTGACCGTCGACCGTGACGGACGCGGGAGCGCCGGTCACCGCCACCGTGCGCGCGTCCCGCAGGCGCAGTCGGCAGCCGCCCACCGTCACCTCGAGGCCGGCGGCGTCGTCTGGGTTGGCGACCAACCGGTTCGCGGCGCGCAGTGCGGGCCCGTCGAGCGCGCCCGCGCGCGGTACGCCGAGGTGGGCGAAGCCCGGCCGGCCGAGGTCCTGCACGGTGGTCAGCGGACCGGCCCGCAGCACCTCGATCGCCCCGGTCACGAGGGCGCCTCCACGAGACGCACGCGGGTACCGGGCGGCAGCAGCGCGGGCGGGTCACGGTCCACATCGAACAGTCGAACGGTGGTGCGTCCCACGAGCCGCCAGCCGCCGGGGGAGGCGGTCGGGTAGATGCCCGCGTACCCGCCGGCGAGTCCGACGCTGCCGGCCGGCACCGCGGGGCGTGGGGCGGGCAGCCTCGGCACGGCCAGCTCGGGTGGCAGCCCGGCCAGGTACGCGAAGCCGGGCGCGAAGCCGCAGAACGCCACCCGGAACTCGGTCCGCGTCAGCCGCTCGATCACGCCGCGCTCACAGGTGCCCCACAGGTCCGCCACGTCGGCGAGGTCGGGGCCGCCGTACGTCACCGGCACCTCCACCAGCCCACCGGAGTCGGCGGCCGCACCGGCCCTCGGCGCCCAGCCCGGCAGCCGCGCCGCGAGCGCGGCCGGGTCGGGCACCCCGTCGAGCAGCACCGTACGCGCGCCAGGCACGATCTCGCTCGCCACCGCCTCGCCCGCCTCGCGCCGCCGCCACAGCTCCGCGAACCACGCCCGGGGATCGTCCACCTCGACCAGCAGCGCGCTCGCGCCGACCTGCCTGACCCGCACCGGGCCATCGTCGCGCATCCGGCACGGCAACGGGAGACTGTACCTCGCGCTGTTCGGCTGAGCCGACCCTGGCGGTCTCCGGCGTGCCGGGACCCTCAGTCCTTGTCCGGCGGCTTGATTTCGGTCTTCTTCTCCTCCACCACCTTGAAGTCCCGCGCCGGCACGTGCGTGAGGACCTCCTTGGGCCGGGTCCGCCAGAACGACAGCGACAGGATCAGGCCGATCACGCCGGCGACCATGAAGACCCAGCCGACGATCGACACGTCGAGCCAGCCCACCGACGCGGTCACGCCGAACGCGAGGATCGCCCCGATCGTGATCAGCGCGATGCTGCCACTGATGCCCACGCGGACCACATACCCGCGCGGTGCCCACCCAATCGGGCAAGCTAGGGGCCATGGCTCGTACGCTCGTCCTGCTCCGTCACGCGAAGGCGGAGCGATCCGACCGGCTGGCGGACGCAGATCGTCCGCTCACCGAACGCGGGCTCGCCGATGCCGGGGTCGCGGGAGCCTGGCTGGCGACCCACGGATACGTCCCCGACGTGGTCGTCTGCTCCCCGGCCAAGCGCACCCGCCAGACCTGGCACCGGGTGGCGCAGGCGCTGCCGAGCACGCCGACCGTCCAGTACGACAAGCGGGTGTACGCGGGCAGCGCGCAGGACCTGCTGTCGATCGTGACCGGCACCGGGGACGAGGTGCTCCGGCTGCTGCTGATCGGCCACAATCCGGCGATCTCGATGCTGTCGGAGCTGCTCGACCCGGACGGCGGGCCGGGCGACTCGGACGGGCTGCGCACCTGCGGCCTCGTCGTCCACCAGGTTCCGGGCTCCTGGCGCGAGTGCGGGAACGTGCCGGCGCCGGTGGCCGCCACCCACACCGCCCGGGCGTAGCCGGTGCAGACCGTGCCCGCGTCGGCTCAGGGTATGTGGGGCGGGTGGCGGATCTCGCTGTCGGGCGGATCCGGCGGCACCGCCCCCGTGCCGTGGGTCATCCGGGTCTCCTCCACCACCGAGACGACGCCCCGCTTCTTGCGCACCTGCCAGAACCACAGGGTCAGCAGGAGCACGGTGACGCCCGCGAGCATCAGCACCACACCCACGACGCGCAGGTCCAGCCACCACACGTCGAAGTTGATGGCGAATGCGAAGATTGCGCCGATCGTTATGAGGAAGAGTCCGGTTCCAACGCCCATGAGTGCCTCCGCGGCCTTGAGATCAGGCTACCGGCGGCGGTGCACGATGGGAGGCGTTAGAGCGCATCCGGTATCACGTCGGGCCGCCCGCCGGTGGACGCCGGCGGGCGGCCCGAGATCGCGAGGAGACTAGAAGGCCTCCTCCGGCAGCTCCATCAGATCGAGCGTGGTCCGCTCGATGATCTTCCGGTCGGCGGTCAGGCGCGGCAGCACCTCCCGCGCGAAGAACCGCGCCGCGGCCACCTTGCCCTCGTAGAACGCCTTGTCGGCCGGGCTCTGCTCGCCGGCCAGGGCGTGCAGGGCGACCTCCGCCTGACGCTGCAGGAGCCAGCCGATGATGAGGTCCCCGACCGCGAGCAGCAGCCGCCGCGTGGACAAACCCACCTTGTACAGCGCCCGCGGCTCGCCCGACTGGGCCTCGCCGAGCCAGCCGGTCATGGTGCCGATCATGCCCTGCACGTCGGCCATCGCCCGGCCCAGCGCCGACCGCTCCTCCTTGAGCTGGCCGTCGACCGCGGTGCCGGAGTCGGCCTCGATGAACTGCTGGATCTCGCCGGCCACGGTCATCAGGGCGACGCCCTGGTCCCGCACGATCTTGCGGAAGAACAGGTCGAGGCTCTGGATCGCGGTCGTACCCTCGTACAGGGTGTCGATCTTGGAATCCCGGACGTACTGCTCGAGCGGGTAGTCCTGGAGGAACCCGGAACCACCCAGGGTCTGCAGCGCCTCGTGCCCGAGCAGCTCGTACGCGCGCTCCGAGCCGACGCCCTTCACCACCGGCAGCAGCAGGTCGTTGACCCGGTCGGCGGTCTTCGCGGCCTCCTCGTCGCCGGTCGCCGCCGCGATCTTCACGCGGTCCTGCCAGGAGGCGGTGTAGCAGACCAGGGCGCGCATCCCCTCCGCGTACGCCTTCTGCAGCATCAGCGAGCGACGCACGTCGGGGTGACGGATGATCGTGACCCGCGGCGCGGTCTTGTCGGTCATCTGCAGCAGGTCCGCGCCCTGGACCCGGTTCTTGGCGTACTCGAGCGCGTTGAGGTAGCCCGTGGAGAGCGTGGAGATGGCCTTGGCGCCGACCATCATCCGGGCGTACTCGATGATCAGGAACATCTGCCGGATGCCGTCGTGCACGTTCCCGAGCAGCCACCCCTTTGCCGGTACGCCGTGCTGGCCGAAGGACAGCTCGCAGGTCGCGGAGACCTTCAGGCCCATCTTGTGCTCGACGTTGGTGGCGAACACGCCGTTGCGCTCGCCGAGCTCGCCGGTCTTCGGGTCGAAGTGGAACTTGGGCACGATGAACAGCGAGAGCCCCTTGGTGCCGGGGCCGCCCGCGCCGGGCGTGTTCACCGGGCGGGCCAGCACGAAGTGGACGATGTTGTCGGCCAGGTCGTGCTCACCGCTGGTGATGAACCGCTTGACGCCCTCGATGTGCCAGGAGCCGTCGGGCTGCGGGACCGCGCGGGTGCGGCCGGCGCCGACGTCGGATCCGGCGTCCGGCTCGGTGAGCACCATCGTGGCCCCCCACCGCTTCTCGACCATCAGCTTCGCCCACTCCTTCTGCTCGGGCGTGCCCTCGAGCCAGAGCGTGTGCGCGAAGGACGGCCCCGAGGCGTACATCCAGACGGGGGCGTTGGCGCCGAGGACGAGATCCGCGAGGCACCACCAGAGCATCCGGGGGGCGTTGGTGCCGCCCAGCGCCTCCGGCAGATCCAGCCGCCAGAACTCCGAGTCCATGAAGGCCTGGTACGAGCGCCGGAACGGCTCAGGGATCGTGACGCTGTGCGTGGCGGGGTCGAAGACCGGGGGGTTGCGGTCGCCCTCGACGAAGCTCGCCGCCAGGTCCTCGCGGGCGAGCCGCTCGACCTCGGCCAGGATGCCGCGCGCCGTCTCCACGTCGAGGTCGGAGTAGGGCGGCGTACCGAGGATCCGGTCGGCGCCGAACACCTCGAACAGGTTGAACTCAAGGTCCCGCAGGTTGCTCTTGTAATGCGTCATCCTCGCCGATCCCCGTCTCCACGATTAGCTAAGTTACTGACCAGTAACATAAGTATATTACCGATCGGTAGAAACACACAAGGTGACCCCCTCGCCCCGCCACGGTCACCCGCACGGGCGACGGCGTGACGCCCGGCGTACGCCTTCGTTGGGCAAGTGACGCGCCAGACGCGCGGGTAGTTGGGGGAGCCATACGTGATCATCGACTTTCTCGCGGCCGTGCTCGGACGCCGCATGCCGGGCCGCTACGTTGGCCGCCACCGTGCGACGGAACCGTTCATGCCCACCGACGACGAGAGCCCGGTGGATCTGCGCGTCCAACAGGACGAGGCGATCACGGACGGTGACTCCGACACGCTGCTGCACCCATCGACGCCGTAACTAGAGTCGCCGATCCACGCCGTTACCAAAGTCCGCTACGCCTGTGGCTCGACCTGAGGCGACCCGACCTCCCAGGTCGGCGTGCTCGGCTGCGGGACGGGCTGAGCACCGGTGTACTCCATCAGCACGAGGGCGATGTCGTCGTCCAGGTGGCCGCGCACCCACTCCACCAGCGCCGTCTCCAGGGACGCGAGGCCGTCGCCCACGGTCCCGTGGCCGAGCAGCCGCCAGGCCCGCTCCGCGGTCGGGAAGAACTCACCGTCGCGGCGCGCCTCGGCCAATCCGTCGGTGTACAGGAGCAGCCGGTCGCCCGGCTCGAGCCGCTCGACGCGCTGCTCGACGGTGGGCATGAACCCGAGCGGCGGGGCGGGCGCCGGCGGATCCAGGGGCACGACCTGACCGCGACGCAGCAGCAGCGGCGCCGGATGTCCACAGTTGACGATGGTGAGGGTGCCGCCACGCTCCTCGACCAGGGCCGCCGTGACGAAGTCCTCGTCCCCGACGCTGCGCGCGACGGCCCGGTCCAGGTCCGCGACGATCGCGCGCAGGTCCGCGCGCTCGTACGCGACGTGCCGGTAGGAGCCGAGGACGATGCTCGCCAACCGGACCGCCTCCAGGCCCTTGCCCCGCACGTCCCCGATGATCATGCGTACGCCGTACGGCGTGTCCAGCGCCTCGTAGAGGTCTCCCCCGATGTCCGCGGCCGCACTGGCCGAGATGTACCGGCCGGCGACGGCGAGCGTGCCGATGCGGGGTCCGACCGGACGCAGCACGGCCTGCTGCGCCACCGACGCCAGCCGGGACAGCTCATCGATCCGTTCCGCCTGCCGCTGCCGCAGCCCGGCCACCGCCCCGGCGATGCCTGTGGCCAGGATCACGCCGCCCACGTTGACCGCGGTCGCCACGCCGAGCGACGGCCCGGCGACGGCGAAGGCGACCCCGAGCAGCGCGGCGAGGGCCCCGACCGCGAGCACGGCGCGCCAGGACGCGAGCACCGCCGCCAGGAACGGCGCGGCCGCGAACAGGCCCAGATAGTTCGGGTCGGTGCCGTCCGCGAGCTCGACGATCGACACGAGGGCGAGCAGCACGACGGCCGCGCCGAGCCCGGCGCGGGATTCGGAACTCATCGGGCGGCGGCCCGGCGTGCGTCGTTTCATCGGTTCGCGCACCAGCATGCCCGATCCGGTCCGGCTACTGAACGGGGTTGGCCATTCGACGTATGCCGATCTAGCCGTCCGGCCATCACCACGCACATCGGTCAGACGCGCCGCCCGCCCGCCCCGGTTGCAGTGGCCGCGTCGGATCACCCTGACGGCCGGGGCAACCGGTCCGATCGGTTACCCAGCGGGAACGCGGCGCCGACGACCTGCCCCGGACCGGGGATGCCGCCCGCAGACGGCTTACCCCGCCGATCGGCGGTGCGAGGATGGCGGCGTGAAGCAGCCGCTCGCCGTCCGTCTCCTCTCCGCGTTCCGCTGGGTCGACCCCGGGGTCGACGCGACCCACGAGATCAGCGACATGTCCGGATGGTGGCGGGACCCGTCACTGCTCGCGGGGCTGGGGCCCGCGCTCGCCACGCTGTTCCCCGACGCCGCGCCGACCGTGGTCGTCGCGCCCGAGGCCGGCGGGTTCCTGCTCGGCCCACTCGTGGCGCAGGCCTACGGCGTCGGATTCGTGGAGGCGAACAAGGACGGCCGGGGGCGCGTGGCTGACCGGGTGCTGCGCTGCACCACGGCCCCGGACTACCGGGGCCGCCGCGTCACGTTGAGCATCCGGGCCCGCCTGCTGTCGCCGGGAGAGCGGGTGCTCGTCGTGGACGACTGGGTGGCGACCGGGGCGCAGCTCGCCGCGCTGCGGTCCTTGATCCACGAGGCGGGCGCCGAGTACCTCGGCGCCGCGGTGATCGTCGACGCGGGTCCGCGGTCCGTGGCCGTCGACCTCGGCGTCCGGTCGCTGCTCACCCGCCACGACCTCGACCTCGCCCGTTCGCGCCGCGCGCGGGTGGAGCCTGTCCACCCGCGCCGACCGGAGCCTCCGTCCGGCGAAGGGGACCGGTGAGCTGCACCGTACGGCCATAATCCGTATGCGGACGGTGACATCCCTCCGCTGCGGCGGCGGGGAAGTGGAGGCCCGAGATGGCGGTGGTGGAGTCGATCGAGGGCGACGGTTCCTGGGCCCGGATCAAATTCGCCGGTGAACTGGACTTCGCCACCAGTGACCTGATCAGCGAGAGCATCACCCAGGCCCTCGCCGGGCACGCTGACGCGAGCGTGCTGGAGATCGACATCGAGGACGTGCCGTTGATCGACTCCACCGGCCTGGGGGTGCTCGTGGTCTCGCACCGGCAGTTGGCGGAGCGGGGCATCCGACTGATCGTCACCAACCCGGTCAAGATCGTGGAGCGGGTGATGAAGGTGACCGGCGTCTTCGAAACCCTGACCGGCGCCGGGGTGTCGGCTCAGCGCAAGCGCGGCGCGGGCGGGTCGTCGACGACGCGGTCCTGACGGCACGGCACGAGCGCTGGGCCGTGGGCCCGTTCGAGTCCCGCCGATGAGCGCCGTTTAAGGGCCGCCGATTGAGGCATGACCATCCGATGAACTGGCTGGAGCGGCTGCTCGCCGTCGACGGCACCCTCGTCTACGCGGGGGTCACGCTGATGGTCTTCGCCGAGGACGCGCTGTTCGTCGGCTTCGTCGTGCCCGGCGAGACCGCAGCCATCCTCGGCGGCGTCGCCGCCAGCGCCGACCGGGTGTCACTGCCCGGAATCATGGCTCTCGTCGTCGCCGCCGCGATCCTCGGCGACAGCGCCAGCTACGCGATCGGGTACTGGCTCGGGCCCCGGCTATTGCACAGCCGGGCCCTGCACAAGCGCCGCAGCCAGGTGCGGGCCGCGGAGGAGCAGTTGGCCCGGCGCGGCGGTGGGGCGGTCTTTCTCGGCCGGTTCGTCACGTTCCTGCACTCGGTCATGCCCGCGCTCGCCGGTGCCGCCCGCATGCCGTACCCGCGGTTCCTCCTCTACAACGCGGCCGGCGGGGTGGTCTGGGGCGTGGGCACGGTGACGTTGGGTTACCTCGCGGGCGCCTCCTACGCGGCCATCGGGCGCACCGCGGGCGGTGGCGCGGCGATGATCGTCGCGCTGATCGCGGTCACCACGCTCGTCGTCTGGCGGGTACGCCGGGCCAGGCGGCTGCGGCGCGAACTCGCGGAGCAACTCGAACTTGACGAGCGGTGAACGCCCCATCGCCCGGCCGGACACGTGGAACGCCACCTAGTCTGTGCGTGATGAGCACGGTCACGGTCCGCTTCAGCGGCGGGCCCGTCGACGGGACGATCGGCGAACTGCCCGCAGGCCCGGACGGCGGCCCGCCGGACCGGTGGATCGTCTCGCGGCACGCCGAGCCCGCCGGGCCGGTCGCGCAAATCGACCACGTGTACGAACGGGACGGCGTCGCTGACGAGACCGGAGTCTGGACGATGCGCTACCTCCGCTCGGACCGGGTCGGCATCAGCGAGTAGCGTGGACACCGGGGCATAGGCTCTTATGTCCGTGACCGTGCCGCTCTCGATACTCGACCTGGCCCCCATCGGCCCTGGGGAGACCGCGCGGGAGAGCCTTGAGGGCAGCGTCGCGCTGGCACGGCTGGCCGAGGCGCGCGGGTACCGGCGGGTCTGGTACGCCGAGCACCACAACATGCCACGGATCGCTTCGTCGGCGACGAGCGTGCTCATCGCGCACGTGGCGGCCAACACGAGCACCATCCGGGTGGGCGCGGGTGGGATCATGCTGCCCAACCACTCGCCGCTCACCATCGCCGAGCAGTTCGGCACGCTCGAGACCCTGCACCCCGGACGCATCGACCTCGGCCTCGGCCGCGCGCCCGGCACCGATGAGAAGACGCTGTACGCCCTGCGCCGGGATCCGCGCTCAGCCGAGCGCTTCCCGTACGACGTGCAGGAGCTGCAGGGCTACCTGACCGGCCGGAGCCTGATCCCGGGCGTGGACGCCACCCCGGGCAAGGGCACGAACGTTCCGCTCTACATCCTCGGGTCCTCGCTGTTCGGCGCGAAGCTCGCCGCCGCGCTCGGGCTGCCGTACGCCTTCGCCTCGCACTTCGCGCCGGACGCGCTCCAGGACGCCGTGGCGCTCTACCGGCGCGAGTTCCAGCCCTCCGAGCAGCTCGACCGGCCGTACGTAATCGCCGCAGTGAACGTGATCGCGGCGGACACCGAGGAGGAGGCGCAGCGGCAGCTGCGTATCGTCAAGCGGCAGCGCGTGAAGTGGCTGCTCGGGCGGGGGCAGACCATCACCGACGAGCAGGCCGACGAGATTCTCGCCTCACCGCACGGCCGGCAGGTCGAGCACATGCTCCGGTACGCCGCGGTGGGCACACCGGCGGCGGTCGCGGAGTACCTCGACTGGTTCACGGGGCACGCCGACGCCGACGAGTTGATCGTGGCGCACCAGTCCCCGACGATCGAGCAGCGGCTGCGCTCGGTCGAGCTGCTCGCCGACGGCACCGGACTGGCGACCTCGGACCGGTCGCTCGACAGCTAGCGCGAGCGTGGTGCTACAGCACCGTCAACCGCAGGATCCCCAGCACGACGAGAAGACACCCGACCGCCGCCAACCCGTAGCCGGTCATCGCGACCAGATGCGGTCGGCGCTCGTACCACCCCCAGTAGAACCACTCGGGGAACAACGGAGGCTCACCGGCATCCCGCTGTCGTTGAAGATCGCCGGCAGAACCGACGAGCCCCAGCCCGACCAGCACAAAAAGGCCCCCGAAGACCAGCGCCGCTACCGGTGAGGTATCTGAGGACCGCGAGTCCATGCCCCGTCAGCCTAGGTGCCGCTCCATGTCCCGGCTACTCAGGTGGCACTCCCCTGGCTGACCCCCTGGAAGGATCAGTTTCGTGCGCCTGTGCTCTTCGAGTCTCGGAGTTCCTGAGCATCGCCGGCAAGCTCGGGCGCCACGGTGCACTCGCCCTGCAGTTCGCCAAGCGGCCACGCGCAGATGTGGACTTCAACGACTCGCGACCGTCGGTACGGATTCGCCGCTACCGGGCGTTTGAACTGCACCTGAAGGTCGACCTACCCCACCCAGGGGAAGTCGCACATCTCGTATCCCTGTCCAGTCAAGCACTCGATGACGCTTTGCAACGCCTTGCGCTCGGCCGGCGGGCGCCGCCGACGCGGGCCAGGCACGCCGGCAGGCCGGTCCGCACCTGGTGGAGTGGGAAGGGGCCCTCGTTGACGCGGCCGATCGCCAGCCGCGCAACGTACGAGAATCCTCGGAAAACCTCAGGGAAGCGTGTCGGACCGAGACAGCGTCGTTCGTAGCCCGGGTGAAAGGCTGTCCGAGGGGCGGCCAGACGACGACAGGAGATGATCCCGATGGCGCAGTACCTGATTTCCGTGCTCGACGACACGACCAACTCCGCCACTGCCGAGGAGATGGCCGCGATCGACGCCTTCAACGAGGAGCTCAAGGCCAAGGGCCACTGGGTCTTCGCCGGCGGCCTGGCGTCGCCCAGCACGGCCACGGTCGTCGACGGCCGGGGCGGGGAGCCGGTGTTCACCGACGGCCCCTACCTGGAATCGAAGGAGTACGTCGGCGGCTTCTGGATCATCGAGGCCCCCCACCTCGACGTGGCGCTGCGGCTCGCCGCTCTCGGCTCGAGAGCCTGCAACCGGCGGGTGGAGCTCCGGCCGTTCCTGTGACTGACGCCAGCAAGGTGATCGCCCGGGTCTACCGCGAGGAGTGGGCCCCGGTGGTCGCGACCCTGGCCCGGCGCTTGCGCGACCTCGACATCGCCGAGGAGATGGCCGCGGAGGCGTTCGCAACCGCCGTCGAGCGCTGGCCGGTTGACGGTGTCCCTCCGAATCCCGGTGCGTGGCTTGCCACCACCGCCTACCGCAAGGCCATCGACCGGCTCCGACGCGAGGTCAGGCGGGAGGAGAAGCACAAGGAGGCGCTGGTGCTGTCCGACCCCCCTGAGCCGCTCGGGGCCATCGACGACGACCGGCTGCGGCTCATCTTCACCTGCTGCCATCCCGCTCTCGCCATGGAGTCACGGGTCGCGCTGACCCTGCGGATGGTCGGCGGGCTCACCGTGCCCGAGATCGCCCGCGCGTTCCTGGTCCGCGAGGACGCGATGGGCCGGCGGATCACCCGCGCGAAGGCGAAGATCAAGGCGGCAAGGATCCCCTACGGCGTGCCGTTCCGTGAGGACCTCCCGGCCCGGGTCACCGGGGTGCTCACCGTCCTCTACCTGATCTTCAACGAGGGCTACCTGGCCTCCGACCCCGGGAAGGAGGCAATCCGCGGCGAACTGACCGCCGAGGCGATCCGGCTGACCCGGCTCGTCCGCGACCTGATGCCCGACGACGGCGAGGTGGCCGGACTCCTGGCGCTGATGCTTCTGACCGAGGCCCGCCGGCCCGCGCGGGTGTCGGCGAGCGGCGAGCTCGTCACCCTCGCCGAGCAGGACCGCAGCGCCTGGGACCGCGAGCTGATCGCCGAGGGTCACGCCCTGGTCCGCGCGCGCGCCTCGCCTCCGGGCAGGCGCCTGGGCGTTTCCAGATCCTCGCCGCGATCAACGCCGTCCACACCGACGCCCGGAACTTCCGTGACACCGACTGGTCGCAGGTCGTCGCGCTCTACGACCAGCTGCTTCGCCTCGACCCCTCGCCGATCGTGCGGCTCAACCGGGCGATCGCGGTCGCCGAGCTCGACGGTCCGCAGGTCGCCCTCGCGGAGGTGGACGGTCTGCCGTTGGAGGGCTACCACGCCTTCCACGCCACCCGCGCGGAGCTGCTGCGCCGGCTGGGCCGCAGCGCGGAGTCGCGGGCGGCGTACGACCGGGCTATCGCGCTCGCCAGCAACACCGCGGAGAAGGCGTACCTCGTCCGTCGCCGTGATGAGCTGGGCACAGCGGGCACGTCGAGCGGAATGACTGGACGACATACGTGAAGGCCCTGGTTCGGCGCACCGCCTGACCAGGGCCTTCAGCTTCAACGGTCAGGAGACCTCGGTCAGCGTTCCCTTTTCGGTCGAATAGACGAACCCGCGAACGGAGTCGGTGTGCGGGATGAACGGGCTGGCCTTGATCCGGGCGATGGATTGGCGGATGTCCTCGTGCACGTCGGCAAAGGCTTCCGCGGCCCACGGTGGCCGGATCCCGGTCTCGGCGGTGATCTGCGCCTTGAACTGGTCGTCGGTGAAGGTCAGCATCCCGCAGTCCGTATGGTGGACCAGGACGATGTGCCGGGTACCGAGTAGACGCTGGCTGATGGCAAGAGACCGGATCACGTCCTCGGTCACGGCACCACCGGCGTTGCGGATCACGTGGGCGTCTCCCTCGGCCAGGCCGAACAGGGCATACGGGTTCAGCCGGGCATCCATGCAGGCGACGATGGCGACCTGCTTGGCCGGTGGCAGCGGCAGGTTTCCCTTGTCAAAGGTGCGAGCGTAGTGCTCGGCGTTGTCCAGCAGTTCATCGATGACGCTCATGGCAGTCTGCCTCCCCTTGTCGCGAGATCACACCGACAGCGAGAAAGGGCCGGGCAGGCCCGCCCAGGCGGCACCGCTTACGTCACGCGATCACCGGAGGTCGGGCCGGCTCACGGCCCCGCAGACATGCCTGGTCGAACAGGTGCAGCCGCCGCCCCGGCCAGAACGGGTCGAGGAGCAACTCCGGGCTGCGCATGCCGCAATACTCAACCCGTCGGTACCGGTCCGCAACCCCCGTCCTGGCTAGCGGGACGAGCGACGTGGGCGGGCCGTTGCGGGCCGTGCCGTACCTGACGCATCGTCAAGCGCGAGCGCGATCGGGCATGTGATGGGCGCCCCAGGCTCAGATTCAGACACACATGCGGATGCCCTGGCCGGACATCACGTCTGACCAGGACATCTAGCGTGGAGCGGGTGACGGGAATCGAACCCGCACTGTCAGCTTGGGAATCGGATTCGCCGGCTTTGCCTCGTTGCCGACGGTAGGGTTCGGGAAATGACGATCGAGCAGGCGCGGGCGAGGGTCTTTGGCGAGGTCGCCGAGGAGTACGACCGTATTCGACCGGATTACCCAGAGAAGCTGTTTGACGACGTGTTGGCGTATGCCGCACTCACGGACGCTCACGCTCTTGAAGTCGGGGCGGGCACCGGCAAGGCTACTCTGGCGTTCGCACGCCGGGGCGTTGGCATCACTGCCATAGAGCCCGACGAGGCCATGGCTGCCGTGCTAACCCGCCGTGTTCTGACACATCCGCAGGTCTCGGTGACGGTTTCCTCGTTCGAGGAGTACGTGCCGAGCCGCCCCGTTGGTTTGCTGTTCAGTGCCCAGGCGTGGCATTGGATAGATCCGGCAGTCAGGTGGCGGAAGGCTGCAGCTGTACTCGCTTCGGGAGGGGCGCTGGCCCTGTTCTGGAATAACGACCTGCTCGTCGAACCTGATGTAAGAGCTGCAATCGTCGAGGCACAACGCAAACTCGCCCCGGAGATCGCTGTCGACGCCATCCCGGCCGCCGAGCCGATAAGTCATGCCGACGTTGCCGAGTCCTGGCCGCGCACCGATCTGGTCGCATTGCCCGAGTTCGGTGATCTTGAGGAGCGGGTCTACTTTCGAGCACGCACCTTGTCTTCGGTGGACTACACCGCCTACCTGTCCACCCAGTCTGCTTACCGAATACTTGACGCCGTGGTACGTGCTCGGCTTTTCGACGCGATCGTCGAGCAGGTGGGACCGCAGGTCAAACTTGAAGTTCAGACAGTGCTGTACCTGGCGCGCCGTATCGAGCCGTGTCGTGAGTAGTCGAATGGTGCCTGCCTGCCGGGGTAACGCCGCGAGGAGGCCGTGGTGGGGTGGTGGCGCCCGTACTTCTCGGGCAGGCCGGGGCCTGCCCGGTGATAACCGGCCCGAAGGGGTCGCAGAGGCTCCGAGGTCACGGGCGGGCCGCTCGCGGGCACGTCGCGTGCGACGCGAAGCGCCCTTGACCTTGGAGGGGCAACCCCGCACACTTCGCGCCGCCAACCCACCACGGCCGGCAGGGACTCGCGCTACGGCCGTACCCTCGCGAGCAGCCGGCGTCGCGGCAGGCGCGGCCGACCGGCTGCTGGCACAAAACCTCGCGGCGCACGGGAACACGCTCGCCGCGAGTACCGGCGCGAGCCTCGCCGACCTCATGGCCCGGATGGGCCACGGCTCCACCCGGGCGGCGTTGATCTATCAGCACACGGCCCAGCAGCGCGACCGGGCCATCACCGACGCCCTGTCGCTGACCATCGATCGGGCACGTAACGGGCACGCCGGCCCTGAGCAATAGCGCGGACAGTGAAAGGCCCTGACGGCCTATTCTGCTGGGATGCAGACGACGTTGGAGAGATCGACACTTGCCGGCCGGTCGATGTGGGTAATGCGGGTAGTCCTATGGGTACAGGCACTGGTTGTTCTGGCCTACATCTACGCCGTGGTCGCTTACTTGGTGACTGATGCCGGTTACTTCCCCGAGGAGGCCCCGCCCGCTTGGTCCTGGCCGGCGGTCGCTGCGGTCGGCGCGGGCTTCATTCCGGCGGTGCTCTGCATGCTGGTGGCGTTACCGCTGTTGACCTGGGCCGACTTCCGAGCCGAGCATCGCGGGTGGCGTCTGCTGGCCACCGTCAGCGCTGCCAACGTGATCATGCTGCTCGTCATGGCGACACCGCCCGGGTGGGAGCTGTTCGACTGGTACGTCGGCTAGTCACCCGAGCCCCGTCCATTCCGCGTATCCGCGCCCCATGGGCTACCGCTACCTGCCTACAGCGCGCTCTGAGCGGATCTCCTCGTCGGGCCGTCGCCAGACCGCCCGTGGCCGATGGTGCGCTGGTGGCCCGTGGAACATGAGAATGCCCTGACCGGGACTCGGGTCCTGATCAGGGCCTTTCGCGTGGAGCGGGTGACGGGAATCGAACCCGCACTGTCAGCTTGGGAAGCTGATGTTCTGCCATTGAACTACACCCGCGGGCAGTCACTTACTGTACCTGGTCCGTCAACCCCGTTGCCGCGCCACCCTCGCGGGTCGCGGGCCGGCGGCGGGCCGGGTCACGCCAGATATGGTACGACGGCCGCGGGCAGGACCCCCGGCTCGCGGTGGGCGCGGAGCCCGGGTAGCGGGTGAGCATCGCCACATCGACCGTGAACTCGAACAGCCGCCAGTCGACCCCGGGCGCCGCCCGCGACAGTTCGGCGATGCGCGCCACCCGGCGCCGGTCGGTGACCGGGTGGGCGCGGCCGGCCAGGTACGCCTCGTCGTCGCTGTCCTCGGGCGGGAACGCGTGCAGCGCGTACCTCCCGTCGCGCTCCAGGTCGCGTCGCTTCGGCGAGTTGATCACGAAGCAGAACAGGCCCTGGTCGGTCACGACCGGCGACACCGGGTGCACGCGTGGCCCACCGTCCGGGCGCACGGTCGCCAGGTACCCCAGGCCCGGCCCGTACTGGTGCACCAGTCCGCGGATCGCCCTCGCGAGCCACGGGGCCGCGGCGGCGAACTCCGGCCACGAAGCCATGCCCGGCAGTCTATCGAACATATGTTCGAGATCGGTAGGCCCGCTACGCTGGGGGGCATGCTGCTCTCCGACCGGGACCTGATCGCCGAGATCAAAGCCGGGAACCTGCAGCTCGACCCGTTCGAACCGGAGCTGATCCAGCCGTCCAGCATCGACGTCCGGCTCGACCGGCTGTTTCGGGTCTTCAACAACCACCTGTACACGCACATCGACCCGGCGGTCCGGCAGGACGACCTGACCAGCCCGGTCGAGGTCCCGCCGGGCGAGCCGTTCGTGCTGCACCCCGGCGAGTTCGTGCTCGCCTCCACGTTCGAGGTGATCACGCTCGGCAACCGGTTGGCCGGGCGCATCGAGGGCAAGAGCAGCCTCGGCAGGCTCGGTCTGCTCACCCACTCGACGGCCGGTTTCATCGACCCCGGGTTCTCCGGTCACGTGACCCTGGAGCTCTCGAACGTGGCCAACCTGCCGATCACGCTGTGGCCCGGCATGAAGGTCGGGCAGCTGTGCATCTTCCGGCTCTCCTCGCCCGCCGAGCACCCGTACGGCTCGGCGGTCTACGGATCGCGCTACCAGGGCCAGCGCGGGCCCACGCCGAGCCGCGCCTGGCAGAACTGGCGCGTCTGGCCCACCGACCGCCCGGCACCCGGCCCCATGCAGGCCGACCGCGGCTAGGCCATCCACGACGGCGAGAATCCGTGCCGGCCGAGCGCGGCGCGGGCCGGCCGGGTCAGCCCGGCCGGCCGTAGCTGTGGATCGGCGAGGCGTCCATCCGCTGCATCTTGATCGGCACGCCGGGCTGCGAGGCGTGCACGATCCAGTCGACCCCGTTGTACTTGCCGACGTACATGCCGACGTGGTGCAGGTCGCTGTAGTAGAAGACCAGGTCGCCCGGGCGCAGGTCGGCGCGCTTGATGTAGGGCATGGACCGGCGCTGCGCGGCCGCGTTGTGCGGCAGGGACACCCCGGCCTTGGCCCACGCCGCCATCGTCAGGCCTGAGCAGTCGAACGAGTTCGGTCCGGCCGCCCCCCATACGTAGCTCTTGCCGATCTGGGCGCACGCGTACTTCACCGCGGTGGCCGCCCTGCCTCCCGGGTAGGTGACCGGGCACGGGGCGGGCCGCAGCGAGGTCTTGCCCACGGTCTGCTCGTACACGCTCTGCCGCAGCTTCTGGAGCCGGTCGAACTCGGCCTGGATCTCCTTCGCCTTCGCGGCGAGCTCCGCCTCGGTCTTCGTGAGCTGCGCGACGAGGAAGTCGTGTGGCGCCTTCTGCCGCTCGTACTCGACCTTCAGGTCGATGACGGTGCTGATCTCCTCCTTGCGGATCCGGGCCAGTTGCTCGAGCATGGACAACTGGTCGGCGAGCGCGGTCGGCGATCCGCTGGTCAGCAGCGCGTTGAGCGCCGACTGGGGACCGCTCTTGTAGGCCTCGACCGCGATGTCGCTGACGCGGGACATGACGAGGTCGATCTGCAGCGCCAACGGCTCGATCTTGGCGGCGAGCTCGGCCACCTTGGCCCGGTTCTCCTCGAGCTTGATCCGGGTCGCGTTGTGCTCCTCGATCACCGGCTCGAGCTTGCGCCACGCCTCCTCGATCTGCTGCTCGATCTCGGCGACGGTGGGCTCGGCGTACGCGGGCCGACCGTCGGGGAGGAGCACCAGGCATGCGGCGGCGAGACACGCGAAGGCCGTCGCGAGGAGGCGTCGGAGGGGTGCGCGCCGCGGCTCGCGCCGCTCGGTATGACTGGCCACCGAGGTTGCCAACTCCTTCTTCCCGACCGCCTACCGGGTTAGCTGACGGGTTCGGGCGGGAAGCATCGCCCTACCACGGAGCGTGACGACCTCCGCGGATTCACCCCACGTGAACCGTCTCACGGCCCCCCACGGACCCCGACGGGGCGGCTTGGCCTCGCCGTGCGCTGGGCCCGTGGGAAGCCACCGGTTCGGTGGTTCCCCGGCTCGCCGCGTGCGACTCGGCGGTGTCTGTCCGTCAGACGGCCCTCAGCCTAGAGACGCACCGTAGCGGGGTGCAAGTCGCCCGCGTGCCCACAGCGAGACCATCCGTCACTCTCGGTAACTGAACATTTCCTTCAGTGTGCGAACGCCTCACGCAAGCTATTGACATAGGCACATTCATCCGGTCAAGGTGACCTCAAGCTGCCTCTCTGAAAAGGAGGTCTGGATGCACCGTACGAGAGTCCTCGCCGGAGGTGCCGCGCTGGTGCTCGTCCTGAGCCCCGCGGTGGCCGCGCAGGCCGAGCCGGCCGACAGTCGGGCGGAGGTCTACGCCCGGGCCGCGGCCGAGTACGGCGTGCCGCTGCCGATCCTGCTCGGCGTGTCGTACCTGGAGTCCCGTTGGGACACCAACGCGGGCGCCCCCAGCACCGGCGGCGGGTTCGGGCCCATGCACCTCACCGACGCCGCGTACCTCGCGAGCCAGCCGGACGCACCGCACGAGGACGTGGAGGACCGGCGCGGTGACGAGAGCCGGCCACTGCCCATCGGGCACAACACACCGCCACCGTCCCTCGACCCCAACCCGGAGGCCCTGCAGACCCTGGACCGGGCCGCGGAACTCACGGGCGCCACGAAGGAGGCGCTGCGCACCGATCCGGAGACGAACATCCGGGGCGGGGCCGCGCTGCTGCGCTCGTACCAGGAGGCACTCGGGGCACCCACCGGTGTGGACAGCGACCCCGCCGACTGGTACGGCGCGGTCGCCCGCTACTCGGGTGCGGACAACGCCGACGCCGCGGCGGCCTTCGCCGACGAGGTGTACGCGCAGATCAACGCCGGCGCCAGCCGGGTCACCGACGACGGCCACCTGGTCACGCTGGCCGCGCAGGGCGTACGGCCGGACACCAGTTGGCTCAATGGTCTCGGCCTGCGCCGGCTGGAGCGCCCGGACGGTCTGGAGTGCCCGATCGACATCTCCTGCGAGTGGCTGCCCGCGCCGTACGAACTGCGCGGCGACGGCAGCAACGTGTCCAACTACGGCAACCACGACAAGGGCAACCGCCCGGCGCAGCAGAAGATCGAGTACATCGTCATCCACGACGCCGAGGGTTACTACGGCGGCACGGTGAAGCTGGCCCAGGACAAGAACTGGGTGAGCTGGCACTACACGATGCGCTCGGTCGACGGACACACCGCGCAGCACGTCAAGGCCAAGGACCCCGCCTGGCACGCCGGCAACTGGTACGTCAACGCCAAAGCGATCGGCATCGAGCACGAGGGCTTCGCCGCCCAGGGCACCTGGTACACCGAGGCGATGTACCGCGCGTCCGCCAAGCTGGTCCGGTACCTCGCGCTGCGGCTGGGCATCCCGCTCGACCGTCAGCACATCATCGGCCACGACAACGTGCCCGGAACGGTGCCGAGCACGGTGCGGGGCATGCACTGGGACCCGGGCCCGTACTGGAACTGGGGCCACTACTTCGACCTGCTGAAGGCCCCGTTCAAGGGCATCGGCACGCCGCAGGGCGGCATCGTCACCATCAACCCCGACTTCGACACCAACCGGCCGGCGTTCACGGGTTGCAGCGGCGGCGCGACGAACCCGTGCCCGTCGCGGGGGTCGTCGTCGGTCATCCTGCGCAGCGAGCCCCGGCACGACGCGCCGCTGCTGGTCGACATCGGGCTCCGGCCGGACGGCTCACCGTCCACGATGCATGTGTCGGACCACGGCAGCCGGGTGGACGCCGGCCAGCAGTTCGCCATCGCCGACCGGCAGGGCGACTGGACGGCCATCTGGTACCTCGGGCAGAAGGGCTGGTTCTACAACCCGGCCTCGGCGCCGACCGCGCTGTGGTCGACCGGGTTCGTGGTCACCCCGAAGCCGGGCCGCACGAGCATCCCCGTGTACGGGCGCGCGTACCCGGAGCGGGAGGCCTACCCGGCCGGCGTGCCCTACCAGACGATCACTCCGCTGCAGTACCAACTGCCCGCCGGGCAGCGGTACGTGGTGGGGCTGATCGCGCCGAGCGAGTACTACCGCGCGACGACGTACGACTGGTCCAGCCCGGGTGACGGCACCGTGATCCGCGGCGAGAAGACCTACGTGCAGATCCAGTTCGGACACCGGTTCATGTTCGTCGACCTCGCCGACGTCGACATCGTGCCGTCCGCTCTCGACTGACCCAGCAACGGACCCGGACTCGGACGAGCCTTCTGGTCCCCGACCGGCGCGGAGTCTGAGTCCGGGTCCGTTTCCGTGCTGCCTGTCAGCCCACGCGGCGGTACCCGGCGACCGGCATCCTGTTCACGTACGCCATGCGGACCCGGTCACCATAGGTCGGCGCGTGCACCATGAGCCCGTTGCCCACGTAGAGGCCCACGTGGTGCAGGTCGCTGTAGAAGAAGACGAGGTCGCCCGGGCGGGCGTCGGCCGCGGAGACCGGCGTCCCCTCCTTCCACTGGGCGCCCGTGTAGTGCGTCAGGTACACACCGGCCTTGGCCCACGCCGCCTGGGTCAGCCCCGAGCAGTCGTACCCGTCTGGACCGTTGGCCCCCCACACGTACGGCTTGCCGATCTGGCTGCACGCGAACTGCACCGCGACGCCGGCCTTGCCGCCGATGTAGACCGGCGGGCACGGGCCGATGCGCAGCTCACCGCCGACGGTGCTCGACCCGTACGCCTGGATGCGCAACCGCTGCAGCCGATTCATCTCGGCCTCGATGGTCTTCTTCTTCGCCGCGAGGTCCGCGTCCTGCGCCGCCTGGAGCGCGATGAGGTCGTCGAGCTGCTTCTTCTCGGCGTCGAACTGGTCGCGGACCGCCCGCACCGCCGAGATCTCCTGCTGCCGCGCCTTGGCCACCTGCTCGAGCATGTCGAGCTGCTGGGCGAGCGTGGTCGGTGAGCCGGTGTTCAGGATGGCGGCGAGCATCGACGTGGGGCCGCCACCCTTGTAGTACTCCACCGCGATGTCGCTGATCTGGGCGAGCGCGAGCTCAACCTGCAGCTCCAAGGGTTCGATCTTGCTTGCCAGCTCCGCCGACTTCTGCCGGTTCTTCTTCAGTTGGTTGTGGATGTTGTTGTACTGCTCGATGATCGGCTCGAGCTGGTTCCACAACTGGTCGATCTGCTTCTCGATCTCCTCGACGCTCGGCGCAGCGTATGCGTGGGTCGCCGGCAGCAGACCCACCACGAACACGAAGGCGCCGAGCACAGCCCGTAGCAGGGCACGGCCGACCACCGCCGAACCTCCTCCCCATACCGCCTGCCGGGTTAGCTGACGGGTTCGGGCGGGAGTCATGCCCTACCACGGGCCCCAGCCCGCGGACTCACCCCAAAGGCACCCTGGTTCCCCGGCTCGCTCACGCGATTCGGCGATGCCCGCCCAGGGTCCCGGAATGGAGACCGACATCCGGGCGGACGGTGCCCAAGATTAGGGAACCGTCCTCAGGTAAGGCAAGGCGTCCCCCTGGCCCGACGCGCAGGGCCACCGCATACGCACGCTTGGTGTACGAGCCGGTGGACGACGCGCGGAGACATGCCGCACGCCGCGCCGCCCGGTCGGGGCGGCCGCGCCGTCAGGCACGCAGGCTCGGCGCCTCGCCGTTGCCCACCACGGCGTGCAGGACATCCTCGAGGGTCACGATGCCGATCGGTGTACGACCGTCGGTGACGAGCGCGATGTGGCGTGCGCCCCGGCGCATGGCGAGCAGCAGTTCGGCGAGGGTACGGTCCGGCGTCACGGCCAGCAGGGGACGGATCAGCTCGGGCGGGATCGGCTCGCGCCGGCGCCCCCCGGTGGCGCCGAGCACGTCCTTGACGTGCACGAACCCGAGCACCCGACGGGTCTGGCGGGCGACGACCGGGAAGCGGGACCGGCCGGTGCGGGTGGCGAGCACCTCCAGCGACGCGGGCGAGACATCCTCGCTGACAGTGGTGACCTCCGCCCACGGCCGCAGGGCGTCCGCGGCGGTGTGCCGGTGCAGGGCGAGGGCCGCGGTGATGCGCTCGTGCTCCACCGGGTCGAGCAGCCCCTCCGTGCGCGCCTGCAGCACCAGGCTGCTCAGTTCCTCGGCGGTGAACACGGTCTTGACCGCCTCGGTGGCCTCGATCCGCCAGATCCGCAACACCTGGCGGGCCAGCCACTTCATCGCGAGCAGCAGCGGCTTGGTGGCCGTGCAGAAGCCGAGCATCGGCGGCCCGAGCCAGAGCACCGACGCCTCCGGCCCGGCGATGGCGATGTTCTTCGGCACCATCTCGCCGAGGACCGTGTGCAGGCCGACGATGACGGCGAGCGCGAGCACGAACGCCACCGGGTGCACGGCGCTGGCGGGCAGGCCCAGCGCGGAGAACGGCGCCTCGATCAGGTGGGCGAGCGCGGGCTCGGCGATCGCGCCCAGGCCCAGCGAGCAGATGGTGATGCCGAGCTGCGCGCCGGCGATCATGAGCGGGATCTGGTTCATCGCCGACAACGCCCAGGCCGCCCGCCGGGAGGCGGCGGCCATCGGCTCGATGATGGTGCGCCGGGAGGCGATGAGCGCGAACTCGGCGCCGACGAAGAAGGCGTTGCCGAGCAGCAGGCCCGCGGTGACCAGGATCTCAATCACCGGCGCCCTCCGGCGGCCGGACCACCCGTACCTGCTCGATGCGGCGCTTGTCGACCTCGACGACGGTGAACTCCCAGCCGTTCTCGACCACGGTCTCGCCGATCCTCGGGATGTGCCCGAGCCGGGCCATGAGGAACCCGGCCAACGTCTCGTACGGGCCCTCGGGCAGCCGGAAGCCCGTCTGGTCGCGCACTTCGTCGGCCCGCAGCACACCGTCGACGAGGAACTCCCGCGCGCCGTTGGGCGCGGTCAGCTCGGTGGCCAGGTCCGGGGCGATGTAGTCGGCGGGGACGATGTCGTGCTCGTCGATGATGTCACCCACCAGCTCCTCGACCAGGTCCTCGACGGTCACCAGGCCGTCGGTGCCGCCGTACTCGTCCACCACGATCGCCAGGTCGCTGCCCGCCCGGCGCAGCGCGCGCAGCACCCCGTCGAGGTCGAGGGACTCGGGCACGTAGACGGGCTCTCGGGCCACCGCCGCCACCGTCGTGGTGGCCCGCTGCGCCGGCGGTACGCCGAGCGCGTCGTTGACCGTCACCAGGCCGGTGACGACGTCCAGGGTCTCCTCGTACACCGGAAACCGACTGCGGCCGGTCGCGCGGGCGGTCGCGAGCATCTCGTCGATGGTCACGTCGGCCTTGAGCGCGACGATGTCCACCCGCGGCGTCATCGCCTCGGCCGCGCGCTTGTCGCCGAACCGGATCATGCGCTGGAGCAGCACGGCCGTCTCGGTCGGCAGCGCCCCGGCCCGGGCCGAGATCGCGGCGAGCAGGCCGAGCTCCTCCGGGGAGCGGGCGGAGGCCAGCTCCTGCTGCGGCTCGATACCCAGCCGGCGGACGATCCAGTTCGCCGATTCGTTGAGCGCGTGGATGAGCCAACCGAACGTCTTCGAGAACGCCCGCTGCGGGCCGGCGGTGGCCCGGGCGAGCGGCATCGGCCGGGCCAGCGCGGCGTTCTTGGGCACGAGTTCGCCGAAGAGCATCGAGAAGAGCGTGGCGAGGGTGAACGAGACCGCGTACGTGCCGCCCTGCCCGGCGAAGGGCCCGAGCACCGGGCCGAGGAGCCGGGCGATGGCCGGCTCGGCCAGGTAGCCGGTGAGCAGCGTGGTCATCGTGATGCCGAGCTGTGCGCCGGAGAGCTGGAAGGACAGCTCGCGCAGCGCGTGGCGAACCGTGCGCGCCGTGCGGTCGCCCGCCTCCGCCTGCTCGTCGATCGCGGCCCGGTCCACTGTCACCAGGGAGAACTCGGCGGCCACGAAGAACGCGTTGCCGGCGGTCAGGAGGACGAAGGCCAGCAGCGGCACGAGCGCCGTCAGCAGCAGACCGTCGATGTGCCTCTCACCCCAGCGCTCATTCTGCCGGACGCCGCAACGCCGCCCACCCGACCGGGGCAGGCCGCCGGCACCGCTCGGGCCACCCGTGGGGCCGGTCTAGGAGGCGGCCTCCGGCTTGACCGCGCGCAGCAGCACGGTCGCCACGTCGACCACCTCGACCTGGTCGCCGGCCTCACCGCTCGCCTTCTTCGCGGTGAGACCGTCGCCGAGCATGGTGCTGCAGAACGGGCAGGCGACGGCGATCGTGTGGGCTCCGGTCGCGACGGCCTCCTCGACCCGCTCGATGTTAATCCGCTTGCCGATGCGCTCCTCCATCCACATCCGCGCGCCACCCGCGCCGCAGCAGAAGGAGCGTTCGCTGTTGCGGGGCATCTCCGTGACCCCGTCGGACGCGGCGGCGCCGAGGAGCTCGCGGGGAGGGGTGAAGACCCGGTTGTGCCGGCCGAGGTAGCACGGGTCGTGGTAGGTCAGGCCGCCGTCGATGGGCTTGACCGGCGTGATCCGGCCGGACTTGACCAGATCGGCGAGCAGCTGCGTGTGGTGCACCACCTCGCCGCGCCACCCAACCGAGCCGTCGCCGAGTTGGCCGTACTCGTTGGCGAGCGTGTTGAAGCAGTGCGGGCAGGTGACCACGATCTTCTTGACTCCCGCCTCGTTCAGCGTCTCGGCGTTCTGCTGGGCCAGCATCTGGAAGACGAACTCGTTGCCCAGCCGTCGCGCCGGGTCGCCGGTGCAGGTCTCCCCCTCGCCGAGGATGGCGAAGCTGACGCCGGCCTCGTGCAGCAGGGTGGCGACGGCCCGGGTGGTCTTCTTGGCCCGGTCCTCGAACGCGCCGGCGCAGCCGACCCAGAAGAGGTACTCGAAGTCCCCGCCGTCGGTGACCCGCGGGACCGGGAAGTCCAGGCCCTTGGTCCAGTCCTCCCGGGTGTTCTGCGGCGCGCCCCACGGGTTGCCCCGGCTCTCCAGGTTGCGCAGCATCACGCCGGCCTCCGGCGGGAAGCTGGACTCGATCAGCACCTGGTAACGGCGCATGTCCACGATGTGGTCGACGTGCTCGATGTCGACCGGGCACTGCTCCACGCAGGCGCCGCACGTGGTGCACGACCACAGCACGTCGGGGTCGATCACGCCGCCGGCGTCCGCGTCGCCGATCAGCGGGCGCTCGGCCTCGGCGACCGCGGCGGCGGGCACGGCGGACTTGTCGTCGCCGGCCAGCAGGTAGGGCGCCTTGGCGTACGCGTGGTCGCGCAGCGACAGCACCAGCAGCTTCGGTGAGAGCGGCTTGCCGGTGTTCCAGGCCGGGCACTGCGACTGGCACCGGCCGCACTCGGTGCACGTGGTGAAGTCCAGCAGCCCTTTCCAGGTGAACTGCTCCACCGCGGCCACGCCGAACTGGTCGGTGTCCGGGTCGGCCTCCTCGAAGTTCAGCGGCTTGCCGTTGCTGGTCATCGGCTTCAGCGCGCCCAGCCCCGAGCCGACCCGCTCGGGGTCGCGCTTGAAGAAGATGTTGAACGGGGCGGTGAACCGGTGCCAGGCCACGCCCATCGTGATGTTGGTGGCGATGACGATGACCCAGGCCATGCTAACCAGGATCTTGACCAGCGAGGTGAGGGTGATCCCCGCGTCGCTGGCCGGCAGCACGGCCCCGAGCGCGTGGCTGACCGGGGTGGCCCACTGCGGGTACGGGAAGTCGTCGGCGGCCACCTTGAAGCCGCGGATGACGAAGCCGCAGACGAGGACGACGAGGATCGTGTACTCGACGTAGTAACCCTGCCACATCGTGGAGCCGGCGAAGCGGGACCACGGCCGGCGGCCGGGCAGGTTGGCCAGGCGGATCGCGATCAGGACCACGATGCTCACCAGGCCGAGCGCGCCGATGGCCTCCGTGACCAGCCCGTACGGCAACCAACCGCCGAGCAGCGGCAGCGACCCGTGCGGGTCGACGACGTCGATGTACGCCTCCAGCACGAGCGTGGAGAGCGTGACGAAGGCGACCATGACGAACCAGTGGGTCGCACCGACCACGCCCCACTTGAGCATGCGGGTGTGTCCGACGATCTCGGCCAGCGTCGCGCGCACCCGCGGACCGATGTTCGCACGACGCGTCGGGTCCGGCTGCCCGAGCCGTACCACCGCGACCATGCGGGCGACAGTGCGCCACACCAGGGCGACCGCGACGGCCGTGACCCCGGCGGCGATCACCGTGGCCGCGATCTGCACCGGACCCATCCACTCGCCTCCTCGAACCTCGGCCCTATTCGCGTGCGGCCAAGCATAACCCGTTGTTACTGACGAGTAACATCAACTGTGCTGCACGCTACGGCCCGCGTCAGCGCAGGATCAACGGAAGATGATCGCTGGTCAGCGCCAGCGGGACAACAGCCCGAGCGCGGCGATCATGGCGCCGAAGCCGACCGCCAGGTTCCAGTAGCCCCAGGAGAGCACGGGGTACAGCCCGCCGGACAGGTAGTACACCACCACCCAGCCGATGCCGAACACGATCAGGCTGACCGCGGTGATCGGCAGCCACAGCGGGCTCGGCTTCTTCGCGGCCGCAGCGGTCACCGCCGAGGGCCGGATGTCCGGCGGCGGCGTGTAGACCTTCTTCTTGCGGACGTGTGACTTCGGCACGGTGAGCTCCTACCGCAACGCAGGCCGCCCACGAGGAGCGGGGTCGGATCCGAACACTCTCCCGCGCGACTTGGTCGGCGATACACCGACACGGTCGCCCCGGATAGTGTTCGGTAGCTAGCGTAATCACGTCGGACCGCGACAGCCACGCGCCGAGCAGGTCGGGAGGGTAGGGCCGGTGGAGTACACGTCCGGGACCTCCTCGTGGCGGCAGGCGGTGCGTCGGATCACCGAGGCCCTGCTGGTCAGGCGCCGCCCCCGGCCACGCCGCACCTGGTCGTGGGGTGTCCCGGTCATCTTCGCCGCCGCCGGACTGCTCTTCACGACCAGCGCCACGACGGCCGACGGCACGGACCTGCGGGAGGACCAGGGGCCCAGGCTGGTCGAGCTGATCGGCGAGCAGCAGCGGCGCATCGCCGACGCCGAGGAGCGGGCCGCGCGGCTGCGCGAGGAGGTGGCCGCCCAGACGGACGCGCTCGCGGGTACGGACGCGCCGTTCGCGGTCGAGCGCCGGCGCGCGGCCGAGCAGCGGGACGGCGTCGGGTTGACCGCGGTGCACGGCCCCGGGGTCACCGTACGGCTCGATGACGCGCCCCGCCGCGCCGACGGCTCCCGCCCGATCGGCGCGAGCCCCGACGACCTGGTGGTACACCAGCAGGACGTCCAGGCGGTGGTCAACGCGCTGTGGGCGGGCGGCGCGGAGGCCATGTCGATCATGGGCGTCCGGGTGATCTCGACGAGCGCGGTGCGGTGCGTGGGCAACACTCTCCTGCTGCACGGTCGGGTCTACTCCCCGCCGTTCGTCATCACCGCGATCGGCGATCCGGTCGAGCTGCGCCGAGCGCTCGACGCTTCCGAGGGCGTCCAGCTCTTCCAGCGGGACGCGCGGGACTTCGGGCTCGGCTACGCCGTGGTCGTGGAGAAGGACGTGACGGTGCCGGCGTACGAGGGATCCACGTCCCTGGAGCACGCGAAGGCGATCCGGTGATCGCGCCGTCGCAGGGTGGGCACCCCGTCCTGCGCACCGCAGCCCGCGGGGCGGGTGAGGTGTTGATCACCCTCGGCGCCGTTGCGCTGCTGTTCTTCGCGTACGCGGTGTGGGGCACGACGGCGGCGATCAGCGCCCAGCAGGAGACGATGGAGCGGCAGCTGCTGCAGGAGTGGGGCGCGAGCACCGAGCCTGCGGTCAGCCCGAGCGCCCCTGCATCCAGCGCGGCGCCACCGCCTGCGAACGGCACCAGCATCGCCATCCTGCACATTCCGCGGCTGGGAAAGCGGTGGGTCGTCGTCGAGGGCGTGGGGCCGCAGGACATCCTGCGCAACCCGGGTCACTATCCGGACACCGCGATGCCCGGCCAGGAGGGGAACTTCGCGATCGCCGGGCACCGCAACCGGGGCACCTTCTGGTCGCTGGACCGGATGCAGCGGGGCGACAAGATCATCGTGCAGACGGATGCCTCCTGGTTCATCTACGAAGTCACGGCGCAGCGCATCGTGGCGCCCACTGCCGTCGAGGTCGTGCAGCCCGTGCCGCCCGGCCAGCAGCCGGGCAGGCTGCTGACGATCACGACCTGCCATCCGCTGCTGGACAACTACCAGCGCCTGATCGTGCACGCCACGCTGATCCGGGAACAGCCCAGTTCCGCGGGCCGACCCGCCGAACTCGGGGGCTAGACGGTGTACGCCTGGATCTGGCGCAAGCTGCCCTTCGGGTTGCCCGGCAAGATCATCGGGTCGCTGGTGCTCGCGCTCGGCACGGCGGCCCTGCTCTGGTACGTCGTCTTCCCGCACATCGAACCGGTCCTGCTACCGTTCGACGACGTACAGGTCGGCACCGAGGGCGGCGGGCCGGGTGACAGCGGGGTCGCCGGCACGCCCGGGCCGGGCGACAGCGGCGCTGCCGGCGACGAGCTCGGCACCCCGGACCGCACGGAGCCGGACAACCCGGTGCCCACACCAGGCAGGTGACCCGGATGCGCATTCTCGTCGTCGACAACTACGACTCGTTCGTCTTCAACCTCGTGCAGTACCTCGGCCAGCTCGGGGCGGAGTGCGAGGTGCGGCGCAATGACGAGATCACTTTGACCGACGTGGCCCGCATCAACGCCGCCGGGGTGCTGCTCTCCCCGGGCCCCGGCACACCGCAGCGGGCCGGCATCTGCCTGGACCTGATCCGCTCGTGCGCCGGTGACCTGCCGATCCTCGGCGTGTGCCTCGGTCACCAGGCGATCGGGGCGGCGTACGGGGCGATGGTCTCCCGGGCACCGGAGCTGCTGCACGGCAAGACGTCCGAGGTGCACCACGCGGGCGTGGGCGTCCTCGCCGGGCTGCCCGACCCGTTCACCGCGACCCGGTACCACTCCCTCGCCGTCGTCGAGGAGACGCTGCCCGACGAGATCGAGGTGACCGGGCGGACCCGGTCGGGCGTGGTGATGGCGATGCGCCACCGCACCCTGCCCGTGGAGGGTGTGCAGTTCCACCCGGAGTCGGTGTTGACCCAGGGTGGGCACACCCTGCTGGCGAACTGGCTGGCCGCCTGCGGCCTGGTGTCGGCTCTGGAGCGCGCCCCGGCCCTCGCCGCCGAGGTCGAGGCGCGCCGCCTCGCCGCGTTCGCCGCCTGAGCGAACGGACGACCCCGCCTGAACGGGCGGCCGACATGGCCCGGTCAGCCGCCTTCCGGCGGTTCTGTGGACTGCGACGGTGACGGTGTCGGCGAGGGTTCCGTCCGCTCCTTGCCGTAGAACACGGTCACCGTCGTCTCCGATGGGATCCTGACCGTGCCGGCCTCCGGGTCGGTCCCGGTCACCTTGCCCGCCTGGTTCGGGCGCGCACTCTCGTCCACCTGCAGGCGGACCTTGAAGCCCTCCCGCTCCAGCCGCTCCTTCGCCTCCTCCGGGGTCATGCCCGCGACGTCCGGCACGGCCTTCTTGTTGCCCTTGGAGACCTCGACGGTCACTTCCGACTTGACCGGAACGCTCGTGTCCGCGGGCGGATCGGTCTTGATCACCTCACCCTTCGGCTTCTCGCTATCCACCTCCTTCAGGATCGGATTGAGGTCCCTGCCCTCCAGGTTGGCCTTGGCGATCTCCCAGGACTGCCCCACCACGTCCGGCACGGTGGTCATGTTCGGGCCGACGCAGACGGTCAGGATCACCTCGGTGTTCTTCTCCACCCGCTGATCCGGACCAGGCCGCTGGTCGGTCACCGCGTTCAGCGTGCAGTCCGCTCCGGTGTTGTTCTCCCATTTGCCCACGCGCAGGCCCCTCGCCTGGAGCATCTGCTCGGCCTGATCCCTGGGCAGGTCGATGACCTTCGGCACGGTCACCATCTCTGTCCGGTTCGCGAGGATCAGGGCGGCGACGAGCGCGGTGACCGCGAGCACGCCGAGCGCGGACAGGAGCGCCACCACCCAGGCCGTCGTCCGGCGCCGGCGGGCGTTCACCCGTGCCATCTGGCTGGTCCGTGGGCCGGTGCGCGCCGCCGCCGGCACGACCCGGGTCGGCGCGGCCGTCATCATCTCCTCGGGCGGCAGCACCGGGGTGGCGTAGACCGGCCGGCCGGAGGCGGCCCGCAGCAGGTCCGCGCGCATCTCCGCCGCGCTCTGGTAGCGGTTGGCCGGGTTCTTCGCCAGGGCCTTGAGCACGACCGCGTCGATGTCCGGGGTGACGTCCGGGTTCAGGTGGCTCGGCGGTCGCGGGTCCTCCCGCACGTGCTGGTACGCCACGCTGACCGGGTTGTCGCCCACGAACGGCGGCTGGCCCGTCAGCAGCTCGTAGAGCACGCACCCGGTCGCGTACACGTCGGAGCGGGCGTCCACCGACTCGCCGCGCGCCTGCTCCGGGGACAGGTACTGCGCGGTCCCGATGACCGCCGAGGTCTGGGTCATCGCCGCCGTGGTGCTGGTCAGGGCCCGGGCGATGCCGAAGTCCATGACCTTTACCTGGCCGGCGTGGTTGAGCATGATGTTGCCCGGCTTGATGTCCCGGTGGATGATCCCGTGCCGGTGGCTGAACTCCAGCGCCGAGCACACGTCCGCGGTGATCTCCAGGGCGCGGCGCGGCATCAGCCGCCCCTCGCCGACCAGCACCTCCTTGAGCGTCCGGCCGTTGACGTACTCCATGACGATGTACGGCAGGGCCTCGCCGGTCGGCGCCCGCTCCTCGCCGGTGTCGTACACGGCGACGATCGCCGGGTGGTTGAGGGAGGCGGCGTTCTGCGCCTCCCGGCGGAACCGCATCTGGAACGTCGCGTCCCGGGCGAGGTCGGTCCGCAGCATCTTGATCGCGACGTCGCGGCCGAGCCGCAGGTCGCGACCCCGGTGCACCTCGGCCATGCCGCCATAGCCGAGCAGCTCACCGACCTGGTATCTGCCGCCCAGCAGGCGGGGCTGCGCAGTCATCTCGTCCGTCGTCCTTCGATCATCTGGCGTCGTCATCGTGCCTGGTTCGTCATGGGCATCCCATCCCGGCCGACCAGCGGCCAGCCGCCCGGACCATGGTCGGCCAGGGTAACGCGCCCCTGACCGTACGCAACGGTGGGTGTCACCGCTGCCCGCGCCGGCAGCGCACCGGCGGACTGCTGGTTCTCCTTCACGCGCAGCCAGTAGCCGACGACACCGGCACACAAGAGTACGGCGAGCGCCGCGGCGACGATCGCGAGCAGCGCCAGCGGGCCGATGCGCCGCGGCTGCGGCTGCGCCCACCCGGCCGCCGGCCGGACCACCTGTGCGGGAGGAGTCCGGTCCGGGTGACGCGGCGCGGCCGTCGGGACCGCCGCGGCGCCGCGGGCGAAGCCGCCCGGCGCGGCCGGGGTCGTCGCCGGCGCGCGCGGGCTGGGCGCGGCTGCCGCCACGGAGGCCCGACCGGCCGGGGCAGGCGTGGCGGGCCTCGGCGCCCCGGGACCCGGCAGCGGCGACCGGGGGACGGGAGCGCCGGACGCCGGCGGGGCGGGCGCCGGGGAGGTCGGCACCGGCGGTGACACCGGAGCCGCCGGGGGGCGGGCTCCGGCCGGGCCGGCGGCGACCGCCGCGGCGGCCCGGCGGGCGGCCGCGGCGAGCGCGCTGGCGCTCGGCCACCGGGCGGCCGGGTCCTTGGCCATCGAACGCTCGACGACCTGGCGTACCACCGGCGGCACGTCCGCCGGCAGCGGGCGCGGCACCTCGCGGACGTGCTTCATCGCGATCTCGACCGGGGTCTCCCCGTCGAACGGCCGATGCCCGGCCAGGCACTGGTACGCCACGACGCCGAGCGAGTAGACGTCCGAGGCGGGCGTGGCGGGGGAACCGGCGGCCTGCTCGGGCGAGATGTAGGAGGCGGTGCCGAGCACCGAGCCGACCGCGGTGAGCTGCCCGACCATCGCGGAGCGGGCGATGCCGAAGTCGGTGAGCACGAGGGTGCCGTTCGGCCGCACCAGCAGGTTGCCGGGCTTGACGTCGCGGTGGACGACGCCCTTGTCGTGCGCGGCCTGCAGCGCGTCCGCGGCCTGCGCGACCAGCGCCATGGTCCGCGCCGGAGTGAGCCGCCCGACCTTGGCGAGGGTCCGCGACAGCGCCTCGCCCTCGACGTACTCCATCACCAGGTAGGTGACCGACTGGTCGCTGCCGTAGTCGTAGACGTCCACCACGCCCGGGTGGTTGATGGTGGCCATCGTCCGGGCCTCGCCGCGGAAGCGCTCGGCGAAGCCGGGCTCCTCCATGAGCGCCGGCAGCAGCACCTTGATCGCGACGGTGCGGCCGAGCACCTCGTCGGTGCCGCGCCACACGTCGCCCATGCCGCCGCTGGCGATCCGCTCGTCGAGCCGGTAACGGTTGCTCAGCCGCACTCCCGCGCTCAGCACGCTCATCGAAGGCCTCCGGTGATGGCCCGCATCACCTGTCCGGCGATGCGGGTGGCCTCCGCGCTGCCGCCTGTGCCGGCGTGCTCGAGGAAGACCGCGACCGCCGCGACAGGCTCGTCGCCCTTCATCACAAACCCGATGAACCAACCATGGTCGGCCGCCTGTCCGGTCTCGGCAGTACCGGTCTTGCCGCCGACGGTGAAGCCGTTGATCCGCGCATTGCGGCCGGTGCCGCGCTCGACGACGCTGACCATCATGTCCCGCAGGTCTGCGGCGACCTGGCCCGAGATCGGGGTGCGCAGCGTGCGCGGATGGGCGGTGTCGATCGTGCTCAGGTCCGGACCGGTCGTCTTCTCCACCAGGTAGGGGCGCATCTGCTTGCCCCCGTTGGCGATCGTCGCCGCGATCAGCGCGCCCTGCAGCGGCGTCATCCGCACCTCGGCCTGGCCGATCGACGACTGCGCCAGCTTCGGCCGGTCGTCGCTGCCGTCCGGGTCGGTCAGCTCCCCGGTGTGGCTGGCGACGACGTTGAAGACGTTGTCCTCCTGGTCCTCGGCGAAGCGCGGCTGGGCCTCGAACCCGAACGCCTGGGCCATGGACACCACCGCGTCCGCGCCGAGCTGCTCCACGCCGAGCCGGGCGAACGCGGTGTTGCACGAGACGGTCAGCGCCTGCTGGAGGGTGATCTGGTCAGGGCAGACGACCCCCGGGGCGTTGCCGATCACGTGGGTGGTCTCGGGCGCCTGGTAGCCCGTGCCGCCGGTCAGCGTGGTGTCCGGTCGCAGCCCCTGCTGCAGGGCCGCGGCCGCCAGGATCACCTTCATCGTCGAGCCGGGCGGGTACGTCTCCGACACCGCGCGGTTGAGCAGCGGCTTGTTCGGGTCCTTCTCCAGCGCCTCGTACGCCGTGCGCGCCGTGGCGGGGTCGTGGCTGACCAGCGGGGTCGGGTCGAAGTTCGGCATGGAGGCCAGGGCGAGGACCTTGCCGGTCTTCGGGTCCAGCGCGACCACGGCGCCCTTGGTGGCGCCGACCCTGTTGCCCGCCAGCTCCCTGACCGCCACCTCCTGCGCGGCCCTGGAGATGGTCAGCTCGACGTTGCCGCCGGGCGTCTTGGTGTCGCTGAACATGTCCCGCAGCCGGTCGGCGAGCAGATTCGGGCTGGTGCCGGCCAGCAGCTCGTTGTAGAGCCGTTCGATACCGGTCGCGGCGCCGTTGACCGGCTTGTACCCGACGACGTGCGCGTACGTCTCGGCGCCCGAGTAGGTGCGCTCGTACCGCAGGTCGCCGGTGGTCTCCCGGCTGTCCGCCACCGGGGTGCCCGCCACCACGATCCGGCCCCGCGGCCGCTCGTACTCGGAGAGCTGGACGCGGTCGTTGTACACGCTGTTGCGGTACTCGCTGGCCTGGAAGCCCTGCACCCAGTTGAGGTTGACGAACAGCAGGCCGAACAGGACCAGCACGACGACGCCGACGCGGCGCAGGGGGGCGTTCACTTCAGGACCTCCGTCGGCGCGTCCTTGAGCGGACCGGACGGTGGCGGGGCGGGGCGCACACCGGAGGCGTGGCCGGTCGACCCGTCGGTGACCGGGCGGCGGGCCGCGTCGGAGATGCGCAGCAGCACGGCGACGAGCAGCCAGTTCGAGATCAGCGACGAGCCGCCGGCGGAGAGGAACGGCGTGGTCTGGCCGGTCAGCGGGATGAGCTTGCTCACCCCGCCGACGATCACGAAGATCTGCAGGGCGAGCGTGAACGCCAGCCCGCCGGCGAGCAGCTTGCCGAACGAGTCCCGCACCGCGAGCGCGGCGCGCAGACCCCGGCTGACGATCACGAGGTAGGCCACGAGCAGCGCGGTCAGCCCGAACAGCCCGATCTCTTCGCCGAGGCCGGCGAAGATGAAGTCGTTGTGCACCTCGGGCACCTCGGTGGGCTGGCCGGCGCCCGGCCCGGCGCCGAACAGGCCTCCGGTGCCCAGGCCGAGCAGCGACTGGGTGAGCTGGTAGCCCTTGCCGTACGGGTCGGCGAAGGGGTCGAGCCAGGTCCCGACCCGCTCGTAGAAGTTGAGGAACGGCCCGCCGATCGAGGCACCGAGGAGGTACGCGAGCACGGCCCCGCCGAAGAAGAGCACGAGGCCGATGAGCAGCCAGCTGACCCGCTCCGTGGCGACGTAGAGCGTGACCACGAACATGCCGAAGTACAGCAGCGAGGTGCCGAGGTCCTTCTCGAAGACGAGCACGAGCAGGCTGAGCGCCCAGACCGCGAGCACCGGGCCGAGGTCGCGACCGCGGGGGAAGTCGATGCCGAGGAAGCGCCGGCTCGCCAGCGACAGCACCTCCCGCTTGCGCACGAGGTAGTACGCGAAGAAGGCGAGCAGGGCGAGCTTGGCGAACTCGCCGGGCTGGATCGAGAAGAACGGGTCGTCGCTCGGCCCCACCTTGATCCACAGTTTCGCGCCGTGGACCTCGGAGATCTTGCCGGGCAGCACCGCCGGGAGCATCACCAGCACGATGCCGGCCAGGCCCAGGGTGTACGCGTACCGCGACACCGACCGGTGGTCCCGCACGATCACCAGCAGCCCGGCGGCGCCGATCAGCGCGATGAGCGTCCAGAGCAGTTGCCGGCCGCCGATCCCCGCGAAGACCGGATAGTCGGCGCGCTGGTCCGCCGGCACGTACGCGAGGTCGAGACGGCGCAGGAACGCCACGCCAAGGCCGTTGAGCAGCGCCACGGGCGGCAGCAGCGCCAGGTCGGCGTGCGGCGCCAGCACCCGCACCACCACGTGCAGCGCCACGAAGAACACGGTGAGGATGCCCGCCGGCACCCAGAAGTCGGGGGTGACCGTCTTGAGCAGGCTCGCCTCGGCCACCCCGGCGTACCCGGCGACCAGCGCCATGGCGAAGAGCACCAGGCCGAGTTCGACGCCCCGCCGCGCCCGCGGCCGCGGGGCGCGCGGGATCTCCGCCGCGGCCGGGGCGGGCGGCGGAGTGGGTACGGCGGTCGGGGTGGTCACGTCTCCTCGGTCAGTTCTCTCGACACGGGGCCGGCGACGGGCGGAGGATCCCCGCGTCTTCCACGTCCGGCGAAGCCGTGGGGCTGCCGATCGGGGCCAGCGCGTCCCCGGGCGCCGGGGTCTCGCTGCCGTCCGGGGAGGCGCCCGCGCCGTTCGGCGTCGGAGACGGCGCGGCGCTCGCCGAGGGGTCCGGGTCGGGGCTCGGCGAGCAGAGCGGCCACTTGTACGGGTTCGACGGGTCGTCGCTGGTCAACTCGGCGAGCTTGCGCCGGGCGTCGTCCTCGTTGTCCGCCTGGATGCCCTGCCGGACCGTGTCCTGAGTGATCTTGGTGAGGTCGTCGATGCGGGTGTCGCTGCGTTCGTGCACGGAGGAGAGCGGCAGTCCGGCGATCTCGCCGGGCACGCCCTGGAACACGGCGACCATCCCGTCCTCGGTCACCCCGACGTAGTACTGCCGCTGCGTCCACCGCCAACCGCCCCAGATGCCGCCCGCGAAGATCCCGAGCAGCACGAGCAGGAGAACGGCCGCGCGCACCGGGTGGCGCTTCGGGCGCTCGGCGTCCTCCTCGTCGCGCCCGACGCCGTCCGCGTCCTGGGGCGAGGCCGGCCGCGGCGGGGCGGCGAGCGCCGAGGCGCGGGCGGCCGGGGTGGAGGCGTCGGCGGAGGTGGTCATCCCCCGGTCGCGGGCGGCGGCGCCTCCGACCACCGGTTGGGCCTCGACGATGTCCTCGTCCGACGCGTCGGCGACGATCACCGTGATGTTGTCCGGTCCGCCGCCGCGCAGGGCGAGCGCGACCAGGCGCTCCACGCACTGCGCCGGGTCGCGGTACTGCCGCAGCGTCTCCGCGATCGTGTCGGCGCTGACCACACCCGACAGCCCGTCGGAGCACAGCAGGTAGCGGTCGCCGGGCAGGACCTGGCGCACCGAGTACTCGGGGTCGATGTCGCGCCCGTCCAGCGCTCGGGTCAGCAGCGAACGCTGGGGGTGGCTGCTCGCCTCCTCCGCGCTGATCCGGCCCTCGTCGACCAGCATCTGGACGTACGTGTCGTCCTTGGTGATCTGCGAGAACTCTCCGCCGCGCAGCAGGTAGGCCCGCGAGTCGCCGATGTGCACCAGGCCGACCTTCGTGCCCGAGAACAGCATGGCGGTCAGGGTGGTGCCCATGCCCTCCATCTGCGGGTTGGCCTCGACGGCTTCGCGCAGCTGCTGGTTGGCGACCTCGACGGCGGAGCGCAGCGCGTCGACCAGGGCACCGCTGGGGACGTCTTCGTCCAGCGGGGCGATCGCGGCGATGACGATGTTGCTGGCGACGTCACCGGCGGCCATGCCGCCCATGCCGTCGGCGACGGCGAGCAGGCGCGGGCCGGCGTAGACGGAGTCCTGGTTTCCGTCCCGAATGAGGCCGCGGTCGCTGCGCGCCGCATAGCGGAGGGTGATGGTCATGGCCGTAACTCGAGTGTCGTGCGCCCGATGCGGATCGGCACGCCGAGGGGTACGGGGGTGGGACCGGTGACCTTGGTCCGATCGAGGTAGGTGCCGTTGGTCGACCCTAGATCCTCGATATACCACTGACCGGACCGAGGGACGAGGCGCGCGTGCCGGGCCGACGCGTAGTCGTCCGTGATGACGAGGGTGGAGTCCTCGGCGCGGCCGATAGTGATAATCGACTCACCGAGCGTGATCCGAGTGCCGGCGAGCGCCCCGGCCGTCACCACCAGTTGCCGTGCGGCTCGTCCCCGCCTGACCTTCGCCGGGCGCGCGTACCCGCCCATGACACCCACCCCCCGGGGGGCTGCGACGAGGCGGTTGGCCCGGCCTCCGGCGAAGAGGTCGCGGCGGATCACACCGACCACTGTGAATACGAAGATCCACAGCAGGACGATGAAGCCGAACCTGGCGACGTGGCTGACGAGCTCGGACAAGATCGCTAGCCGTCCACCCGGAAGGTCAAGGTGGTCGTACCGAGCTGGATCATGTCGCCCGGATTCAGTGCCACCGCGGAGATCCGCTGGCCGTTAACCATCGTGCCGTTCGTGGAACCGAGATCGGTGAGGACCACCTGCGCGCCGTCGAAGTCGAGCCGGGCGTGCCGGCGGGAGATGCCGACGTCCGGCAGGCGCAGGTTCGCCTGGTCGCCACGGCCGATCACGGTGGAACCGATGGCCAGCGGGTACGTGCGCCCGTCGCCGGAGACGAGCCGCGCGTTGCGGGCCGGACCGCCGGGCATCGGCGCGCCCGGGTAGCCGGCGTGCTCGTACGGCGGGTAGCCCGGTGCCGGCTGCTCGTACCCGTGCTGCGGGCCGGAGATCGCGTCGCTACCGGTGTAGACCTCGGCGGTGACCCGGAACATGCCGGTGTCCAGGCCCTCGCCGCGCTCGATCTCGACGATGACGTCGCCGTAGACGGTCCACGCCTGCTCGCCGATGAACTCGGCCTGCGACTGCGCCAGCTCCTGCGCGAGGGCGGCCGCGTAGGGCGCAAGGCGGCTGTGGTCGTACGGGGAGAGATCGATCACATAGCGGTTCGGCACGAGAGTGCGCCCGCCGGCCAGGATCGCCTTGTGCGCCTCCGCCTCCCGCTGCATCGCGTTGAGGATCTCGACAGGGTGTACGACCCCCTTGAAAACCTTGGCGAAGGCCCCTTCGACCAGACCTTCTAGGCGCTTCTCGAAGCGTTGCAGCACACTCACCGGCTCCTCCTCGGGTTCCGAGGACTGATGGTATCGGGCCGCCGCACTCCCCGTTTGCGCGCCGATCGGCTGGCTCATGTTACGCTTCATCGGCGCTTCGTGGAGGGCCATCGCCGGAACGATCCGTCGAGAGCCTTCCTCGGAGGTCCGGGGTGGCCGCCGGCCTTCCCGGAGCTTCCGATGCGCTACGCCGCGGGGAAGTGGCGGAATGGCAGACGCGCACGGTTCAGGTCCGTGTGCCCGAAAGGGCGTGAGGGTTCAACTCCCTCCTTCCCCACCACCGGTTCCCATCCCAGGGCGCATGCCGCGCCGGGTGGCGGCCGATCAGAGCCGCTCGGCCCAGCTCGGATGCGCGGTGATCCACTCCTCCAGGGTGTCCTCGCGGATCGCCTGGTAGAGGGATTGCGCCTCGGCGAGCGCGACGACGTAGGAGACCCCGTTGATGGTGCGCGGCTCGGAGGGCACCTTCACGCCGACCAGCCGACTCGGGGTGACGTTGCGCAGCCCGAAGACCAGGTCCGCGAGACCGATCTCGCCGGTGTCCACGGTCAGGCTCGAGCCGACCGCGCGCAGGAACTCGTCGAGCTTGATCGGGTTGCTGAGAAGGCCGTCCCGGGTCGCCTCCTGGAACACCGCTTTCAGGAACTGCTGCTGGTGGCGCTGCCGGTCGTAGTCGCCGCCCGGCAGCCCGTAGCGGAGCCGCGCGTAGTCCAGGGCGAGCATGCCGTTCATACGCTGGCAGCCCTCTTCGAAGACGTACGGGCGCCCGCCCGGCGGAACGCCCTGGATGCGCCCGTTCTCGTCGGCCCACAGCTGCAGGATCCGCCCGTCACGGTCCACCCCGAGGTGGTTGGAGGTCACGGGCCTGTCGACGCACAAATACACGCCGCCGAGCACGTCAACGGCGGTCTTGAACCCCTCGAAGTTGACGATCGCGGCGCCGTTGAACCGGATCCCGATGAGCTCGGTCAGCGTGGCGGAGAGCAGTTGCGGGCCGCCGAACTGGAACGCCCCGTTGATCTTGCCCTGCCCGCCGCGGTACGAGTTCGGCGGGTAGGGCGGGATCTGCACCAGCAGGTCGCGGGGGATCGAGATCAGGTACGCCCGGTCCAGGGTCCGCGGCACGTGCGCAATGATGATCGTGTCCGCCCGCTGCCCGTCGCCGGGAAGGCCGGCGCGGAAGTCCGAGCCGATCAGCAGGAAGTTGAGCGGGCCGGTGATGGAGGACATGCGCTGCGGCTCGGTAATGGGCCGGGCCTGCGGAGCGATGAGGGTGTCCCTGTGTACCGCCGCCTCGTACCGGTGGGTGAGGCCCTGAACGGCGGCGAGCGTCCCGGCCGACGCGAGCGTGAGGATCGCGCCGAGGATGACGCAGACCCTGGCCCACAGCGGGCTGCCCACCGACGGCTCCGCTCGAGCGGCGGGCACCGCCGTGGGGATGGGCTCGCTCGTCCCCGTCATCGTCGCCCACGCCCCCTCCGGCCTTCGCGCCCACTGTAGCGGCGGCGCGCACGCGCGGACGACGATCGACGGCGACGAGATCTTCTCGGCCGGGCAGTGACGGGGGTCACGTGCTCCGGCTCAGCCCGTGTTGGCGATGAAGTGCGGGTGCATCGCCAGCCACTGCATGAGCGTGCCGTCGCGCACCGCCTGGAACATCTGCTTGGACTCCTCGGTGAGCGCCTCGTCGGAGCCGCCGGGGATGGTGTTGGGCTTGCCGGCGTTCGTCCTCACCAGCACCACGTCGTTGGCCGCCACACCCTTGAGGGTGAAGAAGAAGTCCTCGATCCTCACACCCTGCGTGTCGAGGGTGAGCGCCTTACCGGCCGCCTCGGCCACGCGCAGCAGCTTGGCGGGGCTCGTGAGCATGCCCTTGCTCGTCGCCTTCCTGGCCATCGCCTTGATGAGTTGCTGCTGGTGGCGCTGCCGGTCGTAGTCGCCGTTCTTCAGGCCCTTGCGGATCCGGGAGTAGTCCAGGGCCTTCTCCGGCGACAGCTCCTGGCAGCCCACCTTGTACTTCACGGGCGCGTAACCCGGCAGCACGTCCATGACCTTGCCGCGGTCCTCGTCGTACCAGACCCGCTGGAGCTTGCCCTCCTTGTTCTCGGCCAGGTGGATCGACTCCGCCTCCTGGTCCACGCAGATCTCCACGCTGCCGAGTTCCCGCAGGATCGCCTCGAAGCCGGCGAAGTCGATGATCGCCGCCCCGTTGAAGGTGATGGGGGCGAGATTCTGCTGGATCGTCAGCGCGAGCAACTCGACCCCGCGGGCGCGCTTCTCCTCCTCGGTGCCCTCGCCCCTGTGGCCGTACGCGAAGGCCGCATTGATCTTGGTTGCCCAGCCCTTGAAGTTGTTCTTCGGGTAGTCCGGGATGTTGACCCTCAGGTCACGGGGGATCGAGACGAGGTAGGCCTGATCGTGCGAGGCCGGGATGTGCAGGATGATGATGGTGTCCGCCCGAACCAGGTCGTTCTGGCCGTTGTTGCGGAAGTCCAGGCCGAGCAGCAGCAGGTTGATCGGGCCGTCGATGTTGTTGCCCTCCGGGCCGCCGGCCGCGCCCAGCAGGTTCCTCTGGTTCACGCTGTCGGTGGCCGTGCTGAGCAGCATCCTGCCGCCGACGATCGCGCCGCCGCTGGTCATCATGAGCAGCGCGCCGAAGATGATCAGGAGTTTGGCCCAGAGCGGGTCCTTGTGCCGCTTCCTACCGCTCGGGCCCGCGCCCGTGGTGCGGCCCGGCTGGCCGCGCGTGCGCGCGGGGGCGGGGGCGTGGTCGGGGTCGACGACGCCGGTGGAGCGGTAGGTGCCCGGTGCCACCGAGGCCGCCGACCGGTAGGTGCGGCTCGACACGTCGGCCACTCTACGGAACGGCGACCAGATTGGGCCAACCCCGGTCGGTAGATCGCGATGTTATGTACGAAATTCCCGAATTACCTCGACCGGGGCGATCCTGCTCGTCCAGGTCGGACCCTGCGCATCCGATGCTCAGCGGGTCGGCTTCGGGTTCGCGGCCATCCACTCAGCCATGGTGTCCTTGGCCATCGCGTCGAACATCGCGGCGGCCCTCTCCCGATCGGAGACCACCACGCTCTCCCCGTCGATCATGTCCGTGCCCGAGTGCGGTGCGGTCAGGAACGTCAGATCATCGCTGCGCAGGCCCCGGAACTGCAGAGCCATGTCGACCAGCGAGAAGTCCTGGTCCACCGTGATCGCTTTGGTGGCCGCCTTGAGGAAGGCGTTGAGCTTGACGGGGTTGGTCACGGTGCCGGTGCTCACCGCCTTGTCCAGCAGCGCCGTCAGGAACTCCTGCTGATGGCGCATCCGGGCGAAGTCCCCGTCCGGGAACTGGTAGCGCTGGCGGACGTAGTCCAGCGCCTCCTCGCCGTTGAAGTGGTTCATGCCCTTCTTGAACTGCCGGTACGGCGGGTGGATCGACGTGATGTCCTGCTCCACGTTCATGTCCACGCCACCGAGCGCGTCGGTCACGTCCTTGAAGCCGAAGAAGTCGATCACCACGACGTGGTCCATCCGCAGACCGGTGTACCCCTCGACGGTCTGCACCATCAGCGGCACCCCGCCCCACGCGTACGCGGCATTGATCTTGGCGCGCCGGTCGCCGAACTGCCCGTCCGGGCTCTTGGGCACGTACACGTACAGGTCACGGGGGATCGAGACCAGGTACGCCCGGTCATGGGCCGCCGGGATGTGCATGACGATGATCGTGTCCGTGCGGGCCGGCCCGGCGTCGCCCTTGGGCTGATCCGGGTCGCGCGAGTCGCTGCCGAGCAACAGGATGTTCAGCGAGCCCTGCACGGTCTTCGTCGGCCGGTCACCGGTGATCGCGGAGAACGGGTCGATCCGGGCCAGGTCGTCATTGAGCTTGCGCACGTACAGGCAGCCGCCGAGGCCCGCGATGAGGCCGAGCACGGTGAGCAGGGCGCCGGCGACCAGGGCGATGCGGCCCCAGCGGGGACGGATCCGACGGGGCGGTCCGGGCGGTCGGCCACCGATCCTCACGGAGGGTGAGACAGGCACTCGCCCGCCGCCCGCCGGCACCCTGGCCCGCCCCGAGACGGTCCCGCGGCTGTGCCCCGGTTCGTCCGGTTCCACGGGCCGGCGTACTCGGGCCTTGCCGTAGACACGACCTGGGCGGGCGGGGTCGTCGTGAGGCGGGGAGGTGGTCGCCATGTCACCCAGGGTACGGAAGTCGGGCGAGTCGACCAGGGCGCCACGGCGCATCGACATACGACAGGGGACCGGAGGCCGGGTGGTGGCCCCGCAGGTGAGCTGCGCCCGGCGCGCCCCGCGCGCTTCGAGCGGTCAGTTCCCGCGGGACGACAGGCGGGTGGCGAAGTACTCGATCGTGCGCCGCAAACCCTCGGTCGGGGGAACCGTCGGCTCGAACCCCAGCCGGGTGCGCGCGAGCGTGAGGTCCGGGCGGCGGCGCTCGGGGTCGTCCACCGGCCGCTCGGTGAACACGATCGTCGACCGGCTCCCGGTCAACGACACGATCAACTCGGCGAGCTCCCGCATCGTCACCTCGTGCTCGGTGCCGATGTTGATCGGCCCGGTCTCGTGCGAGTCGAGCAGCAAAAGGATCCCCCGCGCGAGATCCTCCACGTAGCAGATCGACCGGGTCTGCTCGCCGGTGCCGTGCACCGTGATCGGTTCACCGCGCAGCGCCTGGGTGATGAACGTGGGGATGGCCCGTCCGTCGTCGGGCCGCATCCGCGGGCCGTACGTGTTGAAGATCCGCACGATCCCGACGTCGAGGCCGTGGAAACGGTGGTAGGCGGCGGTGGCGGCCTCGGAGAAGCGCTTGCTCTCGTCGTAGACGCTGCGGACACCGACCGGGTTGACGTTGCCCCAGTACGACTCCGGCTGCGGGTGCACCAGCGGATCCCCGTACGCCTCGGAGGTCGAGGCCAGGATGAACCGCGCCCGGTCGGCGACCGCCCGGTCCAGCAGGTGCAGCGTGGCCACCGAGCCGACCCGCAGGATCTCGATCGGCATGGTGGTGAAGTCGGTCGGGCTCGCCGGGGACGCGAGGTGCATGATCGCGTCGAACCGCTGGGCCACGGCCGGGTGGTGCGTGGGCAGGCCGTCGGAGACATCCGCCTCGACGATGGTGAACCCGGGCGCGTCAACGAGGTGCGCGAGGTTCTCCTTGCTCCCGGTGCAGAAGTTGTCGACCGCGACGACGGCGCAGCCCCGGGCGAGCAACAGGTCCACGACGTGTGAGCCGACGAGCCCCGCTCCGCCGGTGACCAGGATGCGATGGCCCTGCCCGAACCGCTGCCGCACAACCGCCATGGGGCTCACCCTATCGTGACCCGTTCCCCGCGCGCGTTCGGGGAAAGTGCCGCCCAGATCGCCGTCTGGGCGGCACTTTCCCCGACGATGTGGTTGCGGCGGGTCAGTGGGCACCGGCACCCGTGAGCGCCCGCACCTCCAACTCGGCGTACTTCTCCTCGTCGGCCGGCTCGCGGGACAGCACCGTGCCCAGCCAGCCGCAGAGGAAGCCGAGCGGGATCGACACGATCCCCGGATTCGACAGCGGGAACCACTGCCAGTCGTGGTTGGGGAACATGGCGTTCGACGCGCCCGAGACGACCGGCGAGAAGAACACCAGCACGACGGCGGAGATCAGGCCGCCGTAGATCGCCCACACCGCGCCCGAGGTGTTGAAGCGCCTCCAGAACAGGCTGTACAGGATCGCCGGCAGGTTGCCCGAGGCGGCGACGGCGAACGCGAGCGCCACCAGGAACGCCACGTTCAGGCCCTGCGCGAAGATCGCGAGGACGATCGAGATCGCGCCGATGACGAATGCGGCGATCCGCGCCACCGACACCTCCTGCCGCTCGGTGGCCTGCCCGCGCTTGATGACGTTGGCGTAGAAGTCGTGCGCGAGCGAACTGGAGGAGGCGAGCGTCAGCCCGGCGACCACCGCGAGGATCGTGGCGAAGGCGACGGCCGCGATGACGGCGAGGAGCACGGCCCCGCCCAGATCGCCCATGAAGTGCAGCCCCAGGGCCTGCGCGAGCTGTGGCGCCGCGGTGTTCCCGGCGGCGTCCTGGGCGCGGATGCTCTCACCGCCCACCAGGGCCGCGGCGCCGAAGCCGAGAGCGAGGGTGAGCAGGTAGAACGTGCCGATGATGCCGATCGCCCACAGCACGCTCTTGCGGGCCGCACGGGCGGAGGGGACGGTGTAGAACCGGATCAGGATGTGCGGCAGGCCGGCCGTCCCGAGCACGAGCGCGATCCCCAGCGAGAGCAGGTCGATCTTGCTGATCAGGGTGCCGGTCGGGTCCCCTGGCTTGTCGACTCCGTAGCGCAGGCCGGGCTCGAGGAACGCCTCCCCCTTGCCCGATGCCGCCGCGGCGTCGCCGAGCAGGGTGGAAAGATTGAACTTGTAGATCCCGAGCACCAGCAGCGACATGACGATCGCCCCGGTCATCAGCAGGAAGGCCTTGACGATCTGGACGTAGGTCGTGCCCTTCATGCCGCCCACGGTGACGTAGATGATCATCAGCGCGCCGACGAGCACGATCGTGGCGACCTTCGCGGTCTCCGCCGACATGCCGGCGAACGTCTGCCCCTCATGGATGCCGAGCAGGAGCGCGACCAGCGCGCCCGCGCCGACCATCTGGGCGAGCAGGTAGAAGATCGACACGGTGATCGTGGAGACCGCCGCCGCGGTGCGCACCGGGCGCTGACGCATCCGGAACGCGAGCACGTCGGCCATCGTGAACTTGCCGGAGTTGCGCAGCAGCTCCGCGACGAGCAGCAGCGCGACCAGCCAGGCCACCAGAAAGCCGATCGAGTACAGGAATCCGTCGTAGCCGTACAGGGCGATGATGCCGGCGATGCCGAGGAACGACGCGGCCGACATGTAGTCGCCGCCGATCGCCATGCCGTTCTGGAAGCCGGAGAACGACCGGCCGCCGGCGTAGAAGTCGGTGGCGTCACGCGTCTGCCGGCTGGCCCACACCGTGATCACGAGGGTGACCAGCACGAAGATCACGAAGAGGACGATCGTGAGGGCACGGGCGTTCGTCATTGCGCGTCTCCGTTCTCCACCTGGGCCTTGAGCCGCTCTGCCACCGGCTCCAGCCGCCGCGTGGCGTACCGCTCGTACAGCCAGGCGATGAGGAAGGTCGTCACGAACTGCAGCAGCCCGAACACGAGCGCCACGTTGATGTGGCCGACCAGCTTCAGGCTCATGAAGCCCCGCGCGTACGCGGAGAGGATCACGTAGAGCGCGTACCAGAGGAAGAACGCCACGGTCATCGGGAAGACGAAGCGGCGTAGCGCCCTGCGCAGCCCGGCGAACTCCGGGGAGCGCTGCGTGGCGAGGTACGGATTCGCCGCTGAGGTCGGCGGCGCTTCGGTGCTCATGGTCACCACCCTTCACAGGTGAGGTTTCGTGCTACGGCCGGGTTTCGGACGGTAGGTACGGCCGTTTCCCGGCCGGAAGCAGTCATGAGCACGAATTCCCGCGGATGCGCCGAACGGCTGGCACGATGCGCCCAGTGACTTCGAGGCTCCGGTTACCGGTCGCCGCCGGTGAGGGTGACCGGTCCCGGCGAGGGTTCGCGGTCAGCGGCCGCCGAGAGTGCGGTAGTGCCCGCGGAAGTGGATCAGCGGGTCGTCGTCCCCGGCCCCGACCGACACCTCAACCACGGTCGCCTCCACCAGCAGGGCCCATCCCAGCGGCCGGGCCGCGACCAGGCGGCAGCCGACCCATGTGTCCAACTCCGCCAGCACCGGGCCGTACGCCGTCTCGCGCCACTCGTGGCCGGTGAACGGACCTCCGGGGGCGGGCATCAGCCCGGCGAAGCGGTCGGCGAGCTGCCGGTGCGCGGACCGCAGCGGCGCGACGGCGAAGACCCCGGCAGCGCTCGCCGCGGCCCACAGCTCCGACTCCTCGTCGACGAGGCCGAGCAGGCTGGCCGGCTCGCCGTCGGCGACCAGCGTCGAGGAGACAGTCAGACCGGCGGGCCCGGGGGCCGTCCACAGCGTCACCGCCGCCGCGAGCCGTCCCCGCAGCCGGCGTACGGGCGAACGGGCGGCCTCGGGCGTGGCGAACGGATCGACGTTGTGGATGTGCCCGCCCGGGCCGGTCACCGTGCCCTCACCGCCTCGGGGTGACCGTGGCCAGCAGCTCCGGGGCGCGCCGGTCCAGCACGTCCCCGGCGATGTAGCTGCCCAGCAGCGCCGCCGCCAGCCCGTACCCGGCACCGAGCGGGAGCAGGACCCACGACCAGGCCGCGGGCAGCAGCGCGGCGGCCGCTGCGAGTGGGGTGGCGAGCGCCAGCCCGCCGGCGAGCGCCACGAAGGCGAGCAGGCTCTTGACCAGACCGGCGCCGCTGTTCATGGCGAACGGGTTGGAGGTCTCCGGCATGGCGTAGGCCCCGACGATAGAGATCAACTGGTTGACCGCCAGGCCCGTGCCGTACGCGGCGAACAGCGCGCCGAGCATGGCCCCGAGCAGGCCCACGTCGACCAGCACGACGGCGAGCACCGTGGCGATCACGATCAGCAGCGGCACCATGATCAGCGAGAACGCCACCATCCTGGCCAGCATCTCAACGCGCCCGGGCACTCCGGCCACGAGGTGCGCCGCGTACGCCGACCCGTCGTAGCCGAACTGGTTGGCGATCGAGACCGCGGCGAGCGACCCCACGAACAGCAGCGCCAACGCGACGATCGCGGGCGGGAGCGTGGCCGGCGAACCGGCGGCCGACTGGAGGCTGACGAAGTTCATCGTCAGCGGCACGACCACGCCGACCACCGTGATCGTGATCAGACCGGCCCGTCGGCGCGGGTCGCGCCACCAGTACCGGACCTCGCGCGCGATGAGCGCGCCGTACCGGGTGCGGGGCAGCCAGGCGAGCAGCCGCGGGTAGAGCTGGGCGACCGCCCCGTCGGGCGTGCCCCGGCGGGCACGGGCCACGCCGCCGGAAGCGGCGCCCACCATCGCGGACTCCAGCGTCCGCGACCACCATCCGAGCAGCAGCGCGATGGTCGCGACGGTGATCGCGAGCCGGGCCACCGCTGCGCCGACCCGCCCGTCGGCCACGTCGAAACCCACCAGGTACGGAGCGCCGAGCGGGGTCCACCCGAGCACCCCGGCGAGCCGGGTGAGATCCTCGAGTCTCGCCCCGGTCACCGCGGTCATGATTCCGATCTGCAGCGGCCCGAGCAGCGCGGCCAGCAGCGCGAGCGCGACCGCGGCGAGGTCACGCGTGCGGCGCGCGCGCAGCAGCGACGCGAAGGCGCTGGTCACCGCCCGGCTGACCGTCACGCACAGCAGCAGCCCGAGCAGCACGCCCAGGGCCTGCACGACCGCGCCGGACGGCCCGCCGCGCAGCGCGGCCCCCGCCACCAGGCCCGCGGTGGTGATCAGTGTGGCCATCGCCGGAGTGCCCAGCAGCGCGCCGACGAGCAGTCCGGCGATCAGCGTGCGGCGCGGCAGCGGCAGCAGCGCGAACCGGGTCGGGTCCAGGGTCTCGTCCACCCCGGTCCACACCAGCGGCACGAAGAGCCAGCCGAGCACCAGCGCTCCGCCGCCGAAGACGGGCACCAGCAGGGCGAACTCCGACCGTACGGCGGTGCCGGAGAGCAGGAAGACCAGGAAGCCCATGCCGGCGAGGTAGAGCCCGCCCAGACCGCCGAGGATGAAGAACACCACCCGCCAGGTCTGCCCGCGGAACGAGTTGCGCAGCACGCGCAGCTTCAGCCGTGCGAACGTGCCGACGGTGACCCGGCGTGCGGGCGCGACACCGGTCGCGGTCACAGCCACGACAGCTCCTCACCGGTCGCGGTACGGCCCCCGACGGTCTCGACGAAGACCTCCTCGAGGCTGCGGTCGCCACGCACCTCGTCCAGCGTGCCGACGGCCTTGATCGAGCCCTCGGCGAGGATCGCCACGTGGCTGCACAGCCGCTCCACGACTTCCATCACGTGACTGGAGAAGATGACCGTGCCGCCGCCGGCCACGTACCGCTGCAGGATGTCGCGGATCAGCGCGGCGGAGACCGGATCGACCGCCTCGAACGGCTCGTCGAGCACGAGCAGACGCGGGGCGTGCAGCAGGGCGCAGGCCAGGCCGATCTTCTTCTTCATGCCGGCCGAGTAGTCGATGACGAGGGTGCGGCCGGCGTCGGCGAGCGCCAGCACGTCGAGCAGTTCCCGGGCGCGCTGGTCCACCACGGCCGGGTCCATGCCGCGCAACTGCCCGGTGTACGCCAGGAGCTCCGCGCCGGTGAGCCGGTCGAACAGGCGAACTCCGTCGGGGAGCACCCCGAGGCGCCGCTTGGCCTCCACCGGATCCGCCCACACGTCGTAGCCGAGCACGAACGCCCGACCGGCGTCGGGGCGCAGCAGGCCCACGGTCATCGACAGGGTGGTCGTCTTGCCGGCGCCGTTCGGGCCGAGCAGTCCGAAGAACGAGCCGGCGGGCACGTCCAGGTCCACCCCGGCCACGGCGACCTTCTCCCCGAACCGCTTGACCAGCCCGCGCAGCGCGAGCGCGGGTCCGTTCCCGTTGTCCGTCACGCTCTTGACGGTAGCCGCCCGGCCTCACCCCCTCGGTCCTGCCCGGGGAGGATGCCGGGTCGTCCCGCGGTCGTAGGCGGCTGGCGTTTCGCCAACGCTGCCAGTGACGACGGCGCAGACCGGCGCCGGGCCTGCCGACCGCTCACAGGCGCAGTGCGTCGGGCGCGTGCAGGCGCAGCATCGTGCTCGCCACCCCGGGCGGGATCCGCCGCCGGGTGGCGATGGACACCGTCACCATCACCGCGAACGCGAGCGGCACCGTCCACGCGGCCGGCTGTCCGACCAGCGTCGCCGCCCACCCGTCCAGCGGTGGCCCGAGGACCGTGACGAGCACCGCGGCGGCCGATGCCCCGCCGCCCGCGAGCACCCCGGCGGCCGCCCCCACGTCGGTCAACCCGCGCCACCAGATCCCGAGAACCAGCAGCGGGCAGAAGCTGGACGCCGCGACCGCGAAGGCGAGCCCCACGACCTGGGACACGTCCAGCCCGGCGATGTTGACGGCGAGCAGGATCGGCACCACGCCCGCGAGGGTCGCCGCGACCCGGAAGTCGCGGACCGACCCCCGCCCGATGACGTCGGTCGAGAGGACCCCGGCCACGCTGGTGAGCAGACCCGAGGAGCTGGAGAGGAAGGCCGCGAAGGCGCCCGCGGCCACCAGGGCGCTGAGCACCTGTCCCGCCAGGCCGTCGCCGAGCGCGGCCGACGGGAGCAGGAGCACAACGGCGTCGGTCTCGCCGGTCATGAGCAGCCGCGGCGTGTAGACCCGCCCGAGCACCCCGTACATCGTGGGCAGCAGGTAGAACATCCCGACCATGCCCAGCACGACGAGCGTGGTCCGGCGGGCGGCCGCGCCGTCCGGGTTGGTGTAGAAGCGGACCAGCACATGCGGCAGCCCCATCGTGCCGAGGAAGGTGGCGAGCATGAGCGAGTAGGTGGCGAACAGGCCCCGGTCGCCGCTCCCGCTGCCGGGCAGCAGCCAGTCATGCCCGTCCTCCACGCCATCCACAATGGGCACCGGGGCGCCGGCCGGGAAATCGAACCGCTCGCCGGGGCTCACCCGCATGACGGTGCCGTCGGGCAGGGTGAGCCGGGCGGCGTGCTCGACCACGACGGTGGTCGGCCGGGTGAAGACCACCCCGTTCGGCGGGGTGATCGCCGGGCGTCCGGCCGCCTGCCACTGCATCGCGATGAAGATCGCGGGTACGGCGAGCGCGGTGAGCTTGAGCCAGTACTGGAACGCCTGCACGAAGGTGATCGCGCGCATACCGCCGAGCGCCACGTTGGCGGTGACCACGCCGCCCACCAGCACGGCGCCCAGGGCGTAGGGAGCGCCGGTCACGGTGGACAGCGTCAGCCCGGCGCCCTGCATCTGCGGCACCAGGTAGAGCCAGCCGATGAAGACGACGAAGGCGGTCGCGAGCTTGCGCAGCCACCGGGAGCGCAGCCTGGCCTCGCAGAAGTCGGGCAGCGTGAACGCGCCGGACCGGCGCAGCGGCGCGGCGACGAACAGCAGCAGCGCGAGGTACCCGGCGGCGAACCCGACCGGATACCAGAGCACGTCCACGCCGTACTTGAGGATCAGCCCGGCCACCCCGAGGAAGGAGGCCGCGGACAGGTACTCCCCGCCGATTGCCGCAGCGTTCCAGGTAGGGCTGACCACGCGGGACGCGACGAGGAAGTCCGAGGTGGTCCGGGCCAGCCGCAGGCCGTACGCGCCGATGACCACCGTCGCCAAGGTCACCACGACGATGGCGGGCACCGTGTAGGGACTCATCACGGTCGTGGATTCACTGCTCCGGGCGTTGCACGACCGCGGTGAAGTCGTGCTCGTTGCGTTCGGCCATGCGCACGTGGGCCCAGCCGACCACGAACAGGAACGGGTACGCCACGACACCCAGCAGCAGCCACGGCAGGTTGACCCCGGCCACCGTGACCTCCGCGACGGCGGGTGCGACCGCGAAGAGCAGGGGCAGCCCGCCCAGCCCGACCGCCACGACGACCGCCAGCCGGACCGCCAGGGCGAGTTGGGCGCGGACCAGCCCGCGGATGAGCGCCTCGCCCACCCTGGTCTGCTCGGCCAGTTCGGTGCGAATGTGGTCGGCGTTCGCGCGTTGCCGGGCGATCTCGGCGAGCACCACCCGCACCCGCCGCGTCTGCCCGCCACGGGCCGGGGCGTCGGTCATGGTGCTAGCAAAACACGATCACGGTGCCAGCAAAACCTCAGCGGGTCGGGAATCTTGAGCACGCCAGGTCGGGTGCCGGGGACCGGCCGGCCAGGATGTCCCGAGCGAGAGCCCGGGACAGGTTGAATCCCCGCCAGTCGTCCGGATTGTCGCGCAGGTCGTGGATCAGGAGCCGGTGTGCGCAGTCGCGCTGTGGCCCGTCCAGCCGTTCGAGCGCGGGCACGGCGTCGGCGGACAGGCTCGCCAGGTAGGACACGTCGAGCCGGCCGCCGGCCCGGTAGCGGTCGATGTTGCGGTCCGCGATGAACCGGTCCGGGTTCAGGACGGCGAGCCCGAGCAGGACCGCCACCGCGCTTGCGGCCACCGCCTGGGGAAGCCACCTGGCGCGCAGCCGTACCCCGGCGGCGAGCACCATGAGGAACACTCCGCCCAGCCACACCTCGACGGCCTGCACGAACAGCCGCAGCCGGGTGAAGCCGTAGGCCTGCTCGTACACGTGCATCCGGTAGAGCGCGGACGCCACCACGACCAGGGTGAGCGCGGCGAGCGCACCGAGCAGCGCGCGGATCAGTACGCGGTCGGATCGGGTGTCACGCGGGGCCCAGCGCGCGGCGGCGCCGAGCACGGGCAGCGTCAGCGCGGTGACGAACAGCAGCTGCCAGAAGCCGCTGCGGGCGTACTCGGCGTAGGTCAGGTCCATCGTGCGCAGCACGTGGGTGGCGCCGCCGAACAGCACGGTCAACTGCACCAGGACGAAACCGCTGAAGAGCAGGACGAGCAGGCCGACGGGCAGGGCCCACTCCACGCGGCGCAGCCGGACACGCCGCTTTCCGCCGGCGCCGTCGAGGTTGGGCGGTGCGCTGACCAGGTACGCCGCGCCGAGCGTGCCGAGCCCGACGACGGTGAACACGAAGCCCCAGCGGAACACGGTGAGGATGCTGATGTCCGGCAGCAGGTCGGCCACGACGCGGGCGAACGCCGCGTCCGCGCTCACGAACAGCCCGCCGAAGATGCCGAGCAGCACGAGGCTCACCGCTGCGGTGGTGACGAGCCGGACGGCCGAGACGGCGGTGGTGCCGCCACGGAGCGCGGCCAGCCCGCGGAACCCCCACGGCAGGGCCCGCAGCGCGGCGAACGGCACCGCGAGCGCGCCGCGGATCATGCCGGCCACCGTGGTGCCTCCACCGACGGTGAGCGACCCGGTGACGAGCGCGGTGAGCACGCACAGCACGAACAGCCATCCGGCGGCCCGGAACAGCCCGACGGCGAGCAGCGCGAGTGTCGCGGTGCCCCAGGCGATCCGGCGGACCTTGGCGCCGAACGTCGGGCTCCCCGCCGGTGCCCGGCGAGCGACAACGCTGGTGGCGGCCGCGGCGGCGAGCCCCGTGCACAGCCAGCCCACGCCCGGCCGGTCGAGCGGCAGGCTCGCGGCGGCGACGAGCCCGGCCGCGCCGACGGCCGCGAGGGCGGCCGGGGGCGCGGTGCGCCCGGGTCCCGGCCAGTGGCGGGCCAGGAAGCCGGGCGGCACGGCCGGCACCTGGCCGCCCGGCCACCCGGGGTACGGCGGCGGCGCCGGCACACCCGGGGGCGCGGCCGGTGGTGGGGCCGCTGTCGGTCCCGTGGCCGGGGCGGATGCCGCCGTCGGCCTGTCCGTGGGCTCGTCCGTCGTCGGCCGGTCGGTCGTCGGCGTGTCCGTGGTCGACGTGTCGGTGGCTCCGCCGGTGCTGGGCTTGCCGACGGCGGCTCTCGTCACGGTGGCCTTCACGACCCGTACGGTCCGGCGGCGGTGCCGCACCGATCGGGGTAGCGGAGCGTCCGGCGTGTCAGACACGTCAGGCTTCCTTTCGCGTAGTGGGGAGGGTGACGCGGATCCGGCACCCCGGTCCGCCGGTGGTGCCGTCGACGCCGGCGGCGGGCTCGTCCACAACGGCGATGGTGCCGCCGTGCAGGTCGACGACCCAGCGCGCGATCGCCAACCCGAGGCCGGTGCCTCCGTCGCGTCCGCTCGCGCGGTCACCGCGGGTGAAGCGTTCGAAGACCCGTGTCCGCTCCTCCGGCGGAATGCCGGGGCCCTCGTCGGTGACCTCCAGGGCCAGCCCGTCGGGCAGCTGCGCGGCGACGACCGTCACCGTGCTGCCCGGCGGGCTGTGCCGAGCGGCGTTGTCGAGCAGGTTGGCCATCACCTGATGCAGCCGCTCACGGTCGCCGTAGCCGCGCAGGGTGGACGGCACCGGCTCGACCCGGAAGGTGACCGAGCGGCCCGCCGCCTCGGCGGTCATCGCCGCCTCGCTGATCGCCTCGTCCAGGAACGGTCCGACCGCGAACTCCTCCCGCAGCAGCGGCGCCACGCCGGCCTCGATCCGCGACAGGTCTAGCAGCTCGGCGACCAGGCGACCGAGCCGCTGGGTCTGCGTGAGCGCGGCCTGCAGCGTGGCGGGGTCGGGCGTGGCCACCCCGTCGACGAGGTTCTCCAGCACGGCCTGCAACGCGCTGATCGGCGTGCGCAGCTCATGCGAGACGTTCGCGATCAGCTCGCGCCGCTGCCGGTCGGCCGCGGCCAGGTCGGCCGCCATCTGGTTGAACGCCCGGGCCAGCTCCCCCACCTCGTCCCGGGAGGTGGCGCGTACCCGGCGGCTGTAGTCACCGCGCGCCATCGCCCGTGCGGCCGCGGTCATCTCCCGCAGTGGGGAGGTCATGCCGTGCGCGAGCACCTGCGAGGTGAGCAGCGCCAGGCCCAACGCGGTGATCGAGGTGGTGGGCGGGATCCAGCCGATCATGTACCAGAAGTAGGCGAAGCCGGCACCACCCGAGCCGACCAGCAGCACGGCGAGCTTCAGCTTGATCGAACGCAGGGGGTCCAGCGGGCGCGGCAGCTCGATCATGACGGCACCTCGAGGGCGTATCCGACGCCGTGCACCGTACGGATCAGGTCCGCGCCGAGCTTGCGGCGCAGCCCCTTGATGTGGCTGTCCACGGTCCGGGTGCCCGAGGCGTCGGCCCAGCCCCACACCTCGGCGAGCAGGCGCTCGCGCGGCAGCACGGCGCGCGGCCGCCGGGCGAGGTGGACCAGCAGGTCGAACTCGGTGGGCGTCAGGTGCACCTCGACGCCGGCCCGGCGTACCCGCCGCTCCACCTGATTGATCTCCAGGTCGCCGAGCGTCAGCTCCGGCAAGGGCTCGGCGGCTGCCTGCCGGGCCCGCTCCACCCGCCGCAGCAGGGCGTGCACCCGCGCTGCGAGCTCGCGCAGCGAGAACGGCTTGGTTAGGTAGTCGTCGGCGCCGACCGCGAGCCCCACGAGCACGTCGGTCTCGTCGTCGCGGGCGGTGAGCATGAGCACGGGCACCGGGCGCTCGGCCTGGATGCGCCGGCACACCTCCAGGCCGTCGAATCCGGGCAGCATGACGTCGAGCACCACGAGATCGGGCCTGGTCTGCGCGGCGACGGCCACCGCGGTGGGCCCGTCGGCGGCGAGGTCGACCGCGAAGCCCTCGGCGCGCAGCCGGGCCGCCACCGACTCGGCGATGGTCCGCTCGTCCTCCACGACCAGGATCCGGCGGCGTTCATCCACGTCCTCGCACTGTATTGGTCGATCGTGGAGGCGCCCGGTGCCGCGTGTGGATATCTCGTGAAGACGTGTCCCGGTTGTGGACAACTCGCCCGAGTGTCAGGGTGGGGGCGTAGGAGGGAGGGTGTCTGTGACCGGTCCCTACACCCGGGCCGCGCTCCGCGGCGAATGGACCGTGGACGACCTCCACGAGTTGCCCGACGACGGTCACCGGTACGAGATCTTCGACGGGAGCCTGCTGGTGACCCCTCCACCCGCCATGCCGCATGTCAATACGACGTATCGGATGCGCCGGCTGCTGGAAGCTCAGGCGCCGGCCGGCTTCGCCGTGATCGACTCTGGTGCCGGCGTCTACCCGAACCAACGGAACTACTTCATCCCGGACCTACTGGTGATCCGCGAGGAGCTGCTGACCAGGGACGCGCTCGGTATCGACCCACACGACGCCCTGCTCGCGATCGAGGTGGTCTCCCCGGGTAACCCCGGCAGCGACTACGTGCTCAAGCGGCACGTGTACGCCGTGGCCGGCGTGCGGCAGTACTGGATCGCTGACGAACGGCAACAGTCGCTGTGCGTGCTGCTCCCGGACGACACCGGGGCGTACGTCGAGCGGGCGGTCGCCAGCCCGGGTCAGCCGTGGCGGTCTAGCGAGCCCTTCCCGCTCGTCGTGGATCCCGCGGAGATCTTCCGCTGATCAGCGGGTCCAGTTCTGCTTGGCCGCGCGGACCAGCTTGTCCTTCAGGTCACGGGTGTGCCGCCGCGACACCGGCAGCTCGGCGCCGTCGACGACCACCACGTACCCCGAGCCGGTCAGCCGCAGCTCCTGGATGCGCCGCAACTGCACGAGGTACGAGCGGTGGATGCGCACGAAACCGGCGTCGGCCCACCGTTCGGCGAGCGTGGCCAGCGGCACCCGGACCAGGTGCGACCCGTCGGCCGTGTGCAGCCGCGCGTAGTCGCCCTGTGCCTCGACCCAGCGGACCGCCGACCGCGGCAGCAGCTTCGTCGTGCCGGCCAGCTCGACCGGGATGGTGGGGTCGGGCTCGGCCCGGGCGGCCGCGGCCGGGTGGCTGGGCAGCACGCGGGAGGTGACCACGCGGCGCAGTGACTCGGCCAGCCGCTCGGCCCGCACCGGCTTGCGCACGTAGTCCGCCACGCCCAGGTCGAACGCGTCGGCCGCCCGGTCGTCGTACGCGGTGACGAACACGACCGCCGGTGGCCGGGCGAACCTGCGCAGCACCCGGGCCAGCTCCAGGCCGTCGAGCCCCGGCATGCGGATGTCCAGGAACACCGCGTCCACGTCCACGTCGCGCAGCGCCCGCAGCGCCTCGGTGGCGTCGCTGGCCGTGTTCACGGTCGCCACCCGCGGGTCGTTGCGCAGCAGGTATGCGAGCTCGTCGAGCGCGGGCGGCTCGTCGTCGACGGCGAGCACCCGCAGGAACCCGGTGCGCAGCGGGTCGCCGGCGCCGTCCGCAGGACCGGGCCTGCCGTACCTCTCAGCGCCGTCCGCGGGACCAGGCCTGCCGTATCTCTCAGCGCCGTCCCCAGAACCAGGCTTGCCGTACATGCCGTTCACGCTCGCACGTCCGGGTGGAACTTCGGCACCCGCATGCTCACCTTCGTGCCGGCTCCGGGGGCCGTCTCCACGACCAGCCCGTATTCGTCACCGAAGACGGCACGTAGGCGTTCGTCCACATTGGTCAGCCCCACGTGCTGGCCGGAATCGGCGGTGTCATCGTCGGCACCGCCGTTCGCGGTGAACACCGCAGGATCCATCCCCACACCGTCGTCCTCGACGGTGATGTGACACTCCGCGCCCGCGTCCCGGGCCACGATGCTCACCGTACCCGGTCCGGGTCGGCGGGACAGCCCGTGGCGCACGGCGTTCTCCACCAGCGGCTGCAGGCACAGGAACGGCAGGCCGACCGGCAGCACCTCGGGCGCGATCTGCAGCCGCACCTGCAGCCGGTCCCCGAACCGGGCCCGTTCGATGGTCAGATAGCGGTCGATCGAGCGCAGCTCCTCGGCGAGCGTGGTGAACTCTCCGTGAGCGCGCAGCGAGTACCGGGTGAACTCCGCGAACTCGAGGATCAGGTCGCGGGCGCGCTCCGGATCGGTGCGCACGAAGCTGGCGATCGCGGTGAGCGCGTTGTAGATGAAGTGCGGGCTAATCTGCGCCCGCAGGGCCCGGATCTCGGCCCGCGCGAGCCTGGCCCGCGAGGTGTCGAGTTCGGCGAGGGCGAGTTGGGTGGCGACCCACCGCCCGGTCTCCACGGTCGCCTGCACGAGGCCCGGGGCCGGCTCGGCCTCGGCCAGGGCGACGAGCGCGGCCGGCACGTCGCCGGAGGGCCCGGCGAGCGGGGCCACCACGGCTCCACGGACCGCACACTCGATCCGGTCGCAGGCGAGGTCGGCCGGCCCGATGACGGCGGGGCGGCCAGCCTGGATGGCCCGCTGGGCCGCGGTGACGAGTTGGGCCCGATGGTGCTCGCCCCGTCCGTCGAAGGCGAGGACGTCGTCGGTGCCGACGACGGCGAGGCCGGCGGCGCCGACGAGCGCGCGCAGGTGGCGTACGGCCTTTCCGGCGGTCTCCGGGGTCAACCCGCCCCGCAACGGCTCCGCGGCCAACCCCGCCCGGCGCAGCACGTCGTAGGTCGCCCGCTGCGTGGCCGTGGCTATCCCCCGTCGCGCCCGCAGCCGGGCCACCGCCCACACGGCACCGGCGAGCGCGGTGACCAGCACGACCACCGCGATCGCCGTGGACACGTCCCGGCCCATGGTGTGGTCACGGCGCGAGCGCCGCGAGTCGGGAGCGGGTGGCCTCGTCGCAGAGGGCGCCGGCCAGCCCGGCGGTGTACGCGTCGGCTGCGGAGACGCCGAGCCGCTGCGCGATCTCGTACTCCCGGCCCAGGTCGGTGTCGAACATCGCGGGGTCGTCGGTGTTGATCGTGCAGGGCACGCCCGCGGCGCGCAGCGCCGGCAAGGGATGCGCGTCGAGCGTGTCGACCACCCGGGTGCGCAGGTTCGAGGTCGGGCAGACGTCCAGCACCAGGCCCCGGTCGACGATCTCCTTCAGGACGCCCGAGTCCTCGACCGCGCGGATGCCGTGGCGGATGCGGGCCGGGTCGTAGGTGAGGATCTCCCGGATCGAGTCGGGGCCGGCGGCCTCACCGGCGTGCGGCACCAGCCCGAGGCCGCCGTCGCGGGCGATGGCGAAGGCCCGGGCGTACGGCGCGACGGGGCAGGCCGCCTCTGAACCGCCGATCCCGAAGCCGACCACCCCGCGGTCGCGGTAGCGCACGGCGTACCGGGCGCACTCCTCGGCCAACTCCGGATCCAGGCCCCGATAAATGTCGGGGGTGAGGCGGACGGTCACCTGGTGGCGCTCGTATGCCTCGACGATGCCCTCGGTGTAGCCGGTGAAGACCTCGTCCCACCCGACGCCGCGCTGCACCCGCTCGGCCGGCGAGAAGATGCCCTCGATGTAGACCGCGCCGAACCGGGCCGCCTCGGCCGCGTACTCCACCACCACCCGCCGGAAGTCGTCGGCCGTGCGCAGGCAGTTGGTGGTGAGGATCCAGACCCGGATGAAGTCCTCGAAGTCGGTGAACTGGTAGAGCGCGCTCAGCTCCTCGACGGTGGAGGCAGGCAGGCGGGCCCCGTTGCGCGCGGCGATCTCCAGCAGCGTGGCTGGGCGGATCGCGCCCTCCAGGTGCACGTGCAGCTCGATCTTCGGGGCGGTCATGCCGTCAACCCTAGGCCGGGCGGTGCCACCGGCGCGGGCGGCCCCGGTGCGCCCTGGCGCACCGGGGCCGCCGGTTCGACCTTCCCAGGTCAGTCCAGCACGGCAGATACTCCCGCTACAGCGTCAGCGTCCAGCTGTCGATGTAGCCGGTGTCGCCGCTGTAGACGTCGCGCACCCGCAGCTGCCAGGTGCCGTTCGCGCTCTCGCTGGACAGGTCCCGCGTGTAGGTGGCGTCGACGTTGGGCCACCAGTCGAACAGGTTGTTGCTCTTCAGGCGGTACGCCGTGCCGTCCGGCGCGATCAGGTCGATGATCAGGTCACCGCGCCACGAGTGCACGATGTGCACCTCGATGCGGGATGTCGCCGACGGCGCCCGCCCGCACCCGGAGATCACGATGCTGCTGGAGACGTTCGTGTTGTTGTCCGGGATGTTGACGTTGGTGCCGTTCGTGCCGGAGCACGTGCCGCCACCACCGCCCTGGACCGTCAGCGTGTACGTCGTGGTCCGCGTCGCCGACGTGCCGGTGCCCACGATCGTGACCGGGTAGCTGCCCGCGGGTGTCGAGGCCGACGTGGTGAAGGTGACGGTCGACGACCCGCCGGAGGTCACCGAGGGTGGGCTGAACGAGGCGGAGGCGCCGGCAGGCAGACCGGTGGCCGACAGGCTCACCGTCTGCGCCGAACCGGACGTGGTGGCCGTGCTCACCGTGGCGCTGATCGAGCCGCCCGCGGTCACGGTGCCGGCGTTCGGGGACACCGCGACGGAGAAGTCGTTCACCGGCGGCGGGCCGCCGCTGCCGACGAAGAGCAGGCGGTTGGGCGTACCGGTGCCCGGGTTGCTGATGACGTTCTGGGTGGCGTTGGCGACCAGGGCGTCGCGGACCTGCTGCGGGGTCCACGTCGGGTTGCTCGCCAACAGCAGGGCCGCCGCGCCGGCCACGTGCGGGGTCGCCATCGACGTGCCGCTGATCGTGTTGGTCGCGGTGTCGCTGCCGATCCAGGCCGACGTGATGTTCACGCCCGGCGCCAGGATGTCGACGCAGGTGCCGTAGTTGGAGAAGCTGGCCGCCGCGTCGTTGTCCTGGGTCGCGCCGACGGTGATCGCCGCGGGCACGCGGGCCGGCGAGTAGTTGCAGGCGTTCTGCCGGACGCCGAAGATATTCCCGTTGCCGGCGGCGACCGCGTACGTGATGCCCGAGTTGATCGAGTTGTTGACCGCGGCGTCGATGGCGCTGTCCGCGCCGCCGCCGAGGCTCATGTTCGCCACGGCCGGCCTGACCGCGTTCGCGGTCACCCAGTCGATGCCGGCGACGACCTGGGCCGTCGTGCCCGATCCCTGGCAGTTCAGCACCCGGACGCCGACCAGCTGCACGGACTTGGCGACCCCGTACTGCGAGCCGCCGACCGTGCCGGCGACGTGCGTGCCGTGGCCCTGGCAGTCGGTGGCGTCGTTGTCGTTGTCCACCGTGTCCCGTCCGCTCACGGCACGTCCGCCGAAGGTCTGGTGCGTGAAGCGGATGCCGGTGTCGATGATGTAGGCGCGCACCGACGCGGCGGTGTTGGGGTAGGTGTACGAGTTGTCCAGCGGCAGGTTGCGCTGGTCGATGCGGTCCAGGCCCCACGACGGGGGGTTCGGCTGGGTGTCCTGGATCGTGTAGATCGCGTTGCGCTGGACGTACTCCACCGCGGGGTCGGCGGCGAGCCGGCGGGCCGCGGCCTCCTTCATCGTGACCTCGAAGCCGCGCAGTGCGTGGCTGAACGTGCGCCCGACGGTGCCGGCGTACGCGCGGGCGAGGCCATTGGCCGACGCCGTCACGCCGCTCGCCCGCAGCGTCGGGGTGTCCTTGAGCACGACGATGAAGCTGTCCGGCACGTAGGCGCCGGTGCCGGCGGCTCGGATGTCTCCCATCGGGGCCGCGGCGGCCGGCGTGCCGAGGATCGCCGCGCCGGCGGTCACCACTGCCGTGAACATGCCCAGCGCCGCCATCCGGCGCAGGCCTCGAATACCAAGGCGATTCATCGCCCCTCCTCCCTCAGACCGGGGTCGCGCGGCGGTGGAAGGGCAGCCGGGCGACCGGGTCAGGGAGAGAGTATTACAGATGAGTTTAGATGAATAGATATTGAATAATGTGGAGATCCTCGAGCGCCGGCCCGATCGGTGACTGATGCCACCCGAGCCCGTGATCGCACCCCGGTACCCTTACGGGCACCCGATCGGGGACAGACCGGGGAGCGCCCCGGATGCGGTTACCGCCGCGGGCGGCGAGGCTGCGAGGGTGCGCCTCGATGCCCTCGCCACCCTCGTCGTACCGGCCCTGTGGGCGGCCGCGGGCGTGCTCGCCGGCTATCTGCCTCGGGCCCGCACCGGGCGGAGCCTGCGTCGCCGGTCCGCGCTGCTCCTGCTGGCCGTCGTCTGCGCCGCCGCAGCCGGGCTGGCGATCTCCACGCCGCTCGTCGCGGCGGCGGCCGCCGTCACGCTCGGACTCGCCACACCGCGCCTGGTCCGGCTCGGCCGGCGCACCGCATCGTTCGCGGCGGCCGGGTCACGGACACCCGCCCCGCCGCTGCTGCGCGCGGCCGCCGCGCACCCCGCCGTCGCGGTTCCGATCCAGGCCACCGCGTACCTGTCGATCGCCGCGCCGCTCGGGACCTCGACGGCGGCGGCCCCCGTGGCGTCGGCGCTCGCGCTCGCCGTCCTCGTCACGCTGCACGGGCACGCGACCCGACACCGCCGGATCGCCGAGAGCGCCCTGCTGCCCCCGCCGTCATCGGCCCGGTTCTCGCGCCGCCTGGTCTAGCGGCGGTGGGCCTCCTGCACGTAGAGCAACTCCAGGATCGAGCGCGCCGCCTCAAACCACCGGTCCAGCCAGCCGGGCGCGGGAACGGTGCCCTTCGGGGGCAGTTCCAGCAGCAGCCCGCGCAGCAGCGGGTGATCGGCGAGCGACCCGCCGGAGCTGTCCAGCCAGCCGGTCGAATACCCCGGCTCGGCCAGGACGTCCAGGTCGGCGAGCGAGGGCCGTGGACCGACCTCCAGGTCGGCCGCGGTCAAGTCGTCATCCAGGTTCTCGTCGCCGGGCTCCAGTTGCCCGCCGTGGTAATCGACCTGACCAGCGAACCGGGCCTCTGTGGCCTGTGCGGTGCCGCGGCCGTCCGATCCCTTCTTCATCGTTCACCCCCGCACCTCGTGTGCGTCAACCCCATTACCGCCCTAATGGGCACAACGAGGCGCAAGGAGGACAGGCGACGGCGACGAGCGTGTCAATAGGCGTTAGATGTCGAACTCCCCATCCTTGACGCCACCGACGAAGGCGTCCCACTCGGCGGGCGTGAAGATCAACACGGGTCCCTCGGGATCCTTGGAGTCGCGAACCGCGATGGCACCGTCCACGAAGGCGACCTCGACGCAGTTGTCGCAGTTGGGGCCGCTCCGCGTGCTCTTGCGCCACACGGCGCGGCTCAGGTCGACCCGGTACCCCTTGACCTCGACTTCCACAGTGGCTCCCTTGCCAACTCGGATATGAAGGAAACGGACTCCTCCGGCGGGAGGGCCGTTGCACGAATGTGTTCGAAGATGGCTTCGTACTTGCGGAGCTCTTCGCTCTTCTCGATGAACAGGCCGCCCGTGGCGTTCTCCGCGAACACCACCGGGGGGTCGGCCGGGTTCGGAAAGCTGAGAATGGTGAACGTGCCGTCCATCCCCGCATGCGCCCCGACATCGAAGGGCAGCACCTGCAGGGTGACGTTGGGGCAGTCGGCGGCCTCGACGAGGGCCGCCAACTGAGCACGCATCACGGCGTCGCCGCCGACAGGACGGCTCAACACCGCCTCATCCAGCACCGCCCACAGGTCGACCGGGTGTTCCTTCCCAAGTAACGACTGGCGGCGCATCCGGACGTGTACCCGCCGCTCGACCTCGTCGTCATCGATGTCCGGCCGCGCCGCGCGCATCATCGCGCGGGCGTACTCGGCGGTCTGCAGCAGGCCGGGGACGACCTGCTGCTCGTACGCCTGGATCGCGCTGGCCTCCGCCTCGAGTCCGACGAACGCGCTGGTCAGGACCGTGCTGTACGGGTGCCACCAGCCCTTTTGCCGCGCGTCCCGCGCGATCTGCACCAACTCGTCGCCCTCGGGGCCGACCACCTCGTAGATGTCGAGCAGCTTGCGCACGTCGCGAGGGGTCACCCCGCTGTGGCCGGTCTCGATGCGCGAGATCTTCGACGCGGAGCAGTCCATCTGTCCCGCGACATCGTCGATCGTCAGGCCGGCCTTCTCCCGTAGGCGGCGCAGCTCGTACCCGAGCCGGCGTCTACGGACGGTGGGGCTACGTCGCTCGGTCACATGTCACTCCGCCACGGTCAACCAGCGTCGTTGCCTGACCACACGCCGCGATCTCGAGGGCCAGGATCCAGCGCGGGCCCCGCGGCGCGGGCGACGGAGATCCGGGACCCGTCGCGAAGCCGCGCATAGTCTCCGCCGGATCGGGGCGGACATCAAGGCGTGCCGGGCACGGACGGTTCGACATCCGACGAGAAGTTGCGACTTGCATTGATCACGATGAGGGTGCAAGCTGTCCGTACGGGATAGGTCACTCACAGTTGACCTTCACGCTCAATCGGCGGATGTGCAACTGGAGCGTCCTCGATCCCGTACCTGGGGGTTGGTGGAGGCAGCCGCGGACACGCGGGGGGTGGTCCGTGCGCTGCGCTCTGCGGGGGTGTCGTCGGCTGCCGCGACCGCGAGCGGCCGGGGCGAAAGCCAGGCCAACGCTCAGGAGCAACTGTCGGCCAACGGCATAGGGGGCGGGAGCCGAGGTGTTACCACAATCGGGCGACGTTCTCCGCATCACCAGCGCGGCCAGCGTGCAGTTCCTCGAACCACTCCTCTTCCGGGTCATCCGCGTCCATGACTGGCTCACCTGCCGCGGGTGGGTCTGGCTCGACGGTTACGAGCTCAACGGGGCAGGGGACGCCGTCGAGCGGCGTTCGATATTCGTCCAGATAGACGGGCTGCGCAAGGCGGACCTGACCACCGCCACCCGTCCGTCGCGCGCACCGCGCCGGCGCCCGGCGTCGAGCAGGCACACCTCCGCCGCTGATCCCGGCCGGCACCGCTGATCCCGGCCCGCGCTGCCGGTCCGCACTGATGGTCGGGCCGGGGTCACCGGGGACCGGTCGGGCCGGGGGTCACGGGCGACGACGGCGACGGCGCGTCGCCGCGCGAAGGCGTCGCTGCGCGAGGGCGTGGCCGGGGCCCGGCCGTGGCCGGGGCCCGGCCGTGGCCGGGGCCGGGCCGTGGCGGGCTCGGTCAGGGTGCGGACGGGCTCGGTGATTCCGCGGCGCAGAACAGCCGCACCTGGTCGTTCCAGCGCAGCGCGCCCGGTGGCTCGGGGTCCTGCCGCCATACCGTACCGGTGCGGCCGGTCTCGTACCGCGGGGTGAGCCCGTGCTCGGCGACGATGCGACCCGCCTCGTTGCAGAGCAGCCCGACGACGCCGGGCACGCTGGCCTCCGGTGGCCGCCCGGCGACGAACAGCTTGACCGTGATGCCTGGCCAGACGATCTCACCCGCGCGTGGCTCGGTCCTCTCGACCCGCCGGCTGTCCCCGGTCGATCGGAAGAACACCTGGACGCCCAGCTTCCGCCCCCGAAGCTCGCGGAAGACATCCTCGAAGTCCCGGCCGGTCACGTCGGGCAACCGGAACCCGTCCGCCGGTGCGGTCGAGGTGGGGCGCGCCGACGGGGTGACCGAGGCGGGTGAGGGTGATTCGGACGCGGCCTGCGGTGAGCCCGTCGTTGCCGACGGCGACAAGGGCCCGTCGCTCGGCCCACCGGTCGACGCCGGCCCGGTCGACCCGCCTGCGAGCAGGTAGCCGGTGGTGCCGCCGACGAGCGCGAGCACCACCACCGCCGTGGCGGCGGCGGCGATCAGGCCGGGGCTGCGCCGCGAACCCGGCTCCTCCTCGGTCTGCCACGGCCCGTTCGGCTGATCCATGTGGCTCCTCCCTCGACGTACCGAGTGTGCGACGTGTGCGCCAATCCGCAATACGCCGGTCGGGGAAGCGACTGTGCCGTAGGGCTCGCCCTGCTCCACCGCTTCGGCGTACGCTGCCCGGCATGTCCGCACGTCGCTGGGTGACCTCGATCACGGCCGCCATCGGGATCGGTGCCGGTGCAGCCGCCGCTCAGGTCGGTATCGGCTACGGACTCGGCATCATCGCGTGGCCGGAACAGGCTGGCGGCGCGGGCGAGAACGCCTGGGGCACCAGCCTTGCGTGGGCGACCTGGATAGCCGCCACGTCCGCAGCGGTCGGCGCCGTCTGCGCGAACCGGCTCGACACCGGCCGTTTGTCCACTATGGAGATTCAAGCCACGGTGCGTGGACGGGTGGCCACCTCACTGCGGCGGGGCGTGCTCTCGCTCTCGGCCGCGATCGGCGCGCTGATGACCATCCCGCTGGTTGCGCTGCCCGCGCGGGCCGTCGACCACCCGTCCACCTCGGTGCCGGAGACGATCGCCGGCGGGTACGCGCTCGTCGGCGTCGTCCTGGGCCTGGTCATCGCCCTCGGCGCGCTCGCCGCGCGCGCCATCGCCGCCAACATGCTCGCGTCGGTCGGCTGGTTCTGGCTGCTCGCGGTCGCCACGGTCGTCGAGGGCGTGACGGCGGGCAGGGGCGGCGCGACAACCCAACTCGCGGTATGGCAGTTCACCGCACCCGGGCCCGAGGTGTCCACCATCAACGTCTGGCAGGCGCTGTTCACGCTCGGCTCCGCGCTCGTCATCGGCGTGCTCGCCGCGCTGCCGGCCGCCCGACGCGGCGACGCCGCCCTGGGAGTGGCCGTCTCCGGCGCGGTCGGGCCACTGCTCGTCGCCGCCGTCTACCTGCTGGTGGCCCCCACGTTGACCGAGGTCTCGTCGCGGGAGATCTCGGCGTACCTCGTGGCGCCGTACGCGGCGATCGCCGGGCTCGCCGGCTCGGTCGCGGTGGCCGGCCTCGGGCCACGGCTGGCGCGCCGCCCGGCGGGGCAGGACTCCGCGCGAATGCCGTCACCGGAGCAGCAGCGGCCGGCGGATCCCGCCGGCGCCTCGCCCGACACCTCGGACGAGTCGCCGCAGAGCGCCGCCACGGTCACGGCGGACGGCCCGACCACCGGGGCCCACACGACCGACCCGACGGACACGACCAGCACGGGCGACGCAGCGCGCACGGCACGCGCGGCCGGCAGGACCGGCAAGGGCCGCCGGCGCACGTGACCCCGGCCGAGCGGCCTGCTAACCGCCCGGCGCCACGACGATCAAACCGTCGTCGCCCGCGCCCCGGCTGAGCAGATGACCCTTGATCCGGTCGTACGCACTCTGGTAGACGCGGCGCAACTCGGCGGGTGTGTCGGGCGCGGCGAGCGCGGCTGGCAGGTCCACCACTCGGATCCGCGGACTGATGTCGACCCAGGTGGGGACGGCCTCGGCCCTGGTGACCCGCCACGTGCCCGGTTCCGTCTCAGTGAACGTGATCCGGGCCATCACGCCCTCGCGGTTGGCGTTGACCGGCTCGGCGTGGCGGGCCAGCTCGTTGCCCATCCCGTACACCACCCACTTGTCGCCGAACTTCTCGAACGGCTGCACCACGTGGGCATGGTGGCCGAGGATCAGATCGATGTCGGGCGAGGCGATCAACTCCCTGGCCCACCGCTGCTGGTCGGCGTCGGGGGCGTGGCGGTACTCCGTGCCCCAGTGCAGGCTCAGCACCACGATCTCCGCACCCGCCACCCGGGCCGCGCGGGCCGCCTCGATGATCTTCGCCGGGTCGATCAGGTTGGCGATCCACTCCCGGCCCGCCGGACGCTTGAGGCCGTTGAAGTGCAGGGTGTACGCCAGGTGTCCGACCTTGACGCCGCCGACGTCGTAAATGGTGGGCGTGGCCGCCTCCGCCGCGCTGCGGAAGCTGCCGGTGTGGCCGAGCCCGGCGGCGTCCAGCGCGTCGAGGGTGGCGAACACCCCCTCGACGCCCTTGTCAAGCGTGTGGTTGGAGGCGGTCGAGCAGGCGTCGAACCCCGCCCGCTTCACCGCGTCCGCGACCTCGGGCGGGGCCTTGAAGTACGGGTAGCCCGACGGCTGGCCGGGGCCGAGCACGACCTCCATGTGGCAGATCGCGAGATCGGCTCCGGCGATCACCGGGCTGACGTGCTCGAACATCGGGAAGAAGTCGTAGCCGTCGCGGCCCGCCGCCCGCGCGTCCGCCGCCGCCTGCTGCCATACCTGCGGGTGGACCAGCACGTCGCCGGCCCCGACGACGGTGAGCGTGCGCGGGCTCGTCGGGCTGGGGCTGGCCGACGCGGTGTCCCCGGCCGGACGCCACTCGCCGGCGGCGGTGTCGGAGCCGGCGACCAGCCGCCAGCCGACGAGCACGGCCAGGCCACCGGCGAGCAGCAGCGCGACCGCCGCCAGCAGCGGGCCACGGGCGCGGGCACCACGTCGAGTCACGCGAGCACTGTGCCCGGGCGGCCCGGCACGGCGCAAGCGGACGCTCAGTCCACCGGCCAGGTGTGGACGGGCTCGTTGGTCCGGGCGTACTCGCCGTAGCAGCGGACCATGCGCCGCAGCGCCGCCGGGCGCTCCAGCCCGTGCGCGCGCTGGGCGTGCGCGACCGCGGCCACCTGCCAGGCCGCCCCGTTGCGCCCGGTGACGCAGCGCTGCTCGATGATCCCGAGCAGGTGGTCGCGCGGTGCGGGGTCGACGCCGAACCGGTCCAGGCCGGCGGCGGCCAAGGGCAGCAGCCGCTCGAGCACGAGATCGGTCGCGCGAATCTCGCCCAGCCGCGGCCAGTACAGGGTGGCGCCGATGCCGGCCCGCGCGGCGGCGTGGAAGTTCTCCTCGGCGGCGGAGAACGGCAGCTGTGTCCAGATGGGACGGTCTGTCTCGGCGAGTTCGCGCACCAGTCCGAAGTAGAACGCCGCGTTCGCGAGCATGTCGGTGACGGTCGGACCGGCGGGCAGGACCCGGTTCTCGACACGCAGGTGCGGGCGACCGTTCATGATGTCGTAGACGGGCCGGTTCCACCGGTAGACGGTGCCGTTGTGCAGGCGGAGCTCGGCCAGGCGCGGCACGCCGCCGGCCCGCAGCACCTCGAGCGGATCCTCGTCGTCGCAGATGGGCAGCAGCGGCGCGAAGTACCGCACGTTCTCTTCGAACAGATCGAATATCGATGTGATCCACCGCTCGCCGAACCAGACCCGGGGCCGTACGCCCTGCGCCTTGAGCTCGTCCGGGCGGGTGTCGGTGGCCTGTTCGAACAGGGCGATCCGGGTCTCTGCCCACAGTCGCCGGCCGAAGAGGAACGGTGAGTTCGCGCCGAGGGCCAACTGCACGCCGGCGACCGCCTGGGCGGCGTTCCAGTAGGCGGAGAACATCTCCGGCGGGACCTGCAGGTGGAGCTGGGCGCTGGTGCAGGCCGACTCGGGCGCGATGGACTGGGCCCTCATCTGCAGGTGCTCCGGCCCTCGGATGTCGATGGTGAAGTCGTCGTCGCGGGCTTTGAGGATCTGGTCGTTCAGCAGCCGGAAGCGGGGGTTGTCGGACAGGTTGGCCAGCACGGTGTGCTCAGGCGTCAGCGTCGGCAGGATGCCGATCAGCACCAGGCTGGCGTCCAGTTTGCGCGCCCGGTCGCTGGCCCGGGAGATGCTGTCGGTCAGCGCGCGCTCGTACTCCTCGAAGCCGCGGCCGGAGATCAGGCGCGGCCGGACGTTGAGTTCAAGGTTGAACTGGCCGAGTTCGGTCTGGAACGCCGGGTCGGCGAGGGTGGCCAGCAGTTCGGCGTTGCGCATCGCCGGCTCCCCATCGAGATCGACGAGGTTGATCTCGATCTCCAGCCCCGTCATGGGCCGGTCGGTGTCGAACGCGAAGTCGTCGAGCATCAGCGCGAAGACATCGAGACAGCGGCGCACCTTCTGCCGGTACCGCACCCGATCGTCGCGAGTGAACGACATCGGCGGTACGTCCTTGCCCATCGGGCCTCCCGCGCGAGGGGTAAGCGCTGCACTCACACGATAGTGTGACGAAGCCGTTGCATAAAGTGTCGACGCCCCGTGGTCGCCGACACCAGCGACCACGGGGCGTCCTCAATGCCCCCTCACGATCCGGCCCGCTCGCTGCGGACTCGGGTCACCCTTGGACAAAGCCGCAGGTCGATGGCTTACTGGCGGATGGCCTCGGCCTCGATCTCGATCGTCACCTTCTTGCCGACGAGCACGCCGCCGGTCTCCAGGGCCACGTTCCAGGTGATGCCGAAGTCCTCGCGGTCGATCTCGGTGCGGGCCGTGAAGCCGATGACCTCCTTGCCCCACGGGTTCACCGCGACGCCCTCGTACTCGACCTCCAGCTCCACCTCGCGGGTCACGTCCTTGATGGTCAGGTCCCCGACCAGGGTGAAGGTGTTGCCGTCGACATTGGCGATTCGCTTGCTGCGGAAGCTCAGCGTGGGGAACTTCTCCACGTCCAGGAAGTCGGGGCTCTTGAGGTGCGCGTCGCGGTCCGCCTGGCCGGTGTCGATCGTGCTGGCGTCGATGGTGGCGGTGACCGACGAGGCGATCGGGTCCTCGGCGACGGTGATCTCACCGGTCACCCCGCTGAAGCCGCCCCGGACCTTGCTCACCATCAGGTGCCGGGCGACGAACCCGGCCCGAGCGTGGGCCGTGTCGATGGCGAACACACCCGGGGTGGGCAGGGTGAGACCGTTCCAGTTGCGGGTACTCGCGGTGGTCGGTGCGCTCATGACCGTCGTCCTCCAACGGGGTTGACCAAACTGTCTTACTACGAAAATATACGCCCAACAAAATTACTGATGTCAAGGGTTGCTAGGATGTGAGGTGTGACCCAGCTGTTCGATGACCCGCGCATCACCGCGACCGGGCTGCTCGCCGAGGCGTTCACCGGTTTGACCGCGCGGTTCGCCGCGCAGTTCGCCGAACACGGGCTCTCCCCGGTCGAGTTCGAGGTGATTCTGCGCCTGGCGCGGTCGTCCGGGCGGAGGCTGCGCATGACCGATCTGGCCGCGCAGACGTCCCTGTCGACCAGCGGCGTCACCCGGGTCGTCGACCGCTTGGAGCGCGACGGCCTGGTGCAGCGGGTGGCCTGCCCGACCGACCGGCGCAGCTGGTACGCGGTGCTCACCGAGGCCGGGGTGACCCGGCTGCGGGACGTGCTCCCCGGCCACCTCGAGCTCATCGAGCGCTGGTTCACGGGCCTGTTGACCGAGTCCCAGCTCACCGCGCTGCTGGAGGCGTTGCGCGTCGTGCGTGACGCCGTCCGCCCGGAGGCCGCCGCCGGCGCCCAGCAGTCCCCAGCCTGACATCGCCGATCGTCACGAACAGCCGGGTCGACACCGGCAGAAACAGCGGCAGAACCCAACCGCGAGGCACCCGAAATACCACTGAACCGGACATAACGAACCACCCCCGTCACTACCCTCGCCACGGGGAGGAGACAACGGGGGTTCCGGCGCGGGTGGGGGCATGGGCGGCCCCTGCTAGTGGGGAGCAGGGGCCGCCCCGCGCCCGGTGCTCGCCAACAGGGCCCGCTCGGTGGGCAGCAGGGTGATCTGGCTCTTGCGACACACCTCGTCGAGATGGGCCAGAGCCCCCGCGCGCTCCTCCCCGGTGCTGCTCGCCGCCAGCCAGACCAGCGCCTCCACCAGATCACGCGCGTCGTAGCGGCCGGCGCTCGCCGACGCCGCCGCCGCGAACCACTCCGCCGCCGACGCCCGGTCTCCCCGGTGCCACGCGAGCCACCCCTCGATCGCCGGCCGGACCCCGTCGGCGGGGGTCGCCGGCAGCTCGTCGAGCACGGCGGCCGCCTCGGACACCCGGCCGGCCTGCGCGAGCGCGAGGCCCACGGTGCCCAGGACCCGGCGTCGGTGCCCCGGGTCGCCCAACTCCTCCAGCAGCGGGCCGGCCGCCCGCCCGAGCGCCACCGCCTCGTCGTACCGGCCGTCCAGGCGCGCCACCTCGGCCAGGTTCGCCCGCGCCAGCACCCGCAGGCGCACCTCCCCGCACTGCGCCGCCAGCCGCTCGGCGGCCGCGAGCCGACGGCGTGCCGCGGCCAACTCGCCGACCCGGATCTCGTGCCAGGTCAGGTTGTTCTGGGCCACCGCCATGTCCCGGATCCGCTCGGTTCGGGTGGCGAGGGCGAGGACCGCCTCGCCGTGGCGGCGCGCCTCCTCGTACCCGCCGCTCGCCGTCCACAGCGAACACAGCAGGTTCCGCGCCGCCAGCTCACCGGTGACGTGCCCGAGCGCCTGGAAGTCCGCGAGCGCCTCCTCCGCCGTCGCCAGCTCCGCCTGCCCCGCACCGTGCTCCTGGGCCAGCTGCGCAACGCCGAGCTTCGCCCAGGCCCGTACCGACGGGTCCGCGTCGGCGGTGCGCGGGTCGTCGAGCAGCCGGCGCAGCCACTGCCTGCCCGGGACGTCCCGCCCCCGGAACCGCCACCACCGCGGCAGCTTCGAGGCCAGGCACAGGGCCGTGTGCGGATCGTCGTCGGCGGCGTACGCCAGCGCCGCCCAGAGGTCGCCGGCGACCTGGTCCAGTCGGTGGATCGCCGCCGGCATGCTGGCGCCGGCCAGCTGCGGGGCGATGCGCGCGGCGAAGCGGGCCATCACCTCGGCGTGCCTGCGCCGGGTGCCCGGCAGCTCCCCGGCCGCCCGCGCCTGCTCCAGGGCGAACTCGCGGACGACGTCCAGCATCAGGAACCGCAGCGGCCCGCTGCCGCGCACGGTCACCAGCCCCAGGCCCACCAGCCGGTCGAGGACAGCGACCAGGTCACCGATGTCGGGCATCAGATCCTCGGCCAGCTCGACCGACCAGCGGTCGCGGAACACGGCGAGGCGCCGTAGGGCGAACTGAGCCGGCGGGGAGAGCAGGTTGTAGCTGCCCGCCACCGCCGCCCGCAGGCTCTGCCCGGGATTGTCCGGGCCTCGGCCGTCGAGGTCGAGCAGGCGGTGTCCGTACCGGTCGAGCAACTCGTTCGCGTCGAGCACCCGGCCGCGTGCGGCGGCCAGCTCCAGCGCCAGCGGCAGGCCGCCCAGCCGCCGCACCAGCGTCGCGATCGCCTGCGCCTCGGCGTCCGTCACCGGCTGGCGGCGCACCTCGCGCAGCCGGGTCAGGAACAGCTCCACGGCCGGGTAGCGGGCCACCTCGGCGAGGCTGGAGACCGGCCGGTTCGGCGGGACCTCCAGCGGCTCGACCCGCAGCACACGCTCCCCGGGCAGCCCGAGCGGCTGACGCCCGGTCGCCAGGATCCGCATGCGGGGCGCCTCGCGGCCGAGCCAGCGCACGGCCGGCCCGGCCGCCTGGGACTGCTCGACGCCGTCGACCATCAGCAGCGCCGGTTCCCCGGCCAGCCGTTCAGGCAGGTCGCTGGCCCGGCCGGTCCCGAACGCAGCGGCGACCGCGGCCAGCAGGTCCGCCTCCGTCGCGCCGTCACTCACCGCGATGCTGCCCACGCCACCGGGGAAGCGGTGCGCGACGCGCTGCAGGACCGCGAGGCCGAGGCTGCTCTTGCCGACGCCGGCCAGCCCGATCAGGGTGACCACTCCCGGAGCACCGAGCAGCTCCTCGACCTCTGCCAAGGCGCGGTCCCGCCCGATCAGCGGCGTCGGGTCCGGCACCGACAGGGGCGTCGCCGACCGGTGATCACGCTGGCGCGGCACCTTCGCCGCAACGGGTCCACGGGCCGCCGTGACGAACCGCTCCCGATCCTCCCCGGTCAGGCCGAGCGCGGACGCGAGCAGGTCGACCGTCATGCGTTGCGGGCGCAGCGCACGAGCCCGTTCGAGATCACGAACCGTGCGCACGCCGACACCGGCCCGGTCAGCAAGCTCGGCTTGGGTCAGGCCCGCCGACAACCGGGCGTCGCGCAGCAGCGTGGCGAAGTCCCCGCCCGCACGGCCGGTCGTCGAGTTCACGGGCAGGAAGGGTACGCAGCGCGGGCGGGACGGTGGAGAGGAGCGTCGCCGACGCGACTCGCGGTCGCGGCCGCCCACCCGAGCCGCTGCCCTGTCCGCGGTGCAGGGCCGCGCGAGGTGTCGGATCAGGCCCGGGCGAGGAGGTCGCGCGCAATGATCATGCGCTGGATCTCCGAGGTGCCCTCACCGATCTCGAGGACCTTCGAGTCCCGCCAGAACCGGGCGACCGGGAACTCGTTCATGAAGCCGTACCCGCCGTGGATCTGGGTCGCGTCCCGGGCGTTGGTGACCGCGCACTCCGACGCGTACAGCTTCGCGATCGCCGCCTGCCGCTTGAAGTCCTCGCCGGCGAGCATCCGGGCGGCCGCGTCGTAGTACGCCAGCCGGGCCGTATGCGCCCGCATTTCCATGTCTGCGATCTTGAACTGGATCGCCTGGTAGTCCGCGATCGGCCGGCCGAACGCTTCGCGCTGCCCCGCGTACCGGATCGACTCGTCCACGCAGCCCTGCGCCAGGCCGACGGCGAGCGCGGCGATGGCGATGCGCCCCTCGTCGAGGATGCGCAGGAACTGCGCGAACCCCCGGCCGCGCTCGCCGAGCAGGTTCTCCGCGGGCACCCGTACGTCCTCGAAGGTCAACTCGTGGGTGTCCGAGGCGCACCAGCCCACCTTCGAGTAGCCGGGCTGCACCGTGAACCCGGGGGTTCCCGACGGCACGATGATCGTGGATATCTCCTTGGATCCGTCGGGGTTGGTGCCGGTCACCGCGGTCACCGTGACCAGGGTGGTGATGTCCGTGCCGGAGTTGGTGATGAACGCCTTCGCGCCGTTGATGACCCAGGTGTCGCCGTCGAGCACCGCACGGGTGGTCGTGCTGCCCGCGTCGGACCCCGCGCCCGGCTCGGTCAGCCCGAACGCGGCCAGCGCCTCGCCGGAGCACAGCTTCGGCAGCCACCGAGCCTTCTGCTCGGGCGTGCCGAAGCGGTAGATGGGCATGGCTCCCAGCGAGATCGCGGCCTCCAGGGTGATCGCCACCGACGAGTCGACCCGGGCCAGCTCCTCCAGCGCCAGGCACAGCGCGAAGTAGTCGCCGCCCATCCCGCCGTACTCCTCGGGGAAGGGCAGCCCGAACAAGCCCATCTTCCCCATCTGGCGGATGATCTCGTACGGGAACGCGTGGCGTTCGTAGTAGTCGCCGATCACCGGGGCGATCACCTCGAGGGCGAACTCGCGGACCGACCGGCGCAGCGCCTCGTGCTCCTCGCTCAACCCGGCTACCGGGTAGCGTCGAACGTCGGACATCTCGTCTCGCTCCTTCGGTCACACCGGCGTGACGCCGTGGCGGCGCCGGGAGAAGTGCCGGTCCTTGTGGCGCGCGTGCGCGAGGCGGCGGATGATCTCGTCGCGCAACTCGTGGGGTTCAACGACCGCGTCGACGACGAGTTCGCTGGCGAGCCGCACGATGTCGATGTCGCGCTCGTACTCCTCGCGCCGCGCCGTGACGAACGCCTCGCGCTCCTCCTCGGGCATCGCGGCGATCTTGTTGGCGTAGACCGCGTTCACCGCCGCCTCCGCGCCCATCACCGCGATCTTCGCGGTGGGCAGGGCGATGGTGGCGTCCGGCTCGAAGCCCGGTCCGGCCATCGCGTACAGCCCCGCGCCGTACGCCTTGCGGACGATCACGCAGATCTTCGGCACGGTCGCCTCGGAGATCGCCGTGATCATCTTCGCGCCGTGCCGGATGATGCCCTGCTTCTCCACCGCCGTGCCGACCATGAAGCCGGGCACGTCGGCGAGGAACACCAGCGGCACGTTGAACGCGTCGCACAACTGCACGAATCGCGCGGCCTTGTCCGCCGAGTCGACGAACAGCACCCCGCCCTTGAACATCGAGTTGTTGGCGACCACGCCGACCGCCTCGCCGTTGAGGCGGCCGAAGCCGACCGTGATCTCCCGCGCCCACAGCGCCTGGATCTCGAAGAAGCTGCCCTCGTCGAGCAGGCCGCGCACGAACCGGCGCATGTCGAAGGCCTGGCGCTCGGAGGCGGGCACCAGCCGGGCGAGGTCTACTGTGGACGGCGCGGGCACCGGCTCCGCCTTCGGCGGCGACTGCTCCCAGTTGGACGGCAGGTAGGACAGGTAGCGCCGCACCGTCGCCAGCGCCTCGTCCTCGTCGCGGCACAGGAAGTGCCCCACGCCGGACTCGGTGCAGTGCACCCGGGCGCCGCCCATCTCCTCCAGGGTGGTCTTCTCCCCGGTGACCATCTCGACCATCCGGTCGGAGCCCAGGTACATGCTGGCGTTGCCGTCGACCATCGCGACCACGTCGCAGAACGCCGGGATGTAGGCCCCGCCCGCCGCGCTCGGGCCGAACAGCGCGCACACCTGCGGGACCGATCCGCTCGCGCGGACCTGGCTGTGGAAGATGCGTCCGGCGCCGCGCCGGCCGGGGAACAGGTCGACCTGGTCGGTGATCCGGGCGCCGGCCGAGTCCACGAGGTAGACCAGCGGCACCCCTTCGCGGTAGCCCTTCTCGATGATCCTGATGATCTTCTCGACGGTACGGGCGCCCCACGAGCCCGCCTTCACCGTCGAGTCGTTGGCCATCAGGCAGACCGGCCGGCCGTCGATGGTCGCGCTGCCGGTGATCACGCCGTCGGCCGGCAGGCCGTCGGCCATGACGTTGGCGAGCATGCCGTCCTCGACGAACGAGCCGGGGTCGACCAGCCGGGCGATCCGCTCCCGGGCGAACAGCTTGCCGCGCGCGGCGTTGGCCGCGTGGTACCGCTCGGCCCCGCCGGCCCGTACCCGCTTGCGCAGCTGCTCCAGGTCCACGCGCCAGCCTCCTCGGACGACGTGTGCCCGTCCAGGTCGCCCGCGGGGCGCGCCTGAACGATCGTTAGGCTAACGCCCGTTAGGTTAGCGTATCCGCGGCCCGGCGCGCAGCACGCCGGACGGCAGCGTCCGGCCGACGATCCGCTCGGCGAGGCGGGCGGCCTCGAGCAGGGCGTCCAGGTCGATGCCGGTCTCGATGCCCATGTCGTGCAGCATGTGCACGACCTCCTCGGTCGCCACGTTGCCCGTCGCGCCCGGCGCGTACGGGCACCCGCCGAGCCCGCCCACGCTCGCGTCGTACTCGGTGATCCCGAGCTCCAGCGCGGTCAGGATGTTGGCGAGCGCCGTGCCCCGGGTGTTGTGGAAGTGCAGCAGCAGCGGGATGTCGGGGTGGCGCTCCCGCACCGGACAGACCACGTCGCGCACCCGCCGCGGGGTGGCCATGCCGGTGGTGTCGCCGAACGCGACCCGGTCCGCGCCGTCGGCCACCACCCGGTCCACGATGGACACCACACGCGCGGGGTCGACGTCCCCCTCGTACGGGCAGCCGAAGCTGGTCGAGATGATCACCTCGACCGTGGCGCCCGCGGCGTGCAGCGTGTCGATCAGCGCGGCGATGTCGTCCAGCGACTCGGCCGTGGAGCGGTTGACGTTGCGGCGGTTGTGGGTGTCGCTGGCCGAGACGACCACCTCGATCTCGCGGAAACCGGCGTCGAGCGCGCGCTGCGCCCCCCGCGAGTTGGGCACCAGCGCCGAGTAGCGCACACCCGGTGCCTTCGCCGCCCGCGCCCACACCTCGTCGGCGTCGGCCATCTGCGGGATCGCCTTGGGGTGGACGAACGAGATGGCCTCGATGCGCCGCACCCCGGTGGCGGACAGCGCGTCGAGCAGCGCGACCTTCGCCTCGGTGGGCACCGGCTCCTCGTTCTGCAGCCCGTCACGCGGCCCGACCTCCCGGATGGAGACCGCCTTCGGTAGCTCGTCCATCCCGCTCACCCCGCTTCTTGCAGATCTCGCCCGATGGCGCGGCCCGGCCACTCAGCGCATCCGCGACACGATCCCCGTGTCGTAGTCGCCGGAGACGAACTCCGGGTGGTCCAGCAGCTCCGCGAAGAACGGCAGATTGCACTTCGGCCCGGCGACCTCGAAGCCCGCCACGGCCGCGCGGGCCCGTTCGATCGCCTCCGCGCGCGACGCGCCGTGCACGATGAGCTTCGCCATCAGCGAGTCGTAGAACGGGGTGACCGTGTTCCCGGCCGCGTACCCCGCGTCCACCCGCACCCCGTCGCCGGTCGGCTCGACCCAGGTGGTGATCGCGCCGGGTCCGGGCAGGAACCGCTTAGGGTCCTCCGCGTTGATCCGCAACTCGATCGCGTGCCCGACCGGCCCGCCGTCCGGGATCTCCACCGGCTCGCCCGACGCGATCCGCAGCTGCGCCTCGACCAGGTCGATCCCGAACACCGCCTCGGTGACCGGATGCTCGACCTGCAGCCGGGTGTTCATCTCCAGGAAGAAGAACTCGCCACTGCTCGGCTCGTACAGGAACTCCACGGTCCCGGCGTTGCGGTAGCCGACCGCCTCGCCCGCGCGCACAGCCGCCGCCAGCAGCCGCTCGCGGGTCGCCGGCGACAGGGCCGGCGACGGCGACTCCTCGACCAGCTTCTGGTTGCGCCGCTGCACCGAGCACTCCCGCTCGCCGAGCGCCACCACCCGGCCATCGGCCAGCCCGAGGATCTGCACCTCGACGTGGCGCACCCGCGGGAAGTACCGCTCGATGAGCACCGAGCCGTCGCCGAACAGGCGCGTCGCGAAGCCGCGGACCTTCTCGTACTCCTGGCGAAGCTGGTCGGGGTCGGCGGCGGACGCCATGCCCATGCCGCCACCCCCGGCGGCGGCCTTGACCATGACCGGGTAGCCGATCCGCTCGGCCTCCGCGAGCGCCGCCTCGACGGTCGCGGCCGGGTCCGCGCCGCCCGGCGCAACGGGCACGCCGGCGGCCGCCACGACGTTCCGGGCATTGATCTTGTCGCCCATCGCGGCGATCGCGTCCGCGCCGGGCCCGACCCACACCAGGCCGTTCGCCTCGACGGCACGGGCGAACTCCGCGTTCTCGGACAGGAAGCCGTACCCGGGGTGGATCGCCTGCGCGCCGGTCGACTTGGCCGCCGCCAGCAGCGCCTCGACGTTGCGGTACGAGGCGGCCGGGTTCGCCGGGCCGAGCAGCACCGACTCGTCGGCCTCGGCGACGAACGGCAGCCCCGCGTCCGCCTCGGAGTACACCGCGATCGTGCGGACGCCGAGCCGACGGGCGGTGCGGATGATCCGGCGGGCGATCTCCCCGCGGTTCGCGACCAGCAGAGACTCGATCATGCAACCTCCCCGAGAAGCGCGGCGAGGGCGGCGGCGCGCAGCAGGGCCGCCCGGCGCCCCCGGTCGACCTCGCCGCCGAGGAACGGCGTCGAGTTCATCAGACCGAACGCGGCGTGCGCGAGCACGCGGGCCTCGGCCGCCTCCAACTCCGGGCGCAGCGCGGTGAGCACCTGCACCCACTCCTCCACGTAGAGCCGCTGCAGCCGGCGGATCTGCCGCCGCGGCTCCTCGGGCAGCCGGTCCAGCTCGTGCAGGTGCAGCGCGATCACCACCGGGTTGGCGAGCGCGAACTCCACGTGGAAGTCGACCAGCGACTCCAGCGCGGCGCGCGGGTCGTCCCGGTGCTCGCCCACGCGCGCCCGACCGCCGGACAGCAGCCCTTCACTGACCGGGATGAGCGCGGCGACGAGCATCGCCTCCTTGCCCGCGAAGTGGTGGTAGAGCGCCGGGCCGGTGACCCCGGCCGCCGCTCCGATGTCGTCCATCGACACGCCGTGGTAACCGCGAGCCGCGAACAGGCCCATGGCGATCTCGAGGATCTCCGCACGCCGGTTCCGTCGCTTCGGCGGGGCATGCCCCACGCTCATCGACCGCCTCCTGCCACCGTGCTCCTGTTGACCGTGCGCCCATCGATCAGGCTTGAACGATCGTTCAGCCCTCCTCGACACCGTACTCCGCCCGCACCGCCCGCGCCTCGTCCGCCCTGCCGAGGGCATCCAGGGCCGTGGCCAGCAGCCACGCCGCATGACCGACCGGGTCGGCGTCCGGCGGCAGCCCGCCGAGGGCCGCGCGCAGCACCGGCTCCGCCTCCGCGGGACGGTCGGCGCGCAGCAGCAGCTCGCCGTGCAGCAGCTCGGCCAGCACCCCCTCGGAGTACGCGTCGATGGACCGGAACGCCGCCGCCACCCCCTCGATCCGGTCCACGCTCTCGGTCAACCGGTCCACGCCCGCCAGCAGGCGCGCCCCCTCGTACCCGAGCATCGCCCGCTCCCAGACCGCCTGTGGATCCCGGGCGGGGTCGCTCGGCAGCCGGGCGGCGAGCGCGTCCGCCTCGCCCAGGGCGGCAAGCGCCTCGTCGATCCGGTCCGCCCACCGCAGCGCGAGCGCCCGCTTGCGGTGCGCGCGCACCTCGTCCACGCGCAGCTCCGCCTGACCGTACGCCCGGGCGGCCGCGGCGTACCGGGTCGCGGCCTGGGCGTCGCGGTCCAGCCGGTACAGGATGTCACCGGCCTCCTCGTGCATCCGCGCCCGGGCCGGCAGGTTGTCAAAGCCGTCGAGGTTGGTCGCGAGCGTGTCGAGCAGCCCCAACGCTAACTCGGGCTCGTCCAGCTCGCGGTAGACGTCGGCGAGGAAGTACCGGCAGCGGTCCGCCTCGTCCTGCGCGCCGAGCCGGTCCAGGGCCACGACCGCCTCCTCGCCGGCCTCCGCCGCCTCCGTCAGCCGCCCCGCCCGGCGGTACGCCTCGGCGAGCTCGAACCGGGCGAAGGCCCCGCCCTCCTCCCGGCCCAGCTGTGCGCACTCGGCGACGACCTCCACCAGGTCGTCGACGGCGGCGGCGGCACGGTTGAGCTCGAGCTGCGCCCGGGCCCGGTACAGCCGAGCGTTGAGCCGCACCATCGGGTCGGACGCGACCGACAGCGCTTCGTCGAACGCGTCGACGGCGGCCGCGTGCTGACCATCGCCGGACAGCACGCTGCCGTGCACGAGCGCGGCGCGCGAGAGCACGTCCGCGTCCACGGCCCGGGCCCGCTCCCGGACGGACGCGGCCAGGTCGCGCAGCTCGTCGGCGCGGCCCAGCACGCCCAGGCACTCCGCCCGGCGCAGGTCGATCTCGACCTGCAGCGAGGTCAGGTCGGTCTGCGCCGCCTGCGCGGCCGCCTCGTCCAGCACGGCCAACGCGTCCTCGGGCCGCTCCTGGATCAGCCGCAGGACCGCCAGCCGTGACAGCGCCCCCGCGCGCCGGTCCGGCGGCGCCTGGGCGACCAGGTACGCGGTGGTTTGCTCGACGAGGTCGGCGCCCGCCTCGGGTCGCCCGGCCACACACCGGGCCAGGCCCACCTTGCCGAGCGCGACCTGGCGGCGGACCTCGTCGCCCGCCTCGCCGAACAGCTCCGCCGCGCGCTGCCACTGCGCCTCGGCTCCGGCCAGGTCCTCGTCCTCGACCAGCTCGTGCCCGCGCCCCTCCGCCCGGCGGGCCGCGGACCGCGCGTCCAATTCGGCCTCTGCGTGCCGCGCGTCGAACGCCCACCAGACCTCGATCGCCGCCGCCGTCCGGCCCTGCCGGAAGTGCTCCTCGGCGAGGTCCAGCAGCTCGCTCGGCCCGGCGTCGTCGGGAATCACCACGGGCGCCGGCTTCGGCCCCGGTGGCGGCCCACCCGGCGCGGCCGCCACCCGGCGGCGGGCGGTGACGGAGAGCGGCAGGTACTCGACGAGCGGCTGGGCGGCGAGGCGCTGGGCGATCCGTTCGCTCTGGTGCGTGGTGCCGTTGCGCGCGTCGAACCGGGCCGCCAGGTCCGTGGCGAACCGGGTCAGCTCCTCACCGAGGGCGGCCACGCTCACCTCACCCCCGCGACGGCGCACCGGCGCGTCTGCCTGCCCCGCCCCGGCCAGCCGCGACAGCACCAGCGCCGCGGCCGAGGCGAACTCCATCGCGGCGTACGGGGACGGCGCCCGGTCCAGCCAGTCCAGGTGCCGCTCCACGATCTCCAGGCCGCGTGCCTCGTTGCCGGTGCGCGCGCAGAACTCGACGTGCTCGGCGATGCTCGCGAGGTCGGCCAGGTGCTGGCGGTGCGCGCGGTACGCCCGCCGGTGCGCGTCGGCGGCCCGGTCCAGCGCGCCGGTGCGCAGGTACGGGACGAGCAGCGCGACCAGGATGTCCTGCGGCTGGTTCAGGCAGGTGGCCTGGCCGGCGAAGACCGGCTCGGCGAGCGCGATCGCCTCCTCGTCGCGCCCGCACGAGACCAGGTACCGCACCTTGCGGGTGGGGTCGCAGCCGGCACAGTCGGACAGCTCGTCGCGCGGCGTCACGCACCACCGCTCGTACCAGTGCCTGGCGGCGTCGGCGTCACCGATGTGCCGGGCCACCAGGTGCCGCAGCGAGTAGACGGCGTACAGGCTGTGCCCGCCGTCGCGGTAGCGCCGCTCCATGTCGTCGAGCACCGCGTACGTGCGGTCGAGCGGGATGTCGGGGAACGTGGTCAGCGCCCGGACCGCGAACTTGAAGTGCCACAGCAGTTCGAGCGCCTGCGCCCGGTCGTGCCGGCCCGGGTCGGCGTCGAAGTCGGCCAGGCACCAGGAGAACGTGACGAACGCCTTGGCCGGCTCTCCGCCCTGGACGTACGCGTTCGTGGCCAGCATCCGGGCGGCGAAGGCCAGGTCGCGCAGCCCGGCGGCGTCGGCGTGCTCGATCACCTCCTCCACGGCGGCGATCTGCCCGGCGCCGAACGGCATCCGTTCGACCTCGCGCAGCAGGTGCCACAGGCTGTCCTCGTTGTGCGTCACAAGTCCTCCCGGGGGATGGCGCGGTCGAGCAGGCCGAGGAAGGAGCGGTTGAGCAGCGCCGAGTCCACCGGGCGCAGCGGGTGGTGGCCGAGCAGCAGGGCCTGCCCGTACAGCGCCTCGACCGACGTCGCCACCAGATCGGGCTCGCGAATGGCGGTGACCCGGCGGACCAGCGGATTGCGGTGGTTGAGCACCAGCTGCGGGCGGGCGGCGGCCTCCGCGGCCTCGAACGCGGCGAGCACCCCGGCCCACACCTCGTCCACCCGCTCCTTGGTCTCCCGCAGCTGCCGCTGGAACGTGGCGGCGCGGTCGACCAGGTAGAGCGCCGCGAGTGAGGCCGGCTCGTACGCGCGGATCACCACCTCGCAGCCGAGGCGGTCGAGGGCGCGCTGAGCGAGGCCGAGGAACGGGCGGAGCGCCAGCTCGGTCGCCGGGTCGAGGGTGTCGAACCGGGTGGTCAGGTCGCTCGGGTCGAGCCGGTCCACGAGGATGTTCGGGTCCAGGACCGGCAGGCGTTCGATGATGTCCGCGTCGTACGTGTATCCGCCGTTGACCACGCCGAGCCCTTGGGCCGCGGCGACCGCGGCCAGTTGCCGGAACTCGTCGAGCGTCGCGCAGTAGCGGACGGTGTCGTGGCGGGTGCGGAACTCGGCCAGCGTCATCCGCCCGACGTTCGTCTCCATCGGCCACCACTGGTCGACCAGGCGCAGCATCTCGTCGTCATGCAGCGCGAGCGCCTTGACGCCCAGATGGTGGATCTCCAGGAACTCGTGCAGCCGGCCCGGATCGGTGGTGGCGAGACGCACCAGCCACTCGCGCAGCTGCTCGCCGAGCGCCTCCCGCGTCGCCTCCAGCAGCCCGTCCTCGTACAGCGCCTCGCGGCTCGCGGTCGGCCGCAGCTCGGTCGTGTCGACGGCGCAGCGGGCGAAGAACGCCCAGTCGGGCAGCAGCTTCTCCGCGCTCTCGGCGAGCAGCATCCGCTTGAGATAGACCCGGTGCGCCGCGCGGGCGGCCGGGTTCGCCGGGTACGGCAGCACGAACGCCGCCCCGGTCAGACCGGCCTCGGGCACCCGCAGGTCCACGATGTCGAACGGGACGAACCCGAGCACCTCCTGCGCGTACCGCGTCAGGCGCGCGCGCCGCGCGGCGGACGGCTCGCCCGCGACGGGCAGCCACGGCGGCGCTCCCGCCGTGATCCGCTCGGAACCGACCCGCACGTCGATCGGCAGCAGCGAGCCGTACAGCCGGGCGAGCTCGGCCACGGCCGGGCCGGCGAGCCAGTGCTCGGCGCCCCGACGCGGTACGAGGGTGACCGTCGTGCCCGGCTCGGACCGCTCGCGCTCGGCGGGCTCGATCCGGTAGCGGCCGTCGCCGTACCCGACCCAGCGCACCGTCGGCGCGTGCCCGGCCCGGGTCTCGACGCGGATCTCGTCGGCGACGAGGAAGCAGGAGAGCAGCCCGATGCCGAACTGGCCGAGGAACTCGTGGCGCGCGAAGCCCAGCTCGTCGCGCTTGGAGCTGCGCCCGATCGTGGCGAGCAGCTCGTGCACCTGCGCCTCGGTGAGGCCGACACCGGTGTCGTGGACGCGTAGCGTGCCGTCGCCGGTCACCTCCGGCGGCTCGATGCGTACCACGCCGGGCGCGTCCGGCTCGGCGGAGCGCCGCGCGGTGATCGCGTCCACGGCGTTCTGCAGCAGCTCGCGGACGTAGACGCGCGGGCTGGCGTACAGGTGGTGGCTGAGCAGATCGACGATGCCGCGTAGGTCGACCTGGAACGCGTGGCTCACTGGTCTGTTTCTCCCCGGGTCCGTGAGCGCTCACGGTACCCCGTTCTCTCCGGTGCGGATGCCGGCCGGGGTGGGGCGATCCGGGGGCGGACCGGCAGGCGCGTCGACCACCAGCGACGGGACGCCAGGCCGCCGAGCAGCGCGCCGAGCGCGTTGAGCAGTACATCGTCCACAACAGACACCCGACCGAGGTCGAGCACGTACTGCAGGGTTTCCAGGAGCGCGGAACCGGCCGCGCCGAGGGCGAACAGCCGCGCCAGCCCGGCCCAGGCGACCGTACGGATCGGCAGGAAGAAACCGAGCGAGAAGAAGACCAGCACGTTCGCGACGATCTGCACGGCGGCCCGGTACGGATCGGCGGTGATCTGCTCGACGAGATCGGCCAGCGGCGTGAGCTCGACCGCCCGCGCCGCCGGTCGCGGGCTCAGTCCCATCCACAGCCACGGCGCCGTGCCGATCAGCAGGCCGATCTCGGTGATGCTGCGGCGACGCGCCTCGACGACGGGCACGGGAACCCGGGCGGCCCGCCGCGGCTCGTCCTGGCATGACCACTCGACGGGCTCTCCTGTCCTGGGCCGGCGGCGCGGCCGGCCTCGCCGTACTCGGCGGCTGCCGGCTTCGCGGCCGCGAAGCCGGCAGCCCGGCCGCCCCGGCATCACCGGGCGACGTGCTGTTCGTGACCACGTCGTCCGGCCTCGCCGTCGTCGACGCGGCAACCGGAGAGCGGATCCTGCCCGCACCGGCCGCGCTCGCCACCGCCGAGTGGCATCTGGTGACCGGGACGGAGCCGACTGCCGCCGGCCTGCGGCTGGTCACCCGGGATCCCCGCACCGGTCAGGCTGTCTCGGAGGGACCGCTGCGCGACCGGTTGGAGGCGCGGGTGATCTCCCCGGACGGTCGGTTCGTGGCGCTCACCCGGCCGGCCGGCGGCACCCCGGCCGCGCCGTACCGCCCGGTCGGGCGGGAGCGCACCACGGTCGTGGTGGCCGAGTCGGGCCGGGAGCGGCACCGTCTCGACCTGCCGGGCAACATCGAGCCCGAGGCGTTCTCCCCGGACGGCGCGGTCCTGTACGTCCTGGACTACCTGCCGCCGGCACGGCCCGACCGGTACCGGGTACGGGCGATCGAACTGGCCACCGGGCAGTTCCGGCCGCTGCTGACCCGGCAGAAGACACCCGTGCCCGCGGGCGCCGAGGAGGAGATGCGCGGCGATGGCCGGCAGGCGGTCTACGACGCCACGCGCAAAATGCTCTTCACGCTCTACACCCACCAGCCCGACCATGAGCACACCCGCGACCTGCTCGCCGGCGGGGCGCGTGCGGACGCACCACAGGTGCACGCGTTCGTGCACACCCTGCAGCTCGACTCAGGCATGGCGTACTGCATCGACCTGCCCGCGCCGTTCGGGCACGCGGCGCCGACCGCGCACACCATCGTCGCCCAGCCTGACGGCGCACGCCTGTACGTCGTCGACGTCGGCTCGGGCAGCCTGGCCCACATCGATTCCGACCAGCTGACGATGGCCGGGGTATCCCGGTTTTCCGGTGCGGACACGGCGGGCGAGGCGTTCGCGGTAACCACTATGGACGGTCGGCTGGTGGTGGCCGCCGGCACCCTGATCACGAGCCTGTCGCTCGGTCACCAGAGCACCGTCGCGGAGCGGGAGTGGACGCTGTCGGCACCCGCTCGCGGGCTCGCGCTCGGCGACCACGGCCGGCTGTACATCGGGCAGCCCGACGAGGTGCTGGCCTGCGACCTCGCCACCGCCCGTGAGCTGGCCCGCACCCCGGTGGCCGACCTGGTCGCCCTGCGCCACGTGATGCCGGCTACCCGTTGATGGGCTCGGGTCCTCGAGTCACTATGTTGCGTCCATGCTGGACGTCGTACGACGTGCGTATGAGCAACTCGTCACCCGCGAGTGGGACGAACGCCTGCGGCCGGTCGATCCGGAGTTCGTCCAGCGCACCAGCCTGCACCCGGCCGATGCCCACGAGGCGCTCACCCGGCACATCGCCGCACTGGCCCGCGTCGGGCTGGCGGAGTGCAGCCGCCTTCAGGTACTGCCCGACAATGGTCGCCGGCGATTGTCGACGACGCCAGAGTAATCCGTCACTCCTTACCGCCTTCTTGTACGAAAAGGTACGATGACAATCTAACGTCGTAGTCGCCTTAACACATCGGTAATCTTCTTGATTATAACAAAGAGTGACAGTATTGCCGGGAAAAGACCGGTGAGATCACCGCCGACATTGTGCGCCGGCCCAAGCACGGGCGTCCCCGACTCTCGGACCACCGTCGCCGAAGTACCTTCGTTTGCCTGCGTGACCTTAACACCCTCATCCATAATCTTGCCGATCTTATTTGGGGCATCGTAACGCTGATTCCGCTGGTCGATTGGCTTGAGAACGCTTCCGTCACGGAAGGGATCACAATTGCATCCCGGCTTGTGGCGGTTCTTCTCGGGATCGCAGCGGCGCTTTGCGTTATGAACCAGGACCGGCGTCGACTCATCGAGAACATAATAGGTGTGAATGTCGTCGATGGTGAGGTTGTGGACGGTGGCGACTGCGTTATAGGCGACGACGGCGATGACGGTGACCCGTGCGCCGTCAGGGGTGATAAGTTGGTCACCGGGGCTGAGGTGTTCGGCGGCCAGCCACTTGCGTTGGCTGTCGACCCAGAACGGGTGCCCGTCCGTGGCGGTCACGGTGCCGTCGGCGATCCCGTCGCTATTGGCATCCACACTGACGTCGACCAGCTCCTTTTCTCCGTCGCCGATGATGAGCGCCGTGACCGGCCGCGCACCGTCCTTGCCGGTTTCCGGGTCGGTTGCCCAGACAACGTCACCGACCTGAATCTCTTCGATCGGCTTGTACGTGCCGTCGGCCATCAGGACGAGGGTCCCGGGCAGGAAACTGTTGCTTTCGTCGGTCAAACAACCTATTGCCGTACCAGCAGGATTGCTTCTCCCCGTGTTCTTCCCCGAATTCTTCAATGCGTTCTTGGCGGCACCGACACCGCGGACGGCGTTACGGGCTTGGCGTACGCCGGGAATCATTGAGGCGACCCCCATGGCACAGCCCACATTGTCACCGCCTGCGCAGGTCTTGATGGTGTCGATGGCGCCGGCCACTGCGGCGACAGCGCCGGCAGCAGCGGCGACGACCTGGGCGGGCGGGGGGAGGAAGGTGGCGACCAGGGCGACGGTGCCAGCCACCGAGGCGATCGTGCCGGCGTTGTCCACGATTGCCTTGGTGGTCGCTTTGGCCGCGTTGACCACGGCGTTGCCGGCGCTCTTCACCGCATTCTTTATCTTGCCGAAGAAGAGGCCGTCGGGGTCGGCGTAGGTGACTGGGCTGTTGTTCGCGTACGCGAACGGGTGCATCCGCTGTGGATCGTATTCGTCGATTTCGGGGTCTACGGAGATGAACGCGCCGAGTTTCGGGTCGTAGTAGCGGGCGCCGAGGAGGGTGAGCCCGGTGGGGTCCTCGATGCCGTCCACGAATCCGCGTTGTCCAGCCTCCCAGGTTCCGCCGGTGTTGCCGCGCGGGTTGCCGTAGGGGTCGCGGTAGCGGATGGTTTCCACACGCGTGACCGAGTTGACCGCCCACCATGCGGAACCGTGTTGGTCGGAGCCGAGCCAGATCAGGTCAGCGGTGCCCACCCCGGTAGTGGCCGACCGCGAGGCGATAGCGTCGCCGGCGTGTTCGTAGTAGCGGGTTGCGGTCAGCGACGATGTTGAGTTGTCCCAGGTCAGTTCGTGGTTGAAGACGAATGCAGTCACGCTGCCGTCAGGGTCGATGCGGGCGATGCGGTTGCCGTCGATGTCGTAGATCATCCGGGTCTCGCCGTCCGGTCCGGCGATTCCGGTCAATTTGCCGTGCGGGCTCCACGTAAAGGTCTCCGTTACGCCGCCCACGCGGCGGTAGGTGAGGTTTCCGGTTGCGTCCCAGTCGTAATGGTCGACCTGGCCGCCGCTGGTGACACTGCGTACCGCGTGGCTCGTTCCGGATTGGAGATAGCCGTAGTACGAGGTGAGGCCGCTGAGGTGATCCGTGACCGAGGTGCGTGATCCGGCGGCGTCGAACGCGTACGACATCCAGTATGGGGCCACCCCGCCGACGACATCCGGGGATGGGGAGGGGGCGCACTCGTTGGCCTGGCTCCAGGCGCGGATAAGGCGGCGCAGGTAGTCGTAGCGGAAGCATTGCACGTCCGATTCGCCGGAACGTGGGTTGCCTGCCACGTCACGCGGCTGATTGGCCATCGACAGAACGTTGCCTGCCGGGTCGTATGTGTACTTCAATGCCGCGACGTTAGGAACGGTAGCGTCCCGGTCGAAGAAGAACTCTGACAGCCGGCGGGTCGCCTCCTCATAGACGTAGGTCTGGTACGCCTGCGGCCCGTTGTTGGCGCCCATCTTGCGCTGCAGCAACTCCCCGTAGGGGGAATAGGTCGCCTGGTCGACGTAGACGGTGTTCTTCCCCGACGGGTACATGGTGCCGACCAGACGAGTGACATTACCGAGGTCGTCGTAGGTGTGGGTGAGGATCTCCCGTTCAAGGTTGCCGAGTGCTGGCAGGGTGATCCGGTGCGGCGAGCCGTCCTCGGCGAAGGTGTAGGTCGCCCAGTAGGTGCCGGCTACCGACTGCAGGCCTGGCATTCTGGGGATGGTGATTTCCTCATCAACCACCTGGTACGCGTCGTTGTATTCGTAGATTTGACGGACGAAGGAGTGGCCGTCGACTATCGAAACCGACTTGCTCAGGTGGCCCTTGCGTACCGTGTCGTACTGCCACTCCGCAGCGAGTTGGCCGTTGAAAAAGCGTTTGCGTTGCCGGCCGAGGGCGTCGTACTCGGTGGAGACGGTATCGCCGAGGGCGTTGGTGGAGGAGATGACGTCCCCGGCGTTGTCGTAGACAAGGGTGGTGGTGCCCTTGTCCGGGTCGGTGGTGCGTACCTCACGCCCACGCAGGTCGTACTCGTACGTCCACGTCCTGCCTAGGGCGTTGGTGACGGTAGCAAGGTCACCGCGTGCGGTGTAGGTGTAGACAGTAGCGTCGTAACTGCCGGCGGGGCTGGAGGAGTGGAACTGCCGCAGCTCGATCGTGCGACCGTGAACGTCGGTGATGGTGGCGGTGACGGTACCGCCCTGAGGCGGGATGACTGTGGTCTGCCAACCTTGGGGGTTGCCGCCGTAGATTGTGGAGGTAGACCAGAGTTCTTGCTGCTTTGACCAGAGTGCCTCCTTGGTCACCCGGCCCAGGTTGTCGTACGTGTAAACAGTGCGACTGCGATCCTGGCCGGGGGTGATCTGCAGCAGGGTGTTTCCGGGGGCGCCGGTGGCGTGGTTCGGCCCCGACTTGTACGCAGTCAATCCACGATCGTCGTATCCGGTCGATTCGACAAGCCGGCTACCGCCGACAGCGTCTTGCTGGATCTGCACGGACCGGTAGAGCGAGTCGAACAGGCCGACCTCGGTGATGTAGCCGCCGTTAGGGCCGATCCGCTTGGTCGTGACCGCAAGTGGCCCGTCGTTGCGGATGAGGTAGCTGAACTGCATGTTCGGCGACTTCGTCGCCTTCGGGCGTCCGGGCAGCCACACCTTCGTCAACCGGCCGAGCGGATCGTGTTCTAGGTCGGTCCGCTTGTTGTTCGCATCGATGATGGCGGTCGGCTCGGCCCAGGCCGGGTGCTGGTAGGTGGTCACGGTGTGGCCGAGCGGATTCGTCGTCACGGTCTGCGTGGTGGGACCGGGGCCGGCCGGTGTATAGGTGATCGTGGTCACCTTGCCTCGGGCGTCGGTCTTGCTGACCACACGGCCGAGCGCGTCGTGGGAGTTGCGGGATGTGGTGGTGTACACCGGCCCGCCATTCCACGAGTCCAACGTGTCTTCCCGGGTGACCAAACCCCTCGTGGGCGCGCTGCCGTGCGTTTCAGAGCCGTCGTAATAGGTCTTGACGTCAGAGATCACATCAGCCGGGTAAGACGGGTTCTGGTCGCAGGCTTTCGCCACCTTCTCCACCCGCGACACCGTTTCGCGGATCCACAGGGTGCTGTTGGTGACGTAGGTGGTGCGGGTGCAAACCTCATCACCCGGCTTCGAGACATCGCCGAGGTCCGAGACCGTCAACGGCAGACCGTCGTCGTTGTAGGTGGTGCGCTTCTCCGTGCGCGCCCACGCCCCCGGGGCCAGCAGCTTGCGGGTCTTCTCCACCGACGGGCCGACCAGGTACGCCCGGTCGACACCACCGGTGTGGCTGCGCGACGCGGTCTGCTTCGTCCAATACTGGGTGGTGCGGGCCTCGACGATCGCGGTGCCGTCGAGGGTCGCCTCTTCGAGCGTGGCACCGGCCAGCGCCTCGTGGTCACGGTAGGTGTTGCCCTCCGAGTCGGTCACCACCACGCTGCGCTTGCCGCCGTTGGGCAGCGGCTGGTCGTCCAAGCCACGGAAGAACCGCTTCCGCGTGGTCAACCGGCCACCCGACGCGGGGTCGCCGACCTTCTTGGTCACCTGGGCGTAGCCGCGCCACTGGCCGTAGGTGCGGTGCTTCTTCTTGACGAACTCGCTGTCGTCCCAGGCCCACAGCACATCGGTGCCGCCACCATCGGTTGAGTACTCGTAGCTGGTGGTGATCGCCGACTGACCGGCGGTGCGGTCGATCTCCGAGATCTCGGTCACCACGTACTTGTGGAACCAGTCCAGGGCCGGCTCATAGTAGCCGTCGGGCGTCCAGTACACCGGGTAGCAGAGCCGGCTGTTGTTCTCAGGCGCCGACGGGAGATCGTAGGCGTCGCAGTCCGGCTCGGAGTACGTCACATGGATGTCGGCACCGGACTCAGTACGGATGTTCTGGATGCGCCACCGGGAGAACAGCGGCGCCCCCGCCAATGCGTTGGCCCGGTTGACCAGCTCAATGCCGGTGAACCGCACCGGTGGCTCGGTCACGGTGCCGCCCACGTGCCCGGCGTGAACGATCTCCTTCAACCATAGTGATGCCGACCCGGCGACCTTCGGCGCCTTGAACTCGTGCGTCAGTGTCCACGACTCCACGTCCGAGAAGGCGGATCCTTCTCGCACCTGCGTGGTGATCTTCGTCAGCCGCTTAATGGTGAAGAACACCAGCGCCAGTTTGTCAGTGCACGGCGCGGCTTGGCATTCCTTGTCCCACGGCACGTCCGGCCAGTTGGCGTTGACCGGCTTGCCGTCCTTGTAGCATTCCGCGGCCAAGCAGCGATCCCCGGTGCTGAACACCACCCGGGCGCTGGCGGGAACACTGGGGTGGGCGGTGTGCAGACCGTACTCGATCCGATTCAGATATCCGCCCCGGGTGAACGACACCCGGTTGGCAGGATCCCCCGCGGCACCGTAGTGGCCGGTTTCGGCCGTGTAGTAGTAGCGCACCATGTTGCCGTGCACATCGACGGCCTTATCCAGTAGCCACCGCCACGCCTGCTTGCACGACGAATTCTTGAAATCCGTGGCATGGCAGGCCTCACCGGGATGGTTACCGAACACTGGGATCGTCCAGCGTGAATTGGATGACGAAGCTTCACCTGCAAAGTGGTACTTGGTGCCGTCCGGCGTGGTGATGACCCACCGTTCGGTGGTCGCCGCGCTCGGCGACGCCGGACTTCCCAGCAGTTCGATCTTCCAGTTCGCGTCATTCTGCGCGCGCCACGCCCCAGTGCTGTCGTCCTTGACCAGAGTGCTGTTCGTGCCGTTCAACGAGACGGTGACGCTCGGCGAGGTGCCCTTCCAGCACTGGTCGAGGGTTTCCTTCGCCTTGTTGTTCGGATCCTTTCCCCCGACGGCAGATCGGTCATCCAGGCAGGTGACGTAGGTTCGCTCGATAAAGCCAGGAATGTAATCCCAGCCGTCCCCCACCCATGAGGCCTGATTGTTCGCGCCGGCCATCCGACCGTCCACCACTTGCGAGGAGTACCGCAGCGCGATCTCTGGCACCGGACCCTCGGCCGGCGGCAACCGCAACGGGATGGTGTAGGTGAAGTCGCCCGAACTCTCGCCCGCCGTCCACGAACCGGACGCCTTCAGGTCGGTGGCCTTGTAATCGCCCTCCTCGGACGAGGTGGTAGCAGTAATCGCGAACACGGAAATTCCCGTGCTCGATGTCTCCACCGTCGTCGACAACCTCGCACTGGTTGCGTCCTTGTCGACAATCACCGGGGTCGCTTGCTGGCAGCCCGGCGCCGTCGGAGTGGTCGCCGCGCATGGCGGCAACTTCATCAGGGTTAGCCGGCTGCCCCAGCCGCCGCCGTACAGTTGCCGCAGGTTGGCGTAGTCGAAGGCAGCCTCCACCTGCCCCTCGTCCCCGTCAACCACGACGACCGGACCACTGAGCCCCAACAGCTGAGAGTGCGCCTGAGAGAGGAGCCTCACCCGGACGGACGCCGGCGCCCGCTTACCCTCGACAGTCGACACAGTGACCGGCAGCCCACCGGCCATGCCCTCGGCTCGGGACCGCCCCAGCAGGGACAGCGACAACTCCCCGGGCGCCGGCCAACCGGACTCCTTCGGCGCGACCCACGTCCCGCCATCGGTCGGAAGCGGCGTAGGCTCGACCGTGACCGTGGCGTAGTCCCGCGGTCGATCAACCGCGACGTGCCGGTCGCCGGAGCGTGCTGGCTCCGCGAACTCCACCACGACAAGCAGCGACGCCAACAAAACGGCAGCCGTAACCAGCGTGATCACCCTTCGGGGTCGTGACTTTGCGGTACGTGCCTGCAACATGGCGCCCCTTCCTGTAACGAGGGCTCGGCGAAACTGACGATCTGTTGGTGAAGCAGTTCGAGCGCTGACTTAGCCAGCGGCTAGATCGGCGATGCGGTCGGGGTGAAGGGTCGAACTCCAGATGCGAACGTCGTCGACGACACCGCCCAACGCCTGGGACCTCGACCCGGAGATGGTGCCGGAACAGCCGATCAGTGTCGGTCCGCCGGCCATCCACGGTGAGGCAGGTCCATCCGCCTCGCCCTGCAGCACGCCATCGACGTAGAACCGCACCTTGCCCGCCGCAACGTCATACACGCCCGCAAGGTGCGTCCACTTGCCGAGCTGCGGCGCATCCTTTGACAGCACCTTGTGCCAGGTCGCCGAGCCCACGCCCGCAGAGGCTAGTTCAAACTGCCACCGAGCAGCCGTCGGATCGTACTTCAACTGGAAACCACTCCGCGCTTCGGCGGCCTGCGACACCACCGTGTGATCGCCCGTAACCTGCTCGAGCAACACCCAAGCGGTCACCGTGAATGAAGCATCGGTGCGCACCACGGGCCCCGTCGTCTCCGCACATGAGTCGGTGGCCAGCTCCAACCCCAGGGCGCCGTCCCGGCCAAATCCGCGGTCCCGCACCCACGAGTAGGCACCAGAAACCGTCAGATCGTGGCCATTGCCCGAGATGTCGGTCAGGTAGGTCGGCTCAAAGCTGCCCGGGCCGTCCAATGGCCAGAGGGCGCGGACCTGAACGGGAGGATTGCCCCCGTACACCTCAGCAACCTCGGCCGTCGTCAGCGCACCCCGCCACGCCCTCACGTCGGAGAGCGCACCGGTCAGAAACGCTTCGTGCTGGTCGCTACCCGTAAGCGTGCAGCCCAGGATCATCGGGGCGTTGGCGCTCCATGGGGTATGGGGGGCCGCAACAGTCTGTTGCAACACCCCATCCACATACAGCCTGACCTCGCGGGCTGTCGCGTCATACACCCCCACCACGTGCTGCCACCGCTGCAGGATCGCCGCTTGCTTGGACTGTGCGGCGTACCACTGAGCTCCGTCGGCATCGACCGACGGCATGTGGAAGGTCCACCGGTTGTCGCTCCAACGCGTCAGCTTGAACCCAGAGCGGATCTGCCCCCGCTGCATCACCACCGTCATCGGTTGATCCGCAACGTCGGCTCTCGCCCAAGCAGCGACGGTGAACGATTCGTCGGTGCGCACCACGGCGGTATCAGCAGCCGCGCACTGCTCGCCTGTGAACTTCAGCGCCGACTCCGCCCGGCCGAACTGATCATCAATCCAGGACGTGCCGTCCGGCACTGCGATGTCCCGGCCGAAATCAGAACTGTCGGCGCCGTCACCACGCAACTGCCACTGCCCGACCAACCCTGCGGGCAGCTCGGTGGCCGCGCGAACGATCTGCGCGTCCGACAACAGCCCCTGCCACACCCCGACGTGATCGATCGAGCCCTTCAGCCGAGACCAGGTCGAGGACATGTCCCCGCCGCAGCCGATGAGGAACCTACCCTGCGCATTCCACAGCGGGTGCGAAATGCTCCGCTCGCCCACGAGCACACCGTCGACATACAGCCGCAGGATTTTCGCCACCGGGTCAACCGTGGCTGCGAGGTGTTGCCACACTCCGACGGCGGGCGCGGCCGACGAGTTCACGAACGTGTACGTGTCGGCTGGTGCGTTTCCGTCCGTCACGACAATCCGCCACCGGTCCGAGGCGGAAAGGTAATGCAGTGACAATGCATATCCGTTGCTTGCCACCTGCCGCAGCGCCGTGTAGTCCGCGTTCTTGTCGGCGAGTTGCACCCAGGCGCTGATGGTGAACTCGACATCGGTGCGGATCACGGGCGTGGTCTCCGCGCAGCCGGTGCCGTCGAAGACGAGGGCGGAGTTCGCTCGTCCCTTGCGGTCGGGGCCGTACGTGACACCGCTGCCCAGCACCAGGTCGTGGTCGCGGCCAGCGTCATCGAAGGCATCGCCGTCCAACCGCCAAGCGCCCTCCGGCTGAGCCTCCGTGATCCGCCCTGTGAACACGTCGAAGGTTGTGCGGTTCGAGTAGTTGCCGGCGTTGTCCAACGCCCATACATATACGACTGTGCGACCCAGCTCCGGAGTAAAGGTGATCGTCGTCGAACCCGTTGACGGCGCCGTCTTCTCCTTGGCGTCAACACCGATGCCGTAGGCGAATGCCTTCACCCCCGAGCGGCCGTCGGTGGAGGTGAGCTTCAGCGTCACCGGTTGACCAACGACCGGCGTACCCGAGGTTCTCTCGACCACCGGCGTGGTCGGCGGTGTGTAATCCACACGGAAGTAGCAATAACCGGTCCACGCCGTGTAATCGACATCATCCGTGCCCCGCACCCGCCACTGGTAGTTACCCTCAGCCAAGCTAGGAGTGGTCCAGCCCCGCTCGGCACCTGACGTGGTTGACGGCGACTTGTAGATCGCAGGGCTGGTCGGGCCACTCAGCTGGAACTCCACTTTCACGGTGCCGTCGCCGTCGCTGGCCTTTCCGTACAACGTCGGAGTCCGACTGTTGATCCACGGCCCGGGTGAGGCGGTGCTGCACGAACCCCCCGGAGCGGTCCGAACCGCCACCGGTGAGGTGGGCTTGTGCTCGTAGGTCGTCTTCAGTTTGACGTTCGCCGGGTCAAACTTCGCCCAATGCTGACCGCTTTCGGTCGCCATACGCAGACCAAATGTAATAGACGTGTAGCCGGCATCGGCGTGCCGCTGCACGTGATAGCCGATCCCCGAAGCGTCGAACTTCAACCAGTTAGGGCTCTGGCCGCAAGTCATTGAATTTGCTTTGCCAACCTTGGTCTGTAAGGCACCACCGTGCAGCCACTTGTCCTTCATGTTGTTCCACGTCGGGGTGTTGCTGGCGATGGAGTTCGTCTGCCAGATCCCGATCGTCTCGCCGGCACACCATCCTGTGTGAACGAGATAGGCATCGACGCTCGTGGTCCCAGCCTTCAGACGCTTGCCCGCCAACACGCTGGTATCGAAGTAGAAATGTGACCGCCAAATTTCGGAAGGCTTATCCCAGTTCGACCCGACCCGAGCAACCTCACGTGGCCAGGAGGTCCCAGAAGTCCACGCCGTGTTCGGGTAGTCATCGCTGACCGGCGCCCACCGAGCCCACTTCTTGTCATAGGTCGGATCGATGTACACCGGAAAGTCCGCCGCTTCGAGGAATTTATCGTCTATCGCGACGGTCAACTCCTTCGAACGGACCCGTACCCCGACCGGTGCCCGGTTAGCGGTATCGCCGGGCCCTCGAACAGACGATCGTTCGGCATGAGGGCTGGCTGAGCCGGCTGGGCGCTGGACGGATGCCGAGTCCCACGCCATCGGCGGCGGCGCGGCAGCGATCACTCCGCCCGGCCCGGCGATGCGCAGCCCTCCTGCATCCTCCGCCAGGCTCGCCGACCCGCCCACCAGGTATCGCGTCTCGCGCACGGCGGGATTCCTCGCCGCTTCGGCGCTCTTCACCACTAATAGGTGCGAGAAACCACTCCGCTCAGCGCGGGCCACCAGATCGACTCCCGGGTACACCTCCGGATAGGTGATGGAGTCTCCGTCGATGATGCCCTTCGGCAACGGTGCCGGCCACGATAGGGAGAAGTCGCCACCAGCGTCGACCATCCTTGCGAAGGGTCCGTCCCCTCCCAGGGAGAACTCCACATTAGCGATGGATGCCACCGGGCGTGCCAGGCCATCGTCACCGACGACTAGATTGGTATTGATGTCTACCCACGAGCCGCCCCGCCGGGTCCACTTCGGCTCTGCCCACGACTCAAACTCAAACTCACCCGACGGCAGTGCCCAAACCTTCGTAGTCTCCGACGCCTTGGCCAGCACCTCAACACGGGCACCGCAATCTTCAGCTAACGCCTGCGCCGCCACCTCGGACGCCGCGGCAAGCCCGCTACCATCCGCGCGCTGCCCCGCACATTTGATGTCCCCCGGTGCCGCCGCGGCAGCACCCGTCAACACCGACAATGAACCGGTCACCATCACGGCGAGAAGAGCACTGGCAAGCCAAGAGCGAGCCATGAACGACACCGGCACCCTCCCCGTTGGACGCCATCGACGTGCCCGGGAAGCTAGCTTGAAAAGGATGAATATTCAATTGACACCTGCAATGATTTACAGGAGTAAGTTGATTCGGGCTACTCGGACACTTGACCCGAATACGTCAGTGCGGAATATGGGCGTATAGCTCCACCAGGGCGTGTATTCTGGATAAGATTGCTGTGCTTGGCATGGCGTTGATGGTGCACCCGGAAAGCTGACGCACTTGCCTCATCCCGCCGCTTGCGTCAGGCTCGGGCCATGCGCCCGATGGACCGGTACGCCGCCGCGCTGCGCCACACCCTGCGGGCAAGCCTCGCGCTCGGCACGGAGCTGTCCGACGCGCAGTGGCATGCGCCGACGGAGTGTCCGCTGTGGACGGTCGGCGACATCTACGCGCACCTGGTGGGCGGCGAACTGTGGTCGGTCGAGGGGTTCCCCACGCCGACCGGGCCGTTCCAGACGTGGGTGGACTACCCCGTGCTCGCGCGTCGCGGCCGGCCCCGGCACGAGGTCCTCGCCGAACTCGCCGCGCTGGTCGACAAGCGTGAGGTGCAACTGTCGGCGCTGCCCGACCCGCAGACCCCGGCCACGTACCCCTGGGGCGAGCCCACCACCTTCGACCAGCTGCTGGCGACCCGGGTGCTCGACTGCTGGGTGCACGAGCAGGACATCCGGCGCGCGGTCGGCCTCCCGGGCAACCTCGGCTCACCCGCCGCCCGGGTGACCCGCGACCAGTTCCTCGGCCTGCTGCCGCGCATCGTGGCCCGACGCGCGGGCGCCCCGCCCGGCACCACGGTCCGCTGGACCGTGCTCGGCGACCTCGCCGTCGACGTCGCGGTCGCCGTGGACGACTCACGCCGGGGCCGGCTGGTGCCACCCGCCGAGGCCGGACCGGCCACCACCCATGTGACGCTCGGCTGGGAGTCGTACGCGCGGCTGTCCGCCGGCCGGGGCGAGCGGGCCGACCACCCGGCCTGGGTGACCGGGGACAGCGAACTGGCCCAACGGATCCTCGCCGGCCTCGCGGTCACCCCGTAGGCGCGGTCAGCGGCCGAGACCGCCCGGTTCGGGCCCTCGCGCGATCGGCGCCCGCACCAGGTTGCCCCACTCGGTCCACGAGCCGTCGTAGTTGCGTACCTGCGGATAGCCGAGCAGGTGGCGCAGCACGAACCAGGTGTGCGCCGACCGCTCCCCGATGCGGCAGTAGGCGATGATGTCGTCGCCTGGCGACAGGCCCAGCTCGTCGGCGTACACGGCCCGAAGCGCCTCGGGCGACTTGAACGTGCCGTCGTCGTTGGCCGCCGACTTCCACGGCTTGTTCACCGCCCCGGGGATGTGCCCGCCGCGCAGCGCGCCCTCCTGCGGGTAGTCGGGCATGTGCAGCATCTCGCCGGTGTACTCGCCCGGCGACCGCACGTCCACGAGCGGCCGGCCGGCGGCGATGTGCGCCATCACCTGGTCGCGGAAGGCCCGGATGCCGGCGTCGTCGCGGGGCGGCACCGGGTAGTCGGTCGGGGGACGTGCCGGCACCTCCCGGGTCAGCGGCCGGCCCTCCTCCACCCACTTCTGCCGGCCACCGTTGAGCAGCCGCACGTCGGGGTGGCCGAACAGGGAGAAGACCCACAGGGCGTACGCGGCCCACCAGTTGAAGTTGTCGCCGTAGAACACGACCGTGTCGTCGCGGGAGATGCCCTTGGCGCGCATCAGGGCGGCGAACTGTTCGGGGCTGAGGTAGTCGCGGGTGACCTGGTCGTTGAGTTCGGTGTGCCAGTCGACCTTCACCGCGCCGGGGATGTGCCCGGTGTCGTAGAGCAGGACATCCTCGTCGGACTCCACGACCACCAGGCCGTCGTCGTTCAGGTGGTCGGCCAGCCACTGCGTGGTGACCAGTCGCTCCGGATGGGCGTACCCCTGCAGCTGCGGTGACGGATCAGGCGGAACGGTCATGGACATTCAGGCTACCCGCCGCCGCCCCGCCGTGCCCCTGATCGATCGGAGCGACCGGGGCCAACACCGGTCGCTTCGGGGGGAGACCGTCCCCGCTCGACCGGCCGGTGAGGCGCCGCTTGACCCAGGGGGCCAGGTGCTGGCCGGCCCAGCGGAGATCCGAGCGGCGGGCGGCGGTCCAGGACTGGGGTGCGGGCCGCGGCGGGGCATCCAGCCAGGACGGGTCGGATGAGACCCCGAGGACGGCGAGCACGTGTGCGGCCACCCGGCGGTGACCGGCGGGGGACAGGTGCAGCCGGTCGACGCTCCACAGCGCCGGGTTGCCGAACTCGTCGTCGGCCCACAGGTCGACGAGCAGGGCGCCGTGCTTGTCGGCCATCTCCCGCGCGGCGTCGTTGAGGATCTTCGCGCGGGGCCGGATCAGCCGGCCGCCGGGGAGCCGCGCGGTGAGGTCGGCGAACCGGAAGAGCAGCACGTCCGCGCCGGAGGCGCGCAGCATGCTGACGACCTGGTCGAGCCGGGCGACGATCGCCTTCGGGTCGAAGCCGGGGCGCAGCGCATCGTTGCCGCCACCGGCGAAGCTGATCAGATCGGGGTGCATGCGAAGGGCCTGCGGCACCTGCTCATCCACTATCCGGTCGAACAGCCGGCCCCGGACCGCCAGGTTCGCGTACGCGAAGTCGGGCCGCTCTTCGGCGAGCCGGGCGGCCACCAGGTCCGCCCAACCGCGGTAGCCGGTGCCGGCGGGGTCCGGGTCGTCGAGCCCTTCGGTGAAGCTGTCTCCCACCGCCACGAAACTCCCCCACCGCATGTGGGAAGTGTGCCACCACGGCGGGACCGGTCCCCGCTCGGACGGGCCCGCCGTGGTGCAGATCAAGCGGTCAGGCGGGGATGTACGCCAGCAGCGGGCGGTGCTTGAGGTCAGCGGGCTCCTGGAGCCGGTCGACGACCTTCCAGTCCTTGGAGATCAGGACGAGTTCGTTGCGCGTGGAGCCCTGCAAGCGGGCCAACAGGGTGAGGAACACCGCATTGATCAGCTGCCCGGCGACCGGCAGAGCCACCTGCTTGCCGGTCCGAGTGTCGATGACCGCATTGGCGAATGGATCGAGCACCCCATCGCCGCTCGGCTGGTCGCCGGTCCGCAGGCTGCAGATCAGCAGATTGCCGTCCGGCGACAGGCTGTGGATGTCGCCTGTCCTGGCCCCCTCGGGGTTGATCTTCGGGTCGTCACTGCCGAGCACGGGGACGACCCGACTCGACGTCCCGTCCGCACGGGCAACCCGCACCCCTGTGGACGCGGTCGCCAGGTAGGCGTCACCCGGCGCCAGTGTGGGGTGGCATCCGCGCACCTCAATCGGTTGGAAACTCCCGGAGTCCACGTCGACGTAACCGAGCTCCTCGACCGTCAATCCGCCGCCTGCTGCGCGCCGCGGACGGGCGATCACCCTACGGGAGTCGGCCGTCCATACCGGCTCGGAGCACACAGGATGCACGTTGTCGAGGACCTTACGGATGCCGCCCGAGCCGTCGATGTTGGCCACGAGGAGCTGGTCATCATCGGAGACCCAGGCCAGCTTGCGTCCGTCGGGCGAGATTCGCGCAGTGAACCAGGACGTATCAAGGGGTTGCAGGATCTTGGCCACCGTGCCGCCGTCCCATGCGTAGATCTGGACTGGCGAGGTGTTGCTCCGGTAGAACAGCCGGCCCGGCAGAATACGGGCAATCTGCACGGCGGCCGGGGCCGACGGCGACGGGGTAGGCGACGCGGTCGGGGATGTGTCGGAAGATTCGGCCGGGGTCGTGCCGGTCATCGGCGGCGGGACCGCGCCGCGCTGCGGCAGCACCGCGAGCGCGATACCGGAGGCAAGCGCGAGCACCGCCACCGCGGCGGTGGACGTCACCACGACCCGGCGTACCGCGAGTCGGCGGGAGGTCCGCAGCACCTGGTCGCGCAGATCCACGGGCCGCACCTCTTCGGCAAGGTCGGCGAGAGCGTGCCGCAGGGGGTCCATCGACCCGTTCATCGCGCGACTCCCTTCGGAGCGTAGAGATCGGCCAGTTCCGGAGCGACACGTCGCAGCCTCGCCAGGGCCTTCGTGGTCTGGGACTTCACGGTGCCGACGGTCACGCCGAGCAGCTCCGCGGTCTCCGCCTCCGTGCGGTCCTCGAAGAACCGCAACACCAGCACGGCGCGTTGCTTGGCCGACAGCTTCAGCAGGGCGGCCCGCAGGGTGAGCCGGAGCACCGTGCGGTCGGCGTCGTCGAGAGCGGGGCGGCGGTCGGGTATCTCGCCCGGCAGCACCTCGGCCACCCGGCCACGCCGCCACAGGAGACCTGCAGGTGATACATGGTGCGCCGGGCGTACGCCTCGGCGTTGCCCGCCTCGTGTAGTCGCCGCCAGGCGCGATGGGTACGGGCCAGCGCGGCTTGCACCAGATCCTCGGACAGGTGCTGGTCGCCGGTCAGGAGGTACGCCGAGCGCAACAGCGCGGCGCTTCGGGCGCGTACGAAAGAGTCGAACTCGTGAGCGAATGAGTCCACGCTCGCCGCCTCGATGGAAGAGGAAGGGTAGGTCGGTCGGGCGCGCGGCAGACCCGGTACGACGAGCAGAGCGTCTGTCATCGGGATCTCCTGTGTCCGAGGGCGCCGGCTGCCCGGGGTTGTGACGCCTGCCATGACGCAATCCGCCGTGCCGATGGTTGCCGGGACAGGGCGAGAAATCTGCTGAACATCCGAATGGGCGGGCATAGGCTGCCGGCGTGCTGCTGCGGATGTCGACGTTGCTGCTGCGGACCCTGCGCGAGGACCCGGTCGAGGCCGAGGCGCCGAGCCACCGGCTGCTGCTGCGGGCCGGATACGTGCGCCGGGCGGCGCCGGGCGGGTACACCTGGCTGCCGCTCGGCAAGCTCACCCTCGACCGGATCACGACGGTGGTCCGGGAGGAGATGGCCGCGATCGGGGCTCAGGAGGTGCAGTTCCCCGCGCTGCTGCCGCGCGAGCCGTACGAGATCTCCGGTCGCTGGACCGCCTACGGGGACGACATGTTCCGGCTCAAGGACCGGCGCGGCGCCGACTACCTGCTCGGCCCGACGCACGAGGAGATGTTCACCGCGCTGGTGCGCGACACCTTCTCCTCCTACCGGGACTACCCGGTGATCCTCTACCAGGTCCAGACGAAGTTCCGCGACGAGCCGCGCCCGCGCGGGGGTCTGCTTCGGGCCCGCGAGTTCCTGATGAAGGACTCGTACTCGTTCGACCTGGACGACGACGGGCTGGCGGCCGCCTACGCCAAGCACCGCGCGGCGTACCAGCGGATCTTCGACCGGCTGGGGCTGCGGTACACGATCGTGTCGGCGATGTCCGGGCCGATGGGCGGCAGCGCGTCGGAGGAGTTCCTCGCCGAGGCCGAGGTGGGCGAGGACACGTACGTGGCCTGCCCGGCCTGCGGGTACGCGGCGAACACCGAGGCGGTGACCACGCCCGCTCCAGCGCCGGGCGATCCGACGGCCCATCCGCCCGCGCAGACGCTGGACACCCCGGACACCCCGACGATCGAGACGCTCGTGGCGCACCTGAACGCGGTCCGGGCCGCCGGTCGGGCCGACTGGACCGCGGCGGACACGCTCAAGAACGTGGTGGTGACGGTCACCCCGCCCGGCGGCACCCCGGAGATCATGGTCATCGGCGTCCCGGGGGACCGGGAGGTGGACCTCAAGCGGGTCGAGGCCGCCCTCTACCCGGCGGCGGTTGCGCTCTTCGATGACTTCGCCAGCCGACCCGACCTGGTCCGCGGCTACATCGGCCCGCAGAACCTCAAGTACCGCTACCTGGTCGATCCCCGGGTGGTCGTCGGCACCGCCTGGGCCACCGGCGCCAACGAGCCGGGCAGGCACGCGGTCAACGTGGTCTGCGGCCGGGACTTCACGCCCGACGGCACGATCGAGGCGGCCGAAGTGCGCGCCGGCGACCCGTGCCCGCGCTGCCGCACCGGGCTGGAGATGCGCCGCGGCATTGAGATCGGCCACATCTTCCAACTCGGCCGCCGGTACGCCACCGCGTTCGGCCTGACCGCCCTCGGCCCGGACGGCAAGCCCGTCACGATCACGATGGGCTCGTACGGGATCGGCATCTCCCGGCTGGTCGCCGCGATCGCCGAGCAGCACCACGACGAGCGTGGGCTGGCCTGGCCCGCCGCGGTCGCGCCGCTGGACGTGCACGTGGTCGCGGTCGGCACCGGGGACCAGACGGCCACGGCGCTGGACCTCGGCGAGCGGCTGGCCGGGCGCGGCCTGCGCGTGCTGGTCGACGACCGGGCGCAGGTGTCCGCGGGGGTCAAGTTCACCGATGCCGAGCTCGTCGGCATCCCGCACGCCGTCGTGGTCGGCCGCCGCCTCGCCGAGGGGTACGTCGAACTGCGCGAACGGGCGACCGGTGCGCGTACCGAGGTGCCGGTGGCAGAGGTGGTGGATCGCCTGGCCGGCGGAGTGTAGGGCTCCGCCCGTCGGGTATCGCTTCACGGGAGCCGAGAACCGGAGGCGATCATGGCCCAGCGGACGGTTGCTGACGTGATGACCAAGGTGGTCGTCACGTTGCCCGCGGAGACGACGGTGAACGAGGCGGCCAAGGCGATGCGGGCCCGCGAGATCGGGGACGTGGTGGTCACCGACGGGCCGACGCTCGCCGGTGTGGTGACCGACCGTGACATCGTGATCCGCGGGATTGCCAACGACCGCGACCCGGCCTCCACTCGGCTCGGTGAGATCACCAGCCGACACCTGGTGATCATCCCCGACAGCGCGTCGGTCGACGAGGCGGCCATGATGATGCGCGAGCACGCGGTGCGCCGCCTGCTCGTGTGCGACGTCGACCGGCAACTCGTCGGCGTGATCTCCCTCGGGGACGTGGCCCGGGAGATGGAGCCGCAGTCCACGCTCGCCGGGATCAGCAGCGCGCCGGCCAACGACTGAGGCGTCCCGGCGGTCGATCCCGCTAGGCTCGGTGCGATGGGCATGCCGGAGAAGTTGCGGGAGATCGTGGACGAGTTCGCTTCCGCGCCGCGGGACGTCGTGCTGGAGATGCTCCTCGAGTACGCCGACGCGCTGCCGCCGCTGCCCGAGCGCTTCGCCGGGCACGCCGGCATGGAGCAAGTGCCCGAGTGCCAGACGCCGTTCTTCCTGCACGCCGAGGTGGGGCCGGATGCCCGGGTGTCCGCCTGGTTCGACTGCCCGCCCGAGTCGCCCACGACCCGGGCGTTCGCCGGGATCCTGGCGACGGGCCTGGCCGGCGCGACCGCCGACGAGGTGCTCGCCGTGCCCGACGACCTCTATCAGCGGATGGGGCTCGCGGCGGCGATCAGCCCGCTGCGGGTGCGCGGCGGTTCCGCCATCCTGGCCCGGTTGAAGCGGCAGGTACGTGAGCAGACGAGCGGAGCCCGTGGTGGAGATTGAGATCTACTCGGACGTGGTGTGCCCGTGGTGCTACATCGGCATGCGCCGGCTCATGCGGGTCGTGGAGTCCGACGGCGGACCGGTGGCGCTGCGCTGGCGGGCGTTCCAACTGGACCCGTCGGCCCCCGAGTCCCCCCGTCCGCTCCTAGAGAGCCTCGCGGAGAAGTTCGGCGGGCCGGAGCGGGCGCGCCAGATCACCGAGCGGACGGCCGCGGTGGCCGCCGCCGAGGGCATCGAGCTCAACTTCGACCGGGCGCTGTCCGCCAACACCTTCGACGCGCACCGGCTGATCTGGTTCTCGGCGCGCTCGGGCAAGCAGGCGGTACTCGTGGAGGCGCTCCACCGGGCGCACTTCACCGACGGGCTCGACATCGGCTCGCCGTGGGTACTGGCGTCGGTGGCCGACTCGGTCGACGTCAACGGCGCCGCCGCGTTCCTGTCCTCAGACGCCGGGGTGCGCGAGGTGCGCGCCGAACTGGACCACGCCCGCGAACTCGGCATCACCGCCGTCCCGACGTTCGTGTTCGCCGGAAAGTACGCGGTCACCGGCGCCCAGGAGGAGTCCACGCTGCGCCAGGTGCTCGAGGAGGTACGCCGGCGCGAGGCGTCGCCCGAATAGCGTCGCCGCGGCTGTTTCACGTGCAACGGGATAACCGGCCATCGATCCGGTTCCCGCTTGGTCGATCACCCGGCCGGCCGGGCCAGATTCTCGATGACCTGGGCGTTCGGCAGGTCGGCGAGCGCCGCCCCCGGCAGCACGATCTTGCTGTGCCGTACGCCCGATCCGATGACCACGTTCGCCGTCGCGGCCACCCGCGAGTCGATCAGCACGGGCCAGCCCTCGGGCAGCCCGATCGGCGTGATCCCGCCGTACTCCATGCCGGTCAGCTCGACGGCCTCGGCCATCGGCGCGAAGCTGGCCTTGCGCACGTCGAGGAGGCGGCGTACCACGTTGTTGACGTCGGCCCGGGTGGTGGCGAGCACCAGACACGCGGCGTAACGCACCTGCCCCTCGCGCTTGCCCGAGACGATCACGCAGTTGGCCGACTCGTCCAGGCCCACCTCGTACGCCTCGCAGAACGCGGCCGTGTCAGCGAGCGCCGGGTCGATCGGCGCGACGAGCACATCCGACGCACGGGACCAGCGCCGAAGTGCCTCGAGCACCGGCGGCGCCAGCAGATCGGGCCGGTCCAGGGCCGGTTCGGTCTTCAGGGTCCCCATCACGGCTCCGATCCTGTCACGCGTCTACGGTCGGCGCGTTGCTGCCGCCGGAATTCCGCGTCCTCGATGCCGTGGCGCACCGCCAAGCGGATCACCCAGTAGAGCACGTAGAGCCCAATCGCCCAGAAGATCCAGAAGATGAAGCCGGCGAAAACACTCGTCCCCACCGGCTCACCTTATCGATCGGCTCAACGCCGTTCGATAAGCGGCCGCCCGGGACAGGCCGTGGCCGCGACCGCGAGGTGTGAAGGACCCGTCAAATTGCGGTTCGATTCCGATGCCGAATGAACGCAGCATGCCTTCCGCACAGCGGCCGCACAGCTTCTTCATATCCGGTCGGTTCACTTCTCGCCCGATGACGATATTGACCAGAGAAGGGAATCGCCGGTGTTCGAATACGACGGCCGTACCGGATACGAGCCGATCAGCGACGTGGAGCGCAAGGAGTTCCACGAACGGGGCTTCCTGCTGCTGCGCGGTGTGCTGAGGGAGGACCACCGGGCGGCGCTTGAACAGGCGGTCGACCGGGTCTACGCCGAGGCGCTGGCGGCCGGCCGCACCACCGCGGACGGCACCCTGCACCTGCTCGGTTTCCTCGAGCAGGACGACCTCTTCGGTGACCTGCTCACCCACCCGGTCACGTTCCCGTACGTGTGGGGTCTGCTCGGCTGGAACATCTACACCCACCACAACCACCTCGACGTCACGCCGCCGGCGAAGGAGCCGGAGCGGCCGTACTGGGGATGGCACCAGGACGGGTACCGGCAGAACTCCGACCCGGAGACCCTGGACCCGAACCTGCCCCGGCCGATGTTCTCGCTCAAGGTCGCGTACGTGCTCTCCGACCTGTCCGAACCGGGCAGGGGCGCGACGAAGATCATCCCGGGCAGTCACCTGCGCAACACGCTGCCCCGGCCGACCGACCTCACGGTGCAGCCCCCCGATCCCGAGGGGGCGGTCGAGATCACCGCGAACCCCGGCGACGCGTTCGTCTTCGACCGCCGCCTGTGGCACTCCCGCTCCATCAACCGGTCCACGGTCACCCGCAAGATGCTCTTCATCGGGTACACGTACCGGTGGATCCGGCCGCTGGACGACATGCCGATCGACCGGACCGGGCCGTGGTGGGCGCGCCGCACGCCCGTACAGCGGCAGTTGCTCGGCGACGGCACCCACACCGCGAACTACTGGGGCGTCAACTGGGACGGTTACATCGACGAGCAGATCCCGCTGCGGCACGAGCTGAAGCGGCGTGGCCTGCTCGACCCGGAGATTCCCTGGCTCCGGTGAATGCGGGTGATCACTGAACCGTTAGACGCGGACGCGACTCGGGCCAGCGACTCCTCCACCGGCATGACCGCCATCGTGGTTTCCGCACGAGCTTGGCTTGTGACGCGGGTCGGCGCCGGACTGGTAGCGAGGCGAGTCGAGTTCGCCGCGGTCTGGTCACGGGTTGGACCGCCCGTGCTGCTCTACCTGGCAGGCCACGTACTGTACGCCCTGGCCGCCTCCTGGTACGGCTTCGACTGGCTGAGCGCCAACTCGCGGATTCGTTGGGATGGCGGGATCTACCTCGACATCGCACACACCGGCTACTACGCCGGTCCCTGTGCGGAGATCAATCCGAGTGCGGATAAACCACACGCGTATTGCGGCAACGCCGGATGGTTCCCCCTCTACCCGTACTTGGTGCTGTTCATGGCCAAGGTCACCGGGCTGGAACTGAGCGTATCGGGAGTACTGGTTACCGAGATGTGCGCGCTGGCCATGCTGACTGCCGTGTGGCATCTGCTCGGCACTACGGCCACTGCTCGCAAGCTCGCCTGCCTCGCCGTGGCCGCCGCCTTCCCGAGCGGGGTCTATTTTCACGCCACGTTCCCGATGTCCGTGGCGGTGTTGCTCGCGTTGGTGACGTTCACGCTCCTGATGCGTGGTCGCTGGGTGCTAGCCGGTCTTACGGGCTTGGCGACCGCCGCGGCTTATCCCTTGGCGGTGCTGCTCGCTCCAGCCTCCGTCACCCTCCTTCTGATTGCTCAGGGCAGATGGTCATGGCGCAGGGTCGCGAGGGCCGCCTACGTCGGCGGCCTTACGGGTTGCGGCCTGCTCGCTGTCTTTGGCCTGATGTATCTGACAACCGGCCGGTTCGATGCGTACCTACGCATCCAGACAAGTAACTACGGCCACGGAATACACAATCCAGTCAACACCTTCCTGGTGGTGCTCGACCGGTCGCCACTGGCGGTCTCCGCCGAGATGGTATTCGGCATCAGTCTCCTGGCACTGGCGCTCCTGGCCCTACGCGGCGCGACCGCGCGGGGGCAGGCGACGGTGCTGGACTGGACTCTGGCCACGGTGTACGGTCCCCTGCTGCTCGTGATGCCACTGATCGCGGGTGCCAACCAGGCGCAGTTTCGATCCCACACACTGCTACTGCCACTGGTGCTGCTGCTTCGTCACGTGCGGGCCTCGGTCACGGCGGTCCTAGCTGCGGTCGCAGTACCACTGGCGTTCGTCATGACGACGCTCTTCCTGACGGGCGTGCTCGTGTGATGGTGGCGGAGGTCGACTGCGGAGGTCGCATTGGCCGCGGCCGCACCAAGTGGCGGCCCAGCTTGCAAACAAACGGATCTGGATACTCTCAGGCAAGGTGTGCTGCCTGAACGGAGGGCTCATGGGCGGACGGATACTGGTCGCCGAGGACGATCCCAAGCAGGCCAACCTGATCCGGCTCTATCTTGAGCGGGAGGGGCACACCGTACTGGTGGTCGGCGACGGACGGTCCGCGCTCGACCAGTACCGGGCGCGCCGGCCAGACCTGGTGGTCCTCGACGTCATGATGCCGGTCATCGACGGGCTCGACGTGTGCCGGCTCGTGCGTACCGAGTCGAACGTCCCCGTCCTACTGCTCACCGCCCGCAGCACCGAGAACGACATCCTGCTCGGGCTGGACATCGGCGCAGACGACTACATCACCAAGCCCTACAGCCCTCGCGAGCTGGCCGCGCGGGTACGGGCGCTGCTCCGCCGAGCCGGGGTCGTGAGCGCCGGCGACCAGGCCGTCCTTCGGGTGGGCGATCTGGAGGTCGACCCCGGCCGGTTCGAGGTGCGGGTGGCCGGCCGGCCGGTCACGCTCACCGCCAAGGAGTTCGGCATTCTGGAGGTCCTCGCGAGGGAGCCGGGGCGGGTCTTCACCCGGGCACAGATCATCGATCGGGCCTTCGGATTCGACCGCCACGTGCTGGAGCGCACCGTGGACGCGCACGTGATGAACCTCCGACGCAAGATCAACGACAACGCCAGCACCCCGCGGTACGTGCAGACCGTCTTCGGCCGTGGCTACCGGCTCGCCGACCCAGGGCCGCAGCCGGACCCCGACGCCCCTCGGGACCAGAGCACGTGACGTTCCGGGTACGCGTACTCCTCCTGGTCATGCTCGTCGCGGTGACGGCGAGCGCGGCGACCGCATGGCTGACGCTGCGGCAGGCCTCCCAGCAGATCGCCGAGTCACAGACCATCGACCGCGAGCAGGCAGAACTGATCACCTCACGGATCCGCGAGTACGGCGAGCGGCACGGCACATGGGAGGGCGTCGCGAAGCTCGTGCGCGACCTGCACGCCCAGACGGGCCAGCGCATCCACCTGACCACCGAGTTCGGCGTGGTGCTTGTGGACACCGACACCGAGCAGGGGCGAACCGCCCGCCCGCTCGGTGACAGCTACTATGTCGTCGATCCCCGCCCGCAGTTGTCGCTGTCCAGCCCTGGGGCGTCGCCCGGACAGGAGGTCACCGACGACATCCTGGACAAGCGGCTCGCCCCGATGATGGAGGCCGTCGCGACAGCGGTCGTGAGGTACCGGTACGGAGTCAAGTTCGCCGCCTGCCTGACGCGCAACGGGATCGAGGTGACGACGAGGCCGGGTCCCCACGGCGTACCGGAGTTCGCGTTCGTGACGGCCCGCAACCCTGAGTTCGCCATTATCGCGCACTGCCGGACCTGGAGCGAACCTGAGCTGAACGGCATGGACCTGGCACGCGCCCAACTGTCGGCCTGTCTCGACACCGTCGTCGTGGCACCGCAAGGTCAGCCGATACCGCCGACGGAACACGAACGGCTCGCCTGCCTGGCCCGCTCGTTCACCCAGCAGATCAGCGACATCGCGCCGGTGCCGGTTTGGGTCTATCTCGGTGCCCGCGACGATCCGAAGTTCACCTTGGCGACCGGTGAGATGCTCGCCGCCGTGGCCGGGGTGATGCTGGTGATCATCCTCGGCACTGCGGTCCTGAGCCATCGGGTGCTACGCCCGATCGGCACGTTGACCGCCGCCGCCTACCGGCTCGGGCAGGGCGATCTCGCCAGCCGGGTCCCGGTGAGCGGCAGCGACGAACTGGCCGCGCTGGGCCGATCCTTCAACCGCATGGCGGACTCGCTGCAGCGCAGCGAGGAGCGGCAGCGACGGCTGGTCGCCGACGTCGCGCACGAACTGCGGACGCCGCTGGCGAACCTGCGGGGCTACCTCGAGGCCCTCGCCGATGGCGTGATCGACCCGGACCCCGAGCTGTTCGCCTCGCTGCACGAGGAGGCGGTGCTGCAGCAGCGGATCGTCGACGACCTGCAGGACCTGGCGCTGGCCGAGGCCGGCAACCTGGCCTACAACTGGGCCACCGTCGACCTGGCGGAGCTGCTCGAGACGTGCCGCACCGCGCACCGGGCCCGTGCCGAGGCGGACGGCATCGCGCTGACCGTGCACATCGAGCCGTCCGAAGTGCCGGGGAACGGCGTTCCTGCGGTGCTGGTGCGCGCCGATCCCGACCGGCTGCGTCAGGTGCTCGGAAACCTGATCACCAACGCGCTGCGTGCCACGTCACCGGGTGGCAGCGTCTCACTGCACGCCAACCGGTCGGGCGACACTGCGGTGATCCGCGTCGTGGACACCGGCACCGGCATCGAGCCGGAGGTGCTGCCGTACATCTTCGACCGCTTCTGGCGTGCGGACCCGGCGCGCGGTCGGCGGTCCGGCGGCAGCGGCCTGGGCCTGGCGATCGCCCGCCAGATCGTCACCGACCACGGCGGAACGATCGGCGTGGAGAGCCAGGTCGGCGCCGGTACCACGTTCACCATCACTCTGCCGGCGCTGGACGAGCCGCCGGCTCCCCCGGTCCAGTAACTGACACGTGACGAGCGCGTCCTGCCACCGAACGCGGCGCATCGCAGCCACTGATGGCGTGCCACCTCAACTGGGCCGTGTTGCCGTCCGTCAGGGCGAGTTGAGGCTCGTAGCGGATAACGGTGAGAGGGCGAGATCAGGAGTGAGAAGCGCTCGGTCCTAGGGTGGTCGCCATGGCCGACATCGAGTTCACTACGCCACCGACGCTCCCGAAGCCCAACGGCTACAGCCATGTGGCCACCATCGGTCCGGGGCATCGGCTGGTCTGGGCGTCGGGTCAGGTGCCCATCGCCGCAGACGGCACCCCAGCGCCCGCTGGCGACTGGGAAGCCCAAACCCGTCAGGCCATGCAGAATGTCGGGTGCCGCCCTGGCCGCCGCGGGCGCAACCTGGGACGACGTCTTCAAGCTCACCTTCTACATGGTTGACACCTCCGCGCTGGCGATCGTGCGGGCCGTACGGGACGAGTTCATCAACACCGAACGGCCACCCACGAGCTCGCTTGTCCAAGTAGCAGGTCTGTTCCGACCGGATCTGCTGATTGAGATTGAGGCAGTCGCAGCAATCGCCGACCGCTGAGCCTTGACGACCGAAACCACGGCGGCGACAGAATCCGGCGTACACGTCGACTTCCATCAGTACTGCCCGTTGTAGGTGCCCCCGGCGATCGGTGACCGCTCCCTGGATGTGGTGACTGGCTCCTTAGGCGTCGCCGAACGCGTCAGCGCGCCCGAGTAGCACCATCGGACGCGGGTAGAGGGAGGGCATGTCGGTCGAGGACCACGCCGGAGGTGTCCACGAGCAGCGGGAGCGCGAGTTCGTCGACAGGTGGCCTTGGCTGCTTCCCCTCGCTGCCGGAATCTTCTTAGGCGCGGCCGTATTCGAGATGCTGCCTCAAGCGATCATGGACGCGGGCGCCTCCGCTTGGGGGTGGCTGCTGGCCGGGGTCGCGCTGTTCGTCGCCGGCGAGAGGGCCTCGACTACATCGGCCGGCACGGCCTGGCCTGGGCAGCCACGCTCGGGATCTGGTCCCACTCCTTCCTCGAGGGCGCCGTAACCGCCAGCGGATACACGGCGAGTCTGCTCACCGGCCTCCTCGTGAGTACCGGCTTGATCCTTCACTTGATCCCCGAACTGGTCGCGGTGATCGCGGTTCTGGGGGCGGCCGGTGTCTCCCGTCGTCAGGCATTCGCTCGTACGTTGGTGACCTGGGGAATCCTGCTCGTCGGGTTCGTTGTGACGTATGTGCTCCTACCCGGCGTCTCCGGCCGTGCCCTCGGCGCCGCGCTGGCTGTCGGTGCCGGCGGCTTCGTCTATCTCGCCTATGTCAGTTGGCGGGAACGCACATGGGGACTTGCGAAGAGCAGCGTGGTCGCTGGGGCAGGCGTCGCACTGCTCGCGGCACTGGCCCTGGTGACCTGACTGACCCTTGGCTGTACGGATCGCTGTACCCAGGCCAAGATCAGCAGAAGCAGGCCGAGATCATGAGAAGTGTGTGCTGGTGGAGACGAGGGGACTTGAACCCCTAACCCCCGCCTTGCAAAGGCGGTGCTCTGCCAGTTGAGCTACGCCCCCGCAGACGTCCGGCCGGTGTCCGGTACCGTGGCGGTGCTCAGCGGAGGTCAGGCGCGGTCGTGGCTTCGTGCCACAGCGCGCGCTCGTCGTTGGCCTCCTTCACCCGCTTGGCGATGAGTGCCGCGGCACCCACGACGGCGGCCAGGACGAGCAGCTTCTTCCACATGGAACCCCGTCCCCCCTCACGGTGACAGCCGGCTTTGACCGGTAGTGGGGCTAGCTGGAATCGAACCAGCGACCTCAGAGTTATCAGCTCTGCGCTCTAACCGACTGAGCTATAGCCCCGCGACCGAGCAAGGGTAGCGCACACCGGCGGCCGATCCCAACTCGGGTCCCCGTGTGCTGTGCCGCCCACCGACCGTACCCGATTGGGCGCAGGTGGGGCGGTGGGCGGACCATGGCTGGTCCCTGGCACGTCACTCGCGTTCCGAGAGGGTGACCTCGATGCCGCCGACCATGTCGGCGCAGACGTTGTAGATGAAGGCAGCCAGGGTCGCCAGCGCCGTGACGAGCACCACGTTCACCGCACCGAGCAGAGCGGCCGTACCGATCACGCCTTTCGCCGTGATCTTGAACGTCTCGCCCTCCGGGGCATCTGCCGACGTGAGCAGGTCGCCCAGCGATTCGTTGATGCTCGCGAATACCCCCATCGCGTCGAGCGCGAGGTAGAGCACGGAGGTCGCGACGATCGTCACGATGAACAGGACCAGCGAGACGGCGAAGGAGAACTTCATCACCGACCACGGGTCCACCCGCTTCACCGTCAGGCGCGCCCGGCGCGGCCCGCGCGCCGCGGCCGCCGTCGCGGTGGCTCGTGCGGCCCGGACGGCGTCCGCCACCCGGGCGGAGGCCACCGATCGCCCGATCGCACTGAGCGATGGCCGCCGACGGGCAGCGGCCGTCGTGGCGTCAGTCGGCGGGTTGCCGACCGGCGGCGTCACCGCGGCCGATCCGGGCCGCACCGGCACGGACGCGGAAGCGGACACGACGGCAGGGACCTCCGCCAGTTCACGGTCGGGCTCCCGGTCAGCGGAGCCGTCACCGTCGGACGGCGGTCGATCCGGCGGCGGAACCATGCCCGGCGGCCTGGTGTACCGGGGGCCGCCGTCTCCGCCGGTCCCCCCGTCGGGCCGGCCCGAACTCACGCCGCCAGCACCTGACGGCCTCGACGCCTGGCCGCCGTCCCCGGACGGGCTCGGCGTCACGCCGCCGCTGGACCGGCCACTGTCCGGCTCGTCGGTACTCCGGCGAGCCGACGGCTCCCCACCGCCGGCGTCTGCCCTGCCGGCGTCGCCGCCGCCGTCCTCCCGCCGGTGCGCCTCGGGTGCGGAACCTCCGTCGGACGGACCGTCCGAAGACGGGCCGCGGGCGGGTTGGCCGGCCGATGCGGAAGGGGTACCGGCGCCGGTAGCCGCCGAGGGGGTGCCGCCGGTCGGAGTCGAGGCGTTCGGAGCCGAGGAGGCGCCGGTGGGTACGCTCGCACGCCCCACGGCTGTGGAACCGCCGGAGGTGGGGGCCTCCTGCTGCTCGTCGACCCGCTTGGTCGGGCCTCCCGCGGACCCCGACGTCGCCTGTGTCTCCGCCATCAACTAGTCCTGTTCGTCGGGCTCGTCGGCGTTGCGAGCGATGGCCACGAGGGTCACGCCCTCGGGAAGGTCCATTAGCTTTACTCCCATTGTGTTCCTGTCGCGCGTCCGGCGTACAGGCTTCACGGGAGTACGGATGACGCCGCCGGTGCTCGTGATAGCGAACAGTTCGTCCTCCGGTCTGACGACGACCGCGCCGATGAGTCCGCCGCGTCGTTCTGTGATCTTAGCTGTCAGGACGCCCTTTCCGCCCCTCCCCTGAACGGGGTACTCCTCGATCGGCGTGCGCTTGGCGTACCCGCCGTTCGTGGCGACCAGGACATCCAGATCCATACCCTCTCGGACGACCTCCATAGCGAGAAGTTCGTCACCATCGGTGAAGCGCATGCCGATCACGCCCGTCGTCGCCCGGCCCATGGGCCGCAGCGCCTCGTCGTTGGCGTTGAACCGGATCGCCTGGGCGTTCTTGCTGACCAGCAGCAGGTCGTCCGACGGCCCGATCAGCGCGGCGCCGACCAGTTCGTCGTTGTCCCGCAGGTTGATGGCGATGATGCCGCCGCTGCGCGGGGAGTCGAACTCCTCCAGCCTGGTCTTCTTGACCAGGCCGTTCTTGGTCGCGAGCACCAGGTACGGCGCCACCTGGTAGTTCGGGATCTCGATGACCTGTGCGATGTGCTCGTCGGGCTGGAAGGCGAGCAGGTTCGCCACGTGCTGGCCCCGGGCCGCCCGGGATGCTTCGGGCAGTTCGTACGCCTTTGCCCGGTACACCCGGCCCTTGTTCGTGAAGAACAGGATCCAGTCGTGGGTCGAGCAGACGAAGAAGTGGCTGACGATGTCGTCCTGACGCAGGCTCGCCCCGGTCACGCCCTTGCCGCCCCGGCGCTGGGAGCGGTAGGCGTCCACCTTCGTGCGCTTGGCGTACCCGGTCCGGGTGATCGTCACGACGACGTCCTCGCGGGCGATGAGGTCCTCGACGGTGACCTCCCCGTCGAACGGCACGATCCGCGTGCGCCGCTCGTCGCCGAAGCGCTTGACGATCTCGCCCAGCTCCTCGGAAATGATCTTCCGCTGCCGCTCCGGCTTGGCCAGGATGTCCTTCAGGTCGGCGATCTTGCGCTCGATGTCGGCCAGCTCGTCGATGATCTTCTGCCGCTCGAGCGCCGCGAGCCGCCGCAGCTGCATGTCGAGGATCGCGTTGGCCTGGATCTCGTCGATGTCGAGCAGCTGGATCAGGCCGGCGCGGGCGTCGTCCACAGTGGGCGACTGCCGGATCAGCGCGATCACCTCGTCGAGCGCGTCGAGCGCCTTGACGTACCCGCGCAGGATGTGCGCGCGCTCCTCGGCCTTGCGCAGCCGGTACGCCGTGCGCCGGCGGATGACGTCCAACTGGTGGGCGACGTAGTAGCGCACGAACTGCGCCAGGTTGAGCGTGCGCGGAACCCCGTCGACCAGCGCCAGCATGTTCGCGCCGAACGTGTCCTGCAGCTGCGTGTGCTTGTACAGGTTGTTCAGCACGACCTTGGCCACCGCGTCCCGCTTGAGCACGAGCACGAGGCGCATGCCGGTGCGTCCGGAGGACTCGTCCTTGATGTCGGCGATGCCGGACAGCTTGCCCTCGCGGACCAGCTCCGCGATCCGCTCGGCGAGGTTGTCCGGGTTCACCTGGTACGGCAGTTCGCTGACGACCAGGGCCGTGCGGCCCCGGCGGTCCTCCTCCACGTTGACGACCGCGCGCATCCGGATCGAGCCGCGGCCGGTGCGGTACGCCTCCTCGATCGGCGCCGTGCCCACGATCAGGCCCGCGGTCGGGAAGTCCGGCCCCTTGACGATCTTGATTAGCGCGTCGAGCGTTGTGGCCTCGTCCGCGTCGGGGTTGTCCAGGCACCACTGCACGGCCTCGCCGATCTCCCGCAGGTTGTGCGGCGGGATCTTGGTCGCCATGCCGACCGCGATGCCCTCGGACCCGTTGACCAGCAGGTTCGGGATCCGCGCCGGAAGCACGGTCGGCTCGTGCGTCCGGCCGTCGTAGTTGGGCACGAAATCGACGGTCTCCTCGTCGATGTCGCGCAACATCTCCATCGCCAGCGGGTCCAGCCGGCACTCGGTGTTGTGGCTGACGAACCCGTTGGTGATGAAGGCGTGGTCCTCGGTGTCGACGCGCAGGCTGTAGACGGGCTGCACACCGGCATCGGTCACCTCGATCACCCGCGCGTAGGCGAAGGTGCCGGCCGGAACGTCCCACGGCAGGCCTGCGAGGTCGTCGTCGGCCGTGCGCAGCCGCGGCGCGGCCTCGGCCTCGTACCGGAAGCGGCGGTCCTCGCCCCGCGGCCGGGCCAGCAGATCGCCGGGCTCCAGTTGCGACAGCAGCTTCCAGCGCAGCACGACCTCCCCGGAGTGCAGCCGCACGGCGCACAGCACGGGGTGGTTGTGGGTGCCCACGAGGTCCGGGGCGTCCTCGGCGCGCACCCGCAGGGTCGGGTGAGCGCCGGAGTGGAAGAGCATGGAGGCGCTGACCGAGTCGCCGGTCAGGCCGGCGATCTTCAGGTCGATGGGGTTGTCGGATCCGGGCGCCGCGTCCGGCACGATCGAGTCGATGCGCACCGACTCCCCGGAGGCGAGGCGGACCTCGGTGGACCCGACCACGCAGTACCGCATCGCGGCGGCCGGGTCGTTGCCCGGCGAGCCGAAGTTGCCGTTGCCGTCGATCAGCGGGTAGCGCAGCGACCAGGGCTGGCCCATCCGGACGAGCGCATCGTAGATCGCGGCGTCGCCGTGCGGGTGGTAGTTACCCATGACCTCACCGACGACGCGGGCGCACTTCGAGTAGCCGCGGTCGGGGCGGAAACCGCCGTCGTACATCGCGTAGAGGATCTTGCGGTGCACGGGCTTGAGGCCGTCGCGGACGTCGGGCAGCGCGCGGCTGACAATCACGCTCATCGCGTAGTCGAGGTAGGAGCGCTGCATCTCCACCTCGAGCCCCACCGGCTCGACGCGGCCGCGCAGCCCGAGCTCAGCCGGGTCGGCGTGCTCAGGCGGCGTGGTCATCCGCTCGTCGTCCTCGGGAACCATCGGATCCGTCACTGTCCGTCCTCATCGTCATACGGCGCCCAGGGGGAAGGACGCCGGCTGTGGAACTGCCGAACTTCACTGCACAACACGCGTCGTGCGCGCCTGTCCACGGACACCCTGTCCACAGGGGCCCGTGGATGAGCGTCCACATGGCGTGGACTCAGATGTCCAGGAACCGCACATCCTTGGCGTTGCGCTGGATGAACGAGCGCCGGGCCTCGACGTCCTCGCCCATCAGCACGCTGAACAACTCGTCCGCCGTCGCCGCGTCGTCGAGGGAGACCTGCAGCAGCGTACGGGTCGCCGGGTTCATCGTGGTCTCCCAGAGCTCGGCGAAGTTCATCTCGCCGAGACCCTTGAACCGCTGGATGTCCTCCGGCTTCGCGTTCGGCCGCCGCTCCTGGCGCAGGGCGATCAGCCCGTCGCGCTCCCGGTCGGAGTAGGCGTACTGCACGTCGTCGCCCTTCCGGTTCCACTTGATCTTGTATAGCGGCGGCTGGGCCAGGTAGACGTGGCCGAGCTCCACGAGCGGCCGCATGAACCGGAACAGCAGGGTCAACAGCAGGGTACGGATGTGCTGGCCGTCCACGTCCGCGTCGGCCATCAGCACGATCTTGTGGTACCGCAGCTTGTCGATGTCGAAGTCGTCGTGGATGCCGGTGCCGAGCGCGGTGATCAGCGCCTGCACCTCGTTGTTCTTGAGAATCTTGTCGATCCGCGCCTTCTCGACGTTGAGGATCTTGCCCCGGATCGGCAGGATGGCCTGGATCCGCGGGTCGCGACCCTGCTTGGCCGAGCCGCCCGCGGAGTCACCCTCGACGATGAACAGCTCCGACTCGCGCGGGTCGGTGGACTGGCAGTCGGCCAGCTTGCCCGGCATCGAGCTGGCCTCCAGCAGCGACTTGCGCCGGGCCAGCTTGCGGGCCTGGGCGGCGGCGATGCGTGCCCGCGCGGCGGCCGAGGCCTTCGTGATGATCGTCTTCGCCTCGCCCGGATTGCGCTCCAGCCAGTCGGCCAGCCACTCGTTGCAGACGCGCTGCACGAAACTCTTCACCTCGGTGTTGCCGAGCTTGGTCTTCGTCTGCCCCTCGAACTGGGGGTTCGCCAGCTTCACCGAGATGATCGCGGCGAGCCCTTCGCGGATGTCCTCACCGGTGAGCTTCTCGTCGCCCTTGAGCAGCTTCTTGTCCGCGGCGTACTTGTTGATCACGCTGGTCAGCGCGGCCCGGAAGCCCTCCTCGTGGGTGCCGCCCTCGTGCGTGTTGATCGTGTTCGCGAACGTGTAGACCGACTCGCCGTACGACTCGTTCCACTGCATCGCGACCTCGACCGACATCCGGTCGCTCTCGCCGCCGAACTCGATCACAGACTTGTGGATCGGGTTCTTCGTGGCGTTCAGGTGCTTGACGAAGTCCGCGATGCCGCCCTTGTAGAGGAAGGTCACCTCGCGCGGCTTGCCCTCCTCGTCCACCTCGCGCTCGTCGCGGAGATGGATGGTCAGGCCGCGGTTGAGGAACGCCATCTCCTGCAGGCGGCGGTAGATCGTCTCGAACGAGAACTCGGTGGTCTCGAAGATCTGTGGATCGGGCCAGAACGCGACGCTGGAACCGGTGCGCCGGGACGGCTCGCCCTTCTCCAGCGGCGTCGGCTTGGCGTTGTGGTACTGCTGACGCCAGACGTAGCCGTCCTTGTGGATCTCGACCTCCATCCGGGTCGAGAGCGCGTTGACGACCGAGACGCCCACGCCGTGCAGGCCGCCCGAGACCGCGTACGCCTTGCCGTCGAACTTGCCGCCCGCATGCAGCACGGTCAGCGCGACCTCGACGCCCGGTTTCTTGAGTTTAGGGTGGATATCAACCGGAATGCCGCGGCCGTTGTCGACCACTCGGACTCCGCCGTCGGCGAGCAGCACGACATCGATCGTGTCGCAGTAACCGGCGAGCGCCTCGTCCACCGCGTTGTCGACCACTTCCCAGACCAGGTGGTGCAGGCCCCGTTCACCGGTCGAGCCGATGTACATGCCGGGCCGCTTGCGCACCGCCTCGAGCCCTTCGAGGGCCGTCAGGGACGCTGCGGTGTAGTCGTTCTGCGTGCGTTTCGGTGCTGCCACCAAGAGTCCTCTCCCCGCGGTCGTAATCACTTCCGATCCTACTGTGTGAGCCCGACGAAACCGGGGCGCGGCACCGCCTCACGTCGCCATAGCGACACGAACAGCGCCGGGCGTGAGACCCCCTACGTGGGTGGCTTGTCACGCGCCGCCGGCCGCCGACAGCGCCGTCATCGTCGCGCCGTTTCGGTCCCCGGGTCCCGGGGGTCGCGTTCCGACCGGTGTGTGCCGTACTCTCCCGGCGCCTGGGCGTACCGGTGCCGGGCGCGCTGCGCCGGCACCGGGCGTGAGTGAGAGGTGTGACCCATGGGGCTCGACAACGTCGCCGTGCACTGGCCTCGCACCGGCCGCTTCTACGACCCGGTGGCACCCGCCGAGTTCGTGGACTTCGCCGAACTGGCCGACGATCCACAGGTCCCGGCACCGGCAGCGGCGCTCGCCGGCCACATCGCCAAGACGAGCACGGTCCGGGCGACCGCGTATACGGAACTGGTGGACCTCCTGCTGGGGTTGTCGGGTGTGCTCTACGCCACCGACGCCGCCGCCGAGGACGAGGACCCGGTCATCGACCCGGACGGCTGCGCCTGGATCGCCGGAGGGCTGGAGCGGTTCGTCGAGGGGCACCGCCCGCTCGGCGAGGAGGTCACCTTCGACACCGTCGCCCAGGTGCTGCGCGCCGCCCTCGCCAACGCCCGGCTCGCCGAGCAGCAGCTGCGCTGGCTGGAGAACCGGCTGGCGGCCCTGCGCGATGAATCCGGCGGCACCCCGTCGTGGAGCTTCACGCTCACCGAACTCGACGTGCTCGCCAGGTTCTACCGGCGCTGCGCCGACCGGGGCTTCGCCGTCTACGCCGACTCCTGACCGTCGAACGCCCGCCCCCTCCACGAGCAGCTCCGGCGGCGTGCGTCGGGCCGCGGTCCAACCCCTGACCGGTCGGACGGCTGCCGAACGTCGATGACAACTGTCGCCGGCAGTCCTGCCGCCGTCATCCACAGCCGGATTTCACGATCGACACCGGATACCGGTATACGGGGGTGTTCTCCGGCCGCGACATGCAGAAAACGGCGCCCGATCGGCGCCGCCGCGCCCACCAGAACCTGCACATCGCGCCCTCAATCGGGCGCGGACACCCCCAGATCCCGGTAAACGGAGTCGATCAACCCGCCCGGACACCGCGACATCCTGCAAACGGCGGCTCCGCACCCGACCCGGACACCCCGGCATTCCGAAAACGGTGACGATCATGGGCACGCGGTCAGCCGTAGATCATGGGCATGCGGTCAGCCGTAGGTGTCCCGGGGACCCCGGCCGCGTACCCGCAGCGGCCCCCGCGACCACGAGGGCGCGGCCGGGCCGTGGATGTACAGCTTGCGGACGACGTCGTGCCCGACCTGGGCGGCGATGCGCTGCAACAGCGACGCGGCGAGCAGGCGCAGTTGAGTGGCCCAGGCAGTGGACTCGGCCTCGACGGTCAACGTGCCGTTCTCCAGCTTGACCGGGCGGCTGTGCGCGGCCACGTCCGGGCCGACCACACGTTCCCATGCGGCGAACACCGTCGCCTCCGCGGTCGGCCGCTGCCAACCACGCGCCTTGATCAGCCGATCCAGGATCGCGGAGACCGGCTGCGGGTCGCGCGGGTCCGGGCCCGACCCGGTGTACCCGCCTCGCCGGCGCTGCCGCGCACGGCCGGTGCCCGGCCCGCCACCGCCGCCACCCGGACCCGAGTCGCCGGCCGGCTCGCCGCTCGGATCAGCGCCGGGGTCGTCGTCGGCGCGACGCGGCGCCGGCCGGCCGGCCAAGCGCCGGGCCCGGGCTGCGTCCAGCACCGCCCGGGCGAGTTCCGGCCCGGTCAGGTCCGAACGGCTCAGGTCCGAACCGCTCAGGTCCGGCCCAGGCTGCTGCTCCGGTCGCTCGGCGTCAGGCACGGCGCACCCGCCCCTCGCCCACCACGTACCTGGGGCCGCGCAGCGTCCCGGGTACGTCGGCCTCGACCGCGCAGGTGACGAAGACCTGGCTCGCGCCGCCGACGAGCTCGGCCAGGCGCTCGCGGCGCCCGACGTCGAGTTCGGCGAAGACGTCGTCGAGCACGAGCACCGGCTCGATGCCCTCGGCACGCAGCAGTTCGTACGCGGCCAGCCGCAGCGCGAGCGCGAACGACCAGGACTCGCCGTGGCTCGCGTACCCCTTCGCGGGCAGCGACCCGAGGGTGAGCGCGAGATCGTCGCGGTGCGGCCCGACGAGCGTGACCCCCCGCTCCAGCTCCGCCGGCCGCGCCTCGCGCAGCGCCGCCGCGAGCCGCTCGCGCAGCGCCGCCCGGTCGGCCGTCAGGTTCAACTCCCCACCCGGGCCGCCCGGCCGCTCCCGCCCAAAAGCGCCCTGCCCGCTGCGGTACCCGATCGTCGCCCCGCCGCCCGTACCGGCGGCCACGGCGTCGTACGCCTTCGCGACGTGCGGGGCGAGCGCGGCGACGAGCGCCAGGCGACCGGCGAGCAGGGCCGCGCCGTGCTCGGCGAGGTGGGCATCCCAGACATCCAATGTGGATAGGTCCGCGCCCCGGCCGCCCGCCTTGCGCGCCAGGTAGGCGGTGCGCAGCAGCGCGTTGCGCTGCTTGAGCACGCGCTCGTAGTCCGCCCGCACTCCCGCGTACCGGGGCTGCCGGGCGACCAGCAGGTCGTCGAGGTACCGCCGCCGCTCGGCGGGATCGCCGCGCACCAGGGCGAGGTCTTCGGGCGCGAACAGGACCAACCGCAGCGCGCCGAGCACGTCACGCGCCCGGGGTAGCGGGGACCCCCCGAGCCGGGCCCGGTTGGCGCGACCGGGCTCGATGGAGAGTTCGACGAGCAGCTCGCGGGCGTCGTGGACGATGGCGCAGCGGATCAGCGCGCTCGCCGCCCCGACCCGCACCAGGGGCGCGTCGGTGGCCACCCGGTGGCTGCCGAGCGTGGCGACGTAGCCCAGCGCCTCAACCAGGTTGGTCTTGCCGACCCCGTTGGGCCCGACCACGACGTTGGGACCTGGCTCGAACTCGACGGCCGCCGCCGGGTACGAGCGGAAGTCCACCAGTTCGAGTCGCCTGACGTACAGAGCCGGTCAGCCCTTCCTGACCGTGTGGCCGCCGAACTCCCGGCGCAGCGCGGCGACCGCCTTCATCGCCGGCGAGTCCTCCTGACGCGACGCGAACCGCGCGAACAGCGAAGCCGCGATCACGTTCAGCGGTACCGCGAGGCGGATGGACTCCTCGACCGTCCACCGGCCCTCGCCGGTGTCCTCGACGTACCCGCGCAGCCCGGACAGGTCCGGGTCCTCGTCCAGCGCCCGGTCGAGCAGATCCAGCAGCCACGACCGGACGACCGTGCCCTCCCGCCACGACTTGATCACACCGGGCACGTCGGTGATCAGCCCCGAGGCGCGCATCAGCTCGTACCCCTCCGCGTACGCGTGCATGAGGGCGTACTCGATGCCGTTGTGGACCATCTTCGCGTAGTGGCCCGCGCCGACCGGACCGGCGTGCACGAACCCGAACTCGCCGGGCGGCTTGAGCGCCATGAAGATCGGCATGCACCGGGAGACGTGCTCCTCGGCGCCGCCGACCATCAGCGCGTAGCCGGCCTCGCGCCCCCATATCCCGCCGGAGACGCCCACGTCGAGGTAGCCGATGCCGCGCTCGTGCAGCCACGCGGCGCGCGGCGCGTCGTCGGTGTAGCGGGTGTTCCCGCCGTCGATGACGATGTCGCCCTCGGAGAGCAACGCGCCGAGTTCGCGTACCGTGGCCTCGGTCACCGCGACCGGCACCATCAGCCACACCACGCGGGGCGGGGTCAGCCGGTTGACGAGGTCGGTGAGACCGGCCGTGTCCGAGACGCTCGGGTCGCGGTCGTACCCGATCACCTCGTGGCCCGCGGACCGCAACCGCTCACGCATGTTGCCGCCCATGCGGCCGAGTCCGACCAGCCCAACCTGCATGCTCGTTACCTCCGGGCCTAGCGACCCAACCGAATCGGCATGATCAGATAACGGTAACCGGGCAGGATCTCCCCGTCCTCGCTACCGGGAGAAATGGCGGTGGGCTTGACCGGGTCGATGATGTTGAAGACCGCCTGCGGAGCGTCGAGCGCGGCGAGCCCGTCGAGCAGGTACTGCGGGTTGAACGCGATGGTCAGCTCGGACCCGCCGGTGAAGGCGGCGTCCATCGCCTCGCTCGCCCGGGCCTCCTCGGAGCCACCGGCCTCCACGACCAGGACGTCCTCGCTGAAGGTGAGCCGGACCGGGGTCGCGCGCTCGGCGACGAGGGAGACGCGGCGGACCACCTCGACCAGCGCCGGCACCGACACCCGCGCCTGCATCGGGTAGTGGTCGGCGAACAGGGCCCGGACATTGGGCAGCTCGCCGTCGAGCAGCCGGCTCGTCGTCCGGCGGGTCCCGGCCGAGAAGCCGATCATGCCCTCGCCCACGCCGCCGCGCGACAGCGCGATCGTCACCTCACCGCCGAGCGGGCCGAGTGTCTTGGCGGTGTCCGCCAGCGTCTTGGCGGGTACGAGCGCGTGCGCGCTCAGGTCGGGCTCGGCCGGCCGCCACGCCATCTCCCGCAGGGCCAGCCGGTAACGGTCGGTGGCGAGCAGGGTGAGGGCCGAACCCTCCAGCTCCATCCGGACACCGGTCAGCATCGGCAGGGTGTCGTCGCGCCCGGCGGCGACCGCGACCTGCGCGACGGCGGCGGCGAACTCGGCCGCGTCGACCGTGCCGGCGACGGCCGGCATCGCCGGCAGGCTCGGGTAGTCCTCGACGGGCATGGTCGGCAGGGTGAACCGGGCGCTGCCGCAGACCAGCTCCAGGTGCGCGCCCACCGCGGCGATGTCGACCGGCTTGGCCGGCAGCGCCTTGGTGATCTCGGCGAGCAGTCGGCCGGAGACCAGGGCCGCGCCGTCGGCGTCCGCGTGCACGTCCACGCTGACCTGGCTGGAGACCTCGTAGTCGAAGCCCGAGACCCGCAGCGTCGAGGCCTCGACACGCAGCATCACCCCGGCGAGCACCGGAACGGAGGGGCGGCTGGGCAGGCTCTTGGCCGTCCACGCCACGGCGTCGGCGAGCGCGTCACGCTCCACTCGGAACTTCATGGGTTCGGCCTCCGTACGACTAACTCCTGACTGCTCATCGAACCTTATGGCGCGGCGGATGGCATCACGAGGCCGGCCCCGCTCTCCGCCTGATCGGGCAAATTCCCATCGCCCCGCCAGTGCTCCCACTGTCCCCAACGCCGATCATTGGGTTTCGTTTTCTTTAGATGGATGACTCATCGTCGTCATCGGTGCTGTGGACGCTGTGGACATCTCACGTTCATGCAGGTCACAGTGGCTCTCCCCGGGTGGGTAACGTGTGTGCGCGCCGTGCATAACCGGGCCGGTTCTCCACAGGCGGGCCGTGGGCACACCCGTCGTCCCCGACTGTCCACCGGCCATCCACCGGTTGTCCACCGGTAACCCCCAGCCTCGTTCACCTGCCTGGGGACAACGCGCGCGACGCGTTGTCAACGGTGCCGTGACTCGTTGTCTTTTTGCACAGCCTTGTCCCCAGGAGTTGTCCACAGGCTGTGAATATCGTCGTATCCGGGCTCGGTACCGGTGGGCACGGCGGGACCGCGTTGCCGGCGTCACTTACGAACCAGGGCCTTTCTGGCCAGCCGTCACGGGAGCTGCTTGATCCGGTTGGTCAGCTCGGCGATCTGGTTGTAGAGCGAGCGGCGCTCCGCCATCTGCTGGCGGATCTTCCGGTCGGCGTGCATCACCGTGGTGTGGTCACGACCGCCGAAGGCCTGCCCGATGCGCGGCAGGGACAGGTCGGTCAGCTCACGGCACAGGTACATCGCCACCTGGCGGGCGTTGACCAGGACGCGGGAGCGGGAGTGGCCGCGCAGGTCCTCGAGGCTGACCCCGAAGTACTCCGCGGTCGCCGCCATGATCTGCTCTGCGGTGATCTCCGGAACGGATCCGTCCGGGATGAAGTCGCGCAGCACCTCCTCGGCGAGCGCCAGCTCGACCGGTGAGCGGGTCAGCGACGCGAACGCGGTCACCCGGATCAGCGCGCCCTCGAGCTCGCGGATCGAGTTGGAGATCCGCGACGCGATGAACTCCAGCACCTCCGGCGGGGCGAACAGCCGCTCCTGCGCGGCCTTCTTCTGCAGGATCGCGATCCGCGTCTCCAGGTCCGGTGGCTGGATATCGGCGAGCAGTCCCCACTCGAACCGGGTCCGCAGCCGGTCCTCCAGCGTCTCCAGGTCCTTCGGCCGGCGGTCGGAGGTGATCACGATCTGCTTGTTGGCGTTGTGCAGCGTGTTGAAGGTGTGGAAGAACTCCTCCTGCGTCCGTTCCCGGCTCTGCAGGAACTGGATGTCGTCGATGAGCAGGATGTCCACGTCCCGGTAGCGCCGCTGGAAGGCGCTGGTCTTGTCGTCGCGCAGCGAGTTGATGAAGTCGTTGGTGAACTCCTCGGTCGACACGTACCGCACCGACCGGGCGTTGCCGAGGCTGGTGGCGTAGTGCCCGATGGCGTGCAGCAGGTGCGTCTTGCCCAGCCCTGATCCGCCGTAGATGAACAGCGGGTTGTAGGCCTTCGCCGGGGACTCGGCCACCGCCACGGCCGCCGCGTGCGCGAAGCGGTTGGACGAGCCGATGACGAAGGTCTCGAACGTGTACTTCGGGTTGAGCCGGTTCCCGCCGGTCTCACCCGTCGTGGTGGCGGGCCGGCCGGCGCCGAGGCGCAGATCGTCGCGGACCAGGCCGGAGACCGGTGGCTGCGTCGGCACGGGCACCCTCCCCGGCCCGCTGTCGGAGACCGGCGCGCGCCCCGGGCCGCTCTCGGAGACCGCCGAGCGGGGCTCGGGGAGCACGAAGAGCGCGTCGCCGTCGCGGGCCGCCGGCACGACCGGCGGCGGCACCGCCTGCGCCGTCGGCGGCGGCACGGGTGGAGCGTGCACCCCCGACCCCGCGGGGTCCGCCGCCGGCGAGGGTTGGTCCTCGGGCGGGCGTACGGTCACCGCGACCTGGATCGGGCGGCCGAGGCAGCGCGACAGCACCTCGGTGATCGCCGGGCGCAGGCGGGACTCGATGACGTCCCGGGTGAACGCGTCCGGGACGGACAACAGCGCAGTGTCGTCGACGATCGCGCGCAGGCGGGTCAGGCGCAGGTACGCGCGCTGCTGAGGCGAATCGATCTGGTCGGCGAGCGCATCCGTCGCGGCGGCCCACACCGCATCGAGATCGCCGATGCGTTCGCTCGTGTCGGCCATCGCACCCCCCTTCGCCTGCCGCCCGGGGCTCGCTGCGCCCCCCTGCCGGACCACCATCCACGTCCGCGGGCGCCCACCCGTACCCGAACGGACCGTGTCCACAGGTTATCCACAGCCTGTGCGCTCGGCTCGTCCCCTCAGCCACAGGGGCCTACCGTCTCGAACGAATACGAATATCGTCCGCTTTTGCCCCTGAATAGTGTGGCACGACCGGGCCCGACGTTGACCGGCAATCGGGCACGCTAACAGGGTTGTCCACAACCGTTCAACCGCCGTCCACAGCCCAGGCGGCCTCGGTCGTACACCCGGTTTCCACAGCCTGTCCACAGCCACGTCCACGGTCGATCCGGTGGTCGGCCTCCGCTGGGTGACCCGGGTCCGTGGCTAGTGACCGCCCGGTTACCATGGAGGGCGATTTTCGACCTGTCCCGCTGGCCGCGGGGTGACTCGACGGAGCCTGACGTGAAGCGCACGTACCAGCCGAACAACCGCAAGCGCGCGAAGACCCACGGCTTCCGGCTGCGCATGCGCACCCGGGCCGGCCGCGCGATCATCTCAGCTCGCCGCGCCAAGGGGCGCACCCGCCTGGCCGTCTGAGGCCGGGGGTAGAGCAGAGGACGTGACCGGTGCTGGCCCCCGCCCAGCGACTGCGCCGCCGCGAGGAGTTCACGGCGGCGTTGCGTACCGGGCGGCGGGCGGCCCGAGGCACTCTCGTCGTCCATCTGGCCCTGCCGCCGTCCGCCCACACGGGGCCTGACGCCGCGCGGGAAGGCGCCGCCGCGGCACGTGGCGAGCAGACGCTGCCCCCGGCGCGTGCCGGGTTCATCGTGCCGCGCACTGTCGGCAAAGCGGTCGTGCGCAACCGGGTCCGCCGTCGCCTGCGCCACCTCGTCCGCGAGCGCCTCGCCACGCTCCCCCCGGGGACCCTCCTGGTCGTCCGGGCGCTGCCCGCGGCGGCGGAGGCCTCGTACGCCCAACTCGGCGCGGATCTCGACGGCGCGCTCGCCGCCGCCCGCCGGCGGTCCCGGGAGGCGGTGCGATGAGGCCGACGACACGCGTCGCCCGACTGCTGGCGCTTCCCGTCATCGCGTACCGTCGGTGGATAAGCCCGGCGCTGCCGGCACGCTGCCGGTTCCACCCGTCGTGCAGTGCGTACGCCCTGGAGGCGCTCGCCACGCACGGCGCCCTGCGGGGGACCGGCCTGGCGATCTGGCGGCTGTTGCGCTGCCATCCGTTCCACCCTGGTGGGTACGATCCCGTGCCGCCCGCCCGGCACGCCCGTACCGATGATCTGACTGGAGTCCGGCGTTGATGGACCTGATCTACACGGCGATCTCGTGGATCCTGCTGCGGTGGCACTCGCTGTGGGACGCGCTCCTGCCGGACAGGACGTTCCTGGCGACGAACTGGGAGTGGATCCTGGCGATCGTCTTCCTGGTCGTCACGGTCCGGATCATCCTGTTCCCGCTGTTCGTCAAGCAGATCAAGTCGCAGCGGGCGATTCAGGCGCTGGCCCCCCAGATCAAGAAGCTGCAGGAGGAGTACCGGGGGGACCGGGAGACGCTCCAGCAGAAGATGATGGAGCTCTACCGGAAGGAGAAGGCCAACCCCCTCATGGGCTGTCTGCCCATGTTCCTCCAGATTCCGGTCTTCTTCGGCCTGTTCCACGTCCTGCGGCGCCTCAACCCCGACCGCACGAGGCTCACGGACCTGTACGGCTGGACGCACGAGCAGTTCCACGACGCCTCGCTGGCCCGGCTGTTCAACGCCCCGATCGCGGACTCGTTCGCCACGGGGAACGGCACCACGAAGGTCGTCGCCGGCGTGCTGGTCGTGATCATGATCATCACGACCTACTTCACCAGCCGGCAGATGATCCTCAAGACCGGCTGGTCCGAGGACCCGAACCAGCGGCTGGTCCAGAAGCTGATGCTGTACGGCATTCCGGTGTCGCTGCTGATTTCGGGCAACATCTTCCCGATCGGCGTGGTCATCTACTGGGTCGTGCAGAACCTCTTCTCGATGGGCCAGCAGTTCTGGGTGCTGAAGAAGTACCCGCCCCCGGCGACGGCCACCGCGGGCGCCAAGGGCGCACGGCCCGGCCAGGCCAAGCCGTCGGGCGGCCGGCCCACCGCGAAGCCCACCCCGAAGTCGCCCGGCATCGGACGGGTCAGCAAGGCCGCGGCCGAGCGGCTGAACGCGCGCCGCGGCGAGGCCAAGGCGGCTGGCGCGGAGCCGGCGGTCGACCGCAAGGCGCTCGCGCCCAAGCCCGGCGCCAAGCCGGTCAACCCGAAGAAGGGCGGCGCCAAGGCGAAGCGCCCGGCCCGCTGACGCGATTGACGAGCTTCGGGCCGACCCAGGGCCCAGGACACCATACATCGACGTACGGAGATGTGAACTGTGACGGATACGAGCGCCTCCCCGGTGACCGAGCCCGGGGTCGACCCCGAGGTCGAGCCGGTCGACGACGAGTTCGCCGACGAGACGGAGGCGGACGAAGCCGCGGACGAGGCCGCCGAGAAAGCCGGTGCGCCCAGCGACGCCGACCTGTTCCGGGAGAGTGAGATCGCCGCCGACTACATCGAGGGTCTGCTGGACATCCTCGACTACGACGGCGACATCGACGAACTGGTCTCCGGCGGCCGCCCGATCGTGGAGGTGGTCGGGGCCAAGCTCTCCCCGCTCGTCGGTCAGCGCGGCGCCACCCTCGAGGCTCTCCAGGAGCTGGCCCGGCTCGCCGTCTTCCGCCACACCGGCACGCCCAGCCGCCTGCTGCTCGACATCGGCGGCTACCGGGCTGCCCGGCGCAAGGAACTCACCGCCGTGGCCAAGAACGCCGCGGAGAAGGTGAAGGAGTACGGCGAGCCGGTACGGCTGGAGCCGATGTCGGCGTTCGAGCGCAAGTGCGTGCACGACGTGATCAACGCCCTGCCGGGTGTGGTGAGCGAGTCCGAGGGCGTCGAGCCGTCCCGCCGGGTCGTGGTCCGGCCGGCGGACTGATGGGGGCGCCGGCCGCCCCGGTCGCCGCCCGCGAGATCTTCGGCGAGGGCCTCCCGCTCGCCGTCGCCTACGCCGATCTGCTCGCCACGGAGGGCGTGGTGCGCGGACTGATCGGTCCGCGCGAGACGCCGCGCCTCTGGGACCGGCACCTGCTCAACAGCGCGGCCGTCGCGGAACTGATCCCGGCCGAGTCCTTCGTCGTCGACGTCGGTTCCGGCGCCGGCCTGCCGGGTGTGGTCCTCGCCGTGGCCCGGACCGACCTCACGGTCGCGCTCGTCGAGCCGATGGCCCGGCGTACGGCGTTCCTCACCGAGGCGGTCTCGACGCTCGGGCTCGCCGACCGGGTCAGCGTGGTGCGGGCGCGGGCCGAGGAGGCCCGGGAGGCGCTGCCCGGGCCCGCTGACGTGGTCACCGCCCGCGCGGTCGCGCCACTCGACAAGCTCGCCGCCTGGTGCCTGCCGCTCGCCGCCGTCGGCGGGCGGCTGCTCGCGATCAAGGGGGCCACGGCCGCCGTCGAGGTCTCCACCCATGCCCCCGCCGTACGCCGTGCGGGCGGCGCCACCCCGGTGATCCGTGAGTGCGGGGTGGGGTTGCTCGACCAGCCGACCACGGTGGTCGAGGTGGTCAAGGAGCGGGCGATCGAGCGGGCGGCGCCGCGGTTCCACCGCGGCAGGCGACGCGGCGACGCGCGCGGCCGCTGAGGGCTCGACGCCCGACTCCATGGCCGCTCTTCGCTATGTTGGGCCTTGGTCGTGGTGCGTCCGCCGCGCTGGCGCTCGCCGCGTCGGTGGGCAGGCACCCGTGGCACGGCTCGCGCATGCCCCGTAGGCTGGCCGCGCGTCGTGTGTGCGGATGGCACCCAGCGCACCTTCGATCGGGGCAGGGATGACAGGTGCAGGACAACGGTGTGTACGACGAGCGTGGGCTGACCGTTCCGGGTGGCCGGGCGGCGTACGAGGGCTGGGGAAGGGCTTCCGCGGACGCCCCGCTGCACCCGGCATCACAGCAGCACGCGGCGCCGCAGTACCCCCCGGCACAACCGTGGGCGCCGCAGATGCCCGCCTGGCAGCAGCCGGCCGCTTCGGTGCCGCCTTATCCAGCCGGTCAGCCGGTGCCGCCTTATCCGGCCGGTCAGCCGGTGCCGCCCCATCCGGCTCACCAACCGGTACCGCCGGCTGAGTCGGCGTACCCCGTGTCGCCGGGGTACCCGCAGCCGCATCCGCACCAGCCGCAGCCCTCCGCACCGGCGCAGCCGATCCCGCGATTCTCGGACGCCCACCCAAGCGGCCCGACCGGGGTGGGTCACGAGCCGCACCCGGTGGAGGGCGAGCCGACCGCGCCGTACCCGGTGATCACGCCGCGCCGCCCGTTGACCGAGACGGTGCCGGACGTTGTGCCGGGCCATGGCCGTCCGGCCGAACCCGACCCGGGCTCCGCCGGGGACGGCGACTCCCCCGTGGGCCATGACCCCGCCGTGCAGGACGATCCCGCGGGGCACGACGGGGACTTCCCGCCGCCCTATGTTTCACGTGAAACCGACGACCCACCGCTTGCGCAGGAGGCGCAGCGGGCGGTGGCGATCCTCAACCCGAGCGGCGAGGTCATGCCGAGGCCACCCCAGTGCCGGGTCATCTGCGTGGCGAATCAGAAGGGCGGCGTCGGGAAGACCACCACCGCGGTGAACCTCGCCGTGGCGCTCGCGCTGCACGGCAACCGCGTGCTCGTCATCGACCTCGACCCGCAGGGCAACGCCTCGACCGGACTGAACGTGCCGCACCACGCCGGCGTGCCCGACGTCTACAGTTGCCTGATCGACCTCACGCCGCTGGCCGACGTGGTCCAGCCCGTCGAAGGCATTCCGAACCTGAGCTGTGTCCCGGCCACCCTCAACCTCGCCGGTGCCGAGATCGAACTGGTCTCCGTCGTGGCCCGCGAGTCCCGGCTGCGCCGGGCGATCGAGCCGGTGATACCCGAGTACGACTACATCTTCATCGACTGCCCGCCCTCGCTCGGGCTCCTGACCGTCAACGCTCTGGTTGCGGCCAAGGAGGTCCTCATCCCCATCCAGTGCGAGTACTACGCGCTCGAGGGCGTGCAGGCGCTCACCGACAACATCGCCCGAGTCCGAGCGTTCCTCAACCCGCAGTTGGAGATCTCCACCGTGCTGCTGACCATGTACGACCGGCGTACCCGGCTGGCCGACGCGGTGGAGCAGGACGTCCGGGCGTACTTCGGCGACCGGGTGCTGCGTGCGGTGGTGCCCCGGAACGTGCGGGTCTCCGAGGCGCCCAGCTACGGGCAGTCGGTGATGACCTACGATCCAGGCTCGCGGGGCGCGATGAGCTACTACGAGGCGGCGAAGGAGATCGCCGAGCGGAGCGCCCAGCAGGATCGCGACAGGTAGACCGAGGACTGGGAGGCACGGGCATGAAGAGCCGTCCGCGAGGTGGGCTGGGCCGTGGGCTGGGGGCCCTGATCCCCACCGGCCCCTCGCCGATTCCCGGCGTGCCAGGGCCTGGTCAGTACGGACCCGTGCCCGGTGCGCCTGCGGCCACGCCCGCTGCCGACCCTGCGGCACCCGGTGCCGACCTGGCCCCGGTACCCGGGGCGCGGTTCGCCGAGGTGCCGGTGCGGGCGATACAGCCGAACCCACGCCAGCCGCGTCAGGTCTTCGACGCCGAGGCGCTCGAGGAGCTGAAGACCTCGATCCAGGAGGTCGGCTTCCTCCAGCCGATCGTCGTGCGGGAGCTCGGACCCGACCGGTACGAGCTCGTGATGGGTGAGCGGCGGTGGCGGGCCGCGCAGGAGCTCGGCCGCGAGGTGATCCCGGCGATCGTCCGGGACACCAAGGACGACGCGATGCTCCGCGACGCCCTGCTCGAGAACATCCACCGGGTGAACCTGAACCCCCTCGAAGAGGCCGCGGCGTACCAGCAGTTGCTGGAGGAGTTCGGGGCGACGCACGAGGAACTCGCCAAGCGCATCGGGCGCAGCCGTCCGCAGATCTCGAACACGATCCGACTGCTGAACCTGCCGCCCGCCGTGCAGCGTAAGGTCGCCGCCGGGGTGCTCTCCGCCGGGCACGCCCGGGCGCTGCTGAGCTTGGAGGACGCGGAGGCGCAGGAGGCCCTGGCGAACCGCATCGTCGCGGAGGGGTTGTCGGTACGGGCGACCGAAGAGGCGGTGACGCTCGCGCTCGCCGGCGGACGGGCGAAGAAGCCGGCCCAGAAGCGCCGGGCGAAGCCGCACGCGCCCGCGCTGACGGACCTCGCGGAGCGGCTCTCGGACCGGTTCGACACCCGGGTCAAGGTGGACATCGGCCGGAACAAGGGGAAGATCGTCATCGAGTTCGCGACCGTCGACGACCTCGAGCGCATCGTCAGCATCATCGGGGTCGAGGACCCCCGCGCCGACGATCCCCCTACTGGCCGCGGCTGATCGCTTTGACCCCGGCCAAAGCCGCATCAGCCCGGTAATCGGGCGAGCGTCTGTCCTCGTCGCTTACTATTCGCCCACGGGCCGGCGTGCGTGGTGCCGGGCGGGAACCCGCCGGGCAATCCGTGTTCCGGAACCGACCCGGTCCGGGACGCGCCATCCCTCAGGGATTCCGACCGTGTCGATACTGGACATCTGCGTGCCGGCCCGCGCCGCGGCCAAAATGGACTTGCCGGTATGGATGTGTAGCCGGTGAACCTCACCGAGGCGTTGGCCTCGTTCGACGACATCTACAGCCCGGTTCGACGACATCTACAGCCCGCGGATCGTGGCCCGGATGAACGACTACGTGTGCATCACGCACGCGAAGTGCGAGCACGTGTGGCATGTCCACGAGCACACCGACGGGTTCTTCCTGGTCCTCGACGGCCAGTTCGACATCTCCGTGCGCGCTACCGACGGCACAGAGACCACGGTCGTGCTCCGGACCGGCGACACCTTCGCGGTGCCCCGAGGGGTCGAGCACCAAGCGGTCGCCGCCGGGCGGGTCGATCCTGAAGTTCGAGCCCTCCGGCACGGTCACCACGGGCGACCGGCACAGCGGCGAGGTACCGGAGTACGTGGACAGTACGGCCGGCCACGACCTGGCGCACTGAGTGGGCACCCGCGGGCCGGTCGACGAGGGCGAGCCGCGGGAGGTGGCGGCTCCGCATGTTTCACGTGAAACATCACCCCGAGCGCCGGTGACCATGCCAGGCAGAGTGTCGCGGCTCCCCTTGGCGCGCACGGGGGCGCCGCTCCGCTAGCCTCTCATCGTGTCCGACACCCCTCCTTCGCTTCCCGACTTCACCAAGTGGCCCTCCTTCCCCTTCGAGGGCGACCTGCGTGTCAAGCGCCTCGAGGAGCCCGTCGAGCGAGAGCCCGCCCGCGCGGGAGAGGACCCCAACGAGTGCACCGCCTGCGCCACGCCCGACGAGGCGTACATCTACGTGAACGAGCGCTGGCGGGTCCGCGCGATGGACCGCCCGAGCGGCCTGCCCATGGTGCTGGTCCTGGAGTCGCGCTCGCACCTCGATCTCGGGGACCTGCCCAACATGCTCGCCGCCGAACTCGGCGTGATGACGGTCCGGTTGGAGCGCGCCATCCGGTCGCTGGACGGGGTGGGCCGGGTGCACGTGAGCCGGTTGGGCGACGGATCGGCCCACCTGCACGTGTGGTTCATGGCGCGGCCGTACGGCCGGTTGCAGCTGCGCGGCCCGTTCCTGCCGCTGTGGGACGAGATCCTGCCGCCCATCCCCGAATCGCAGTGGCGGGAGAACCTTGCGCTGGTGGCGGCGTGGCTGGCGGAGTTCGGCGGCACGCCCCTTGCGGAGCCACCCCGGATCGACTGGAAGGCCCCGGCGAAGCTTGAGGAGATTCAGCGGCACGCCGAGGAGACCGATTCCGCCGACTCGCCGGAGCCGACCGCCAGCGAGCCGACCGCGAGCGAGCCGAGCACCGACGAGGGCGGCGCCGACGACAGCGGCACGGACGAGCGCAGGCCGACCGTACCGGCGCGGTCGACCGAGTAGCTGGGCCGGGGGTCGCTTCGGCCGTACCTCTGGTGGATGCCGACTCGCCGCTCAGACGCTGCGGGCCCAGCGAACCTCGCCGGAGTCGTCCACGTAGAACAGCACGACCAGCACCTCGGCGGCCGGGTCGGTGAAGGGCGGCGTGTCCCCGTCCACCAGGTGGATCGCGAGCAGGCTGCCCGAGGTGGTGGCCGGCACGGTGACGGCCCGGTTGCGCGGCGCCCCGTCCCCGGAGGCGTCCTGCGTCGACACAGCGCCCACCAGCCAGACGTAGTGCTCGGCGAGCGTGTCGTACGCCCCGGTCCAGTCGGTGGTCTCGGCCGGCTGCAGTTCGCCGTTCGCGGCGAAGGTCCACGCCACGAACGGCGGGACCGGGCAGGCCGGGCGGGCCCGGTTGTCCAGCACGATCACGTGGTACCGGCCGCCGCCACCGGGACCGGTCCAGTCCAGACGGAGGACCAGACCCTGCGTGACGCCGGGCAGGTGCGGCGGCTTGTCCCACGGCCCGCCGAGCGCGGCGACGACCTCGGGCAGGTGGGCCGGGTCGGCGACGCGCAGGTCCTTGCTCACACTGACCGCTGCGCCGCCGTGCGTCCACTCGCGCTTGCGGTGCGCGAGCGACGTGAGACCCAGCACCGCGACGACGATGATGATCAGTGCCGCGGCCCCACCACCTCGGCTGGCCATGCGCACATGCTGACGCACGGCGGGCGGGCTGCGGGGTGGTTCAGCGCTCAGTCGCCCGTACGACGAGCCTCGCGAGCAGGTCGCCGAGGTCCAGCCCGGCGGCCTGGACCGCCATCGGCAGCAGCGACGTCTCCGTCATGCCCGGCGACACGTTGACCTCGAGCACGTGCGGATCGCCGTGCTCGTCCACGATGAGGTCCACCCTGGACAGGTCCCGCAGCCCGAGCGCGCGGTGCGCGGCGACGGCGACCTCGGCGACCCGGTCCGCCGTGGCCGGCTGCAGCCGCGCCGGCACGTGCCAGGTGGTCAGACCGGCGGTGTACCGGGCGGCGTAGTCGTAGACGCCGCCGCGCGGCACGATCTCCACCGGGGGAAGCGGCTGCGGCCCTTCGCCGGTGTCCACCACGGACACGGCCACGTCGACGCCGGGCACGTAGCGCTCGACGAGGGCGGTCGTGTCGTACGCGAAGCACCCCACCATCGCGGCGGGCAGCTCGTCCGCCCGGCGGACCACCGCGGCGCCGAGGCCGGATCCGCCCTGCGCGGGTTTGACCATGAGCGGCATGCCGAGCCGATCCACGATCCGGTCCAGCACCGCCACCGCGCCCAGTTCGGAGAACCGGTCGTGCGGTAACGCGACCCAGTCCGGCGTCGGTATGCCCGACTCCCGCAGCACGGCCTTCGCCGACGGCTTGTCCCACGCCAGCCGGGCCGACCGCGCGTCACAGCCGATGTACGGGACGCCGCACAGGTCCAGTACGCCGCGCAGCGAGCCGTCCTCGCCGGTCGCCCCGTGCAGGGCGATGATCACCGCATTCGGCGGGTCGGCGTCCAGGATCGGCAGCAGCGTCGCGTCGGCGTCCCGCATCTCCGCTTCCAGGCCCACGGCGCGCAGCGCGTCGAGCACCCGCCGGCCGGAGCGCAGCGAGACCTCGCGCTCGTAGGACAGCCCGCCGGCCAGTACGAGCACGCGGAGCTCTCGATCGGGGCGTGACAACGTGGAGTCCACGGTCGAGTGCCCGACTCAGAGGGTTTCGTGCGAACGCCCGCCCGTCGGTCGTGAGCCGAACGTGGCTCGCACCGCCAACTCCTGTTCCACCACGCCGGCCAGGCGCCGCACCCCCTCGCGGATGCGCTCCGGCGTGGTGAACGAGAAGTTCAGCCGCAGGTTCTGCGTGCCGCCGCCGTCGGCGTAGAAGCCGGTGCCGGGCACGTACGCCACCCGGGCGGCGATGGCCCGCGGCATCATCGCCTTGGCGTCGAGGCCGTCGGGCAGGGTCGCCCACACGAACAACCCTCCGCCCGGCTCGGTCCACGTGGTGCCCTCGGGCATCAGGTCGGCGAGCGCCGACAGCAAAGCGTCACGCCGCTCCCGGTAGATCTCGCGGTACGTCTTGAGCTGCTCGCGCCACGGCATCGTGGACAGGTACTGGGTGACGGCGGCCTGCGCGAACGCGCTCGGGCACAGGATCTGTGCCTCGCTGGCGATGACCAGCTTGTCGCGGACCGCGTGGGGCGCGAGGATCCAGCCGACCCGCAGGCCGGGGGCGAAGGTCTTGGAGAACGTCGACAGGTAGAAGACACCGTCGCGTCGGCGTGCCCGCAGCGGCCGGGGCGGCTCGCCGTCGAAGCACAACTGGCCGTACGGGTCGTCCTCGACCACCAGCAGGCCGGCGCGCTCGCAGATGTCGAGGACCTCCTCGCGGCGCTGCTCGCTGAGTGTCACGCCGGCCGGGTTCTGGTAGTTCGGGATCGTGTAGAGGAACTTCGCCCGGCGACCGCTGCGCGCAACCGTCGCGATCGCCTCCTCGAGCGCCGCCGGGATGAGGCCCTCGTCGTCCATCGGCACGTGCACCACACGCGCCTGGGCGGCCTGGAACGCGCCGAGCGCGCCGACGTACGTCGGGCCCTCCGCGAGCACGACGTCGCCTGGGTCGATGAACAGGCGCGCCACGAGGTCGAGCGCCTGCTGCCCGCCGACGGTCACCACCACGTCCTCCGGGGACGCGCCGACCGACACGCCGATCCCGGACAGCTCCATGACCTCGCAGATGCGCTCGCGCAACTCGGGCAGGCCCTGGCCGACGCAGTACTGCAGGGTGGTGGCGCCGTGCTCGCTGCCCAGGCGCGCCAGCATCTCGCCGACCGCGTCGAGCGGCAGCGCCGACACGTACGGCGCGCCGCCGGCGAGCGACACCACCTCGGGACGACTGGCCACGGCGAACAGCGCGCGGATCTCCGATGCCTTCATTCCGGCCACGCGTTGGGCGTACCGGTCCGTGTAGTCGTCGAGCGTGGTCCCGGTCATGGGCGGCCTCCTGCCGTGGGGCGCGTGAGCCTTCGATGATATCGGCCAGGTGAACAGCTACTTTCTCTGTCCCCACGGCGGGGGGAAACACTCCGCCGGACCGGCGATTTCCTGCGTCCTCTCCCCCGAGCCGCCGCGACGGCGTACGATCTTCCGGTCGGGGGGAATCTGGGAGGCCGGGCAGTGGGCTCAGTGTGGGGCCATGGGGCTCACCGTGCGGATGGGGCGCGCCGATGTCACGACGCCTGGTCAATCTGACGCTCGATACCCTCGAGGACCTGCCTCGCGCGTGCCGGCGGTGCGTCTACTGGGAGCTCGATCCGGTCTCGGCCGAGCGTGCCTGCGCCGCCGGTGATCCAGGCCTGGAGAAGGAGGCCTGGGTCAGCCAGACGCTGCTGGAGTGGGGTTCGTGCGGCAAGCTCGCGTACGTGGACGGGATGCCCGCCGGGTTCGTCATGTATGCGCCGCCGGCGTACGTGCCGAGGTCCATGGCCTTCCCCACCTCGCCGGTCTCGCCCGACGCGGTCCTGCTGATGACCGCGCACGTGGTCACCGCGTTCGCCGGTGGCGGGCTCGGCCGGATGCTGGTGCAGGCCGTCGCCCGCGACCTGACCAAGCGCGGGATCAAGGCGATCGAGTCGTTCGGCGACGCCAAGTACGGCGAGCCCGGGGAGTCGGCCACCAACCGTGGCTGCCTGGCTCCGGCGGATTTCTACCTGTCTGTCGGATTCAAGACTGTACGTCCGCATCCTCGCTATCCTCGGCTGCGGCTGGAGTTGCGCACCGCGCTGTCCTGGAAGTCCGACGTCGAGTACGCGCTGGAGAAGCTGCTCGGCTCGATGAACCCGGAGTCGATCCTCCGCCCGGTACGCCCCGCCACGCGTTCGCTGACCTACTCCCGCTGACCTGGCCGCCCGCGCCCGCCGAAGCCCGGCTGACGAATGCTCGCGAACCGACCGGGTGGCCGGGCTATTCGGGCGCGGTCGAGGCCACCATGGCCCGGATGGCGCTCACGTCGATCGAGCCGGTCTCCACGTCCTGCTCGACCGGGTAGTACATCCGCTGCACCGCCGCCATGATCGCCTCGACGACCCGGTCGCGGAACCGTGGGTCGACCAGCCGCGCCCGGTCCACCGGTGAGGTGAGGTAACCGACCTCGACCCGTACGGCCGGCATCCGGGTCAGTCGCAGGATCTCCCAGGTCTTCGCGTGCGTCCGGCAGTCGCGCAGACCCGTGCGTACCACGATCTCGCGCTGGACGAGGCTGGCCAGCCGCTCGCCCACCGTGGATGTCACGCCGCTGGTTGCGCCGTAGTGGTAGGTGGCGACGCCGTTGGCTTCGGGGTTGGGGTGCCCGTCGACGTGCAGCGAGATGAGCAGGTCCGCGCCGAGTTCGTTGGCGACCTGGGCCCGTTCCGGGTCGGACAGCTCCGCCACGGGCGCCGGACCGCGGGTCAGGTGCACCCGCATCCCCGCCGCGGCGAGCCGCCCCTCGAGGCGGGCGGCGAGGTCGAAGGCGAGATCCGCCTCGGTCCAGCGCAGCGGACCGTCGGGCACGACCACGCCGAAGTCGGGGCCGCCGTGCCCGGGGTCGATCACGATGGTCTTGCCGACCAGGGTCGTGCCGGAGCGCCGGAACCGCTCGGATTCGCGCAGGAACTGCGGTCGCCCGCCCACCACCTTGCGGCCGAGCCGTCGCAGTGCGTGCAGGGTGTGCGGGCCGCAGGACCCGTCCGGCGACAGACCCATCTCCCGCTGGAAGGTCGCCACGGCCCGGGCGGTCCGGGGCCCGTAGACCCCGTCCGCGCGCCCCACGTCGTACCCCATCTCCAGCAGGCGCTCCTGCAGTTCGCGTACGTCGTCGCCGACCAGCGGCTCGGTGACCGCCTGGTAGAGGGTGCGGGCCCCGAGGCGCCAGCGGGCCGCGGTGAGCGCGCGCCAGGTCTCCGGCCCCACCTGGCCGTCGGCGGTCAGGCCGCGGCTCTGCTGGAACGCGCGCACCGCCCGCTCCGTCGCGTCGTCGAAGAGCGAGGGATCGGCGCCGTCGGCGCGCAGCAGGTTCAGCATGTCGAGGATGTCGCGGATCTCCCGCACCGCCGGACCGTGGTCACCTCGCCGGATAGGGCGCACGTACGACCTCCCTCGTGTCGGGCGGTACCCAGCAGCCTCGATGCACTCCGGAGCGTAACGCAGCGAATACAAGACCGCGCCCGCATCCGAGGATGCCGGGCGCGGTTCGGCGCGAGGAGATCGTCGCTCCGGGCGCGGATCAGCGGGCCGATCAGAGCGCGGACTCGATCAGCCGGATCAGATCGCTCTTGGGCCGGGCGCCGGCCACCGAGTTGACCGGCTGGCCGTTCTTGAACACGGTCAGGGTCGGCAGGCCCATCACCCGGTAGGTCTGCGCGGTCTGCGGGTTCTCGTCGACGTTGAGCCGCACGATGGAAACCTTGTCGCCCATCTCCGCGGCGATCTCGTCCAGCAGCGGCTCGATCTTCTTGCAGGGCATGCACCACTCAGCCCAGAAGTCGACCAGCACAGGCTTGTCGGACTTGAGGACCTCGCTGTCGAACGTCGCGTCGGTGACGGACTTAGTGGCTCCCATCGTTCCCATCCTTCTCCCAGCCTTCCAACGAGGCGATGTAGCGCTCGGCGTCGAGCGCGGCCGCGCAGCCCGAGCCGGCCGCGGTGATGGCCTGCCGGTAGGTGTGGTCCACGACGTCCCCGGCCGCGAACACGCCGGGCAGGCTCGTGCGTGTGGTCGGCGGGAAGACCCTTACGTAGCCGTTCTCGTCCACGGCCACCTGGTCGGCGAACAACTCGCTGCGCGGGTCGTGCCCGATGGCCACGAACACCCCGGTCACCCCGAGCACCCGCTCCTCGCCCGTACGGACGTCGCGCACGCGTACGCCGGCCACCTTGCCGTCCTCGCCGAGGATCTCGGTCACCACCGTGTTCCACTCCACCCGGATCTTCGGGTTGGTCAGTGCCCGCTGCTGCATGATCTTGCTGGCCCGGAACTCGTCCCGGCGGTGGATGATCGTGACGCTCTCCGCGAACCGCGTCAGGAACGTGGCCTCCTCCATCGCGGAGTCCCCGCCGCCCACGACCGCCACGTGCTGCCCTTTGAAGAAGAACCCGTCGCAGGTGGCGCACGACGACACGCCGTGGCCGAGGAACTCCTGTTCACCGGGGACGTTCAGCGGCCGCCAGGCCGATCCCGTGGCGAGGATGACCGCCTTCGCCCGGTACTCCGTCGAGCCCACCCAGACCTTCTTCACCAGGCCGCCCTCGGCCATCAGATCCACCGCGGTCGCGTCGTCGGTGACGAACTCGGCACCGAACCGCGCGGCCTGCTTGCGCAGGTTGTCCATGAGGTCGGGACCGAGGATCCCGTCCGGGAAGCCGGGGAAGTTCTCCACCTCGGTCGTCGTCATCAGCGCGCCGCCGTACTGCGCGCCCTCGATGACCAGCGGCCGGAGGTCGGCGCGGGCGGTGTATATCGCGGCGGTGTAGCCGGCCGGACCCGAACCGATGATGATGACGTTTCGGACATCGTCCACGGGAGACTCCTAGCGTGCGGCGCACTGTCCAGAACGCCATCGTACGAAGCTGCTGTTCCCGCTACCGGCTACCGGTGCGCAACGTCACCCCCCGTCACTCGAGGGTCGTCGTGTACCGGACGTCCGGTCCGCTGCCCGGCAGCCCGCAGTCCGGCCCGGCGACCACGACCCGGGCCGGCGCCGGATCCGTCTGCACCAGATGGACCACGAGCCCTGGGGTCCCTTCGAACCGGGCGAAGTCCACACTCGCCACCCTGCCGCCGTACGCCGTGACGATCGTCGTCAGGCACGCGTCCAGCGCGCGGTGTTCGACCAACCGGCGCAGCTCGGCGGGGGCCGCGGCGAGGGCCTGCGAGCCACCGAGGCCACGCGGCCGGTCCGCTGTCGTCCCCAGGCCCTGCTGTGACGCCGCGTCGGCCGCCTTCGCGCTCAACGCCGCGACCGCCATGCGCAGCGTCTCGCGTCGGTAGTCCGTCCCGGAGGCCAGGATCCGCGGCGCTCCGACCGAATCGGTCGACGAGGCAGCGGGAGCCCGCTCGGGGGCGCCGGCACCATCGGCGGTCACGGCGGTGAATCCGCCGCTGTCCGTGCCCCGCAGCGCAGGCAGGCCGAACATCCCGAAGGCCGCCACTCCGGCCGCCGCCGCGGCGGCGGCCGCCCACCGCCGTCGGCGTCGCCTGGCCGCGTCGAGGGACAGGACCTTACGGCCCGCGCCGCTGCCCGCCGCGTCCAGCGCCGCCTCCAGGCGCGCCACCACCTCGGCCGGCACAGGCTCGTCGGTGCGCAACGCGGCCAGGTCGCCGCGCACGCGCAGGTCGGCCTCGGTGAGTTGGGCGTACGCCTCCGCCCAGGCGGGGTCGGTGGCGATCAGGCGCGCGACCGCCTCGCCCTGGGGGGTGCCATCGAGCAGCCCGGCGGCGTAGTCCGCCAGCCGATCCAGCTCGACGCGCTCGCTCACGGCTCGGCCTCCTCCGTCGTGGTCACCGATGGGACGCGACCGCCCGCCGGGCGGTTCCCGGCCTGGTCGCCTCCGGCGTGCTCACCGCTGCCCGTGCCCGGTCGCAGATACCCGAGCAGTACGGCCAGGCGGGCCCGGCCCCGCGCGCACCGGCTCTTCACCGTGCCCTCGGCGACCCCGAGGATCTCGGCGGCCTCGGCCACGCCGTACCCCTGGATGTCCACGAGTACCAGCGCGGCCCGCTGCTCTGCGGGAAGCCGCGCCAGCGCGGTGCGGACGTCGAGCACCGTGTCCGAGTCGGTGGGCGGCGCGGCGGGTTCCGCGACCTCGGGCAGTGGGACCGTGGGCCGGGCCTGGCGGCGCCGGACGCGGTCGAGACAGGCGTTGACGACGATGCGGTGCAGCCAGGTGGTGACCGCCGCGTCACCGCGGAACCGGCCCGCGCTCCGGTACGCCGACAGCAGCGCGTCCTGCAGCGCGTCGGCGGCCTCGTCCCGGTCCCCGAGCGTACGCAGCGCGATCGCCCACAGCCGGTCCCGGTGCCGGCGTACCAACTCGCCGAAGGCGACGGGGTCGCCCGCAGCGTGCGCCCGCATCAGCGCCTCGTCGGTGCGCGGCTCGGTCACGCCGAGCACCCTATCCGGACGGAGGTATCAGCGGGGAGTCAGTTCGATCTCCTGAACGCCGAGCTTGTAGCGTCCTTCCCCCACCTGCGGCAGCGAGGTGATCCACACCAGCAGGTAGCGGGTGGGCTCCTTCGGCGGGTTGAAGACCATCGTCGTGCCGTTGTAGTTGAGGTGCTCCTGCTCGACCCGGTACGACTCGTAGAGCTGCTTGTCGCCGTCACTGGTGGGCGGGAAATCGCTGGTGCCGGTGCGCAGTTGCACGGAGGCCCCGGTCGCCGAGAGCACGACCTTGACCTGGACACGCCGTGGCTCGCCCAGGTCGATGAGGATGCCCATGCCGTCTTTGAGCCGCCCAAACTCCGGGTAGGTGTAGGTGTCGGTCGTCCAGCCGGTGTCGACGTCTCCGTCGATGACCTTCTCCACCCCGCCCAGTTCGGTCCTGTCGCCCCCGGGTGGATCGATGACGCGGAGCTGGTCGGCGGTGAGCTTGATCGGCTCGGGCTCGCCGACGGTCGGCGCGACGGACGGTGGGGCGGTGACCACGCCGCCCCCGTCCGGATCGCGCGCGCCGGCGGGGCTCAGGAACTTGGCGCTGACGAGCAGCCCGGCGATCGCGACGAGCGCCAGCGCGGTGACCCCTACGGCGATCTTCCGGCCGGTCGGCCGGGGCGCCTGTCCGCCCAACGCCGAGCCGAGCGGCGACTCGAAGAACTCCTCCATCGCCGCCTCGGCCTCGGCCTCGGCGTCCAGCCGGCCGAGTTCGGCGGCGAGGCTGTCCGCGGTGGGGACCGCGACCTGCGGGTCGAGGAGGTCCGCGGTCAGCTTGTCCAGGTACGCGGGCACGCCCGCCCGCACCTGGCGCGGCGTGGCGAGCCTGCCGTCCTCGTCGCGTACCGCGTCGGGCAGGTCCCGCCCGTGCGGCAACGGCAGCTCGGCGTGCGGCCAGCGGCCGGTGAGCGCGTAGTAGAGGACCCCGCCGACGGACCGGATGTCGGACTCGCGGGTGCCGTCTCCGTCGGCCTGCGCGTCCCCGAGCACCACCCGGCCGTCGTTGTCGATGAGCACTGATCCCGGGTGGACGTTGCCGTGCACCATGTTCGCCTGGTGCACGGCCGCCACGGCCGCCGCGACCGCGTGCCCGACCGTCGTGGCCCGGGCCGGGGAGAGCGGGGCCTGAGCCACGTAGTCCCGCAGCGCCGCCCCGTCGACCCACTCGCGCACGACGTACGCCCGGTGTCCCTCGTCGATGGCGTCGTACACCCCGACGACGTTCGCGTGCGCGACCCGGCTGGCGGCGACCGCGGCGCGCAGCATCTCGTCCGCGGATTCACCGCCCGGATGACGCAGCACGATCGCGACCGGGCGGCGCAGTACCACATCCACGCCCCGCCAGACCTGCCGTCCGGACGGGTCCTCGCTGACCAACTCCTCGAGCCGGTACCGGTCGGCGAGGATCTCACCGACCGCCGGTGCACCGAAGGTCATGACCGGGCGGGAGTTCGCCTCAGGATCTTCGTCGACCTGGGTCACCCGTCCTCCCTCGGTGTTTCGCGCCGATCAATGCCTCGCGCTGAGCGGCTCGCTCGTGTCTAGGGTATGTGGTTTGCCGTGCCGTCGGGACCGACCTTACCCGGCACCGTCACGCGCCCGGACTTCTGTGACGGTCGGGAACATCTTGGTACCGGACCGTGACCCTACCCGCTTCGCGCCCCGGTCGGGTACGTCGAACCGGGACCCTAGGAACGGCCGAGCTTGCTGCGGACCAACGTGACGAGGTCGCGGACCTCCCGGACGCGCAGCAGCAGCGCGAGCCCGAGGTATGCGGCGAGGATCGCCGCGCCGCCGGTCACAAGCTGCGTGACGGCGGCGGCCTTGGTCTCGCCGAGGCCCACGCGGACGAGGTTGCTCACCACGAGACCGACGAGGGCGGCGCCGAGAGCCGCCGCCAGCACCCGCCAGAAGGTGTCCAGCAACTGCCGCATCCCGACCGGGCCGACCCGGCGGCGCAGCACGATGCCGGAGAGCACTGCGGCGACCAGGAACGACACCGCGTTGCCGACCATCAGGCCGGCGGCGACGAACGCCGCCCCGAAGGCCGTGGCGAGCCAGATCTGCAGACCTATCCGTACGACGACGGCCGGGATGTTGATCAGTGCGGGGGTGCGGGTGTCGGGCAGTGCGTAGAAGGCGAACGTGTACAGCTGGCTGGCCGAGTACGGGATCAGCGCCAGGGAGGCGGCGAGCAGCACGAGCGAGGTGGCGACGGCGTCGGTGCCGGAGAAGGCTCCGTACTCGAACAGGGTGCGCGCGATCGGCAGCGCGAGCACGGCGTAGGCCACGGAGATCGGCGCGAGCGCCACCACCGACAGCCGGGTGCCCCGGGACAGGTCGCCGACGAACTCCGGCCAGTGCCGCTGCGCCGCGGCGCGGCTGAGCCTCGGCATCAGCGCCGTGATGATGGAGACCGCGATGACGCCGTGCGCCATCATCATCAGCAGATAGGTGTTGTTGAAGATCAGCGGGCCCGCCTTGCCGGCCGTGGACGCCTCGTTGGCGAGCCGGATCATGACCAGCACACCGATCTGGCTGACCAACACGTAGCAGAACGCCCAGCCGCCGAGCCGGGCGAGTTCGCCGAGGCGCAGCGCCGCGAAGTCGAAGCGCCACCGCCACCGGAAACCGACCTGACGCAACGCCGGCCACAGGCCGAGCGACTGCACCACGATGCCGAGGAACGTGCCGCCCCCGAGGAGCAGCACGGCCCCGGCCGGCATCTGCTCGGGCTCCCGCACCCGGGTGCCGTAGATCGCGATGTACAGGCCGAACGTGCCGATCACCACGATGTTGTTGAGGATCGGCGACCACATCGGCGCGGCGAAGTGCTCCCGGGTGTTGAGCACGGCGGCGAGCAGCGCCGCGAGACCGTAGAAGAAGATCGTCGGCAGGATGAGGTAGCCGAGCCGGGTGATCAGATCGCGGCTGGCGGGGCTCGCGTCGCTGCCGGCGAGGAGCGCCGTGAGCAGCGGCGACGCGGCGACGGCCAGCGCGGTGGTGACGCCCAGGGCCAGCACGGCGAGGCTGAGCAGCCGGTGGGTGTACGCCTCGCCGGCGTCGGGATCGTGGGTGTGGGCGCGCACCAGCAGCGGCACGACCACGCTGGCCAGGATCCCGCCGAGCAGGAGTTCGTAGACCATGCCCGGCACGAACATCGCCGTGGTGTAGGCGTCGCCGACCACCGAGATGCCGCCCAGGGCGGCGGCGATGACCGCCGTGCGCAGGAATCCCGTGACGCGGCTGACCAGGCTCCCCGCCGCCATCACGGCGCTGTGCCCGAGCAAACCGGCGCGGCGGCGGTGCCGGCCACCGGCGGGGCGTGGCGGCCCGGCGGGCGAGGTCGATCCGGCCGAGGAATCCTGGGCCTGCCCGCCACCCGTCACCGCGGACGCCCGCTCCTCGCCGTAGGCCATGGCTGAAAACCATATGCGGTACGGCCACCCCGCCGCAGCATCACCCCCGAGCGCCGGGCCGGCGGGGCCGGCCCGGCACAGCATCACCCCGCGAGCGCCGGGCCGGCGGGGCCGGCCCGGCACAGCATCACCCCCGGTCGCCCGCGGGCGGCCCAGGTGGCGGCTAGGCTTGCCGGCGCGATGTCGGAGCGTGTTGTCACCCGGAAGGCGGCCCTGAGCGCGGCGCAGCGGCGCGCCGTCGCCGAACTGCTGCGCGTCTCGCCCGTGGCGGACGAGCTGGGCCGCCGGTTCGCGGCGGCCGGCCACGAGCTGCACCTGGTCGGCGGGTCGGTCCGCGACGCTCTCCTCGGCCAGCTCGGCAACGACCTGGACTTCTGCACGGACGCGCGGCCGGAGCAGACCCTGCGGGTGGTCGAGGGCTGGGCCGAGGCCACGTGGACCACGGGGGCGGAGTTCGGCACGATCGGCGCGGCGTACCGCGGGCTGCGGCTGGAGATCACCACGTTCCGGGCCGAGGCGTACGACCGGGTCAGCCGCAAGCCGATCGTCCACTATGGCACGAACCTGGTCGACGACCTGCGGCGGCGCGATTTCACTGTGAACGCGATGGCCGTCTCTCTGCCGGACCACCGGTTCAGCGACCCGTACGGCGGCTTGGAGGACCTGGCTGACCGGCTCATCCGCACGCCCGGCAGCCCGGAGGAGTCCTTCGCGGACGACCCGCTTCGGATGCTGCGCGCGGCCCGGTTCGCGTCGCAGCTGCGGTTCCGGGTGCGCGCCGACGTCGTCGACGCGATGACCCACATGGCCGACGACCTCACCCGGGTCAGCGCCGAGCGGATCCGCGACGAGTTCACCAAGCTGCTGTGCGGCGCCGACCCGGTGTCCGGGCTGCGCCTGCTCGTGGACACGGGTCTGGCCGACCGGTTCCTGCCCGAGCTGAGCGGCCTGCGGCTGGAGATCGACGAGCACGCGCAGCACAAGGACGTGTACGAGCACACGCTCACCGTGGTGCGCAACGCCGTGAGTATGGAGGACGACGGGCCGGACTTCGTGCTGCGCATGGCCGCGCTCATGCACGACGTGGGAAAACCGGCGACCAAGGCGGTCGGCCCGGACGGGCGGGTGAGCTTCCACCATCACGAAGTGGTCGGCGCCCGGATGACCAGGCAGCGCATGCGGGAGTTGCGCTACCCCAAGGATGTGGTCTCCGACGTCGCCAAGCTGGTCGCACTGCACCTGCGGTTCTACGGGTACGGCCGGGGTGAGTGGACCGATTCGGCGGTTCGCCGCTACGTCACGGACGCCGGGCACCTGCTGCCGCGCCTGCACAAGCTGGTTCGCTCGGACTGCACCACCCGCAACCGCCGCAAGGCGGCCCAACTCGCCGCCGCCTACGACGAACTCGAGGAGCGCATCGCCCGGCTGAAGGCCGAGGAGGACCTGGCCCGAGTGCGGCCCGACCTCGACGGGAACGAGATCATGCGGCTGCTCGGCGTACCGCCCGGCCCGATCGTCGGGGAGGCCTGGCGGTACCTGAAGGACCTGCGCCTGGAGCGCGGCCCGCTGGGCCGCGAGCAGGCCGAGGCGGAGCTGCTGCGCTGGGCCCGGGAGCGGGGCATCATCGACTGACGCGTTCGTTCGGCGTGGGTCAGCGTGCGCCGGCGGAGACGGGCACCGGCGCCGCGGACCGACTTCCCCACCGTCGCCCGACGACGGCGTACCAGGCGGCCAGCGCGGCGTACGCCAGGGCGATCACGACGACGGCGGCCTCCGACCGGCCGTGAGGTGGCAGCACGGCGGCGGCCGTGAACAGCCCGGCCACGAAGGTGAGGTTGAACGCCGTGTCGTTGACGCTGAAGACCCGGCCCCGGTACCGGTCGTCGCACTCGTGCTGCAGCGTCGTGTCGACCACGATCTTCGTGCCCTGCGACGCGATGTTCAGCAGCAGCACGCAGAGCACCAGCAGCGGTGCCCGGAAGGTGGGCCCGAGCAGCAGCAGCATCATGGCCGCACCGGCCAGCAGCATGCTCACCCACGCCCAGCCCGCCAGGCGCCGGGTGACGATGGGCGTCAGGACCGCGGCGATGAGCGCCCCCAGGCCGCCGGCCACGACGATCACACCGAGGCCGGTGATCGACCGTGCGTTGTCGGTGGTGAAGTAGCGGGTGAACAACAGCAGCGTGGCCAGTGAGAGTGCGCCGAACAGCGCCCGGTGCCCGGCCTGCACGAGCATCGCGTATCCGGCCGCGCGGCGCCGCACCAGGTGGCGCACGCCGCCGATCATCTCCCGAACCACGGCGGCCACCGCGGCGAGGATCGCGTCGCCACGCCGGTCGTCGTCCGGCCCGAGCGCGGTGCGGGCGAACAGCCCGCGCAGCAGCACAGCGGAGATGAGGTAGCCGCCCGAGCCGAGCAGCGCGATCATCGAGTACCCGTGGCCGTCGATGGGCAGCGCGCCGAGGAGCAGCGCCGCGCTGCCCAGCCCGCTGGCGTAGGAGGCGGTGCCGAGCGTGGTCGCGATCGCGTTCGCGGTGACCAGCCGCGCGCCGTCCACCACGTGCGGCAGGGCGGCCCCCATGCCGGCGAGAAAGAACCGGTTAGCCGCGATGACCAGCAGCGCCAGGCCCGCGAACCAGAACCCCTGGTCGTCGCGCCACAGCAGCAGGGCCGTGGGCACCACGACGGCGGCGCGCAGCAGGTTGGCCAGCCACAGCGAGGTACGCCGGTACCAGCGGTCCAGGAATACGCCGACGAACGGGCCGAGAACCGAGTACGGCAGCAGCAGGATCGCGAACCCGGCGGCGATGGCGAACGAGCCCACCCGGCGCTCGGGGCTGAACAGCAGGTTCCCGGCGAGGGCGGCCTGGAACCACCCGTCCGCGACCTGGCTGGTCAGCCGGGCGGCGAGCAGCCGCACAAAGCCGCGCGGCGCACCGTCGGCCCCCCCAACGCCCGAGGACATGGGGTCGAGCCTACGGTGCGCCCGCACGCCGGTTACTTCGATCCGGCCGACTTGGCCGGCTTGGCGTCGGCCTCGATCACCGGCCGAGCCGCGCCGTCGTCCGCCGTGCCGCCGCTGGCACCGCCGCGTGTCTCGACGCCCTTGACTCCGATGTTGGCCAGCCGGGCGAGCAGCGCCCCGAGGTCGATGCCGGTCAGGTCGCTGCCGAGCTGGAGGCCCTGAGCGACGTTCGCCGCCACGGACTTGGTGATCGAGGTCGCGCCGTCGGTCGAGATGACGGTCATCTTGTCGATGCCGCTCATCGGCCGGCTGGCCGCCTCGACGACCTGCGGCAGCACCTTGATGAGCATGTCGAGCACCGCCGCCTCGCCGTACTTGGCGAACGCCTCGGCCTTCAGCCGCATCGCCTCCGCCTCGGCCTGGCCGCGGGCCAGGATCGCCGCCGCCTCCGCGCGACCCTCGCGCTCGATGGCCTCCGCGATGGCGGTACGCCGCAACTGCTCCGCCTCACCCTGCTTGGCGCCCTCGATCGCGAGGGCCTCGGCCAGCGCTGCCCGCCGGGCCCGCTCACCCTCGCCGAGCAGGCGCGCCTGCTCCGCCTCGGCCTGGGCGGCCGCGATCGTGGCCTGCCGTTTCGCGTCGGCCGCCAGCACCGCCGCATTGCGTGCCGCCTCGGCCTCCTGCTCGACCTTGTACCGCGCTGCGTCGGCGGGCTTGCGCACCTCAGTGTCGAGTTGCCGCTGCTTGAGCTCGGCGTTGCGCTCGGCGACCTTCTGCTGCTCGGCCAGGATCGCCTGGTCACGCTCGGCCTGGGCGAGCGGCCCTGCCGCCGCCGACTTCGCCTTGGCCGCGTCGATCTCCGCCTGGATCGCTGCCTGCTTGAGGGCGAGGTTGCGGTTCGCCTCGGCGATCGCCTCCTCGGCGAGCAGGCGCTCCTGCTCCGCGGCCTGCCGGGCGCGCGCCTCGGCGATCGCCGCCTCCTTGAGCACGCGCGCGGCCTCGGGCCGGCCCAGGTCCTGCAGGTAGGAGCCTTCGGCGATGATGTCCTGCAACTGGAACGTGTCGAGGACGAGTCCCTGGTTGGTCAGCGAGTGCTCGGCCTCCTCGGCCACCGCGGACGCGAAGGCCGTCCGGTCCCGGATGATCTCCTCGATGGTGAGCCGCCCGACGATCGCGCGCAGCGCGCCGGCGAGCACCTCACGGGTGAACTCCTCGATCTCCTCCTGCTGATGCAGGAAGCGCTGGGCCGCGGCGCGGACGGCGTCCTCGGTGCCGCCGACCTTGACGATCGCCACGCCCTGCAGGTTCGCGCGGATACCCTGTTTGCTCACCGCGCCGGTGATCTCGACGTGGATGCGTCGGCTGGACAGGTCGAGGACCTGGAGCTTCTGCACGATCGGTAGGACGAACACCGAGGCGCCCATGACGACCTTCTGGCCGGAGAGGTCCGTGATCCGCGTGCCGTCGATCGAATGCGTCACCCGGCCCTTGCGACCCGTGACAATGAACGCCTCGTTCGGTCCGGCGACCTTGATGCGCGAGAGCACGAACAGGATGAGGAGAAAGACCAGCAGCACGGCGCCGCCGATCGCGATGACGAGTGGAGGCAGCATGAGGATCCCTGATTCCTGTGACGGGCGGTCAATCCTGTGACGGGAGCGTGGTCTCTTCCACGACCACGCTCGTCTCGGAGGGAGCCGCGACGACGAACACCTGGGCGCCGAGCGGCACCGGCCGGTCGGCGCGTGCGTTGAGCTTGACCGGCTGACCGCCGAGGCGCACGCGGACCTCGCCGTACCCCTGTTCGGGAATCGGCGTGACGACCACACCGATCGAGCCCACCAGGTCCGCCCGCGTCGGCGTGGCGTCCGTGCGCATGTCGCGCGCCGCCTTCGACAGTTTCAGCGTGAGGTACGCGGTGGGTACGGCCGCGAGCCCGCCGACGGCGCCGGCGCCGACGGTGGCGGCGACCGTGTGCCCGCCGAGCAGTTCGTTGGCGATCGCGCCGCCGAACCCGAAGGCGCCGGCGAACCCGGCGAGCGCCTCGACGGACCACAGTCCGCCCCCGGCGTCAGCCTGTCCGAAGTGGAGGAACTCACCACCGAGGAGGGCTATCGCGAGGACGAGCACGCCGCAGCCGCCGATGATGAGAAACGTCAACGTCGCGCCATCCACGGCCGTCCACCCTCCCGTCCGCTCCCGCCGTCAGGATAGCGATCCAGGGCAATGCCCCGACGGCGCCGAACCCGCCACCCCCACGCCGTGGCGGCCGTGGTGCCCGCGCCGCGGCCTGGCACCCAAAGGTCGACCACCGCGCATACTGGACGGGTGCGCTGGAGCGTGGTGGCGAGCCCGATCGGCGACCTGGGCGTCGCCGCCGACGACACCGGCGTCTGCGTGGTGTCGTTTTCGGGCCCGCCGTCCGGCGTCCGTGTGGTGGCCGAGCCCACCGGCGTGCTCGCCGACGCGGTCGGGCAGCTGCGCGCGTACTTCGCCGAGGAGCTGACCGAGTTCAGCGTGCCGCTGTCGGTACGCCGGGGCAGCGGCTTCGAACGCGCCGTCTGGCGGGAGATCGCCAACATCCCGTATGGCGAGACCCGGACGTACGGCGAGGTGGCCGCCGCCGTGGGTGATCCCGGAGCGGCGCGGGCGGTCGGGGTGGCCTGCAACCGCAATCCGATCCCGGTGATCGTCCCCTGCCACCGCATCGTCGGGGCGGGCAACAAGCTGGCCGGCTTCGGCGGCGGCCTGCCCCGCAAGCGGTTCCTGCTGGAACTGGAGGCGCGGGTGCGCATCCTCCACGACTTCAGCCAGTGACCGGTCCGCCCCCTGGCGGGCAGGGCCCGTTCGGACAGATCTACCTGACAAGAGACGGCCGGCGTGCCCGTCGTCAGTCAGGGGCGGGCAGACAGCCGCCGTCGGCGATAGGGGCGCCGATCTCGACCACCGTTTCGGACTTCCGGTAGCTGCCGAACACGCAGGCGTGTCCGGTCCAGCCGGCGAAGATGAGACCGTCTCGCGGGCCGGGGTCGAGCCGGCCGGGCGGACGGACGACGATGTTCGTCAGCAACCGGGCCAGACCCGAAAGGTTCCGGATGACAAGCGGAGCCGGACCCCCTCGGGTCCGGCTCCGCTTGTGCGTAGGCACGTCAGCGCTCGATCTTGCCGGCGATGAAGTCCTCGACGGCCTGGCGCGCCTCGTGGTCGGTGTACTGGACCGGCGGCGACTTCATGAAGTACGACGACGCCGACAGGATCGGGCCGCCGATGCCCCGGTCCTTGGCGATCTTCGCGGCGCGGATCGCGTCGATGATGACGCCCGCGGAGTTGGGCGAGTCCCACACCTCGAGCTTGAGTTCGGCGTTGAGGGGCACGTCGCCGAACGCACGGCCCTCGAGGCGGATGTACGCCCACTTGCGGTCGTCCAGCCACGGCACGTAGTCCGATGGTCCGATGTGGACCGATTCGCTGCCCATCTCGTGCGGGATCTGGGAGGTCACCGACTGGGTCTTGGAGATCTTCTTGGAGGCCAGCCGGCTGCGCTCCAGCATGTTCATGAAGTCCATGTTGCCGCCGAAGTTGAGCTGGTACGTGCGCAGCAGCTCGACCCCGCGGTCCTCGAACAGCTTCGCCAGCGTGCGGTGCACGATGGTCGCGCCCACCTGCGACTTGATGTCGTCACCGATGATCGGCAGTCCGGCGTCCTCGAACTTCTTCGCCCACACCGGGTCGGAGGCGATGAAGACCGGCAGCGCGTTGACGAAGGCGCAGCCGGCGTCGATCGCCGCCTGGGCGTAGAACCGGTCGGCCTCCTCCGACCCGACCGGCAGGTAGGAGACGACCACGTCGACGCGCGCCTCGCGCAGCGCCGCGGCCACGTCGACCGGCGCCTCGTCCGACTCCTTGACGGTGTCCCGGTAGTACTGCCCGAGGCCGTCGAAGGTCGGGCCGCGCTGCACCGTGACGCCGGTGGGCGGCACGTCGCACAGCTTTATCGTGTTGTTCTCGCTCGCCACAATGGCCTCGGCGAGGTCCCGCCCGACCTTCTTGGCGTCCACGTCGAACGCCGCGACGAACTGCACGTCGGAGACGTGGTAGTCGCCGAAGGTGACGTGCATGAGACCTGGGACGCGGTCATTGGGGTCGGCGTCGCGGTAGTACTCCACGCCCTGTACCAGGGACGAGGCGCAGTTCCCGACGCCCACGATGGCGACGCGGATGGAGCCCATGGCGGGATCCTCCCCTTCCTCTCTCACTCACCGCTCCGACGGTGGGGTGGCGGTGTCTCTGGGGGCCGGTGGCCGGCCGGAACGTTCGTTGGCGATGAGTTCCTCGAGCCAGCGGACCTCGCGCTCGCACGCCTCGAGGCCATGCCGCTGCAACTCCAGGGTGTACGCGTCGAGGCGCTCGGCCGCGCGGGCCAGCACCTCGCGCAGCCCTTCCCGACGCTCCTCGACCCGCCGCCGGCGCCCCTCGAGGATGCGCAGCCGGGTGTCTGCGTCGGTACGGGAGAAGAACGCGAAGTGGATGCCGAACGCCGGATCCTCGTACGTCTCGGGTCCGACCTGTGCGAGCAGCTCCTGGAAGCGTTCCTTGCCCTCGGCGGTGATCTGGTACACCACGCGCCCACGCCGACTGGTCAGCGCCGGGATCGCTGCCTCCCCGCCCGCGTCATCCGTCTGTGCCGCTTCGGTGATCCAACCGGCGGCCTGCAGGCGGCGCAGGGTCGGGTACAGCGACCCGTAGCTGATCGCTGCCCGGATCGCGCCGAGCTTGGTGGTGAGCTGTTTGCGCAGCTCGTAGCCGTGCATCGGAGACTCGTGGAGGAGGCCGAGGATTGCCAGCTCGAGCATCCGTCGATAGCCTCCCCTCACCGAGATCCGTCCTGCCGATGTATCGCCGCGATACATCGGCACACTATACGGGCGGGCTGCGCGGCGCAACCCGGATGGGCGCAGCAGCGGTTACGGAAAGCGAGAATCGGCCTCACCTACGGTTACGAAGGTCGCCTCCCGAGCGGGAAGCGCGTACCCTCTTGCCCATGCGCACGCAACGCCAGGTCGTGGACTACTCGCTTCGGAGACGAGCGTTGCTGCGCGAGGTCTACTCCGGGCGGGTCGGAGTCTACGAGGTGTGCGATGCCTCGCCGTACCTGAAGAGCGCGGCCAAGTTCCACGGCGAGCCGACCGAGATCCGCTGTCCGGTCTGCCGCCGAGAGCACCTCACCCACGTGCATTTCATCTATGGAGACGAGCTGAAGCAGTCGGCGGGACAGGCCCGCACCAAGGCCGAGTTGCCGGTGCTGGCGATGACGTTCCGCGAGTTCCAGGTGTACGTGGTCGAGGTCTGCCGCGGGTGCGGGTGGAACCATCTTGTGCAGCAGTACCTGCTCGGGCGGGGCGGGCTCGAGCCCCGGACCGACGAGCAGGCGACGGCTACGGCCGGCGCGGGACGCGTCAGGTGATTGCGTGGTGTAGCTCACGGCAACCGGTGGTGGCGTCTCCACCGCCATGGCGACCGGCAGGGTGTGACGAATGAACTCGTACGGCGACCCGAACTCGGCGCACGGGCGGGCACAGGTGCCTGGGTCCGGCGACGGGTACGACTACGACTCCGAGTGGCGGCATGCCAACCAGGCGGCGCGGGCGGCCGACGCAGGCCGGGCGAGCGTGGGTCGGGCGAGCGTGACCGGCCAGGCGACTGTGGGTCGGGCCAGCGTGGGCCGGGCGAGTGTGGGTGCCGTGAACGGCGATCCGGGCGGCGTGGGCCGGGCCACGGTGGGCCGCGCAGCGGTGCCCGCCGCCGCGACGGGGCGGGCGACGGTGCGGCCGGTGTCGCCGGCCGCTGGGACCAACGGCTGGACCCCCAACGGCCCGGGTGGACGAGGCTGGCCCGGCGAGCCGGGCCCGAACGGCCGCAGGGGGAGCTCGGCCAAGGCGAAGCGGTACCGGCGGCGCAACCTGCTCATCGGAGCCTTCGCGGTCTTCATCATGCTCGCCGGCGTCGGTGTGGTCGCCGGCACCTGGTATTACGACGACGTCCCGGCGCCCTCCGAGTTCGACGTGCCGCAGGCCACCACGATCTTCTACAAGGACGGCACCACGCCGCTCGCGAAGCTGGGCGAGGTGAACCGGGAGATCATCCCGATCTCCAAGATCCCCGAGCATGTCCGGTACGCGGTGGTGTCGGCCGAGGACCGCAAGTTCTACCAGCACGACGGCATCGACTTCGCCGGCATCGCCCGCGCCGCGTGGAACAACATCACCGGCGGCGACCTGCAGGGCGCCTCGACCATCACCCAGCAGTACGCGCGCAACGCCGCGGAGATGAACGAGATCACCTACGGCCGCAAGCTGCGCGAGGCGGTGATGGCCAACAAGCTGGAGCAGGACAAGAGCAAGGACGAGATCCTCGAGTACTACCTGAACACCATCTACTTCGGGCGCGGCGCGTACGGCATCGAGGCGGCCGCGAAGACCTTCTTCAACGTCCCGGCCGAGCAGTTGGATGTCGCACAGGCGGCGGTGCTCGCCGCGATCATCAAGCAGCCGGAGCCCAAGGGGAACGTCCCGGGGTTCGATCCGGCGCGCGACGAGGCCGCGGCGAAGGCCCGCTGGAACTACGTGCTCGACGGCATGGTCGAGATGGGCAAGCTCACCCGGGAAGAGCGCGACCAGTTGCAGTACCCGGCGGTCAACCCGTACGACCCGAACAACCCGCAGTGCGCGGTCGGCTGCGGCATCGACAAGCCCACCGGCAACGTGGTCAACTACGTGCGCCAAGAGATGCAGCAGATGGGGATTGACGACTGGAACGAGGGCGGTTACCAGGTCACCACCACCATCGACCCGACCCTGCAGGGCATCCTCGAGAAGACCATCCGGCGCGACGACCCGAACTCGCTGCTGCACGGCCAGCCGGAGAACCTCATGGCCGCGGCGGTCGCCATCGACCCGGAGACCGGGCAGGTGCTCGCCTACTACGGCGGAGAGAGCGGTACGGGCACCGACTACGCCGGCCTCAACCTCAACACCAGCCGGCAGGAGTGCAAGACGTCCCAGCCCCCCGCGAACTGCTGGTACGGCGGCCACCCGCCGGGCTCCTCGTTCAAGATCTATACGCTGGCGGCCGGGCTCGCCGAGGGCGTCTCCATGAACACCTACTGGGACACCACGAAGAGGAGGGACGGTGACTTCCCGATCTCCGACGCCGGCCGCACCCCGGCATGCGGCAAGAGCTGCACGCTGAGGGAGTCCACGATCAATTCCTACAACACGCCGTTCTACTGGCTCACGAAGGAGATCGGCGCGGACAAGGTCGTGGACGCCGCGCGCAAGGCGGGCATCCGGTACATGTGGCCCGACAACGGCGAGATGGTCGACCTCACCACGATCCAGAGTGGCGCCGAGGTCGCGCCGTCGAAGTTCAGCTGGCAGATCGGGTACGGCCAGTACGGGGTGACCGTGCTCGACCACGCCAACGGTGTCGCCACGCTCGCCGCGCGAGGGGTCTACCGGAAGGCACACTTCGTCCTCGAGGTCAAACAGCGCGACGCCCAGGGCCAGTGGAAGGTCATCAACGGGGAGCAGGTCAAGCCGCAGGAGGTGTTCAACCAGAACCAGGTCGACGACATCACGGCGGTGCTCAAGGACCTGCCGCAGCAGCGGCTGGCCGGTGGCCGCCAGTCGGCCCGCAAGACCGGCACCTGGGAGTTGGCGGGCTCGAAGGCGAACGCCCACGCGTGGATGGTCGGGTACACGAAGCAGATCGCCGCGGCCGTGTGGGTCGGCAACAAGGACAAAGAGCAGGCGATCAGGTACTACCCCAAGGGCTCGAAGAGCCTAACGGACGTGTTCGGCGCGAACCTGCCGGGCGACATCTGGAAGCGCTTCATGGACGAGGCGCACAAGGCCCTCAAGCTCAAGGCCGAGAGGTTCCCGCCGGCCAAGAACACCGGGGACGACAACCACCCGGCGGCGAACGGCGTCAAACCCGAGCCCAAGCCCGATCCGGAGGACTGCCTGATCCCCGGGCTGTTCTGCCCGGGCGACGGCGACGGCGACCGCGGCCGCGGTGGTGGCGGCGGCGGTGACGGTGGCGGTGGTGGCGGCGGTCTGCTCCCGTCACCGCCTCCCCCCGATCGACGCGGCGACTAGCGCGGGCGCGCCGAGCCGGGCGAGTGGTCTCGCCCGGCTCGGCGCGCATCCGATGACCGAAGAGTGGCAGGATTGCCCGCTATGAGCGCCTCGTCGACCCGTCGACCCGGCGGCGGCCCGCCCGTTGACGCGCCGTCGCGCTCGGACACCTTCCTGCGCGGGCTGTCCGAGGCGATCGGCGGGCCGCTCGGGGACCACGCCGGAGCACGGCCGGCCGTCGGCCGCTTCTGGACGGCGGCACGCATCGTGCTGGCGCTGACCTGCGTGACCTTGGTCCTGCACTGGGTGCAGAAGTCTCCGTGCCGGGACGGGGCGTGGGTCGACTTCAAGCAGTACACGCGGTTCTGCTACACCGACGTGCTCGCGCTCTACTACGCCGAGGGCGGGTTGCACGTCGGCGGCGTGCCGTACCTGGACTATCCGCTCGAGTACCCGGTGCTCACCGGCGCGCTCATGGCGGTGCTCGGCCTGCCGGTCCACGGCTCCGGCGTGGCGAACGAGGGCATGTGGTTCTACCAGCTCAATGCCGTCGTGCTCGGCGTGCTCGCGGTCGCCACCGTCGCCGTGATCCTCGCGCTGCGCCAGCGTCGGCCCTGGGACGCGGCGATGTTCGCGCTCTCCCCCGCGCTGCTGCTCACCGCCACCGTGAACTGGGACTTCCTCGCCATCGGGCTCGCCGCCTTCGGCCTGTACGCGTGGGCGAAGCGCCACCCGATCGTCGCGGGCGTGCTCCTCGGCCTCGGCACCGCCGCCAAGCTCTGGCCCGGCTTCCTGTTCGTCCCCCTGTTCTTCCTGTGCCTGCGCGCGCGTCGGGCGGGCACCTGGGCCGCCTCGGCCGGTGTCGGCGCGCTCGCCTGGGTCGCGGTGAACCTGCCGGTGGCGCTCGCCAATTTCGAGAACTGGAAACGGTTCTTCGACCTGAATGAAGAACGCGCCATCGACTGGGGCACGCTGTGGTACATCGGCGACCACTTCCCGCTCGGCGGCGGGCGGTACGGACTCGCGCCGTTCCAGTGGCTCGGCGGCCACATCCCGGTGCTGAACCTCCTGACCTACGCGCTGTTCTTCGTCGGCTGGGCGGCGGTGGGCGCGCTGATTCTGCTCGCCCCCCGGCGGCCACGGCTGGCCCAGGTCGCGTTCCTCACCGTGGCGATCTTCCTGATCTTCAACAAGGTCTGGTCGCAGCAGTTCGTGCTCTGGCTCATCCCGCTCGCCGTGCTCGCCCGCCCCCGGTGGGGCGCGTTCCTCGCCTGGCAGGCCGCCGAGGTCGGCTACTTCGTCGCCTTCTACGGGGAGCTGCTCGGCCGCGCCTCCGGCACGGAGGTGTTCCCGGAAGCCGTGTTCGTGCTCGCCGCGGTGCTGCGCCTCGGCACGCTCGCCGTGCTGTGCGGGTTCGTGGTGCGCGACATCCTGCGGCCGGAGATCGATCCGGTCCGCGGGACCTACGACGACGACCCCGACGGCGGGATCCTCGACGGGGCGCCGGACGCGAGGTGGCTGCGCCGCTCGCCCTCCGCCGCGGCTAGTCCAGGCGGTACACGATCGCTCCGGCCACCTCTTCCCGTGTGACGTCCAGCGCCCCCACGGGGATCTCCGCGGCCATCTCCCACGGCGTGCCGACCGCCAGGTCGGGCAGCAGGACGACCGAGCGCACCCCGTGGTCGCGCAGATAGGCCACGCTCTCCACGTCCGGGAAGGTGCGCACGGCCTCCTCCATGCGCCGCAGGCTGTCGGGGGTGAAGCCGCTCGTGCCGTTGACGATCGCCGGGAAGCCGTCGGTGGACCACAACATCACCGTCTGGTCAAAGCTCGGCCGCAGCGGCAGGACCAGCACCGGCGCCGGGGCGGTGCGCAGCGCGGCGGGCGCGGGTGGCACGACCGGGTGCGGCGTGCGGTTGACGCCCTCGACGAGCACGAGCGCGAGCGGCACCAGCATGGCGATCCGCAGCCACACCCCCGGGCGCGGGGGCACCCGCTCGGCGGTCACCTCGCTCGCGCGCCGCGCGAACGCGCTCACGGCCCCCGCGGCGAGCAGGCCGAGCAGCAGCGTCGTCCACAGCACGAGGCGCCCCGGCGTGCGGATCGCGTCCCAGCCGGGCAGCACGCCGTAAAGCGTCATGTAGCCCGGCCGACCGCCGTCGGCGAACTGGGTGCCCATCGCGAGCGCGATCGTGACCAGCACGCCCGCGAGGAGGAGCAGCCGCACGCGCAGCCGCCAGATCGAGAACACCAACCCGGCGAGGGCGAGCCCGTACAGCGCGAATCCGGGCAGGAGCGTCATCTCCGGGTGCCAGGGCAGGGTGGCCCGGGCGGCGGCGTGGTGGCCGCCCCACAGCCACGACTCGGCGGGCGCGGTGAGGAACCCGCGCAGCGGCGGCGAGTAGAGGGCGATCTCCTGGGGGCTGCGCTTGGCGTACGGGTGCAGCTGCACGACCTTGAGGTACGGCTGGGCCATCAGCAGCCCGGTCGCGGCGAAGACGAGCCCGCCGGCGAGGTCGGCGAGCAGCAGCCGGGCGCCGAACGGCCGGCGCCCCGCCCAGCGGCGCCGCACCGCCCACACCAGCGGCGTGACGAGGGTGATGAGCAGCAGCACGTACGCGAACGGCAGGCCGATCCCGAAGCCCAGGCTGAGTTGCCAGGCCGCCACCAGCCAGCCGGCGAGCGCCCAGCCGGCACGGCGGCGTTCGGGCCGGTACCCGTGCCGCAGCGACCACCCGTGGCCGCGGGCCAGCATCGCGAGGGCGAGCACGATACCGCCGCTGGACAGCACGTGCAGGTGACCCGCCTGGGCCAGGCGCCATGGGGCGTACGCGAAGGCGACGCCCGCCACGGCCGCGCCGAGGCGCCCGGCGCCGAGCTGACGGACGAGCGCGTACGCCCCGAGCGTCGCCAGGGCGTACGCGAGCACGTAGAGGATGTTGTACCGCACGACCGCGGCGACCGGCCCGTCGCCGATCATGCCGAACGGCGCGTACCCCAGCAGCGAGTCGGAGAAGGCGTAGCTGTACCGCTCGGGCCAGAACGTGTTGCCGTGCCAGAGCTGGGCCGGGTCAGTGGTCAGGATGTGCCCGGCCCAGGCGACCTGCCACGCCTGCAGGCTCGGGTCCCAGATGTCCTGCGCGATGGTTCGAGCGGGGTCGCGCAGGGTGGGCCAGGTCATGACCACGGCGAGGGCCAACGCGCCGAGGCTCGCCAGGGTCCACTCGTGGGTGAGCAACCGGCCCACCGCCATGGCGAGGCGGCGCAGCCGGGTCGGCGGGCGTTCGGGCTCGGGCGCGAACCGCTTCCACCGCTCCTCCTCGCTCTCGGCGGTGGTACCGGCATCGGGGGCGCCATCGGCGGTCGCCGGCGTCTCCGCGGCCCGGGCCGGCTCGGCAGGGTCCGCGCTGCGGTCGTCGTCCGCCGTCTCGGGCACGCTCTCTCGCTCGTCCTGGCCTGTGCTCATCGGCGGAATTGTCTACCGACCGACCCGCTCGCGCAGGTACGCGATGTCCGCGGCCTGCCCGGCCACCCCGCCCGGGGTCTCCACGATCACGGGGGCGTCGGCGGTGCGCACGACCGCAACCAGCAGCTCGGGGTCGATCTCGCCCTGCCCGATGTTGGCGTGCCGGTCGCGGCCGGAGCCGAATGGGTCACGGGAGTCGTTGAGGTGGACGAGGTCGATGCGCCCGGTGATCGCCTTGACCCGGTCGACGATACCGAGCAGGTCCTCCCCGCCGGCGTGGGCGTGGCAGGTGTCGAGGACGAACCCTGCGTCGTACTCGCCCACGACGTCCCACAGCCGCGCCAGCGCGTCGAACCGGCGCGCGCAGGCGTTGTCGCCGCCGGCCGTGTTCTCGATGAGTATCGGAGTGGCGAAGCCGCCCGACTCCGCCGCGTAGGCGAAGGTCTTGCGCCAGTTGTCGAACCCGGTGGCCAGGTCGTCACCCCTGTTCACGTGGCCACCGTGGACCACCAGGCCGCGCGCGCCGACGGCCGCGGCCGCGGTGGCGTGCTGCAGGAGCAGCTTGCGGCTGGGGATGCGGATCCGGTTGTTGAGGGTCGCCACGTTGATCCGGTACGGGGCGTGAATGAATATCGCCAGGCCCGACGCTCGCAACGCCTCCGCGTCCGCGCGGGGCCGCGGGGTGGCGAAGCTCTGAGGATCGGTGAGGAAGAACTGCACCGCGTCCGCGCCCCGGGCGGCCGCGGCCGCGATCGGATCCTCGGAATCGACGTGGGCCCCGATGCTGATATCGCCTCGCAGCGCCGTACCGCCGGCCTGCGCTGTGCTGACGTGCTGTGTCCTGCCGCCGGGCTCCGCCGTGCCACCGGGATTCGCCATGCGGCGAGCCTACGCCGCGCCGCCGACAGCCGATATGCCGTCACCGGAGGGCGTGGATCTCGTTAGGCCCGTTGACCCTGTCAACCTGGGGAGCCGCCATGCCGCGACGCCTTCGAGGCCCGTATGCGGCCGGTGCCGCCCTGGTGGTGGCCCTGGCCGGCGCGCTGCCCTCGCTCACCGCCACGCCAGGGTGGTCCAAAGCCGCCGGGCAGCCGGAGGTCGGGACACAGGTGCGGTTCGGCGGTGCACCCCTCGGCCTCGGTGCGCTGTGGTGCCGGGCGGAGCCGGACCAGACGCGGCTTCAGGTGCTGCCCGAGTCGAAGGTCACGTTCGTCAACTACACGGGGCGGCGGGCAGCGGTGCACGTCGACGGGCGGGATGTCGGGACGCTGGAGGCGAACCACGGTCTGCCGCTGGTCTTCCGCGACGGCCCCGTCACCGTCTCCATGGTTCCCGACTGCGGTTTCACGGTGATCCGGGCTATCAAGGCAGTGCAGGTGGATGTGGTGCCATCTACCACTGATACGGAAAATTCAGCTCGTATCTTCTCAATTGGCAACCCAAGTGCCGCGGCCCGGAGTACAGTTGCGGTTGCTGCGGCGGTCGCCGTGACACCCGCGCCGACCAGCGCGAACCCCCTCGTCGCGCTCGTCGCCACGGTGTGCGTCGCCGGGGCGAGTGCCGGAGCAATTCGGGCGATTATCGCCCAACGTGCATCTAGTACTCCTCTGGCGTAAGCTATAAGACAAGACAAAAGCTCCGCGGGGCGCCTCATATCCAACCTCGTCGGTGTGGTCGTTCCTCCCCAGGTCCCACCCAAGATGCGGATAGAGGCGCCCCGCGGCCTTGTCCTGTCTGTCGCCAGGTATCCTTGCCGGGTTCGCCGATGGGCGGACAGACGCATGACCTCCTGCCACGGATGGACCGTGGCCGCCTAGCCCAGAGGAGGTGAGCACGTCTTGCGTCACTACGAAGTCATGGTGATCCTCGACCCCAGCCTCGAGGAGCGCACCGTCGCCCCGTCGCTCGACACGTACCTCAACGTGATCCGCAACGCGGGTGGCTCGGTGGAGAAGGTCGACGTGTGGGGCCGTCGGCGCCTCGCGTACGAGATCAAGAAGAAGGCCGAGGGGATCTACGCCGTCATCGACGTGTCGGCGCCGCCCGCGGCCGTCGCCGAGCTGGACCGGCAGCTGCGCCTGAACGAGGCCGTCCTGCGTACCAAGGTCATCCGGCCGGACACCCACTGACGGCCGTCCGACACGGCCGGAGCGGGCGTCGCGCGTGGTCGTACCCGTATGCGAGTCTTGCGGCGAGACTGAGCTGAGCGCCACGAGGAGTGACCATGGCTGGAGAGACGACCATCACGGTCATCGGCAACCTGACCGATGACCCCGAGCTGCGTTTCACCCCGTCCGGCGCGGCGGTCGCCAGGTTCCGTGTCGCGTCGACGCCGCGGTACCTGGATCGCCAGTCGGGTGAGTGGAAGGACGGCGAGCCGCTCTTCCTGTCCTGCACGGCGTGGCGCCAGGCCGCGGAGAACATCGCGGAATCCCTGCAGCGCGGCACCCGGGTGATCGTCTCCGGACGACTGCGCCAGCGGTCGTACGAGACGAAGGAGGGCGAGAAGCGCACGGTCATCGAGCTGGAGGTCGACGAGATCGGCCCCTCGCTGCGGTACGCCACGGCGAAGGTGCAGAAGATGTCGCGCAGCTCGGGCGGTGGATTCGGCTCCAGTGCGGGTCAGGCGGGCGGCGGGTTCGCCGACGACCCGTGGGCGAGCGCGACGCCGGCGGCGTCCGGCGCGGGCGCGGCGACGGCGGCGTCCTTCGACGACGAGCCCCCGTTCTAGGCGATGCGCCCTGGTGAATGAGAGCACACGTCTGAGATAGAGCACGAGGAAAGAGACATGGCGAAGGCTGCGGCACAGCGCAAGCCGAAGAAGAAGGTGAACCCCCTGGACAAGGAGGGGATCACCTACATCGACTACAAGGACACGGCGCTGCTGCGCAAGTTCATCTCCGACCGCGGCAAGATCCGCGCTCGGCGGGTGACCGGCGTGACCGCCCAGCAGCAGCGGCAGATCGCGCGTGCGGTCAAGAACGCCCGGGAGATGGCGCTCCTGCCGTACACGACCACGGTGCGCTGAGGGGAGGGCATCCGATGAAGATCATCCTGACTCAGGAGGTCTCCGGCCTCGGCTCCCCCGGCGACGTGGTCGAGGTCAAGGACGGGTACGGGCGCAACTACCTGCTCCCGCAGGGGTTCGCGATCGCGTGGAGCAAGGGCGCCGAGAAGCAGGTGACGCAGATCAAGCGCGCCCGCGAGGCCCGGGAGATCCGCGACCTCGGCCAGGCCAACGAGGTCAAGGCCCAGCTCGAGGCGCTGCAGGTGCGACTGCCGGTCCGGGCCGGCAGCGGCGGCCGCCTGTTCGGCTCGGTGACGTCGAGCGAGATCGTCGAGGCGGTCAAGGCCGCCGGAGGTCCGACCCTCGATCGGCGCCGGATCGAGCTGGGTAAGCCCATCAAGTCCACGGGGACGCACCAGGTGCAGGTCAAGCTGCACCCCGAGGTCAGCGCGACCATCTCCCTCGACGTTGTCGCCGTCAAGTAGCGGCACCTACCGCGCCGTCGTGGGCCCGCGCACCCGCCCGGCCCCCACCGCGCGGCGGCGTGCGTTCAGATCGTCGGCGCCGCCCGGATCACACGGACAGGTCACCCTACTGACGTAAGGCTCGGGACCGGGACAGGGCGGACCGACCCGCGGTCATCGGACGGTGTCTGACGTGACCCGCGCGGTCGGTGCTCACCGTTCTTGCTCGGCGCGTCTGACGCCGTGCCGCCCGGAGTGGTCACACCCCGAGCAGCGAGAAGATCGCGGTGGTGACACCCGCGCCGACCACCGCGGACGCGAAACCGATCGCCCCCGACCGCCAGCTGCCGTTGTACCAGCGCAGGATCAACGCGATGGCCAGGCTGAGGGAGACCGCGGTCGCGAGGCGCGGCACGGCGTGGACCAGGGCGTTCAGCGCCTCGGTCCGAGGCGGGGCGCACGGGTTGCCGGCCGGATCGACACAGTTCGGATCGGGCGTGGTGTCGAGCGTGAGCGCCCAGATCCCGTAGAGCAGGGCCGGGACGACGTACCACACGGTGGTGAGCCAAACCGCGGCCAGGTAGCCCGGCTCGGGCTCCGCCACGTCCTCGTCGCGAACGACCCGGCGGGCCCGCGCCGGCCGGCGTGGTGGCACCATCTCGGCGGGGCGCCGGGTCGCCGGCAGGGCAAGGCTGGCCCGCTGGTCGTACCAGTCGTCGCGCTCGTCGTCGTGCGCCTCGTCTGGATCTGGGCGGGCCGGCTGTGGAGGGCCGGCGACGTAGCGCGGGTCGGTCAGGTAGCCGCTCGCGTCCGGCACGCGCCGTTGCGACGGGATCCACCCGGTGCCGGTCTGCCAGGAGGCGTCGTACTGCCGCTCCGGCGCCCACGTCCCGGGGAACCGCTCCGGCGTGCGGCTGTCGTCGTGCCAGCGGCTCGGTACGTCGTGCCAGTCGCCGGCCGCGTGGGCGCGGCCGCCGTACGGGGGGTTGTCGTAGCGGGCGCGGGTGTCATACCCGGTGGTGTCGTACCCGGCATCGTCGTACCAGGCGGTGTCGTAGGCGTCCGGCTCGTATACGTGGCCTTCGTAGGCGCGACCGTAGCCTGCCGCATCGTAGGCGGCGCGATCGTATGCGTCGGCGTCGTATGCGTCGGCATCGTAGGCGGCGGTGTCGTCACCGCCGGTCTCGTCACGCCCCGGCCATGGGTGGCGTGCCCTGAACCGGTCGCGTGGGCCGCGCGACTGGTACCGCCACTGCCGGTCCTCCATCGCCGAAGAGTGACCCTCCCAAGACCCGATCGGCAATCGTCCAACCAGCCGAAACGTCCTCTTAGCGCCGACCTGGCGCGCCGCCGGCGTGCTTTTTCTTCTATCCACAGGATGGGGACGCTGTCCAGGCAGGTCCAGCCCTGTGCGACCGCTTGTCCCCAAGAGAAATCCACAGACTGTGCACAGGGTGGCACACACCTACCCCGGTCCCATCCACAGGTTGTCCCAAGGCTCATCCACTGGATGGTTTGGCACGGGAGCCGGGCGTCCTTAGGGTCTGTCAGTCGGGGGCCGCCGACCCATGGTCGGCGCAGCATTGTCGTACCCGAGCGGTATCACGGGTCCAGACTCCCGATGCCGCTGAGGGAGCGCGCGATGTCGGGGGGTCCATGTGTCGATCACAGACGACGTACGGACGTCGAGTCGATCGCCTGCCGGGTCACCCGGCGCGGAGGCCCAGTTCGACCGCACGCCGCCGCAGGACATCGCGGCCGAGCAGTGCGTCCTCGGCGGGATGCTGCTGTCCAAGGACGCCATCGCCGATGTCATCGAGATTCTCCGGTCCAGCGACTTCTACCGGCCGGCGCACGCCACCATCTTCGATGCGATCCTCGACCTGTACGGTCGCGGCGAGCCGGCCGACCCGATCACCGTGGCCGCCGCGCTCGCCGACTCGGGGGACCTCGCCCGGGTCGGTGGCGCTCCGTACCTGCACACCCTCATCGCCGCCGTGCCCACCGCAGCCAACGCGGCCTACTACGCCCGGATCGTCAGCGAACGTGCCGTACTCCGCCGGCTCGTCGAGGCCGGGACGCGCATCGTGCAACTCGGCTACGGCGCGGCGGCCGGGGCCGGGCGCGATGTCGACGACGTGGTCGACCTGGCGCAGCAGGCGGTGTACGAGGTCACCGAGCGCCGGGTCAGCGAGGACTTCTCGGTCCTGGCCGATCTGCTGCAGCCGACGCTCGATGAGATCGAGGCGGTCGGGTCGCAGAGCGGGGTGATGACCGGCGTGCCGACCGGGTTCACCGATCTGGACCGTCTGCTCAACGGCCTGCACCCCGGCCAGTTGATCGTTGTGGCTGGAAGGCCAGGCTTGGGCAAGAGTACGGTCTCGATGGATTTTGCCCGGAATGCAGCGATAAGGCACAACCTCGCCAGCGTCATCTTCTCGCTCGAGATGAGCAAGGTCGAGATCGTGATGCGGCTGCTGTCGGCCGAGGCGCGGGTGCCTCTGCACGTGCTGCGCTCGGGGCAGCTCTCCGACGACGACTGGACGAAGCTGGCGCGCCGGATGGGCGAGATCTCCGAGGCGCCGCTGTTCGTGGACGACACGCCGAACATGAACCTCATGGAGATCCGGGCGAAGGCCCGCCGCCTGCGGCAACGCCACGACCTCAGGCTCGTGGTCGTCGACTACCTGCAGCTCATGACGACACCGAAGCGGGTGGAGAGCCGCCAGCAGGAGGTGGCCGAGCTGTCCCGGGGCCTCAAGCTGCTCGCCAAGGAGATCGAGTGTCCTGTGGTGGCGGTGTCGCAGCTCAACCGCGGGCCGGAGCAGCGGACCGACAAGCGACCCCAGCTGTCTGACTTGCGGGAAAGTGGATCGATTGAGCAGGATGCCGATGTCGTCATCCTGCTGCATCGGGAGGATTACTACGACAAGGAGTCGCCAAGGGCCGGAGAGGCGGACTTCATCGTCGCCAAGCACCGCAACGGCCCGACCGACACCATCACGGTCGCGGCGCAACTGCACATGTCCCGCTTCGTCGACATGGCGGTGATGTAGCGGAGGTATTCGCCGAGCGCGCCCGCACCGGGTGCCGCACGGGCTTCGCCGGACCTGCGCGTGGTGGCCGCCCGGGTCGCGGACCCGGGCGGCCACCACCATCGAACGCCGTGACGGATCAGTCGAACAGTTCCCCGAGGAAACCGCGCCGCTTGCGTCGGTAGTGCCCGTGGTAGCCGTAGTGCCCGTACGCCGGCGTCGGGTAGGCGGGCGGTGGTGGTGGCGGTGGCGGCACGTAGCCGCCGGGCGCGGGCTGTGCGGGTTGGGCCGGTTGGGTCGGCGCGGCGGCCCGCTGCTGCGACTCGGACCAGGTCGCCTCGGCGTCGATCAGCTTCTCCAACTCGCCGCGGTCCAGGAAGATCCCGCGGCACTCGGTGCACTGGTCGATCGTGATGCCGCTGCGCTCGTACTGGCGCATCTGGCCTTGACATTTCGGGCAGGTGAGCTCCATCCCCTGACCGTACCGAACGCCGTCCTCGGGCCGGCGTTCACGCGGGCCTTTCCGGCGCCGCCTTCTTCTCGTCAGGGCTGTCCCACGTCTGCCCGGACGGGCGGCGGGCGGCCGGGATGCGGATCACGGCTCCCGGGTCGTGCAGCGGCGCGGCGAGGGTACCCGGGCGGCCGCCCGATCCGCGCCGCAGCGCGGCCAGCAGCCGGTCCGCCGGCATCGGCCGGGCGAACAGGTGCCCCTGGCCAGCCGCGCAGCCCAGTTCCCAGAGCGCACGCCGCTGCGATTCGCGCTCCACGCCCTCCGCCACCACCGTGAGGTCCAGGCTGCGGCCGAGGTCCACCGTGGACCGAACGACGGCCGCCGCCTCCGGGGAGACCTCCATGTCCCGCACGAACGCTCGGTCGATCTTCAGCTCGTGCACCGGAACCCGGGGCAGTATCGAGAGCGAGGAGTAGCCCGTGCCGAAGTCGTCGAGTGCGAGCCGGATCCCCTGGTCGCGCAGTTCGCCGAGCACCCGGTCGACGACCTCGAGCTGGCTGAGGGTCAGCGACTCGGTCAGCTCCAGGATCAGCCGGTCAGCGGGCAGGTCGTGGTGGCGCAGCCGCTTGGCGACCGAGTCGGGGAAGCGGTGGTCCAGCAGACTGCGCGGCGAGACGTTGACGGCGACCGGCAGGTCGAAGCCCGCCTCCCGCCACTCCGTGACGGCGAGCAGGGCCTGGTCGAGCACGGCCTCGGCGAAGGCCGGCAGGATGCCGGAGCGCTCCACGGTCGCCAGGAACTGGTTCGGGTCGAGGTCCCCCTTGTCCGGATGGTGCCAGCGGGCGAGGGCCTCGGTGGCGAGCACCTCCCCGGTGGCGAGGTCGACGATCGGCTGAAAGTTGACCGTGATCTCGTGTTCGGCCATCGCCCGGGGCAGGTCGCCGCCGAGGATGAGCCGGCCGATGTTCGCCGTGTCGTGCGTCCGCCTGTACACCGAGATCCGTGAGCCGGTGCGTTTGGCCTGGTACATCGCGATGTCCGCGCGTCGCATCAGTTCGCCGACGCCGCCTCGGCTCGGGGCGGTGGCGATGCCGATGCTCGCCTCGACGCTGATGGGGATGCCTTCCACCTCGATCGGCTTGGTCAACGAAGCGAGGATCGCCTGGGCGCGGTGGGTGGCGATGGCGGGGGCGGCCAGCCGACGCAGCAGCACGGCGAACTCGTCGCCGCCGAGGCGGGCCACCAGCGCGTCCTCGCCCGCCGCCGCGCGCATGCGGTGCGCCACCTCGACCAGCACCTGGTCACCGGCGGCGTGTCCGAGGGTGTCGTTGACCTCCTTGAAGCGGTCGAGATCGATCATCAGCAGCGCGGTGATGCCGCGTGCCGGGTGCCGTTCCAGCGTCGCGGTCGCCTCGTCCTGCAGCCGCTGCCGGTTGGCCAGGCCGGTCAGGGCGTCGTGGGTGGCGTTGTGGGCGTGCTGTTCGGCGAGCCTCGCCAGCTCGGCGTACGCGGCCGCGTTGCGGATCGCGGTGCACAGCGCGAACGCGAACGTCCGCAGGGTGTACTGCTCCCGCTCGGAGAGTTCGACCGTGCCGCGGAAGCGCAGCGTCAGCAGGCCCACGTCCGGCCCACCATCGTGGCCTTCGAGGCGCACCGAAATGGTGTTGCCTGTGGCGGGTGGGGCGTTCGACGGGTCGCCGTCGTAGCTGATCCCTTCTATGCCGCCGCGCACGAGGCGCGGTGGCACCCTGTCCATCTCGACCCGGACCTCCAGTTCGTCGGCCGAGAACAGGTCGGCACCCCGCGCCACCGCGGTGTGCAGCACGCCGTCCAGGTCGACCGCGTTGAACTCGTCGGTGGCTTGCGCCAGCTTCTGCCACGCGTCGCGCTCCTCCCGCGCGCGCAGTCGGTTCGCGTACGCGAGGTGCAGGCTCACGCCGAGGACCGGGACGCCGAGCAGCAACCACGGATCGAGGTCGTCCAGCCGCAGGATCGACACGCCGAGCGCCGCGAGCAGGAAGCGGGCCACGACTCCGCCGATCCTCACATCCCACTGGGCCCGCAGCCGACTCAATGCGGATGTACCGGTGTCGAGGGCGATGACGTTCGAGACGAGGAGCTGGTCGACGACGGCGTAGGTCAAGGCGCAGAGCGCCAGTGTGCCGAGCGTGCTCACCAGGCTCGCGTTCGGTGCCAGGCCGGGCAGTGCCACCCCGACCGCCGCCGCGGCGCCGGCGGCCAGGACATCCTTCGCCGCGTTGAAGAATACCTTGATGGGCGCGAGTCGGTACGCGCAGTTGGTGATGATGGTGCCGATGCCGGTGCCGACTATCACCACCTCCGGCGGCGCGACCGTCAGCCCGATGAGGATGGCGACCGAGGTGGAGGAGAACTGGTGCGTTGCGGACCGAATCCGCGTCCAGATCCTAATGTCGGCCACCGCGGTGAGCCCGGCCAAGGCGAGCGTCGACCAGGAGACCACGTGCTCGCGGGTGCCGGCTGGCACGAGTAGAGCAATGAGGAGGGCAAGCGCGGAAACATCAACGAGGCCAACGAACAGCCTCAGCCGCCCGTTGGCCTCGTGCGTCAATGATCGATGAACGTTACCCGCCGCCACCGCGCCAGTGTTGGCACGGGGCCGGGCCGCCTGTCAAGCCCGCGCAGGTCAAGCGTTGCGCTATCAGCCCCAAGCTTCGTCACGCATCTCGGATCGCCCCTCCCGCTTGTGCAGTCGGTCTCCGTGTGGCCCGCGCCGGCTGCGGGCCTGTGTTTGTCCGATCCCACTCCAGGGGTATCGGCCACTCCGCGGGTCGCTTCGCGACACCGGAAGCGTAAGGGCGATCTCCGAAAAGCTCTATCGCAATTTGTCGTTATATGCAACATATGTGAAGTTGCTTCATGTTCGTAGCTCTCTGTCGGAACTCGAGAACGTATCGCTACCGGAGCCGCGAACGCTCAACGCACTGTCGATGCCTAGTACCAGCCTGTTCCCGGTGCGCAAGTCGGGTCAGAGGACGGCGGTGCGGAGCAGGGTCACGGCGCAGCTTACAACGAGCGCTGCCAATACGATTGTCCGGAAACGGGTCGTGGACAACCGCCTGAACAGCCGGTCCCCGATCAGCCACCCGAAGCCGATCGCCGGCAGCCCGACGAGGGCGATCCAGGCGACCAGCGGGGTGACCAGCCCGGAGAGGAGGAATCCCCCTCCACCGACCGCGCCTGATCCGGCGAAGACGGCCGCCAGCGTCGCCCGAAACGTGCGTGGGTCGTACCCCATCGCATGAAAAGCCGCGACCAACGGCGGGCCGTTGGTGCCGGTAGCGGTGGACAGGGCACCGGCGAGGACGCCGATACCGCCGGTCGCCAGTGGCGTCGGTGCGCGCAGCCGCACGTCGCGCCAGACCAGGGCGACGCAGCCGAGCACGCAGACCGCGATCAGCGCGCCCAGCACCCGCTCCGGCGCGGCGCGCAGCAGCCAGATCCCGAGCGGCATGCCGAGCGCGCCCGCGGCCAGCAGCTGGCCCGTCTCGACCCACCGCACGTGCCGGTGCTCCCGGGCCGCCACCACGAGGTTCATCGCCAGGCTGGCCAGGCCCGCGGCGACCACCGCGGACCGGGGGTCCGCCGCGAGTGCCAACAGCGGTACGGCGACCAGCGCGAAGCCGAAGCCGGTGACCGCCTGGGCGAGGGCGGCGAGAAGGAGGATGGCGAACGCGGCGAGGAGGGTGGACGCCATACCCGTAGGCTCGCACTCGTGGCGGAGCAGACGGGCTTGACCCATGTGGATGTGACGGGCGCGGCACACATGGTGGACGTGTCCGGGAAGTCGGTCGGTGTGCGGCGGGCGGTCGCCGCGGGCCGGGTGCGCACGACGCCCGAGGTCGTGGCGCTGCTGCGCGGCGAAGGGCTACCGAAGGGGGACGCCCTCGCCGTCGCTCGCATCGCCGGGATCATGGGTGCCAAGCGCACCCCCGATCTCGTGCCGCTGTGTCACCCGATCGCCCTGCACGGCGTCACCGTGGACCTGTCGCTCACCGAGTCGACAGTGGAGATCGTCGCGACCGTGCGCACCGCCGACCGTACCGGGGTGGAGATGGAGGCGCTAACGGCGGTGGCGGTCGCCGGTCTCGCCCTGATCGACATGATCAAGGCCGCGGACCCCGCGGCCTCGATCGACGGGGTGCGGGTACTGCGCAAGGAGGGCGGCAAGACCGGCGAATGGGTGCGCCCGGACGAGGCCGACCAGCCGGCCGGAGGCGACCGGGCGCCGGACGCCGACGAGTCGGCCGAGGCCGACCAGCCGGCCGGGAGCACGGCGTCGGCGCCCGGGCCGCACGAGGAGCCGGCTCCGCCGGCGCGGGTGGCCGGCCGGCCGATCCGGGCGCGGGTAGTGGTCGCCTCCAACCGAGCCTCGGCCGGCGTCTACCCGGACACCAGCGGCCCGCTCATCGTAACGAGGCTGCGCGAACTCGGCTGCGAGGTGGACGAGCCGATCGTGGTGCCCGACGGGGAGCCGGTGACGGCTGCCCTGCGTGCCGCCGTGGCCGACGGCGTCGACGTGGTGCTCACCAGCGGCGGCACCGGCATCACCCCGACCGACCGCACGCCCGAGGCGACCCGGACCGTGCTGGACTACGAAATCCCGGGCATCGCCGAGGCGATCCGGGTGCGCGGTCTCGCGGCGGTGCCGACCGCCGCCCTCTCCCGAGGGCTCGCCGGCGCCGCCGGGCGGACCCTCGTCGTCAACCTGCCCGGGTCCACCGGCGGCGCGCGCGACGGTCTCGCCGTCCTCGCCCCGATCCTCGCCCACGCGGTCGACCAGCTGCGCGGCGGCGATCATCCCCGCCCGGCTGGCCATTCCGGCTCCGGCGACCGCCCCCGCCCGGGTGACCTTCCCGCCCTCGAAAGCTAGGCTCGGCGACGTGACGGACGGGCCTATGCCGTGGGACGAGGCGCGGGCCGCGGCGTATGCGGCCGGGCTGGCGGCCGCCGCCCGAGCGGTCGAGGTGCCGCTTGCCGCGGCCGACGGCTGTACGCTCGCCGAGCCGGTGCTCGCCCGCACCGATCTGCCCGCCTTCCCGACGTCCAGCGTGGACGGCTGGGCGGTGCGCGGGCCGGGGCCGTGGCGGGTCGTCGGCCGGGCGCTGGCCGGATCGGCCGCGCCGGCGCTGACCGAAGCCGGCTCGGCGATGGAGATCGCCACCGGGGCGATGGTGCCGGCGGGCACGGAGACGATCATCCGCGTGGAGGACGCCACCCGCGACGCGGACGGCCGGGTCAGCGGATCCCCCCGCGCACCACGGGAGTGGCGAGAGCCGGGTGAGGAGGCGACCCGCGGCGAGGAGCTGGTGCCGGCGGGGACGGCGGTGACGCCGGGTGTGATCGGGCTGGCTGCGTCCTGTGGCTACGACACCCTGCTCGTGCGGCCCCGGCCGGTGGCGGCGCTGACCGTCTTCGGTGACGAACTGCTGACCAGCGGGCTGCCGGGCGACGGGCGGGTGCGTGACGCCCTCGGCCCGCAGCTCCCGGCGTGGCTGACCCGGCTCGGTGCGCGGGTCCCCGATGAGGCGATCGTGGGCCCGGTCGAGGACACGCTCGAGGCGCATCTGCTGGCGATCCGCTCGGCGCTCGCCGGCGGCGCCGACCTCGTCTGCACGACGGGCGGCACCATGCGCGGGCCGGTCGATCATTTGCACCCGGCCCTGCGTGAACTCGGGGCCGAGTACGTCGTCAACGCGGTCCGGGTGCGCCCCGGCTACCCGATGCTGCTGGCTCGGTTGCCGAGTGGACAGTTCCTGGCCGGCCTGCCCGGCAACCCGCAGTCGGCGGTCGTGGCGCTGGTGTCGCTCGTCGCGCCACTGCTCGCCGGCTGGCACGGCCGGCCGCTGCCCGCGCTGGAGACGGTGACGCTCGCTGCTCCGCTGCGCGGGCGGGGCGCAGACACACACCTGGCGCTCGTCCGGCTGGACCCGGCCGACGGGCTCGCCCACCCGGTGGCGCACGTCGGCTCGGCGATGCTGCGCGGGCTCGCCGCCTCGGACGGGTTCGCGGTCGTCGCGCCCGGCGCCTCGGCCGCCGCGGGCGACCGGGTTCCGTTCGTACCACTGCCTCTGCTGAAGGGAGAGCGATGCTGAGCGCCCGGATCACGGCCGAGCCGCTCGACGTGGCGGCTCACGAGCGGGCCGTCGCGGACCCTCGCGCAGGGGCGGTGGTCTCCTTCGCCGGAGTGGTCCGCGACCACGACCACGGCCGGACGGTGACCCTGCTGGAGTACGAGGGGCACCCCACCGCGGAGGCGGTGCTGCGCGAGGTCGCCGAGGAGATCGCCAAGGATCCTGCGGTCTACGGGGTGGCCGTGTCGCACCGGATCGGCACGCTGCGGGTCGGGGACGTGGCGCTCGCCGCCGCCGTCGCGACCGCCCACCGCGCCGAGGCGTTCGCCGCGTGCGCCCGGCTCGTCGACGAGGTGAAGGCCCGGCTGCCGGTGTGGAAGCGCCAGGTCTTCGCCGACGGCTGCGAGGAGTGGGTCAACTGCCCGTGACGCCGCCTCAGCGCACAGGTGACGGGGTGAGTATCCGGCCGCCGACGCGCAGCGTGGGCTCGGCGCTGAAGGCCGGTTCGGCTCCGGGCCGCCACGGCAGGGCGGCGACCATGGTGATCAGCGCGAGTGCGAGCGAGTTCTCGGCGAGGACGCCCACCGCGCCATCCGCGTAGTGCGACACGTCGGGCAGTTGATGCTCGTACGCCCAGATCGGCGAGACCACGAACAGCACATAGACGCCCAGCGCCGCGGTCGCGTGCCGCAAGCCGGTCAGGCTGAGCATTCGCGGGGTGACCAGGCCGTCGGCCAGACGGCGCCGGGTCAGGCCGCGGGTCGCCGCGCGCCGGCGGCGGGCGGTGTCCGCGAGGATGATGATCGCGGGCAGCACGAAGGCCAGGTGGTGCGACCAGGAGATCGGGCTGATCACGTTCGAGGTCAGGCCGACCAGCGTGAACGCGGCCAACTCGTCGCCCTCGGCGTGTGCGGTCATGGCGCGGGACAGGCCCAGGGCGAGCATCAGCATCGCGAAGGCCAGCCACATCAGGCCGGGCGTGTCCGGCGAGTCGTACAGCCGGGCGAGTACGCCCGCCAGCGACTGGTTGGGCGTCATGTCGGCCACGCCGACGCGCTCGGTCTGCCAGATGACGCTGGTGAAGTAGGTGAACGAGTCGCGGGAGGCGACCAGGAAGCCTCCGATGGTGACGCCGACGGCCGTGCCGATCGCGGTGAGCGCCGGCCGCCACTGCCGGCTGACCAGCAGGTAGCAGATGAACAGGGCCGGCGTCAGCTTGATCGCCGAGGCCAGGCCGATGCCTACGCCCGCCCAGGCCCCCTGGCGCCACAGCCGCTGCAGCAGTGTCCCCGCCACGGGGCGACCCGCCGATTGGAAGCGCCAGCGCAGCGCGACCAGATCGGCCATGATCAGACCGAAGAGGAGCAGGTTGACCTGCCCGTAGCCGATGGTCTCCCGGACCGGTTCGGTGGCCGCGGCCAGCGGTACGGCGAGCGCCACCGCGAACCAGCGGGGCCAGCCGCACTGGTCGGCGATCGGCACGAGGAGGGCGGCGAGCACGACCGCGAGCGCGGTGAGGCTGGCGACCGCGTTGAGCACGCCCGCGACGCCGACCGGCAGGGCCGCCATCGGCAGCATCACGATCGCCGCGAACGGTGGATAGGTGAAGCCGAGGGTGACGTCAGGTGCCACGTACTCGTAGAGCCCGTCGCCGCTCCACCACCACACCACCGCCCCGTGGTAGATCCGCAGGTCGAAAAAGATGTACGACCGCCCGAACGCGCGTACCGCCAGCACCGCCGCGATGACGGTGCCGGCGACGATGCCGAGTCGGACGATCGTCCTGCGATCGATGTCACGCAAACGGGGGGTGGCACGGTGGAGCCGCTCGATGACGCTCGCCGGCATCGATTCGGTACCCCCGTACCGCCGTAGTGTTTCCCGCCCAGGTCCGGCAAGGAGCCTAGACCGGATGGTCACACCGGCACCTCCCGTGTTACGCGAACGTGTCCGATCGCACACTTTTTCGCTATCTTTTCCACTGGTTCAACGCCCGCCGACCGGTTCAGGTGATTTGCGCTAGGACCACCACCACCGCCCACTCCTGCTGCGCCCGCCCCGGCGCCGCCGGCGCGCGCCCACCGGCAGGCCCGTCCGCGCCGCCCATCTCGGGCCGGAAGAGTTGATCAGGTGCCGCGTCCGCCAGGCGATCCCCGGCCGGCCCTCGGTGTCGACGAGGGTCAGCAACAGCCCTCCGAACAGCCCCATGTTCTTCAGGAAGTGCGTGAGCTGCTCGCGTCGTTGCCCGGGGTCCGCCATCTGCCAGAACGGGTGACCGGCGGCCGTCGTCGGGATGAGCGAGCCGGCGAGCGCCAGCGCCGCGGGGCGCTTCAGGATGCCCGTGGCGAGCATGAGGCCGCCCGTCACCTGGACAGCTCCGTTGAGCCTGATCAGCTTCTTGGTGTCGGTGGGCATCCGGTGATCCAGCCGGGTGAGCACCGGCGCGAGCCGGTCCGTCACCGGCTTGGCCCTCGTGACCAGCCGTTGCGGGTTCAGCAGGCCCTGGGTGCCGGCGACGACGAAGATCCCGCTCAACATGGTCCGGGCGGCGTGACGTACCGCTGTCATGGCCCCAGTGTTACCCCGCCGGTAGCCGGACACTCACTGAGCGTTATCTCTGCCGGGGCTACGCCGGGCCGGTCGGCGAGGGCTCCGGGGAGACCACCGACGGGTGCAGGTCGGCGAGCGGGGCCCCCGGCGGCGCGTGTCCGGGGCGGCTGACCACGAAACGCTCCCCGTCGGCCAGGTCCCGCTCGGTGCAGATGAACTCGTCCGTGACGAGCACCCGCCATTTCGGGTCCCGGACGCACACCCGCAGCCCGCGGCGTACCCCACCGATCACCAGGGGAGTCGCCTCGGGCCACGCGTCGTGAGGTCGGATCTCCAGGACGATCGGCCGGCCATCGGCCCGCGCCGCCATGGCGTCGAGGGCCCGGGGCACCCCGGGCACCTCGGCGCGCCGGTTGACCAGGTCGGGCGACAGGACGGCGGCGACGAGGCCGGCGGCGAGCGCGCCGGCCCCGACGCCCCGGGTCACCGCGGGCCGGAGGGTCAGCCTGGGCAGCAGCGCGACCCACCCGGCCGCCGCGAGCATGAGCAGGGCGAGCGGCATCGCCCGCGAGAAGTAACCCACGTAGGTCTCGTGCAGCCCGTCGATGCCGTAGCTGGTGTAGCAGAAGAACAGGAGCGCGCCGAGGACCGTCAGCCGCCAGCCGGCGAGCAGGAGGCCCGCGTACGCCTCCTCGCGGGCGAGGTGGGCGGCGAGGCGCACCCCGGCGAACAGGACCACCACGACGGCGAGCGCGAGCCAGGGGTCGGCCGCCCAGAACTGCAACTGGTAGCGCAGCGCCTCGGCCGGCGGGTGCACGTCGCGCTCGCCGCCGTAGGCGACGTACTTGCCGAACTCGCCCGGCCAGTTGAGCAGCACGTTGAGCACGATCGGCAGCAGGAAGACCCCGAGCACCCCCGACGCGGCCAGCCAGGACACGCGGTCGCGGGTCGGACCGGTGCCGCGCCTGCGCCGCCGCCACCAGTGCGCCAGCAGCGCGGCGCCGGCGATGAACGGCACGAAGAACAGGAACTCGGCGTGCCCGTGCACCAGCAGCCCTCCGGCGAGCACGAGCAGCCACAGGTGTCCGGCGCGCCCGGCCGCCACCGAGGCCGCGGCGACCAGCAGCAGGAGGAACGGCGTGGTGTAGGCGTACGGCATCCAGGTCGAGGTGACGATCTCGCCGTGGGCGGCGAGGTAGGCCAGGGCCGCGCCGCCGGCGGTGGCGACCGGCACCGGCGACCGGAACCACCCGAAGAGCACGGTCAGCACCAGGGCGACGCACGCCGCGTTGAGCGCGAGGATCGCCACCGCCTGACCGTTCCACGGCGACGGGACCACGCCGAGCAGGTCGTGCAGCAGCCACTCCCCGGCCGCCTGCACGTAGAAGTACGCCGGACCGGGATGGGAGAAGCCGATCCGGGAGTAGTTGCCGACGAGGAGGTCGAAGTGCTTCGCCTGGTAGGTGATGATCGAGTTTGCGGCGAGGTCGCCCTCCTCGTAGATGACCCGCCAGAACAGTTCCCGGCTGCGGGCGAGCAGCAGGGCCAGCAGCGTGACGGACGAGGCGCCGAACACCGTGGCGCCCCGCGGACGGTGGGCGGTCACGTCGGCTGGGTCCGCAGGTACCGGCCGAAGTGCGGGACCGTGAACGCGACCGTGCCCCGCTCCCCCGAGTAGATCAGGCCCTTCTTGATCAGCGCGTCGCGGGCGGGCGACAGCGACGCGGGCTTGCGGCCGAGCGCGCGGGCGATCTCTGCGGTCGACACCGGGCTCTCCGCCTCGGCGTCGGAGCCGGCCTGGTGGGCCAGCGCCGCCATCGTGCGCATGTACTCCCGCTCCGCCGGCGTGGCCCGCTCGTACCGGCTGCCGAAGAAGCCGACGGCGAGTTCGGCCTCGGCCTCGGGCGCGGCCACCAGCACGTCGCTCGCGGTGATCGGGGTACGCGGCGCGTGGTCCCAGGTGGCCTTCCCGTAGGCCTGCACGAAGTACGGGTACCCGCCCGATTTCTCGTACAACGCGTCGAGCGCCTTGGGCTCGTACTCGACGCCCTCGCGGGCGGCCGGGGCGCACAGCGCCTGGTCGGCGGCGATCCGGTCGAGCCGGTCGATGCGCTGGTACCGGAACAGCCGCTCGGAGTAGGACTTGGCCGCGGACAGCACGGCCGGCAGGTGCGGCAGTCCGGCACCGACCACGATGAGCGGCGCGCCGAGCTGCGCCAGCTCGTGGCAGGCCGCGCACAGCGCGGAGATGTCGTGCGGGCCCAGGTCCTGCATCTCGTCGATGAACAGCGCGATCCCGGTGCCGACGTCGCGTGCGACGTCGGCCGCGTCGGTGAGCAGTTCGACCAGGTCGATCTCGATGTCGCCGGAGTCGGCCCGGCCGCTCGCCGCCGGCACGTCGATGCCCGGCTGCCAGCGGTCGCGCAGCCTGGCCCCGGGCTGCGCCGAGCGCAGCGCGAACGCCTTGAGCACGCCGAGGAACTCGTCGATGCGATCGGGCGCGCGGTGCCGCGGGGCGAGCTCGCGTACCGCCATGTGCAGCGCGGCCGCGACGGGACGGCGCAGGGACTGGTCCGGCCGGGCCTCGATCTTCCCCGTGCCCCACAGCCGCCCGATGGCCTGCGAGCGGAGCGTGTTGAGCAGCACGGTCTTACCGACGCCGCGCAGCCCGGTGAGGATCAGTCCGCGCTCCGGCCGGCCGTGCGCCACCCGCTCCAGCACGATCTCGAAGACCTCCAGCTCCCGGTCGCGGCCGGCCAGCTCCGGGGGCCGCTGTCCGGCGCCCGGAGCGTACGGGTTGCGTACCGGGTCCACTCTGGCACCGTATCGGGCTCTCTAGCGCTGTTTCTAGATACACGGATCGGCGTGTCGAGCAGTCTCTAGCGCTCTCTAGTGGACGCTCTAGACGGCCGTAGACACGGTGAGACGGGCGGGCGCTCGGGTCGCCGTGTCGGCTACCCGACCCCACGCGCCCGCCGGCACCCCGTACGATCCGGCCCCGTGACGGCCGTACTGGTGTCCGCCCTGCTCGGCGGCCTGGCCTGCGCGCTGGCGCCGCGGCCGGTCTACCGGCTCTCCGTCCACTACGGATCTCAGCCGCGCGCGGGCTGCGCACACTGCGGGCATCAGTTCCCCGGCGGCCCGCTCGGCTGGCTGCGGCTCTCCGCACGGTGCCCCGGCTGCCGGCTGCGGCTGGGGCCGCCCGGATGGCTGACCGCGCTCGTCGGCGCCGCCGCGTGCGGCCTGACCGCGTGGGCACTCGCCGGGTCCGGGGCCCTCGTCGTGACCGCGTTCCTCGCCGTCGCCGTGCTCGGGGTGCCGCTCGCCGCGATCGACATCGCCTGCCTGCGGCTACCGGACCCGCTCGTCGCCGCCGCGGGCTCGGTCGTGCTGGTGTCGCTCGCCGGGGCCGCCCTCGTCGCCGGCGACGTGGGCCCGCTGCTGCGCGGGCTGGCCGGCGCCGCCGTGCTCGGCGGCCTCCACCTCGTCCTCGCCGTGCTGCCGGGCGCGCAGCTGGGGTTCGGTGACGTCAAGCTCGCGGCCGTGCTGGGGTTGCCCCTCGGTTGGCTCGGGTGGAGCGCCGTCCTGCTCGGGGGGATCCTGCCCCACCTCATCAACGGCCCCGTCGCGCTCGGGCTGCTGCTGGCCGGCCGGGCCGGCCGCCGCACCGAGCTTCCGCTCGGCCCCGCACTGCTCGCCGGCGCCCTCGCCGCGACCGTCCTGGTGGCAGCCACCCGCCGGTGACCGCCGCCGACGCCGGTCACCCGGCCGTGACTGTCGGCAATCCGACCCGGCGTCGACGGGGTGTCGGGCGGAAAAACCAAGCACACTCCGGCCCATGACCCATACGGTCCTCGCGGTCTCCGGAGCGGTGCTTGTGCGCGCGGGCATCGCGGCGGTCGTCGCCGCCCACCCCGACCTGCACCTCGTCGCCGTGGCGGCCTCCGCTGCCGAGGCCGGGGACCTGATCGAGCGGCTGCGCCCGGACGTGGTGCTCGTCGACCACGACCTCACCGACTCCGACGGGCTGGCGTACGCCGGGCGGCTGCGCCACGCCCACCCGGACCTCGGCGTGGTGCTGCTCGGCCCGCGCGACGACCACCTGCTGCTGCGTGCGCTGCAGGCCGGCCTCTCGGCGTACGTGCCCCGGTCGGCGGCGGTTGAGGAGGTGCTCGCCGCGCTGCGCCACGCGGCGGTCGCGCCCGCGTCGTTCAGCGCCTCCGACCTCGCCGCGGCGCTGGCCCGCGGCCGGCACGCGAGCGCCGCGCTCAGCGCTCGGGAGGCGGAGGTGCTGGCGCTCGTCGCGCGCGGACTCTCCGCCCGCCGGGTCTCCTCCGCCCTGGCGGTGGGCGAGTCGACCGTGAAGACCTACCTGGCGCGGGCGTACGAGAAGCTGGGGGCGCGCACGCGGGCGGACGCGCTGCGGGTGGCCGCGCAGCTCGGGCTGGTGTCACCGGGCCTACCGCAGCAGGGTGTCCATGATCCGTAGCACGCCCGGCCCGAGGATCACGATGAACAGCGCCGGGAACAGGCACAGGATGAGCGGGAAGAGCACCTTCACCGGCACCTTGCGCGCGGCCTCCTCGGCCCGTTGACGACGGCGTACCCGCATCTCGCGGGACTGTTCGCGCAGCACCTGCGCGATCGGGATGCCGAGGTCGGTCGCCTGCACGATCGCGGTGGCGAGCACCCGCAGCTCCAGCACGTTGGTCCGGTCCGCCAGGTCCCGCATGGCCTCCGACCGCCGCTTGCCCATCTGCGTCTCGTGCAGCACCCGGGCGATCTCACCGGCGAGCGGCCCGCGCGTGCCGTGCGCCACCTGCGCCAGCGCGGCGTCGAACGGCAGGCCGGCCTCGACGCAGAGGGTCAGCATGTCCAGGGCGTCGGGAAGCGTCGCCTGGATCTGCTGCTGCCGCTTCTGGCCGACGTGCGACACGACGAGGAAGGGCAGCCACAGCCCGGCGAGCGCGCCGGCCAGCGCCCCGGCGAGCGTCGGCGCGACGAGTCCGCGATCCCCGCCGTAGGCCAGCCCGAGGCCGACGACGCCGCCGAGGAAGCCGATGGTCACCAGGCCCAGGCCCTGGGTCTCGTGGATCCGCTCCGGCGGCCACGCGGCCGGGTTGCCCGCGTAGTCCAGCCATCGTCGCAGCCAGGCAGCGGCCGTCGGCGGGGTCAGCGCCCGGCCGAGCGCGGTGAGCAGGCGCAACACCGGACGGGTCAGCCGGTCGGCGAGGGTCGCCCGCTGCCGCGCCGCGGCCGCCGGGGAGTACACCCGGTCGATGTCGACGAGCGCCCGCGCCACGCCGGTCTGCCGGGCCGTCGCGTACACCAGGCTCGCGCCGGCGATCGCGAGCCCGAGGGCGAGCGCCGAGACCCCGAGCAGGAGCAAGGGCTCCATCGTCACACCTCCACCCGCACCACGCGCGCCAGCCACAACCCACCGAGGGCCACCAGCGCCGCCCCGAGCAGCAGCAGGACCACCCCACGGGGGTCGGTGAAGAGCAGGGAGATGTAGTCGCGGCGGGCGACGACCATGAACGCGGCCACGACCACCGGCAACGCCATGAGAATCCAGGCGGACAGCCGACCCTCGGCCGACAGCGAGCGGATCTGGCTGCGCAGCAGTTCCCGCTCCCGGATGGTGGCCACCGTCGTCTCCAGCACCTCGGCGAGGTTGCCGCCGACCTCGCGCTGTACGCGGATCGCCATGACCGCCCAGGCGAGGTCCCGGTTGTGGGTGCGCCGGGCCAGCCTCGCCAGCGCCTCGTCCAGGTCCATCCCGAGCCGGGTCTCGGCGAGGGTGCGGCCGAACTCGGCGGCGATCGGGTCGCCGACCTCGCGGACCATCGACTCCAGCGCCTGGACCAGCGAGAACCCGGACCGTAGCGAGCCGATGACGAGTTGCAGCGCGGCCGGCAGCGCGGCGGCGAACCGCTCCGCCCGTCGCTGGGCCCGCCACCGGTGGTAGGCGGAGGTGACGAGCACCCCGAACAGCAGGCCGAACGGCAGCGCGACCCACCCGAAGGCCAGGGTGAGCAGCAGCGTCACGCCGCCGGCGACGAGGAGCCGCAGCAGCACCCACTCGGCGGGGCGCAGCTTAATGCCGGCCCGGTCGAGCTGGGCCGCGAACCGGCTCTCCCAGCCGGTCGTGCGCACCACCTGCTCGGTCACCGACAGCGCGGTACGCCCGATCGCCCCGCCCGGCGTCGCCTCCTGGTCGGACGCGGCCTCCCCGAGGCGGTACCGGTCCACCTGGGCCAGGCGGCGGCGCTTCTGGCGGCCGACGAGCACGGGTGTCAGCGTCACGAGCCCGATCACGAACAGCGCCACGAAGACGGTGCCCGCCAGCGTGGCGTACCACAGCAGGGCGTCCGTCTCAGATGGGGTCACTGGTCCTCCCGGAGTCGACCTCGATGAGCTCGGCCGGCAGGGAGATGCCCTGATCGGCGAGGCGGTCGAGGAACTGGGGGCGCCGCCCGGTGGGCCGGATCGTGCCCTGGTTGCGCCCGTAGCTGTCGATGCCGGAGCGGTAGTCGAAGGTGAACAGGTCCTGCAGCATTACGGTGTCCCCGTCGAGGCCGAGTACCTCGGTCACCTGGGTGACGCGGCGGCTGCCGTCCCGCAGTCGGGTGAGGTGGACGATCAGGTCGAGCGCGGAGGCGATCTGGTCGCGGATCGCCCGCACCGGCAGGTCCATGCCGGCCATCAGCACCATCGTCTCCAGGCGGGAGAGCGAGTCGCGCGGCGAGTTGGCGTGCACAGTGGTCAGTGACCCGTCGTGGCCGGTGTTCATCGCCTGCAGCATGTCCAGCGCGGCGCCGTCACGGACCTCGCCGACGACGATGCGGTCCGGGCGCATGCGCAGCGCGTTGCGGACCAGGTCCCGGATCGTGACCTCGCCCCGGCCCTCGATGTTCGGTGGCCGGGACTCCAGCCGCACCACGTGCTCCTGACCGAGTCGCAGCTCGGCCGCGTCCTCGATCGTGATGATGCGTTCGTCGGCCGGCAGCATCTGGGAGAGCACGTTGAGCAGCGTCGTCTTGCCGGTGCCCGTACCGCCCGTGATCACGATGTCGAGGCGGCCCTGGATGCAGGCCGCGAGCACCGTGGCGAGCGGCTGGGTCAGCGTGCCGAACGCGATCAGGTCCTCCATGGTGTACGGGTTGGCGGCGAACTTGCGGATGGTCAGCGCGGCGCCGTCCAGCGACACCGGCGGGATGACCGCGTTGACCCGGCTGCCGTCCGGCAGGCGCGCGTCGACCATCGGGCTGCCCTCGTCGATGCGCCTGCCGACCCGTGACACGATCTTGTCGATGACCCGGCGCAGGTGCGCCTCGTCCAGGAACGCGGTCTCCACCTGCTGGATGCGGCCGAACCGCTCCACGTAGATGCGGTCCCAGGAGTTCACCATGATCTCGGTGACGTCGTTGTCGCGCAGCAGCGACTCGATCGGCCCGTGCCCGACGATCTCGTCGAGGATCTGTCGGAACGCGATCCCCCGGTCGCTGGCGGTCAGCTGCGTCTCCTGCGCCAGCAGCCCGGGCAGGGCCTCGCGCACCAGACGCTCGAGTTCGGCGTCGTCGGTACCGGCCTCGTACATCTGCGGGCCGATCTGCTCCAGCAGCGCCTGGTGCGCCCGTCGCCGCACGTCCGCCAGCGGGTCGTAGGTCTGGCGGCCGTTGCGCCGGCTGAACGCCGGACCCGGCGACACCGACGCGCCGGTCGTCGGGAACGACGTCGTCGGGACCGCGGTGACCGGGATGGCGGTGACCGGATAGGGCGAGTCCTCCTTCTCGGCCAGCAGTTCGGCCTGCGTGAAACCGCTGCCGGTGCGCGGCACCTCGTCGGGGCGGTACGGGAAGGGTTCAACCATCGCTGATCACCTCCTGCCCCGGCGGGCCAGCATCGCCTTCAGGCCACGGGGCGTGGCCACCTCGTTGCCGATCCGGGTGCCGGCCAGCTCGCGGATGGCCGCGCTGACGGGGTGGGTGGGGTTCTCCAACAGGATCGGCACGCCCTGGTTGATGCTCATGGGCACCTCCCGGCTGGCCGGGATCGTCGCGGTGACCGGTATGCGCAGCACCCGCTCGATGTCGGCGTGGGACAGGCCGATCCGGGGGTCGGCACGGTTGAGCACGATGATGCGGTTCTCCTTGCGGTAGTCCAGGTAGTCGAAGGTGTCGAGCAGGACACGGGTGTTCTTCATCGAGGTCACCGTCGGGGCGGTCACCAGCACGTACTGGTGCGAGGAGTCCAGCGCCGCCACCACGTGGTCGTTGAAGAGCGGCGGCGTGTCCACCACCACGTAGTCGTAGATGCTGCGGGCGAGGTAGAGGATCTCGGTGACGAGATCCCGGCTGATCTTCTCCGCGACGGTCGGCAGCACCGGCGCGAGCAGCACGTCGACGCCCGGGCAGAACGGCGTGACCATCGTGCGCAGGCCGGTCTCGTCGATCCGGTCCGCGACCGGCACGGCGTCGGCGATGGTCCGTTCCGGGGTGAGTTGCAGGCTGAGCGCGATGTCACCGAGGGTGAGGTCGAGGTCGACCAGGCAGACCTTGTGGTCGCCCGCGCCGGCGAGCGCGATCGCCAGGTTGATGGCGAGGGTGGTCTTGCCGCAACCGCCCTTGGCGGCGTAGACCGTCACCACCTTGCCGTCCTTGACGGTGGCCGAATCCGCTCGGCCGTGCAGGTTGCCCAGCATGCGCCGCGACAGGTCGCGGGACCGGGCGCACGCGGCGAGGATGCTGCTCGGATCGTTGACGTCCGCGACCTCACGCACCCCGGACCGGATCGCCTCGGCGAGCACGCCGACGTCGAGCTGGTAGCGCAGCACGACCACGCCGAGGGTCGGCCGCTCCAGCCGTTGCCGGGCGGCGAAGCTCACCGCCTCGGGCATCGGGGTGTTCGGCCCGAAGAGGATCAGCTGCTCGTCCGGATCCTCCTCCAGCAGCGCGTAGACCTCGTCGAGCCGGGCCGCGGTGCGGGTGTCACCCCCGACCAGCATGGCGAAGTGGTGTGCCACCTGACGGGACGGTTCGTAGAGGATCGTCATGGTTGGCCTCCCCCAGCCGGTACGTGGGTCGCGGTCAGCCGAACAGGGATCGGCTGTCGACCCCGTCGCCCGTCTTCACCTGCGAGGAGTCGTTGAGCAGGGCGAGGTAGAGCGCGTCCGCCTCCGCCGCCTGAATGATCTTCGCGGCGTCCACGGCGTTCACCGCGACCGTCACCAGCACCGAGGTCTGGGTCCTGCCGCCCGAGTCGTCCCGATCGCCGTCGATGGGTGTCGTGGTCGTCACGCCCTGGCCGTAGGCGCCTACCGCGATGACCTCGACCCTCGGCAGCAGGACGCTCGTGGCGCGGATGCCGTCGCCGTCGGTGCCGATCACCCGTTCCTTCCCGTCGGCCGAGAGTCCGTAGCTGACGAAGACGGCCACCTGCGAACCCGGCCGCACGTACCCGGCGACCTGCTCGGCCATCGTCGCCTCGAAGCTGACCGCCATCAGGCCCTCGGGGATGGCCAGCCCGCCCGCGGTCCGTGTGGAGTGGGCGAACATGCGGCGCAGCACGAGCTGACCGGGCTGCAGGTCGGAGGTGATGACCAGCGTGTCCAGCTCGGCCGGGATCTCGTCCATCACCTCGTCCAGCGGCACGCTGCCGGCCGGTAGCTTGATCAGCTCGACCAGCTCTTTGCGACGGATGCTCTCGCCCGTCGTGCCGGCCGGCACCCGGTCGCGCGCGACCAGCACCTCGACCGGGCTGACGTTCGCCACGGCGCGGTCGTCGGCGCCCTGGACGTAGATCAGCACGGCGATCGTGCCCAGCAGGGCGAGCACGCCTGCGAGGAGGATGGCGAGGATACGACGAGCCATAGTGGAGCGTCCGTTTCTGTGTCGTTATCCGATGATGTGCAACTTCGGGGTGAAGTAGCCATACACGCAGAAGTCGTAGGGCGTCGCCCCGGGGGAGACACAGAAGCCGGTGTGGTGGTACTCCGGGCCTTCGTCGCGCCGGGGCGGCGGCCAGGCCGCCCCCCTGATCTCCCAGCCGGTGACCATGAACCCGACGATGCGGTACACCCGGTAATCGCCGCGGTGCCCCGGCTCGTCCGCCCGATCGAAGATCGCTACCGTCAGCGGGTTTCCGGTGTAGTACGAGTCGCGGATGCGGTCCGCGCAGCCTGTCGGGGTGTTCTGGGATGGGCGGCCGTCGTACCAGCGGTCGACGGAGACGGTGACCGAGCAGTCGGCATTCGAGCCGGCGAGCCAGCCCGCGCCGTCCGGCATCTCGCGCCCGTTGTGGACGCACCCCTCGCCGTCCGGTGCCTCCCACGCCAGCGCGACCTCGGCCGCGGTCGGGATGGCGGGGAAGCGGACCCCGCCGGAGGAGTCCCTGTCCGGCGGCGGGTGCAGCCCTCCGTGCGCCGTCCCCTTGTGGAAGGTGCAGATCGGCACCGTCAGCGCCAAGACCGGGGCGGTGGCGACGGTCTCGCCCCAGCCGACCCGTGCGCAGGCGGCCACGGTCACGCCGTCGGTGCCGGTGACCGCGCCCGCGAAGGCCGGCGGCAGGGCGGTTGAACCGTTGCGCAGTCTGGTGCTGGTGCGCACCTCCACGTACGGCGAGGTCGGCCGCTCGCCTAGGCAATCGGTCAGGTTCCCTGAAGGCGCCGGGCACTCCGGGAGCAGGTTCCGGCCACCGGGGTCGGGGACCCGGCCGCAGACGGCGACGTCCGATTTCTCGTCCTTGGCGTTCCCGGACGCGTACTTCGCCGCCTCCTCTTGCATCTCGGCTGGGTCGCACGCCGTACGGTCGGTGGCGCACACCTTCGCCACGGCGAGCGCGGCCGCGTCCGCGCCGCTCTGCAGCTCCTCGCGTTCGACGTAGAGCAGGCCCACGTCGACGGCGAGCGCCGCCATGCCGAGCAGGACGTTGCCGGCCAGGAGGACGGCGACGAGCGTGGTGACCGCCCCGCGGTCACCACGCCGTCGCCGTCGCTGCCCGGTCAGCCGTAGCACGGCATCACCCCGCGCGCCGAGATGGCGACGTTTCCGCTGAGGCCGCCACCGGCGAGCACGCCGAGCGGCGTGATGAAGCTGAACTGATAGGTCACCTTGACCACGGCGTCCGGTGAATTGGCGCAGCCGTCGCGGTCGATCGTGACGTCTTTCCGGCTGCCCATCATTTGTTCGACGCGGGATTCCACGTCGGTGCCGAGCGCGAGCGCCCGGGCGCCCTCCCGTGCCGCCTCGGTCACCGTGATCTGCGCGTTGACCATGCGCCCGATGTCGATGATGCCGAAGACGATCATCAACAGCAGCGGCAGCACGAGCGCGGCCTCCACGGCGGCCGCTCCCCGGTCAGGCGCCCGGCGTCCGGCGTGCGACGGCATGGCCGATCTTCCTCCCGCGATGTAGCTCGGACACCGGCCCGGTTCAGCTGCTCGGCGCGGGTGTCGAGCCTGTGCTGATTTTGTTGATGGCGTCCCGGAAGACATCGCCGAGTTCGGAGGTGAAGAACGTGACCGCGGCGATGAGCGCGACCGCGATGAAGGTGATGAGCAGGGCGTACTCGGCGGCGGTGGCGCCGCGGTCACGGTGGGCGACGAGTGCCCGGAGCCTGCGGGAGAGCTGACGCATGTGATGGACACCCCCTGAAGCGGTGAACAGACCGGGACTGAGCGTGTGCGAAAAAGCCGCCACGCGCCAACAGGCGACCGGCAGGTGTCGCTATCAGGGAACCGGATGCCCGTGTCGACCGGTTGACATCGACGGATGACAGCGGATCAGTGGATTTGCCGATGAAAAACCGGGATGTATCGGGGCGTTTGCCCATCGCCCGCGGCCTGGCCACCGTCTACAGTGCGCAAACACCGGCCCTGTCGGATGGTTGACTCTTGGCCGTCCGGTCACCCGTCCGGGTGGCCAGTGCGCGCGCCGATCGGTCAGAGCAGCCGGTCAGAGCAGCCGGAGCTGGCGGTCGCGTGGCCGGCGCGGAGCGGTGTCGTCGCCGAGGCGCTCCAGCAGCCCGGCATCGATCGCGGCGAGGAACGGCGAGGGGCCGGCATCCCGCTCGGCACCGTACCGGACCCGGCGCCGGGCATAGCTCAGGTAGAGCCGGTCGCACGCCCTGGTGAGCCCCACGAAGAAGAGCCGGCGCTCCTCCGCGAGCTCCTCCTCCGACGGGTCCGCACCGGGCAGGCGCAGCGGCAGCAGGCCGTCCTCGCAGCCGACGAGGAACACCACCGGGAACTCCAGGCCCTTCGCGGCGTGCAGGGTCAGCAGCGTGACCGCCTGCGCCCGCGGGTCGAGCGCATCGACCTCCGCGCCGGTGGCGATCTCGGTGAGGAAGCGGGACAGGTCGTCGCCGCAGCGCGTGGCGAGCGGCGTCAGCAGGTCGACCGCGGACCACAGGTCCTCGGGGGTGAGCGCGGCGTCGAGCGGCTCGTCCAGCCGCGGTGCGCCGAGCCGATCGACCAGCACCGAGGCGGCCAGCCGCACCCGGGCGGCGACCGAGCCGCCGAGCCCGCCGGCGTGGCGCAGCTCGCGGGCGATCGCCGCGACACCCGGCCGGTCCCGCAGCCGGTCGTGCGAGCGCTTCTGCACCGGGACGTTGCCTCGGGACAGCGCGTCCACGATGGCGCCCGCCTGCGCGTCGGTGCGGTAGAGCACCGCGATGTCGGCGAAGGAGACCGAGGTGTCGGTCGCCGCGCGCGAATCCACCCGTCCGGAGTCCAGCGAGCGGTGGGACAGGCCGCCCACCAGCTCGTCGATGGTCCGTAGCACGAAGTCCGCCTCGTCGGCCGCCGACCGGGCCGCGTACACCCCGACGAGCGGGGCGTCCGGGTCGAGCCGGGCCGGGTCCAGCCGGCGTCCGCGTACCAGTGTGGAGGGTGCGATGGCCTGCACCGCGGCGGCGAGGATCGGCGCGGATGAGCGGTAGTTCCGGGTCAGTCGCACCACCCGGGCATCGGTGAACTCCTGGGCGAAGCGCAGGAAGAACGACACCTGGGCGCCGCGGAACGAGTAGATGGCCTGGTCCGGGTCGCCGATCGCGCACAGGTTGCCGTCCGGCGGGCACAGCAGGCGTAGCAGCTCGTACTGCGTGGCGTCCACGTCCTGGAACTCGTCGACGAACACCCACGGCCACCGTCGCCGGTACCGCTCGACCAGGTCCGGAGACTCGCGCAGCAGGCTGACCGGGAGCGTGACCAGCTCGTCGAGGTCGACCAGGTCCTGGGCGCGCAGCAGCTTGAGGTACCGCTGCCGGTCGTCGCCGGCCTCCGCGCGCGCGGCGGCGCGCTCGTTCTCGTCGGCGATCCGGAAGTCGGCGGTCAGTCCCGCGGCCGCCGCGTTCTCCCGCAGAATCGCCAGGCCCAGCGCGTGGAACGTCGCCACCGTGATGTCCTCGGCGACCGGACCGAGCAGCGCGGCGAGGCGCTCGCGCATCTCCTCCGCGGCGCGCCGGGTGAACGTGATCGCCAGGCACTGCTCGGGGTAGACGTTCAGCTCCGCGCACAGGTACGCGATGCGGTGCGTGAGGGTGCGGGTCTTGCCGGTGCCCGGTCCGGCGACGATGAGCAGCGGCCCGCCGGGCGCGGAGGCCGCCACCCGCTGCAGCGCGTCGAGCCGGTCGAGCAGCCCCGTGCCCACCTCCTCCATCCCGGCGAGCATCGGCTCGAACGGCTCGTGCGGCGACGGCGTGGGCGGCAGCGGTCGCGGCGGCTGACGCGTCGCCCCGGGCGGGCGTGTGCCGCCCGGCCGGCGCGCGGCGGCGGGACCGTCTGTGTCCATGGGTCGGCTCGTCTCCGTGGGCCGGTCCCCTTCCGAGGAAGGGGTCGGCCGCCGCCGAGCCCGCTGCGGCCGCGCGGGCTCGGCCGGCCGCTGCGTCGGCACGGGTACGTCGAACAGCGCGTCGCCTCCGGTCACCGCGCCGCCTCCGGCCACCGCACTAGCCAGCTCGGCGGGTTCGAAGAGCCGGATCACGCCGTACTCGCCGTCGAAGCCCGGGGTGCGGTGCACCTGGCCGCGGCGCAGCCGCCCCACGGCCTCGGCCAGCAGCTCGCCCCCGACCCGGGCGATCTCCTCCACCGGGACCCGCAGCAGGATCTCCAGCTCGGGACCGAGGGCGGCGACGAGCGTGGCGAGCTTGGCCTCGACCGTCCTGGTCCGCGGGCCGACGCCGTGGATCTCGCCGAGCACCTCGGGCAGCGGGACCAGGTGCGTGACGTGGCTGGCGCCGGGGGCCCGCGCCCCGGCGGGCCGGTCGGCCAGGTCCTCGACGCGGCTGAGCACCCCGACCGTGAGCGGCTTGCCGCACTCCGGGCAGCGGCCGCCGTGGGCCCGGGTCTGCTCGGGCAGCCAGTTCACCCCGCAGGCGCGGTGCCCGTCGGCGTGGTACTTGCCCTCCTCCGGGAAGAACTCGATCGTCCCGTACAGGCCGTCACCGGTACGCAGCGCCTCGCGCACGCTGAAGTAGTCGAGCGCGGTCTCCAGCACCGTCGCTTCCCGGCCGAGCGCCGGAGCCGAGTGGGCATCCGAATTGGACACCAGCCGGTACGCGTCGAGAGAGGACACCCGCCAGTTCATCTCCGGATCGGAGGAGAGCCCGGTCTCCACGGCGAAGATGTGGTGGGCCAGGTCGGCGTAGCAGTCGGCGATCGCGTCGAACCCCGACTTGGAGCCCAGCGCGGAGAACCACGGCGTCCAGATGTGCGCGGGCACGAGGTACCCGTCCTCGCTCGCCTCTAGGGTGATCTCCAACAGGTCGCGGGAGTCGAGGCCGAGGATCGGCCGGCCGTCCGAGCCGAGGTTGCCGATGCGGGCGAGCCGGGCGTTGAAGCGCTGGACGGCGTCGAGGTCGGGCAGGTAGACGAGGTGGTGCACCTTGCGGGTGCGGCCATCGCGCTTGTAGATGGTCGAGATCTCGACGGAGAGCATGAAGCGGACCCGTTCGTCCGCGCTCGCCAGCCGGGGCGGCAGCCTGCGCAGCACCTCGCGGTGCAGGTCGGCTCGGAGCTGATAGAGCCCGGGCTCCGCCGGTTCGAGGGCGTCGCGCAGGTGCTCGAGCCATGCGGGGTGGGTGAAGTCGCCGGTGCCGAGCAGCGTGATGCCCTTGCGCCGTGCCCACCAGGTCAGATTCGGCAGGTCGAGGTCGCGCGCGCAGGCACGCGAGTACTTCGAGTGGATGTGCAGATCGGCGATGACGTGGCCGGCGGGAGACTGGGACACGTGGCATCTTGGCACGTCCGGTCCGGGCAGCCGGCGACGGCACGCCCGAACGCCGTGGGACGGGCCGCACGCGGCCGCCCGTCTATGCGGTGCGCAGTTCGACGAGCGTGACCTCGGGCGGCACTCCGACCCGGACCGGAGGGCCCCAGAAACCGGCGCCGGTCGTCACGTACACGGTCGTGCCGTCGATCGTGCCCAGGCCGGAGACGAGCGGCTGGGCCGCGCCGACGAGGAGGTTGAACGGCACCATCTGCCCGCCGTGGGTGTGGCCGGACAGCTGCAGATCCACGCCGTACCGGGCCGCCTCCTTGGCGACCACCGGCTGGTGGGCGAGGAGCACGACGGGGTTGGCCGGATCCCGGTCGCCGAGCGCCTTGGCGAAGTCCGGCCCGTCCCCGAAATCCTCGCCGTTGACGTCGTTGACCCCGGCCAGGTCCAGCACAGCTCCGTTGTGGACGATCTGCAGCCGCTCGTTGCGCAGCGGGCGCAGGCCGAGGCGGTGGACCTCCTCCACCCACTGTTCGTGACCCGAGTAGTACTCGTGGTTGCCCGTGACGAAGAAGCTGCCGTGCCGGGCGCGCAGATCCGCGAGTGGCGCAGCGGCCGGCCCGAGTTCGGCGACGCTGCCGTCCACGAGGTCGCCCACCACCGCGACGATGTCGGGATCGAGCCGGTTGATCGTGGCCACGATCCGCTCGGTGTGCTCGCGGCCGAGCATCGGGCCGAGGTGGATGTCGGAGACGAGCGCGATGCGCAGGCCGTCTGCGCCGCGGCCGAGCTTGCGCAACGGGATCCGCACCCGCTCGACCTCCGGGGCGGCGAACGCAGTCCGCACGCCGTACCCGGTGATGCCCACGGCGGTGAGCCCGGCGAAGATGGCCGCTCCGCGGGCGAGCAGCAACCGCCGGCCGGGGTCGTGGTCCGGCGCCGGCGGCCGCCCCGCCGCCTGCGTGGGTGCGGCCGACGATGTCCTCTCTGCCGGCCCCGCAGCATCGGCGGGCGGCGCCGACGGCGGTGGCGCCATGCCGACGAGCGCGGGCTCGGGCACGGCGACGGCCGCGGTCGCCCGGGCCCGGCGGCGCAGCCACAGCCGGGCGACGAGCATCGGCACCTCGAGCAGGAGGAGCAGTACGAGCAGGTAGAACATCACGGCGAGCCACAGGTACCCCGGCCAGGCGAGCCACTCGGCGCCGGCCCGCGAGCCGACGATCGCGGCGGGGATGACCAGGGCCAGCGCCAGGATTCCCAGGCTGCCGAGCAGACGGCCCCGCCCCGGGCGCGTGGTGTCGCGCACCAGCCGCTTCCACAGGTAGAGGTGGACCAGGCCGGTGACGATCAGGACAGTCCCGACGAAGCCGAATATGAGCACGTGTTCTCCCCGCTACCCCGCGCGTGACTACCCGCCCGCGAACGGCGGCAGGACGTCCACCGTGGTGCCGGACGTCAGCCGCACCTGGAGATCCTTGCAGGTGAGTCCGTCCACGAGGAACGAGGCCACGGAGAGCACCTTCGCCAGCCGTACGCCGTGTCGCCGCGACAACTGGTCGATCAGGTCGGCGAGGGTGAGACCAGCCGGGACCACCTCCTCCGCGACGCCGGCCGCCGCCCGCGCCCCGGCGTAGTACCGCACCGTCACTCCGCTGCCCACGTCCATCGGCTCGTCCACGGTCATCCGGCTCACCCACCGATCGCGGACATCGGGCGGGCCGGCTGCAGGAAGCTCGGCTCGTCGATCCCGTGACCGGGCTTCTTGACCCACATCGCGGCCCGCCACCGCTCGGCCAACTCGGCGTCGTCGGCGCCGGCGCGCAGCGGGGTACGCAGGTCGGACTCCTCCCGGGCGAACAGGCAGTTGCGCACCTGGCCGTCCGCGGTCAGGCGGGTGCGGTCGCAGTCGCCGCAGAAGGGCCGGGTGACGCTGGCGATCACCCCGACCTTCGCCGGCGCGCCGGTGTGGTCGACGTACCCGTCGACGAGCCAGGTCTCGGCGGGCGCGCCGCCGCGTTCCGCGGGGTCGGGCAGCAGTGTCACCTCCCGGCGCAGCGCGTCGAGGATCTCCGCGGCGGTCACCATCGCGCGCCGGTCCCAGGCGTGCTGCGCGTCCAGCGGCATCTGCTCGATGAACCGGAGCTGGAACCCGTGCTCGAGGGCGAAACGCAGCAGCGGCACGGTCTCGCTGTCGTTGACCCCGCGCATGAGCACCGCGTTGAGCTTGACCGGCACCAGCCCCGCGGCCCGGGCGGCCTCGAGCCCGGCGAGCACGTCGGACAGCCGTCGCCGGTGGGTCAGCGCCGCGAACCGCTCGGGGTCGAGGGTGTCCAGCGACACGTTGACTCGGTCCAGCCCGGCGCGGCGCAGCGGCTCGGCGAGCCGGTCCAGCCCGATCCCGTTGGTGGTCAGCGACAGCCGGGGCCGCGGGTGCAGTGCCGCCACCGCTTCGATGATCGGGACGAGGCCGGGCCGCAGCAGCGGCTCGCCCCCGGTGAACCGGACCTCGGTCACACCCAGGCGCTCCACTGCGATGCGGACGAGCCGGACGACCTCGTCGTCGGTGAGGATCTCGGCCTTCGGCAGCCACGGCAGGCCCTCGGGCGGCATGCAGTACGTGCAGCGCAGGTTGCACCGATCGGTGAGGGACACCCGCAGGTCGGTGGCGACCCTGCCGTAGCGGTCGACGAGTGCGCCGGTAGGGACGGGGCGGAGGGCCGGCCGTGTCATGCCTCGACCGTAGCGCCCGCCGCCGACATCCGGCACCGGCGCTCGTCGGCGAGGGCGGGGTGAGATCCGGCACCGGCGGTCGCCGGCGAAGGCGCGGGTGACCGCGGTTCTAGCGGCCCGTGCGCAGCACCGCGCGGGTCGCCTCGACCACCGCGTCCCGGTAGGCGGCGCCGAAATGGGCGGTGTGCACCAGCAGCAGGTAGAGCTGGTGCAGGGGCAACCGTTCCCGCCAACCGTCGGCCAGCGGGTACGCCTCGTGGTACGCGTCCCGGATCCGGTCGATGTGCGGGGCGCACCCGAACAGGGCCAGCAGCGCCAGATCCGTCTCCCGGTGGCCGCCGTGCGCGGCCGGATCGATGAGCCAGGCCCGGCCGTCCGCCGCCCAGTGCACGTTGCCGGGCCACAGGTCGCCGTGTACCCGGGCGGGTGGCTCCGCGCCGGCTGCTCCGGCGTACTCGTCGATGTTGTCGAGCAGCCGCTCGACCAGCGCGACGTCCGCCGGCTCGAGCGCGCCCCGGTCCACGGACATGCGCAGGTACGGCGCGAGCCGGCGCTCGGCGAACCAGGACGGCCACGGGCCCGGGCTTAGGGTGTTGTCCAGCGGCAGCCGGCCGATGTATCCGGCCCAGTCGGCGCCGAAGGCGGGCGCGCCGGCCCGGTGCAGCGCGGCGAGGCCGCGCCCGAACTCCTCCGCGGCGCGCGGGGTCGGCTCCCCGGGCTCCACCCACTCCAGCACGAGCATGTCGTCGAGCTCGGCGATGACCTCAGGCACCGGGGGGCCACCCGGCACCGCCAGCCACCGCAGCCCGGCCGCCTCGGCGGCGAAGAACCCGGGAGGGCGGGGCCCGGCGCTCTGCGGCCAGGACTTGGCGAACACCGAGGAGCCGTCGTCGAGCGTGAGCCGGGACGCGTCGGCGATGTCGCCGCCGGACACCGGGGTCTCCCGGATCCGCTGGTGCTTCAGGAATGTGGGTAGCTGCTGCGGGTGCGCCCGAAGGTACGCGAGGTCCACGCCGCAGAACGCTACTAGAGGCGCGGGCGCGCGGGCGCCTTCCGGGCAGTTCATCGATAAGCGAGTTAGGCTGGCACGATGACCGAGGCCGCGACCACGACCGTGGGCGAGCGGCGCGTGCCGGCGAGTGTCCGCCCCTACCGGCCGGCCGACCATCGCGCCTGCCGCAGCCTCTGGGCGGAGCTGACCGAGTACCACCGGGACCTGTACGACGACCCGACGCTCGGTGGCCCCGATCCGGGTGCCGGGTTCGAGGAGTACATGACCCGGCTCGACTTGACCGGGCTGTGGGTGGCCGACCACCGCGAGGACGGCGTGGTGGGTCTGGTCGGCCTGCTGCTCAAGGGGCGGGCCGGCGAGGTGGACCCGGTGATCGTCACGCAACGCCGGCGCGGTCAGGGCATCGGCACGGCGTTGCTGAACCACGTCGCGCAGGAGGCGCGCCGTCGCGGCCTGACGCGGCTCACCGTCAGCCCGTTGTCCCGCAACGAGATGGGGCTGCGCTGCCTGCATGCGGCGGGGTACCGCGTGCTGTTGAGCGTCACGCTCACCCTCGATCTCGATGCGCGCGGCCATGAATGGCTTGACGGGCTCGACCTGCACGGGTTGCGGTTCCGTTACTGACACCACACCCGCTGCCTGTGGATACCGGGGCCGGGTTCTCCACAAGTTGATCATTGCGGGTTCCCATCGCGGGCGAAGCGGCGCAGGCTCGCCCACCATGACGCCTTCCTTCTCGACACCGCCCTGGTCGACACCCCCCTCCTCGACGCCCGCACGGGTGCCCGGTCCCGACGGGCCCTGCACCCGTGCACGGATCCGCCGGCCGGCGGACCTGCTCGCCGCCGTGCCGTACCTGCTGGGCTTCCACCCGGCCGACAGCGCCGTCGCGCTCGGCATCGCCGCCGGCCAGCTCACCTTCGCCGCACGCGCCGACCTGCCGGCGCCCGGCGAGGCTCCCGAGGCCCTGGCCCACCACCTCGCCACGGTCGTCGTACGGCAGCGCGTGCGTGCGGCGGTGCTGATCGGGTACGGACCGGCGGAGCGGGTGGAGCCGGCGCTCACCGCCGTCCGCGCCGCGCTGCCCATCGACGTGTATGACGTTCTTCGCGTGACCGAGGATCGCTACTGGTCGTATACCTGCGCCAATCCCGAGTGCTGCGACCCGGCCGGCACGCCCTTCGACGTGTCGACCAGTCCGGTGGCGGCGGCCGCGACCTACGCCGGTGCCGTCGCCCTCCCCGACCGGGAGGCTCTGGTGGCGCGGATCGCCTCGGTCGACGGCGCCGCCCGGGAGTCGATGCGACGCGCGACCGCCCGTGCCCGGGAGCGCCTGGCGCGTGACCGGTCCGCGGTGCTGCCCACCGGCGAAGCGGCCGTGCGCGCGGCGATCGAGCGGTACCGGTCCGGCGGTGCGCTCACCGACGACGAGGTCGCCGAACTGACCGTGCTGCTGCGTAGCGTCTCGGTACGCGACCACGCCTGGCGCGAGATCACGGAGCCGGAACCACACGTGCGGCTGTGGGCGGACGTGGTGCGGCGGTGCGAGCCGGATGTGGCGGCAGCGCCTGCGAGCCTGCTCGCGTTCGCCGCCTGGCGGGCTGGGGACGGGGCGCTCGCGGCGGTCGCGGTGGAGCGCGCGCTCGCCTGCGATCCCGGGTACTCCCTCGCGCGGCTGCTCGCGGACATCCTGCGCGCCGGCACCCCACCGTCCGTACTCGACGGCTGGCCCAATCTGCCGCCGGACCCGCCGCCGCCGACCGCCGTCACCCGTCGCTCGCGGCGCCGCCGCCGCTCAATCCCGGCGTGAGCCGAGCGGACGCGGCTGGCCCGTCCACGGCAAAGAATACGCTGGCGCGAGCGGCCACGGCGAGCAGCGGGCGCGCCAGCGCGCCGGCCCGGGCGGCGGTAAGGGTGGCCCGACGTCGGTCTGCCGCCCCACACACGCTGCCCCCGGAATCTGCCGGCCTCTGACAACGACGCCATCCCGTTCGGGTCGTTCCACGAGGTGTCCCCGGATCCGGCGCGCAGCTACAACACCTCACTGCTCTTCGACCGCCGGGGCATGCTCGCCGCCGTCTACCGCAAGATCCATCTGTACGACGTGGACATCCCGCGTGATCGCGGCGGGCCAGATCGGCGACCATGAACCGGGCCGCAGTTGCTACGGCCGCAGCATGATCGTCGACCCGTGGGGCACGATCATCGCGCAGGCGCCCGACGAGGTCGGCGTCACCGTGGCCGACCTCGATCTCGCCCGTCTGGCGCGCATCCGCGCCGAACTGCCCAGCCTCGCGAACCGTCGGCTCGTCTGACCGTCCGGCACGCAGCGGGTCGCAGCGCCGGAGGTCACTAGCGCCGGGGGTCGCTGTGGACCGGCCCGACACGTTGGTCGAGCCGTGCCGGGGACGTTCGCGGCGAGCCGGGCGGGCGGACCTGCCCGGCTAGGCCGGCGGGGCGTCGAACCGCCACTCCTGCGTGTCGCCGACCGGGCGGTATCCGATGGCCGGGTAGATGCTGTTGCTGACTGGGTTGGCCACGTCGGTGTAGAGCATGCACGCGCTCGCCCCGGCGTCCAGAGCGCGCTGGCTCACTGCGGCGACGCACGCGCTGGCGTAGCCGCGCCCGCGGCGATCCGGCGGGGTGTAGACGCCGCTGACCCGTACGACCCCCGCGACCGGAGCGCTGAGGATCGCCGTACAGACGGGCTCGCCGTCGACCTCCCACAGCCACTGCGCACCCGGCCGGCGCAGCCGCGCGTCCACCAACCGCCCGGTGCGCGTCGCATCGGCCGGCCCCTCCTGCGGCAGCGCCTCCGCGATGAACGCCATCGACCAGCCGGTCAGGAGATCCCGGTCCGCCCGGGTGGCCTCGCGCAGTCGCCCGGGAACGCCGAGCGGCGCGGTGACCGTGTCGAGCCGGAACATCCGGTAGCGCATCACCAGTTCCGCGTGGGTCCCCATGAGTTCCCGGTACGCGTGGGCGAAGCGAGCGGCACAGGTGGCCGGACCGTTGACCCCCGGAAGCGGCGCCGCGGGGTCGGCGAGGTGGGCGACGAGCGCGTCGACCGCTGCCGGCGGCATGTCGGTGAGCAGCAGCACGTGCGGCGGAGTCATGAGCGCCACACCAGTCACGGCGTGCCCGTCCTGGACGCGCAGCCACAGCGCGTTCGGCTCGACCGGCGCCCGACCGTCCAGGCGGGACTGGACGATGTCGCACGCCACGTTGTTGCGCACCGGGTCGGTCAGCAGATGCGGGAGGACCTGCTCGGCGAACGTCGGCAGGTCGGGTTCGCGGATCACGCGCACGCGCCGATTGTGGGCGAGACCGGAAACACCCTCCCACCGGTTTTCGTTCGGGCATCCTTCGCCCGCCAGGTCTCCGTCGTCAACCGGCAACGAGGAGGCCGACGGCGGCGACGCCGACGATGACGGCGGCGGTGACCAGGAGCGCCCGGCCCATCCGGGAAGGCCCGCGGGCGGTGAGGCGTTGTACGGACACGACCAGAGCGACCACGACGCAGCAGCCGATGACCAGCTGCCAGAACGGAAACAGCAGGCTGAGCAGCGCGTCAGCGGCGATCCGATCGGTGCCGGGCACCTGTCAACTGTGGCACAGGAGTGACCGGCACCACCGGCGCCGCCCGGCTGCGCGGGAAACAATTCCCGACGATTCGACGTTGGGTCGTGTGGTCGCGTACGGTTCCTTCGTGCCGCCACTCGAGCGGCACGCGGACCCGGGGGGATGGCCCGGGTTGAGTACGCGGAAGCAATCGGGTAACCTAGCGAAGCCGGCAGGAGCCAGGCGGGTCCAGCGCGGATGCGAAGGATCGGCCGGTCTGTCGGTTCTCCCCGGAGTTCATCGGGACATCAGGCTGGGAACACCAGGTCCTTGGTGTGCGTTGATCCGGGGTGCCGGGCGGGGTGGTGCGAGCCGCAGAAGTGCGGCTTGACACCGCGGACCTGACCGGGTAAGTTGGAGCAGTTGCCCCTCGCGAATGGCTTGTGTGCTGTTTGTGGGGTGTGTGGTTGTTCTTTGAGAACTCAACAGGGTGCTTGTAAGCCAGTGCCATGTTTGTTGGCCCCTGTGGCTGCCCTGCGGTTTTGTGGGGTG